>Ga0078972_1001476_pt1 | contig 87582 bp, 82 predicted proteins | sample YelNatPaOPGAMG01_FD_67568 | JGI IMG/M metagenome (GOLD analysis project Ga0078972, IMG submission 67568) | Hot spring thermophilic microbial communities from Obsidian Pool, Yellowstone National Park, USA - OP-RAMG-01 (SPADES assembly) (version 2) | ecosystem: Environmental > Aquatic > Thermal...
TTTTTTATTATATTTTTTAAATTTTAAAAGAAAAATACCCCCAAAAAAAATTTAAAAAAAATTCTGGGGGAAAGGAAGGGGGGGGGGGGGGGCGACCCCCCGCCTGCCTGCTTGTTAAATTTTACCCCCGACACCAAATTTTGGTGTGGGGACTCACTCTGATTTATGGAAAAGATTTGGTGAAATAATAGAGAAAGTTTTTTGCTGCGGGGCCAGGGCTCGAACCTGGAACCTTCGCGTCCAGAGCGCGACGTGTTACCAATTCCACTACCCCGCAAAATTTGGCAATTTAAATTTTTAGATATTTTCTGATAGCCACTAAACTGGAAAAAATTGCTAATCCCATACCGGTTAATAACTGAATGATAAAAATAGGATAAAAATTTTTCTTGAAAAAAGCGAATAAATCAAACCCGGACAATAAATCAACTAACTTTGGACTTAAAAAATAAAATAAGAATGAAAAAATAAAAAGAGAGATCAAACTGGCTAAAATTCCAGAAATCATTCCCTGTATTAAAAAAGGACCACGAATAAACCAGTTGGAAGCGCCAACCAATCGCTGGATGGCAATTTCTTCTTTCAAATTAAAAATAGCAATTTTTATTTGATTAAAAGTTAACAAGAAAGCCACTGCTGCCAAAACAAGAGAAAGAATAAAACCTGTCTGATTAATTTTTCCAGTTAAAGAAAAAACTTTTTCAATAATTGGTTTTCTTTCGTAATAATCAACTTTTTCAATAAATTCTTTAAATGGTTCTTTTTCTAAAAATTGGGAAATAGCGGCGTATTGAAATGATTGAACTGCTTTAATGTTTAAAGAAGCCAAGTTTAAGATATCTTTTGTTTCCTCAACACTTTCTTTTAATTCGGGATGTTTTTTGAGCAAATCCTCTATTCCTTTTTCATGAGGAATATATCTCACCTCTTTTATCTCAGGAAATTTTGCTATCTCGTCTTTTATTTTCAAAATTTCTTCTTCGCTGGCATCTCTCTTAAAATAAACTGAAATATCAACTTTTTCTTGAATTTGGCTAATAACAAATTGTGTTAAATAATGAAAAGTATAAAGACAAGTGGCTAAAGAGACAGTCATTATCAATACAAAAACTGTTGCCAAAGTTAAGCCGCCTTGCCTCTTAAAAGCCAACAAACCAGCAGTAATAATTCTTTTTAATAAAGTGAACATAGTTAGATTTGATTAATTTAAAGTATAAATCGGCCTTTTTCTTCATCTCTAACAATTTTGCCGTCTTCTAAGGTAATTACCCTCTTTTTTAAACTATTAACAATTTCTTTGTTGTGAGTAGCCAAAATAATAGTTGTTCCCAAATCATTAATGTTTAGCAAAAGGCGGAGAATTTCAGCTGTATTATAAGGATCCAAGTTGCCAGTTGGTTCATCAGCCAAAATAACATCAGGCCGATGAATCAAAGCCCGGGCAATAGCCACTCTTTGGCACTCACCGCCAGAAAGTTGGCAAGGAAAATTATCCTTTTTATCAGCCAAGCCAACGATTTCTAAAACCTCTGGCACATCATGGACAATTTCTTTGTCGCTGGCACCAATAACCTGCAAAACATAGGCAACATTTTCATAAACTGTTTTTGTCGGGAAAAGTTTGTAATCTTGAAAAACGGCACCAATTTTTCGCCTTAAATAAGGCAATTTTGATCTTTTTATTTTATTAATATCTTGGTCTTTAAAAAAAATTCTTCCTTTTGTTGGCTTTTCTTCCACTAAAAGTAACTTTAATAAAGTGGTTTTTCCAGCGCCTGACTTTCCAACAATAGAAACAAACTCTTTTTCTTCTATTTCAAAAGAAACATCATCTAATGTTAAACAATTGGGCGGATAAATTTTGGTGATATTTTGAAAACGAATCATAATGCGAATGATGCAAATTTTATGCAAATGCTGCCAATATGCGAATTCGCATATTTGTAGATTGGCATTTCATTCGGAGATTTGCATTATATCTTAATTTCGGCTTCAATGAATTGGTCTAAATTACCATCTAAAACTTCTTCTGGCAGATAACTTTCCACTTTTGTTCTTAGGTCTTTGACCAATTTATAAGGATGCAACACATAGTTTCTAATTTGATTGCCCCAACTGGCAGAAATTTTTTCTCCTCTAATTTTTTTTAATTCTTCTTTTTGTTTTTCCTGCGTTAATTGGTAAAGTTTAGCCAGCAATATCTTCATTGCTTTTTCTCGGTTTAGACCCTGTGTTCTTTCAGACTGGCAAGAAACAACAATGCCGCTAGGTAAATGGGTTATTCTTACTGCTGACTCTCTCCGATTAACATATTGCCCTCCTGGACCGGAAGATCTAAAAGTTTCCAATTTTATCTCTTCTGGCTTAATTACAATATCCTTTTCAATTTCTTTTTCCAACTCAGGCAATACTTCAACTAGAGCAAAAGAAGTGTGGCGTAATTTTTTGGCAGAAAATGGTGAAATTCTCACTAACCGATGAACACCACTTTCCTTTTTTAAAAAACCGAAAGCAAATTTACCTTTTATTTCTATGGTTACTGATTTGGTGCCTATTCTGCTATCAGGTCCTATTCCTTGACCAAACGATTGATCTAAAATTATTGTCTGCCAACCTTTTTTTTGACAATATCTTTCATACATTCTTAATAGCATTGTTGCCCAATCTTGGGCATCTTCACCACCGGCTCCGGCATAAATTGACAAAATCGCGTTGTTTTTGTCATATTTACCAGAAAGAAAAACTGAAAACTCTTTTTCTTTTATTTTTCTTTCTATCTCTTTTATTTTCTCTTCAATTTCTTTTTCCAATTCTTTTTCCCCAATTAATTCTTTTAAATCCTTTAATTCATTTCTTAAACTCTCAATTTCCTCTTTTTCCGCTTTATTTTCTGCCAGGTCAAAGACAGTCCTCAATCTTGAGGAGCCTTTTTAATAATTCTTCAATTCTTTCTTCAAAGCTTTTCATACTTTTATTTTAGCAAATTTTTAAAAAAAATCAAAAAAAAGGAGAGATTTTTCTCTCCTTTAATAAAATTAAAATCTACCCCAAAATGCCCGGTGGCTTCCCGAACCAAAACTAACCATATAACCGTTTTTTCTTGCCCACTCTACGCCTGCTTGATGGAGTTTTTCTGATCCAGAATTAAGAAAATCTTCAGCCATTTTTTTATCACCATCTTGATTAAGTACAGCAATTAATTTTTCTTCAGAGCCAGGAATGCCTAATTTAATTGTCAGAAAAAGAACCCGAAGTCTAATTTTTGGTTTAAAAATTTGACGAACTAAAGAACTGACTACCAAATCAGGTTCAATTTTCTTTAAAAGATCGTAAAATTTTCGCCCTTTGCGAACATTAAGCCATTTTCCGTTTTCGTCTAATAAATTAACGCTAGAAATTACTAAATAATCAATAGTCTGTGGATTTTTCGCTACTGGATTATTTCTTTTAATCAATAGAGAAATTGCTTTAAAACGAATTTCCGGATCAGAACTTTGGATTTCTTTTATCAGTTGCTGATCACTTTTTGAAGAACAGGCAAAGAAAAAATGTCCTTCTTCTAATAAAAATGATGAAATAATAGAGACTGAAATTGCAATAATTGTTAATAAAAACAGTATCTCCGGATCAATTAATCCCCTTCTAAAATTTTTTCTCATTTTATTACCTCCTTTCTCGCCCCTTTTTTAAATTTAAAAAGAGCAAAAGCAATTAAAATTGAATATATTATTATAATATATTTTTAAATAAAAATCAATTTTCTATCGGATATTCTTGTCAGATAATTTATTTTATTTATTTTTTAAAAAAATTTATAAAAAACCGAGGCAAATAATTAGCCTCGGTTATATAAAATTTAATTTTTAAAATAATTTATTGACCAACTAGAAGCTAGAAGAGTCAGCAACAATTAAATATTTGCCAGGATATTTTACTGTTTTTCTGTCTTTCCTTAACAACCAAATGGATTTTTTATTTCTATTCTCTTCATATTCTTTATCCAAAATACCGAAAAGATCAAGAAACTCGTTCATTTGGCCGGAAATTCTAATGCAACCTTTTGAATTGATATTTCCCAAACGGGGCTCGCCAAATTGAGGATCGGTAGCATGCATTAATAATCTAATCAGAAATTCTTTTTTGCTTCCATTAATAATCTTTTCGGTTTTTTGCCAACCAAAGTCCCAAACCCTCGCTCCTTTTTTTCCTAATCCTCGCCAACCTTTCTTATTTTTTGTTCCTAAAGCACGATATCCAAAATTATTAATTGAATTTTCAAAAATTCCAGTCGGTGTAAGAAAATAATCTTTCCCTCTCTTGGGATTGCCGGTAGATACTAAATCCCTTCCAATTTCTATAATATTTTCATTTTGAATGTCTAAAAACAAAACAAAAATTAATTGTTTTTGAGGATTACGATCAACAAAGACAAAATATTGGTCCTCAGTAACATTAACTTTTTTAAGCTTCTGAATCGCTTCGCTTGCCAACATTTTTTGATAATCTTGACTAACAGTCAATTTAACTCTTGGACAGACCATTTTTTGAAATTTCTCTTTTAGCAAAAAAACTTCATTTGGTTCTGCCCAGGCTATCTCTGAAAAAATCATTAACAAAACGCTAAGAAAAATAAACCTCTTCATTAGACATTCCTCCTTTCGTTATAAAATTATTTAATTGTTAAAAATCTTTTTACAAAATTTCTTTTAAATATTTGCCAGTGTAAGATTTTTTATTTTTTGTAATCTCCAATGGCTGTCCTTCAACCACAATTTGTCCGCCATTTTTTCCTCCTTCTGGTCCTAAATCAATAATCCAATCAGCATTTTTGATGACATCTAAATTATGCTCAATGACTAAAACCGTGTTTCCCCGATTAACCAATTCTTTCAAAACATACAACAATTTTTTAATGTCATCGGGATGAAGACCGGTGGTTGGCTCATCTAAAATATACAAAGTTTTGCTGGTTTCTTTTTTGGAAAGTTCAGTGGCTAATTTTACTCTTTGAGCCTCGCCACCAGACAAAGAGGGCGCTGGTTGTCCCAATTCAATGTAATTTAATCCCACATCGTTTAAAATTTTTAATTTGGCAAATAATCCTGGAATATTTTTAAAAAAATGAAGGGCTTCTTCCACTGTCATTTCTAAAACTTCGGCAATATTTTTCCCCTGATACTCAATAGCCAAAGTTTCTTTGTTAAATCTTTTTCCTTTACATTCTTCGCATTCCACATAAATATCTGGCAAAAAATACATTTCAATTTTTCTTAACCCTTGACCCTCGCAAACCTCGCATCTTCCGCCCTTAACATTAAAGGAAAAGCGGCCCGGTCCAAAACCGCGAATTCTGGCTTCTTTTGTTTTGGCAAAAAGATCTCTAATATAAGAAAAAACTCCAGTGTAAGTAGCTGGATTGGAACGAGGCGTTCGGCCAATGGGAGATTGATCAACCAAAACTACTTTATCTAAATTTTCAGTGCCTAAAATCGCTTGATGTTTTCCCGGTTCTTCTTTTGCCCGATAGAATTTTTTCAGCAAAGCCTTGGCTAAAATGTCATTCATTAAGGTTGATTTTCCAGAACCAGATACTCCGGTTATACAAACAAATTTGCCCAAGGGAATTTTAACATCAATATCTTTTAGATTATGCTCTTGCGCTCCTTTTATAATAAGAAAGTTTTGATTTTTGCTTTGTATTTCTGATTTCTGATTTTTGATTTTTGATTTTAGCAAAGTTACTTCCACCTTCTTTTTTCTTGAAAAATATTCTCCGGTTAAAGTCTTGGCTTTTAATAATTGCTTTGGTGTTCCCTGAAAAATAATTCTCCCGCCATGCTTTCCTGCTCCCGGTCCTACATCAATAACCCAGTCAGCTTCTTTAATAGTTTGCAGATCATGTTCAACTACCAAAACGGTATTCCCCAAATCTCTTAATTTTTTTAAGGTTTCAATCAATCTTGCCTGATCGCGGGGATGAAGGCCAATTGATGGCTCGTCTAAAATATATAAAACACCAGTTAGTTTGGAGCCAATTTGAGTGGCTAATCTTATTCTTTGTTCTTCGCCGCCAGCCAAGGTTTCAGCATTTCTATCTAAAGTAAGATAGTGCAATCCCACATCAATTAAAAATTGCAACCTGTTAATAATCTCTTTGATAATGGGCAAGCCAACTTTTCTTTCTTCATCTTTTAATTTTTGTTTGGATAATTTGTCAGGATTAATTAATTTTTCAAAGAATTCTTTGACCTTATCAATTTCCATTTCTACAATTTGGTCAATTGATTTTTCAGCCACGGTCACGGCTAAAACCTCGGGTTTTAATCTTTTTCCTTGACAAACCTCGCATTTTTTTTCAATCATATATTGCTCAATTTCTTCTCTGGCATATTCAGAATCGGTTTCGTGATATCTTCTCTCTAACCAAGGAATAACACCTTCAAAACCTTGGCCACCATATAAAATTTTATCAACTTTTTCTTTTGGCAAATTTTTGACTGGCTCGTCTAAATCAATTCCCTCTCTTTCAGCAAAATCCTTCAGCATCCACCAAAAAAAGCCCTGCCGACCAATTTTATGGGAAGCCCTTGCCCAGGGGAAAATCGCGCCTTCAGCCAAAGATAAATTTTGATTGGGAATAACTAATTTGGGATCAACTTCTAATTTTCTGCCCAAACCCTGACAAACCGGACAAGCGCCAAAAGGCGAATTAAAAGAAAAAAGTCGCGGTTCTAATTCTGGCAGGGAAATACCGCATTCTTCACAGGCAAAATGCTCGGAAAAAATTAAATCTTGCGATTTATTTTTTGAATTTCCAATGCCTAATTTCCAATTTACAATTACAATGCCTTTACCTAATTTTAAAGCAGTTTCCAAAGAATCTACTAATCTTGTTTTGTCCAAATCTTTATCTAAAATTAACTTATCCACCACTACTTCAATATTATGATTTTTGTATCTATCTAAAGTTTTTTCCAAAGCCTCTTCTAAACGATAAATAATGCCATCAATTCTTACTCTAACAAAACCTGCCCTTTGAATTTCTTCCAAAATGCCCTGATGCTCGCCTTTTTTTAATCTAATGACTGGACCTAAAATGGTAATTTCGCTATTTTTGGGCAGTTTTAAAACCTGCTCTTTGATTTGATCAATGGTTTGACGCTTAACAACTCTTTTACATTTTGGACAATGGGGAAGGCCAATTCTGGCAAATAAAAGACGCAAATAATCATAAATTTCAGTAATCGTGCCAACAGTGGAGCGAGGATTGTGACTGGCTTTTCTTTGGTCAATAGCAATGGCAGGCGAAATACCTTCAATTTTATCAACATCTGGTTTTTGCATCACCCCTAAAAATTGCCTAGCATAGGCAGAAAGAGATTCTACATATCTTCTTTGACCTTCGGCGTATAAAGTGTCAAAAGCCAAAGAAGATTTGCCAGAACCTGAAATGCCAGTAATGACTACCAATTTGTTTTTAGGAATATCCAAATCAATATTTTTTAAATTATGGACCCTCGCTCCTCTAATTTTAATAACATTTTCCATCATAAATCGTTTTTTATTATACAAAAAAACCACCCAAATTTCAAGAGCTCGTATTTAATCTTTGTAAAATGTAAGTGAAATGGTATTGGTTAGATCATTAAAAAAATAAAGTAAATTATAAAAAAAGATTGTTATTTATTTAGTCATAAACCATATTTTGAGATTAATAATCAAATTCAAAACTTATTTTATTATTCCTAATTTTATAAAACACCCACTACTTACTCACTTATTTCGCCATGGCGAAATAAGTGAGTAAGTTAATAATTTTATATAATTGAAGATTAAAATTTAATGAAGAAATAAATTTATTAAAAAAAGTTAATAGTTTAACAAAATTAAAAAATTAATAATTTAATAAAAGTCAAGACCATGTAAGTTTAGTTATTTTTAAAAATTAAAGAAATAATTATCTTGGCTCTTTTTAAGCGAATAAAAAATTTAACTTTTAAAAAATATCTCTTTTTTATTCTTCGCAAAGCGGGGGCGAAGCCCCCGCCTGTCTTAATTTCGTTATACCGTCCACCAAATGGTGGCAAAAAAATCAAAAAGTTTTATTCTGGTGGGTGTGGAAGGAATCGAACCTTCGGCCTCCATTTTATCAGAATGGCGTTCTACCACTGAACTACACACCCTTTATTTTTTCTTTTGACTAAAATTACCGATTTTTAAATCTGGCAGCATTTTTTTCAAATCTTTCGGATTAATTTTTATTGAAGAATCATAAAAACCAGAATTAATAATAATTTTAGACTGGTTAAATAAACTCTTTTCCGCGAAAGTTTGCATTTTCCATAAATTTCCGAAAGGTGGAATTGCTCCCACCTTTACTCCTTTTATGTTTTTTTTCATCCACGCCTCTTTTATAAAATCAATATTTTTTGCTTTGGCTATTTTTTTTAATTTTTGCTTATTCAAAATTTTATCGGCTGGTATTAAAACTAATGCCGGTAATTTATCTAGTTTCACAACTAATGTTTTGCCAATTATTTTTGGCGAAACCTTCAAAGTGTTGGCTTTGTCAAAAGCCGTATAAACCGTCCGGTGTTCTATTGTTTGGTATTTAATCTTTGACTTATTCAAAAATTTAATTATTTTTTGCGGTATTGCCATACTTTTGATATTTTATCAAAAATAAAAGACCTGTCAAAGGTCAAAAACATAATGCCAATCAACGAATTGCGAATATTCACATAGTGAATATTCGCATAGGCGCACTTACCCCCACCAAATTTTTGTGGGGGTGAACATTTCGCGAGGCAGTTTCTTAGAGTTGTCCCGACATAGCCCCTTTCGCTTTAGGCGGAATTAGGGCCTGCAGCCCGTTGGGCTTGGCCCAATTAGGGCAATCGAGATTTAAGGCTCCTCGATCAACACCTTAAGGTTGAAAATAGAATTCTCAATTTTCAACCTCAGTCGACACTTTAAAAAAGGAGATGATCCACGACCAGGTTCCCCTAGCCGTGCCTTGTTCATGTTACTCCACGTATTTCTACGGGCATGGACTATATCTTCACCCCGTTAGATAGCGCCTTGCGCATCTAATGGGGGCCAACGTGTAGTCTCTACGGGGTCAATTACGACTTCCCACGGTATTACCATTTACTAATTAGATTATTATATCATAATTAGTAGTCAGGTTCCACCGTTATAGTTGGATTTTTCTATTCTCTTACGAGAATAGGTCGCAACAACTAGATTAGTTTAACGACTTCGTCCCTCTCACTGAGCCCAGCTTAGGCCCCCCACTATTTCCCACGAATTATTTTTGTATTTTCATATCCGTTATCGTTTGAATTTCTTTAATTACCAAAATCTGAAATTCATGAAAAATAGTGGGGGGACTTCGGCTGTTCCCAGCTCGCTTGACGTGACGGAATGGGTACTTGAAACTAGTTTTCCCTTTCCTTCCTGGCGGACGGATTTCCCGTACCAGGCGGAGCCCTACCTTAAAAAATAGGTAGGTGAAGCCCTTCCCGTATTAAGGTACTATGGCTTCGCTGACTTCCTGAAAGGTATCAGTTTCTTTCCTATTCAGGATCTCCCTGGGTCAGTAAGATGACTATTTCGAGCATCCCCGAGAAAATTAGAGATGAGACTTCCTTCTGACCGCCCAGCAGAAGTCGTCTCTAATTTCAGCCCATTAAGGCTGGGGGCTGTTCTTCGCCTCAAGCCCTCCATCCGAATCTCTTACAAGATTGGATTGCTAATTTTGGCTATTAAGTGGGATTTTCACCCACTAGCCATCTTACCTGCCAGGCACTTTTAATTGGGCGGTGAGTACAAGACTCAAGAACGTATTCATCGCCGCATGGCTGATCGGCGATTACTAGCGATTCCGGCTTCACGAGGTCGGGTTTCAGACCTCGATCCGAACTGGGCGAGCTTTTGATGGGATTGGCTCTGGCTTACGCCTTAGCGACCCATTGTCACTCGCATTGTACCACGTGTGCAGCCCAGGGCATCAAAGGGCCATGCTGATTTGGCGTCATCCCCACCTTCCTCCGGTATCAAACCGGCAGTCCCGCATGACACTCCGCTCCTCGCTTCCGCTCGTCGCTTACAATAATGCAAATCTACGAATGATGCGAATATGCGAATGAAATCATTCACATTATGTTGATTAGGATATTTGTAGATTGGCATTTTATTCGCATGATATTTGCATTATGTTGCTCCGAACGAAAGTGAGGAGCAAAGAAACATGCAGCGAGGGTTGCGCAGGTTTTGGCATCTAAGCGTGCGCCTCAAGGTACCTGCTGACGACAACCATGCAGCACCTGTGCTAGTGTCCTTGTGGGTGGCCCCGTATTTCTACAGGGTTTCACTAGCATTTCAAGCCCTGGTAAGGTTCCTCGCTTGTCGTCGAATTAAGCCACATGGTCCACCGCTTGTGTGAGTCCCCGTCTATTCCTTTGAGTTTTAGCCTTGCGGCCGTACTTCCCAGGCGGGACACTTAACGCGTTAGCTTCGCCACTGCAAGGGTCGACACTTGCAATAGCCAGTGTCCATCGTTTAGGGCGTGGACTACAAGGGTATCTAATCCTTTTTGCTCCCCACGCTTTCGTCCCTCAGCGTCAGGACCGTCCCAGCTGAATGCCTTCGCTTTTGGTGTTCCGGTCGATATCAACGGATTTCACCCCTACACCGACCGTTCCATCAGCCCCTAACGTCCTCAAGTCTAACAGTTTTTGGCGCATTTCTCAGGTTGAGCCCGAGAACTTTAACACCAAACTTATTAGACCGCCTACGGACCCTTTACGCCCAATAAATCCGGATAACGCTCGCGGGTTCTGTCTTACCGCGGCTGCTGGCACAGAATTAGCACCCGCTTATTCCTCCGGTACTGTCACCCCCCACCTTTTGGCTGCAACCATAAACTCAATTAAAATAACAATCACTTAATGAGTTTAAAAATTAAAGCCAAAAGGTGGGGGGTTCATCCCGGAGAAAAGGAGTTTACAGCCCGAGGGTCTTCTTCCTCCACGCGGCGTCGCTGGTTCAGGCTTTCGCCCATTGACCAATATTCTCGACTGCTGCCTCCCGTAGGAGTAAGGCCCGTGTCTCAGTGCCTTTGTTGGGGAACAGGCTCTCACCTCCCCTACCCGTCATAGCCTTGGTAGGCCATTACCCTACCAACTAGCTGATAGGCCGCGGGCCATTCGGCAAGCGGCTTTCGCCTTTACTGACGACCCATCTTTATTTATCAAGCCGCTTGCCTCAAAATCAAAAATCAAATATTAAAAATCAAAAAGAATTTTGAATTTTGATTTATCATTTTGCATTTTGATTTTTGATTTTTGCATTAAGCTTAATAATCAAAGATGGATCGTCAGACCATTAGGGATTAGCTAACCTTTCGGTTAGTTGTCCCTATCTTGCCGGTATGTTACCCACGTGTTACTAACCCGTTCGCCACTATCGCACCTCGCTACCGCTCGGTGCTCAAATTCAAATCTCAAATCTCAAAATGCAAAATTACAACTCAAAATTCAAAATTAATTTTAAATTTTGCATTGTCATTTTGAGATTTGCATTTTGAATTTTGAATTCAAACACTGAGCGATAGCGAAAGCGCAACCGTTCGACTTGCATGCCTTATCCACGCCGCCAGCGTTCATCCTGGACCAGGATCAAATCCTCAAAAGAAATGTTTGAATGTTAGATCGTCCCTCGCAAAGCTCGGGACTTGTTCGATCGGCTTCGCCTTTGTTCGAATATTCATTCAAATAAGCGAACGAAGTGAGCGATCGAACAATTCGAACAATTCAAACAATATTGTCGGGACAACTCTAAAAAACCAATATTATTTAATTTTCAAAGAACATTCAAACAAAATCAGGAAGTTCTTTCCTGACCTACTTTCTTTTGCTTCCTTCGCTGAAAAAATTATTTTCTTTCTTTATTTCTTTATTTACAACAGCCTTTCTTTTTCTTCTTTGCCATATTTCTATTTTTATTTTACTCTGCCAAAATCTTTTGTCAAGATTTGAGCCTGAGGCCGGATTTGAACCGGCGACCTACTGTTTACAAAACAGTTGCTCTTCCACTGAGCTACTCAGGCTTGGCAATGACAGACATTTAAAATTAAATTAAAATTTTTTGTAAAAAATTATTTTTTAGCGTTTTTTTTCAACTCTTGCCAATAATTATCGCCTTCTTTTTTCTTTTTATTTTTTTCTCTTAAACTCTGAAGCCAATGAGTAATTTTGTTTTCTAATTTTAAATTTAAAACTCTAATTTTGGAAAGAATCTTTTGAAAAAAAACTTCAAAAGAAAATTCTTTAGTGAAGTCTTTTATCTTTTTAAAATTGTTTTTGATTTTTTGACTTAAGTTGGCAAAAACTGATTTTTGCTCAGTATCCGGCAATTGAACCAAAACGGGAATTTTTTGTAAAATAATGATAATTATTCCCAAAAAACTTAATAGGAAAATAATGAGAAATACTAAATCTACTAATCCGATCATTGAATTTAAAATTTATATTTGATATCTTGCAAAGTTTTTTAAAACAATATTTTCGCCAAACTTACTAATATATTCTTCAATTAATTGTTTAATTGTCTTTTTTTCATCTTTAATCCAGGGTTGTTCCATTAACGGAATTTCTTCAGGAGCAATAGCAGTAATTTGTAAACATAATTCATGGGCTAGTTTTTGAAAATCTTCAGATCGCGCCACAAAGTCCGATTCGCATCTCAATTCAATCATCGCGCCAACTTTTTTGCTAGAATGGATATAACTGGCTATTATCCCCTGACCAACTTCTCTTTCTGTTCTTTTTTGAGCAAGGTCTTTCCACCTTTTTTTTAAAACATCTTTTGCCCTAATCAAATCACCGCCTGATTCTTCTAAGGCTTTCTTGCATTCTGAAATTGAAAGGCCGGTTTCTTCTCGCAATTGTTTAATTTGTTCAATGGTTATCATAGAAATTTTAATTTTAAATTTTTAAAAAATCTTTTTTATATTATAAATAAAATTATTTTGCCGGCAAATTTTCTTTTGCTTTTGCGATTACTTCTTTTACTTTTTCTAATATATATCTCACCGAAGAAATGGCGTCGTCGTTAGCGGGAATTGGATAATCAGCCAAAGTGGGATCCACATTAGTATCAGAAAGACCAATAACCGGTACATTCATCTTTCGGGCTTCTTTGGCAGTTAAATAATCTTTTTTCATATCTAAAACAAAAACCGCATCAGGCAATTTTTCCAAGTTTTTTATACCTTCAAATTTTTTCTTTAGTCTCTCTAGTTCTTGATCAATTTTAATTCTCTCTTTTTTTGTATATTTTTCTAAATCACCAGAATCCTTCTTTTTTTCCAACTCTTTGTAATATTCTATTCTTTTTTTAATTATAGGAAAATTAGTAAAAGTACCGCCCAACCATCTTTCTGAAACATAAGGTAAGTTCAATTCTTTTGCCATCTCTTCCACCATTTTCTTGGATTGAATTTTTGTTCCCACCAAAAGCAAAGTTTTTCCTTGAGAAATTATATCTTCAATAAAATTCAAGGCTTCCAAAAATTTTTCTTTTGTCTTTTCTAGGTTAATAATGTGAACAGTGTTTTTAGTTCCTTGAAGGTAGGGAATCATTTTGGGATGAACTTTTGAAGTTCTGTGACCAAAGTGAACACCGGCTTTTGCCATTTCCTCAGTGTCCAAATTAATCCCTATTTCTTTTGTTTTTGATTTCTTTTTTTCCATATAAAATAATATAACACAATTAAAAGACCAAATCAATAGTTTGATTTAAAAACAATAAAAGATGTTAAAAAAGATTGTATAATTAAACATCAAAATAAAAAAGTTTGATTTTTTTTGTTATTTGTTTTAATATAAAATATATGAAAAAAAATATTCACCCAAAATATTTTCCTAATGCTCAGGTTAAATGCGCCTGTGGAGCCAGTTTTACTGTTGGATCTACCAAAGAATTTATTGAAGTGGAAATTTGCTCAAAGTGCCATCCTTTTTATACGGGTAAAGAAAAAATTATAGATGCAATGGGTAGAGTGGAAAAATTTGAGAAAAGACTAGCCAAGAAAAGCCAGAAAAATAAATAAAAAATTCCATATAACCATTAATTAATTTTAAATAACTAAACTCCAAGCAGCGTAAAAATTTAACCAATACTTACGTGCTTTAACGCACGAAAGTATTGCATTTGTGGGATAAAAAGAAATAAAGCAAATTTGGAGTTTAATTAAAAGTGGATATTAGAAATGAGGTGGGATATAATTAGACATTGAATCTATTATGCTAACTATTGATGATATTGGAAAAAAATATAACGAAGTATTAGAACAACTCAGCGACCCCGAGTTGATTTCAAATTGGGAAAAATTTGAAGAACTTACCAAGAAAAAAGAAAATTTGGAAAAAATTTTTGAAAAGGATAAAGAAATTAAAGAAATTAAAAATAAAATTGAAGAGAATAAAGACATTATAAAAGCCCAGGAAGACCCGGAACTAGTTTTACTGGCGGAAACGGAAATGTCGCATTTGTTGGAAAGGAAAAAAGAACTGGAAAAAGAATTAGAAATTTTAATTGGAAAATATTTAAAGAGTGAAAAAAATAAAGAAAGTTTTTCGGCAGTTATTGTAGAAATTAGAGCCGGTACTGGCGGCGAAGAAGCCGCTCTTTTTGCCAGAGATCTTTTTAGAATGTATTCCAAGTATGCCAATTTAAAAAATTGGAAACAAAAAGTTTTGGATAAAAAAGAAAGCGATTTGGGCGGAATAAAAGAAATTATTTTTGAATTAAAAGATGGCGATGTTTTTTCTCAAATGCAATATGAAGGTGGCGTCCATAGAGTGCAAAGAATTCCGGAAACCGAAAAATCAGGAAGAATTCACACCTCCACTGCCACAGTTGCCGTGTTGCCCAAGCCCAAGAAAACCGAAATCCAAATCAATCCTCAAGATTTAAAAATTGAATTTTATCGAGCATCAGGTCCTGGCGGACAATATGTGAACAAAAGAGAAACAGCAGTCAGAATTACCCACTTGCCAACAGGTTTAGTTGTTACTTCCCAAACTGAAAGAAATCAATTGCAAAACAAAGAAAATGCAATGGCTATTTTAGAAGCGAGGTTATTAGAAAAAAAAGAAATGGCTGAATTGACAAATTTGTCAGAAAAAAGAAAAGCCCAAATTAAATGGGCAAAAAGAGCGGAAAAAATTAGAACCTATAATTTTCCCCAAAACAGAGTGACCGATCACCGAATCAAAAAATCCTGGCACAACTTAGAAGAAATAATGGAAGGGAAATTAGATCCCATTATTGAATCTCTTTCAACCTCTTTTGAAAAATAAAAATAATCTTTTATAAAAATTTAAAAATCGCCTTGGTTGATTAAAGATTGCCATTCGTCGGCTTTTCGCATAACCGTGTCGCGATACCATTTGCCACCAGCATTAATGCAACGAGTGGTCAAAGTGGGAGTGCCGCACAAATAAGCAGTCACTGCTGCCATTTCGCTCTCTCTGTTTTGGGTTTTGGCATTAAAATCTGCTAAATACAAAGCCGCAGCCAAAAAAGCATCTCTTGCCCGCCAGGGATTAGCCGGTTTTACTCCGGTAATGCTTTCTATTCTCTCTTTATAACCTAAATTCAACCAAGTATTGGGCATAAATTGAGCCGGCCCCATTGCTCCACCCATCTGAACCCTGCCACCGTCAACATAACAAGAAACTGGCGTGCTAGTTGGGCTTAAACCTAATTCTTTGGTAATTTGCTCAAAGGCGGCCCATTGACTGGAAGGCATTACTTTTTTATAACTCAATTCTGGATGACGACAAACGTTTTGACCTGAACAATTACATTGACCAACATTGGTTCCCAAGGCTGATTCCACTTCAATTAATCCTAAAACCAAAGCCGGCCTTACTCCGCCGGCTGCCTCGCCAGCCCATTTTGCCAATTGATAAAGTTCTTTATTGTCTCTGGGCACATCTAATCCTGGTAAGGTTAATTGAACAATTCTATTTCTAATTTCAACCGCCCTTTTTTCCAGTTCTTTTTTTTCTTTCAGATACTGCTGGTATTGGGCTTCAGTCATTTTCAAAATTTGCTCATGCTCTTTTTTTGCTTCGTCGCTTTGCTGTTTTTGCAAAGTCTGAACTTTTACTATCCGGGCTAAATCTTCTCTTTCATTGCTCAATTTCTCTTTTTGGCTTTCCAAAGTTAATTTTAACTCTTTAATATCATTTAATAATTCTTTCTGCCTTTGATTTAGGTTTTCTAAAGAAACTAAATTGTCAAAAAAGCCAGAAAGAGTTTTTTCAGCAACAAAAATTTCCAAAAGAGATTTCTGGTCTTCTTGATAAATGGCTTTTAAAATATTGGCTAATTTTTCTCTTGATTCTGCTATTTTTAAAGAGGTTTTCTCAATAGAATTTTCGGTATCAGCAATCTGAAAATTTAAATCTTTAATCATCAAATTTCCCTGCTGAATTTCCAGCTCTAATTTTTTAATTCTTGATTTTAAAATACTAATCTGATTTTGCAAATTCTTTTTTTCTTGCTCGGTTTTGGCAATAACGCCTTCCAATTTTTTAATTTCATCTTGAAGACTTTGCCACAATTTTTCGCATTCTTCAACTGACTGACAATCATCTTGGGCAAAAGAAATAGAAAAAGAAGAATACAAAAAATAAAAAGCAAAAATAAAAGCCGAAAGCAAAAAACCGCTCAACAAAAGTTTTTTAATTTTTTGAGAATATTTTTGCATTTTTATTCTTCTTCAAAAGTTTCTTTTTCTTTTTTCTCTTCCACTTTTTCTACCTCTTCCACTTTTTCTTCAACTGGTTTGACCAATTCTTCTTCTACTTTTTCTGCTGGTAAGACGGCAGCAATAATTTCTTCTTTGTCTCTTAAAATTTTAACTCCTTCTGGCAATTTCAAATCGGCAATTTTTATATTATCTTCAAAACTCTTGAGACCTTCTACACTCACTCTAATTTCTCTGGGCAATTTTTGAGGCAGGACTTTAACCTCAATTTCTGAAAGATATTTAACAAAAGTGCCGCCCAAACTTTTTACTGCCGGCGCCTCGCCTTCAAAAACCAAAGGAATTTTAACTTCAATCTCTTCTTTTAAAGAAGGTTGGAAAAAATCAACATGAATAATTTTGTCAGTTAAAGGATCTCTTTGAAAATCATGAATCAAAACCAGATATTTTTTATCACCCTCAACATCTAAAGAAACCAAAGAACTCTCGCCTGCCTCCTGAAAAATTTTATCAAATTCTTTTTCATCAATTATCAGCGACAAATTTTTTATTTTTGGACCATACAAAACTGCCGGCAAAAAACCTTTTCTGCGAAGGGTTTCCACTTTCTTTCCTAAATCTTTTCTAACTTTAGCAGAAAGAGTTAACATAAATTTGAAAATTGATTGAAAATTGGTTATTGAAAATTGAAAATTAAAATTAGGATTTCTTTCTGATAACAAATTTTTTTTCCAATTCTTTTAATGTTTCCATTACTCCAGTATATTCTAATTCTGTCATTGGCAACATCGCTGGTCCAAAAAATCCTTGCCGCCTGATCTCCTCTGCCTTCCGACTTACTTTTTCTCTAATATAATCCCAATAGGGCTGGTCAAAAGCATCAGCCGGCTCTGTTAGTTTACCATTTTTTACTGAAAAAGCCAAGCAGGAAACCACTGGCGGACCGTCAAAAAAGGAAATAGGAGAATTTTTCTTAACTGGCATCAAAGGACCATTATGTGATCCTCTCATAAATCCGGCTACAAAATGGCCAATAGTAAAAGGCGATAAAACTTCGCCAGTAGCCGGAAAATCTTTTTGAGTTCTGACCAGCATTACTGGATCATCTTTGCCAACATATTTTCCAGCGATATTATGAAGACGAGTGGTAGAGGCGGAAACCACCTGCTCTCCGCTTTCTCTTGACCAAATAGATTCTACCACAAAACGACCCGTATCTCTTAAAAGAGCGGCAATATCATAAGTTTCTTCTGGGGTATGCAATTCAATAATTCTGTCGGCTTCAGTATAATTAACATCCATAATAACGAATTTAAAGCCTTTTTTCAAAACTGGAGACAAAATCAAACCAGCGCAATGCATTGGATCGGTAAAAGCCAAGTATAATGGCAAATTAAAAGCCCCTGGCTCAGTTTTATCTGCCATAAACATTAAAAATGGTTCGGCCGGTCTTTCTTCAATTTCCATTTCTGCCACTTGGGGCCCCATCCCCTTGACATTGCCAGAAAAAGCTTCTACTAACAAATCCTGACCAGCGCCATAAAGACCTTGATCTTTTGCCACTTTGGTACCAGCCAAAAAAGCATCCCAACATAATTTATGAATTTTCTCATTCAAAGGACCTTGTTGGTGAGTTAATAAAATGGAAATGTCATCGCCAGTAAAACCAACATAAGAATCAATAAATAACTTTCCTCCTTTTTCTTTTAAATAACTTTGAACAGCCGAAAGAAGTTTCTCGCTTGGTTTAATATGTCCACCAATAGAGCCAATATCGGCTTTAATGATTGACAAGGTAATTTTCATAAAATTTTGCTAAAAATTAATTTTTAAATTATTAAAATTATCTTCTTCGACCTTTTATTAAAATTTTTAAATTTCTTGTTTTATTTTCTCAGCAATTTTTTCCATTTCTTCTTTGGTAATTTTTTTTACATTGGAAATATCAATGCTTGAACCATGGCCATCGTTAGGAAACCGTGGCACCAACCAAATATGGGCATGAGGAACCTCTTCTCCCAAAATCAAAGACACAACCCAATCAGTTTTCATTGCCTTTCTAATGGCATTAGCCACTTTGCCGGTTGCTATAAAATACTCTCCCAAATAAGGAACATCCCAAACCCATTTAAAATGGTCTTTTGTGATAACTAAAGTGTGACCTGGATTTCTGGGATTAATATCTAAAAAAGCCAAAAATTTTTTATTTTCAAAAACTTTGTAACAAGGTATTTCTCCTTTTACAATTTTACAAAAAACGCAATTTGTCATTTTAAAAAATTATTTATTATCTGTAATCGCTAACCAATTGGCTAACTTTTTTCAAACTTCAATCGTTCGGCATTCTTGCCTCAGGGAGTACGCAGTCGCCAAAGTTGCTAATAACAAGGTATCTTGCCCGGCGCTGCTATATCTCGCCGAGCCTTAGAAGGTTTATAACTGAAACACAAAGTCTCTTTTGGGCTCGGCTGCGATGTGCTCCCTTTGGCAAGAATGCCTCACTCTTTTGTTACTGAATTGATTGAGTAATACAGCTAATTTCTTTAATAATATCAACCCCAAAACTGGTGCCAATAATATCAGCGCCAGCTTGCACCATTTTTTCCAAATCAGCCAAAGTTCTCACTTTTCCGGCAGCTTTAATTAAAAGACCGGGCGCTCCTTTTTTCATTAATTGCAAATGTCGGGCTTTTTCTTCTAATTCCCGATGCTCTAAAGGATCTTTTTCAGTAGCGGTTTTTACGCAAATGGCGCCGGCTTTCTTAGCAATTTCTGAAACTTTCAAAATTTCCTGATCAGTTAAATAACCAGAACCAATAATTGCTTTGGTTGGCAAAATTTTACAAATGGCTTTTAAATCTTTTAAAATTTTATTCCACCTTTCATGCTTTACATCAGGGATGGAAACAACCACATCTAATTCGTCTGCTCCGTCTTTTTTTGCTTTTTGGCAAATTTTCATTCTCTTTTGGTGAGGACTGTCGCCAATTGGCGGATCAACCAAACAAATAACTTTAATGCCAGTATTTTTTAATTCTTTTTTTGCCAACTTTACCCATTGAGGATTAACGCAAACTCCGCGAAAACCATAGTTTTTCGCCTCTTGGCAGGTTTTTTTGATATCATTAGCAGTGGCTTTGGGATTAATATTGGTATGATCAATGATTTTGGCAATATTTTCTTTTTTCATCGTTTTATATTAATTTTTTTTCTTTTAAATAATCATAAGCTGCCAACGCCGCTTTTGCTCCTTCGCCAGCAGCAGTAATAATTTGTTTGTATTTGCCCATATTGCAATCACCGGCAGCAAAAAGACCTGGCGTTTTTGTCTGAAAATTTTCAAAATCAACTTTTATCTCGTCTCTTTCATTAAAATCCACTAAATTTTTGGCAAAAGCAGTGGCTGGTTGATAGCCAATTTCCACAAAAACGCCATGAACTGGCATCTCAAAATGGCTTTTTGTTTCCCGATTTTGAAAAACCAAAGAAGAAACAAAATGATTACCCTTAATTTCTTTTACCTGAACATTAGTAATAATTTCCACTTTTTTTGTTTTTCTCACCTTCTCTTGATTTTCCTGATCAGCCCGCACTTCTTTGTTAAACTCTAAAATGTAAACTTTTTTAGCCAATTTTGCTAAATAAAAAGCGGTTTCAAAACCGGCGTTACCGCCGCCAATTACGGCCACAATTTTTCCTTCAAATAAAGGGCCGTCGCACTGAGGACAATAACTCACACCCTTGCCCAAAAATTCTTTTTCGCCTTTTGCCTCTAAAGGCCGAGGATCAGCGCCAGTAGCAATAATCACTGTCTTTGATTGAAAATTATTTTTGCTTTTGGTGATAACAACAAATTTATCTTTTATCTTTTTGATATTCTTTACTTCGTCTCTTTCAATGTCAATTTTTAATTTTCTTAACTGAAATTCAAATTTTTTAATTAAATCTTGGCCAGAAATTTTTTCCAAACCGGGATAATTTTCAATTTCCACTGTTTTTCTTGCTACCTGACCGCCAAAATTTTTGGTAATCAAAAGAGTGTTTAATTTTTGTCTGATGGCATAAATACCGGCAGTAATACCAGCTGGCCCTCCGCCAATGATGATTAAATCGTAAATCATATTTTTATATTATAGCAAATTTATTTATTATAGCAAAAAAACAAAAATAAAAAAATTATTTAACAATAATTCCCCCGCCCAAAACTTCTTTACCTTTGTAAAAAACCACTGACTGCCCAGCAGTAATGGATTTTTGCGGTTTTTCAAATTTTAGAAAATAAAATCCATTTTTAAATCTTCGTATTATCTCTGCTCTGGCTGAATTAATCCGATAACGAATTTTGGCTTTAATTTTTAAAGGTAATTTTGGTGCTTTTCCGGAAATCCAATTAACATTCTTACAAATTAACTCTTTTTTTAATAAATCTTTTTCATTTTTTGTGACGATCAAAAAATTTCTCTTTAAATCCTTTTCCAAAACATAATAAGGACCACCGGGCAGGCCTATACTCTTTCTCTGACCAATAGTATAAAACCACAAACCTTGATGCTCGCCCATTACTCTTCCACTTTTATCTACTATTTTTCCCGGACTTTCTTTTAAATATTTTTTTAAAAAATCACTAATTGTTTTTTGAACAAAACAAATTTCAACCGACTTTTTGGCTTTTAAAACTGGTAATTTAAATTTTCTTGCCAAATCTTCCACTTCTTTTCTCGTGTAATCTCCGATAGGGAATAAAATATGTTTTAACTGTTTTTGATTTAATTGCCAAAGAAAATATGATTGGTCTTTTTCTTTGTCTTTTGCCTTAAAAATCGCCAATTTGCAGGAATTTGAGCGTGAATTCTCGCCAATTTCTTTTTTTCTAGCATAATGACCAGTGGCAATGAAGTCAACACCTAAACTTAATGCTTTTTCTAATAAAACTCCAAATTTTATTTCCTTATTACAAACAATGCAGGGATTGGGCGTTTTGCCTGCCTTATACTCTTTTAAAAAATAATCAACAACTATTTTTTTAAATTCTTTTTCAAAATCAAAAACATAAAAAGGAATCTTTAAAATCTTTGCCACTTTTCTTGCTCTTATTTCACTCTCCAAAGAACAACAACTATTTTCTTTTTTAATTCCATCTGACTCTGCCCAAAACTTCATAAAAACTCCAATAACATCAAAACCCGCTCTTTTTAAAAGAGCGGCTGCCACTGAAGAGTCCAACCCGCCCGACATTGCGCAAATTACTTTTTTTTCATTTTTTCTTCTATTTTTATCCATTTTTTGTATCTCTTTTCTATTTCTTTTTTTTCTTTTTCAATCCGCTGGTGAACTTTTAATAATTTTTCCGGAATCTCTCTTTTTTTCTTTTTTAAATAATTATAAATTGCCTCAAATAAAGCATCAGCCGCCAAAACCGAACAATGAATTTTTATTGGAGGCAACCCTCCTAATTCTTTAACAATTTTTTCCCGATCAAAGTCATTTGCTTCCTCTAAAGTTTTACCTTTAACTAAATCAGTAATAACGCTGCTAGTAGCAATTGCTGCCACACAACCAAAAGTCTCAAAAGAAACATCTTTAATTATTTCTCTGCCTTTTTTGTCTTTTGCAATTTTTAAATAAAGCCTCATTTTGTCTCCACAAATCATATTACCGGCATCGCCAATAGCATCCGGCTTTTTCATTTTTCCCAGATTATGAGGTTTTTTAAAATGCTCAATAACTTTTTTGGTATAAATACCTACTTTTTCCATAAATTTTGCAAAACTACAATATAATTTTTTAATAATTTTTAATAATTTTTTTGAAGGGGGAGATTTTTCTTAATTTTTTAATTACTTCCGGCAAAACTTTTAAAGTATAATCAATATCTTTTTCCCTTGTCCATCTGCCCAAACTTAATCTCAAAGAACCATGAGCCTGCCAAGGTTTCAAGCCAATAGCCAACAAAATATGACTCGGTTCCAATTTTGCCGAAGAACAAGCAGAACCAGTGGAAGCAGCAATGCCCAATAAATCTAATTGCACAACAATTGATTCGCCTTCTACTCCTTCAAACCAAAAATTTAAAATATTAGCTAAACTTTTTTCTGGGTGGCCATTGAAATAAGAACCAGGAATTTTTGAAAGAATGCCTTTTGTTAATTTTTCTTTTAACTTTTTCAGTCTTTTCCCTTCTTTTTCCATAACTTTTTGGGCAATTTTTATTGCCTCGGCAAAACCAACAATGGCTGGCAGATTAATAGTTGAAGCGCGCCAACCCATTTCCTGGCCGCCGCCATGCAACAAAGGTTCTATTTTTGTCCCTTCTTTAACAAAAAGCAAACCAGCGCCTTTTGGACCATAAATTTTGTGGGAAGAGGCTGTCAACAAATCAACATTTAATTTATTAACATTGATAGGAATTTTGCCAAAACTTTGACTAGCATCAGTATGAAAATAAATTGGCGACTTAAGAGTTAATTTTTTAGACTTTATAATCTTGCCAATTTCTTCAACAGGTTCAATGGTGCCAATTTCATTGGAGGCATGGATAATTGAGACTAAAATAGTTCCTTGTTTAATAGTTCTTTCCACTCTTTTGGGATCTACTAAACCGTATTTATTAACCGGCAATCTTGTTATCTCAAAGCCTTGTTTTTCTAACCATTTAGCTGACTCCATTATACAGGGATGTTCAATTTGCGAAATAATTATATGTCTCCCTTTCTCTTTATTAGCAAAGGCGATTCCCTTTAAAACAAAATTATTGCTTTCGCTGGCTGAACTGGTAAAAATTATTTCATTACTTTTAGCGCCAATAAAATTAGCCATAATTTTTCGACTTTCCTCTAAGGCAACCTTTGCTTCTTGTCCCAGTTGATGCAAAGACATTGTATTGCCAAAATGTTGAGAAAAATAAGGTATCATTTTTTTAAAAACCCTTGGATCAACCGAGGTAGTGGCAGCATAATCTAAATAAATTTTTTTCTTTATTTTTTTCATATTTTTAAATTAAATCATTTAAAGTAATTTCCTTCAAGGTTTTGTTAATGGCTTTGTCTAATTTTTGCCAAACGATTTTTGCCGAACAGTCCTTTTCCCTGGGGCAAAACTGAAACAAACACTTAACCAATTTTCTATTCCCTTCTAAGACTTTGAAAATGTCTTTCATTTTTATTTTTTCTGTTTTTTTCGCCAAAAAATAACCACCCTGAATTCCTTTTTTTGATTTGACCAATTTTTCTTTTTCCAATCTTGCCATTATTTTTTCCAGATAATCAAAAGAAAGAGATTCTCTTTTGGCAATCTCTGATAAAGGAATAACCCTTTTTTTACTTTTTGCCAAAAAAATCATCGCTCTTAATCCATATTGAAATTTCGTGGAAATTTTCATAAAATAACAAGATAAAAGCCGATTATTTTAGTCGGTTTTATTTTAACTTTTATAAAAACCATTGTCAAGATTTTTAGTATTTAAACAACTATTTAGTCTTTTCTTTCTGCGCATCTTTTTATAAATGAAAATATCAATTTGAAAAAAATTAAATTAAAGCGTAAAATTTAAATAAAATGATTTTCAAATTTATAACAAAAGAAGATATCGCCAAATTGCCAAAAAAGCCAGGTGTTTATGCGCTTAAAAATGGCAAGGAAATTTTGTATATAGGCAAAGCAAGCAATCTTAGAGAAAGGGTCAAAAATCATTTTCAAAAAAATAATTGGCGCGATAATTTATTTATTGATCAAGTGAAAAAAATTGGATTTATTAAGACAAGTTCAGAAATTGAAGCCTTAATTAAAGAAGCTGATTTTATTAAAAAATATCAACCAAAATATAATGTAATTTGGAAAGATGACAAAAATTACTTTTATCTAGCAGTTACTACTGAAGATTTTCCACGAGTTTTTATTACCCACCAGCCTGTTTTAAAATTAAAAAATAAAAATCCTGATTTCAGAGTTAATTATTTTGGACCTTTTGTTGACGGCAAAAGTTTAAAACAAACTCTAAATATTTTGCGAAAAATTTTCCCTTTTCGTTCTTGCAAAAAAATTCCTTCCCGCCCATGTTTATGGTATCATTTAAACCGATGCTTAGCGCCCTGCCTTTTAAAATCAAAAATTATTAAAGAAATGCCAATGAATTATTTAAAAATAAAAAAATATTCTCAAATAAACGCTAAACATTTAATGAAATTTTTTAAAAAGGGAAAAGAAATCATAATAAAAGATTTAAAAAAAGAAATGAAAGAGGTTTCAAATAAACAAGATTTTGAGACAGCGGCAAAAATCAGGGATCAAATAATGAGTTTGGAAAAAGTTCTTTCTCATAGTACAATCTTCCCATTATCAGAAAAAGAAAATCAAAACCGCTTTAATAGCCAATATAAAAAAATAAAAGAAATCTTTAAAAAATTGTTAAAAACAAAAAAAGAAATATCTCGGATTGAAGCCTATGATATTTCTAATATTCAAGGAAAACAAGCCACCGGTTCTTTAGTAACATTTATTAATGGTCAGCCCCACAAGAATTTTTACCGAAAATTTAAAATAAAAACCGTTGAAAAACCAAACGATATCGCCATGCTCCAAGAAGTCTTGCTAAGAAGGTTTAAACACAAAGAGTGGGGCTTGCCAGATCTTATTTTAATTGATGGCGGAAAATCCCAATTAAATGGGGCAATAAAAATAAAAAATAATTTTTCCTATTTGTCAAAAGTAAAAGTCATCAGTTTAGCGAAAAAAGATAATAAATTATATCTTGAAGATCAAAAAAATCCGATTTTGTTAAAAAATTTACCAAAACCACTCTTTGATTTGTTTTTACAGCTAAGAGATGAATCTCATCGTTTTGCCCTCGCTTATCATAAAAAATTAAGAAAAAAAGAATTAATTTTTTAATTTTCTAAATTAAATCGGTGACTAAAATTTGTCTTATTTTGTTTGTCCGGTGTTATTTGGTTCTAAAAAACGCGGCGATAATTGAATAGACTTGGCAGTAAAACTTCCATCACTATTTCCCTCTCCAGAAACCATCACTTGTTGCCCCACCTCTAAATCAGAAAGAGAGCCTTCGGCCATTTTGTTCACTTGGGTGGCGTCGCTAAAGAACACAATTTTTGTGCTGCCATCTCTTAATTTTATTGTCAAACTTTTTTCGTCTTTATTAATTATCTCGCCCGAAAGAAAATTAGCGCCCATTCTTCCTGCTCTTTGGGCAATTTGCTGTCTTTGTTCTAAAGGTAAATTTTGAAAACCGGCCCTTTGGGAAGAAATTTTATTTTTTTCATATTGCCTGCCTCCCCAAAAAGCGGCTACGCCAACAACGATTAATGCTACAATGAATAAAGTTAATTTTTTCATATTTTTAAATTTGCCTTAAATTACCGACCTTTTATATTTCCATTTTTGAAAAGAAATAACTTCCTAAAACTAAAAATAAAGTAGCAATTCCTCCCAAAACAATAAAATCGGTCAAAAAGCCAAAATGCGTTCCACTAATTAAAGAAGCTCTAAGTCCGTCAATTCCGTAAGATAGAGGATCAATTGAAGCGATTTTAATAAAAATTTGAGGCAGTCCCTGAAGAGGAAAAAGGGCGCCTGACAAGAAAAACAAGGGCATAACTAAAAAGTTCATAATTAATTGAAAGCCCTGCATATCTTCAAGCAAAGAAGCAATGGTTGTGCCTAAGGCACAAAATAAAATCGCAATTAAAAACATAAAAATTAAAGCCAATGGCCAGAAACTCGCTTGAGGTCGAAAGCCAACCAATAAAGAAATAATAAAAACAATTATTCCTTGCAAGACAGCGACAGTTGCTCCACCCAAAGTTCGGCCAATCATAATTTCTAAACGAGAAATCGGAGCCACCAACATTTCTTTTAAAAAACCGAATTGGCGATCCCAGATAATTTCTGCCCCGGAAAATAAAGAAGTGGTTAAAATAGCCATTCCAATAATTCCCGGAGCCAAAAATTGAATATAATTTCCACCACCGGCTTTTTGAAAAATTGGTCCAAAACCAAAGCCCAAAGCCAAAAGAAAAAGCAAGGGCTGGATAATTGAACCAATTAAGCGGGATTTTGAACGAAAATATCTTTTTAATTGGCGAAGCCAAATAATATAAATTTTCATCATATTTTTATCTCCTAAAACCAGCCCGACGCCGCATTCTCATGCGATCAACCGGATTGGCTCTTTCTTCCCGAATCTGATGGCCAGTTAAATTAATAAATGCCTCTTCCAGACTTTGGGTTTTAGTTTTTTCTTTAAGGTCAGCTGGCGTTCCTTCAATAATAATTTTACCATTATCAATAATAGCAACTTTATCTGCCATTTTTTCTGCTTCCTCCATATAGTGGGTAGTGAAAAAAACAGTAATTCCCTCTTCTTTGTTCAAATTTTTAATATAAGACCAAATCAAATTTCTTGTTTGGGGATCTAAACCTAAAGTGGGTTCGTCAAGAAAAAGAATTTTTGGGTGATGCAATAATCCTCGGGCTGTTTCTAATCTACGCTTCATTCCGCCAGAAAAATTTTTCACTAAACTTTTTCTTCTTTCCCACAGTTCAACTAATTTCAGTAAATATTTAATTCTCTCTTGGCGAATTTTTTTTGGCACTCCATAAAGAATGCCGTGAAATTCCATATTTTCAAAAGCGGTTAGTTCGTCATCTAAACTATAATCTTGAAAAACAATCCCAAAGGATTGGCGAACCTTTGTCGGTTCTTTAACGACATCAAAACCATTTAATTTTATTTGTCCTTCAGTTGGATGCAAAATTGTAGTTAACATTTTTATGGTCGTAGTTTTTCCCGCGCCATTAGGTCCTAAAAAAGCAAAAATTTCCCCTTTTTTCACATTAAAAGAGATATTGTCTACTGCTACTAAATCGCCAAATTTTTTTGTTAAATTTTTTACTTCAATAATATTATTCATAGCGCAATGCTTCAATCGGATTTAATTTAGCGGCTTTTTTGGCTGGCCAATAACCAAAACTAATGCCAATAACAGCGGAAACGCCAAAAGCCAAAAGAACAGAAAATAAAGAAACGCTAGTGGAAATATTGGCAAATTTTGAAATAGCAAGAGAAATTAACCAGCCAAACAAAATGCCAATGATTCCGCCAAAAAAAGTAAGAACAACAGATTCAGACAAAAACTGAAGCAAAATTTCTTTATTTTTGGCACCCACCGCTTTTCTCAAACCAATTTCTCTTGTTCTTTCGGTAACAGAAGTTAACATCATATTCATAATGCCAATTCCGCCCACCACTAAAGAAATACCGGCAATAGCAGCCAAAAAAATTGTCATCGTGTTGGTAATTTGATTTAAAGCGCTTAAAATATCTTCTTGGGAAATAATAGAAAAATCACCATTTTGGGGATCAACCCGGTGCTTTTGGGCTAAAGCCAAAGTTGCTTCTTGCTGCACTTGAGACATTAAATCTTTTCTTTCCACTTTAATAAGAATGGAAGAAATATATTCGCTTTTTGAAAGAACTTTTTGCATGGTGGTAATAGGCACATAAGCCATATCGTCAAAATAAGCGCCCATTGCCCCTCCTTTGGGAGCAGCCACTCCCACTACTTTAAAATTTACGCCACTAATTCTAATCATTTTCCCTACTGGATTTTCTTGATCAAAAAGGTCATTAGCGATATTTTTCCCTAAAACCGCCACTCTTTCAATATTTCTTACCTGATTTTCTCCAAAAAAATTGCCGGATTCTAAAGAAATTTCTCTCACTTGAAAAATTTCCGCGCTAGCGCCAATTACATTTGTTCTGGTATTTTTACCGGTAGGAGCGACAATTTGAAAAGACCTTTGATTTACCGGCACCACCGACAATACGCCAGCAATTGGCTTTAAAACATCCACATCTTCTTCTTTTAATGTTTGGGCTGTTCCTCTGGCTGACATCATTACCCCTGTTCTCATTGAACCAGGCATTATAGTTAATAAATTAGAACCCAAACCTTCAATGCTTTTTTCAATTTGACCAGTGGCTCCCTGACCAATGGAAATCATGGCAATAACCGAAGCAATACCAATGACAATGCCCAAAATCGTCAGTCCTGATCTGACTTTATTTGCCGATATGGCAAAAATTGTCTCATTTAATAAATCACTTAACTTCATAAAAATGCAAATCTCAAAATTCAAATCTCAAAATTGCAATTTAAAATTCAAAATTTTTAATTTTGGATTGTCATTTTGCATTCTGATTTTTGCATTTTGAATTTTGTCATTCTTTTATCAATCTTAAAGATTCTGCTTTTTCTCTGGGCACATCTTCAATAATTTGGCCATCTCTTAAAGCGATAATTCTTCTAGCATATTTGGCTATATAAAGTTCATGGGTAACAATAATCAAAGTATGACCCATTTTGTTCAAATCAATCAGGGTGTTTAAAACAACATCGCCAGTTTTGGAATCCAAGTTTCCCGTAGGCTCATCAGCCAAAATTAAAGAAGGATTATTAACCAAAGCCCTGGCAATAGCCACTCTTTGCATCATTCCGCCTGATAATTGATTTGAAGAATGATACCAGAATTCCTCAGGGAAAGCCGATGATTTTAAAACTGATTTGGCAATCTCTTCTCTTTTTTGTTTTGGTACGCCCCTGTAAATTAAAGGCAGCGTCACATTTCTCAAAACCGTTGCCCGAGGCAATAAATTAAAGGTCTGAAAAACAAAGCCAATTTTATTTTTTCTAATTTCTGCCAGTTCGTCATCGGATAATTTAGAAATTTCTCTTCCCTCAAAAAAATATTGTCCGGAAGTGGGCGTATCCAAACATCCTAAAATATGCATCAAAGTTGATTTTCCGGAGCCAGAAGGACCAATAATCGCCACAAATTCTCCCCTTTCAATAAAAAAAGAAATATTCTGCAAGGCAGAAGTCTCCACTGCATTTTTGTAAATTTTGTTAATATTTTTAAATTCAATCATAAAATTTATCTCAAAACGCAAATCCCAAATCTAAAAAATTCATCTTAACACTTTTTATCTTTTAAAAATAATAAACCCTTTATTAACGTTTCAAGTTTAAGTTATATCTTTTAGATTTAACTTTTGAGTTTTCATATGGTTTTAGTTTTGACTTTTGACTTTTGAGTTTTGAGTTTTGATTTATTTTTTATCTTCTCTGTGGCGTCATTCCGGGAATTTGAAATTGTTGAGTTCTTTGCGTTTGATTATTTTGAGTAGCAGAAGTAAAGGTTGAAGAAATCGCAATATCGCCTTCTTTAAGACCAGAGATAATTTCGGTTAAGGAATCGTTTGAAATTCCTATTTCTACTGTTTGATTCTTAATTTTGGCTTCTTTTGGCAAATTTGTGGAGCTGCCAATTTTTAAATTATTTTTTGTTTTTTCTGAACCTTCAATCAATTGAACATAATGAGAATTATTTTGAGTTTTAATGGCGCTATTGGCTAAAACCAAAACATCAGGTTTTGCCTCAACAATAATATCAGCTGAAACGCTCATTCCTGGCTTTACTCTATCGTCATCTGAATCTAAAGCAATTTTCACGCCATAACTTACCACTCCTTGACTAACGGTTCCCACTTCATCCATTTCCACCACTTTTCCGGTTAAGGTTAAATCAGGCAAGGCGTCAAAAGTAAGAGTGGCTTTTTGGCCCAATTTTACTTTGGCGGCATCTAACTCGTTCAAAGAAATTTCAGCAATTTTTTGTTTAGTAATAATAGTTGCCAAAACGGTTCCCGAATTAACTGTTTCCCCTCTTTTCACTTTAATATCAGCAACCAAACCATTAAGCGGCGAAACAAGATAGCAATCGGCAAGATTTTCTTTGGCATTATTTAAAGCATCTTCTTTTTGTTCAACATTAATTTTTTTAGCCCTAATGTCTAATTCATCCGGTCCTTCTTTTAATTTTTTTAAAGACAATTCTTTTTCCTCAATTGTTCTCTGACTGGACAAAATGGTGTTTTTATAATTCTCAATTGAATTTTTAGTGGATAAAAGACTAGATAAATAACTATTTATACTGGTGGTATAACTATTTAAACTTGTAATATGACTATTAGAAAGGGTTTCGGGATTTGAATTTCTTGCTTTTAATATGTCTTGGTAAAATTGAATCAAATCCTTAGCGCTCTTTATTGCTTCAGCAATGTTTTTTGTGGTCTCGTAAGTTTGATTAATCAAAGACTCAATTGTCTCTGCATCTGAAAAACGGCTGGATTTTTTATAATCAGCCAGATTTTTCTCATAAGCCTGTTTAGCAATTTGATACTTATTATAGGCATCGTTGCGATATTGCACAATTTTTTCGTTATAGATTTTAACAGCGTCAACATAATAATCAATATTAAATTGAAGAAAATTATAATCAAAAGAGAAAAAAATATCATCAAGTCCATCCATTATTTCTGGTAATCCCAAAAAAGCGCTAGAAACAGTATTAAAACCATCATCATAAGCCTTTTTAAGATTATCCTCGGCTGTCTTTTTTGCTTCTTTTGCTTGAGTCAAAGCGTTTTCCGTTTGTTTTAAGGTTAAATCATCTGCTGGTTCCAGCAATTTATCCAATTCCAATTGAGCGGTTTCCAAAGCCTTTTGAGCATCTCTTACTGCTTTTTGATAATCTTTGTCGTCTAAAGCCAAAATCAACTGGTCCCTTTTAACTTCGCTGCCTTTTGCCAAATAAATTTCCTTTACCTCGCCGCTAATTTTTGGCTTTACATCAATTGTTTCTTTTGCTGAAATCTGACCAGAACCAGAAACCGAAACAACAATTGTTCCTTTTTGAACTTTAGCTAAAACATAGCGGACTTGATTGTCTTTTTTGAAAAAAATTTTATAGCCCAAAAAACCGCCAACAAGGGCAATAATTAAAATAGTGATAATAAATTTTTTGTTCAATAATTTTTTTAGCATAATAATATAATAAAAAATTTCAGGCTCTCGGCAAAAAGCGAGAACCCAAAATTTTTAAAAATATTAATTATTTTCTGCCGCACGGTAAACCAAAGCCTAATCCCCAAAACAAACCTTTTCCTCTTCCCATTCTACTATTTTCTGTCCAATTTTTCATTATCTCATATCTTTTATTGGCTTGATCTTGGCTAATAACGCCTTTTGAAACCAAAATGTCCAAATAAGATTTAAGTTCTTGCAATCTGATTTCCCTCATCCTCTTTTGGACGTCTTCTTGATTAATGCCTTTTTCTTCCATAATCTCTCTAATGCTCTTTCCCTCTGCCCAATAATTTTTTAATTCCTCAACAGAAATTCCTAGAATTTTAGCCTCCCTCTCAAACATCATTTGCTGCCTTTGAGCAATCTGGTCAGGGTCTAATTTATTAAATCCCCAAAATCCGCCAAAACCATAAGCCAACACTCCACTTATTGGCAAGAAAGCAATAGCGCTGGCAAGTAAAATTAAATATTTCTTTTTCATAAAATTTTAAAAATTTATTTTTTCCTTCCGACCTTTCCACCAATTAATACAATAATTTTCTTTCTTTATTTCAGAAAACCTCTTTTCGGTCCACGAAACATTCTTTTTTCAAATTCTCTTAAAGAATCATTAATTTTTCTAATATCAAAAGCGTTAATTACGCCATCTTCTTTCTTCCCTATTACCACCACGCTATCTCCTTCTTTTATTTCTGTGAAAGGAATGTTTTCAGAAAAATAAACTTCTAATAATTGATTGCCAAAAGTTCTTATTTTAAATCTCCCTTCGTTTATTTCCTCAACAATGCCGCGATTTAATTCGCCAAAAGGCGGCCTACCAAAATGCTGATACAGAGGCGCCATTAAAGGCATTTTTCCTTCTCTGGTTTGAAAAAACAAATGAGGATGCAAACCGGTTTTCTCAAACAATAAACCGCCGATTAAAGCAAAAAAGACAATAACTAACAGAGAATAAACAATAGGTTTTCGCCAAACAAAAGAAAATCTTTTTGCCAAAATTTCTACTAATAAAATCAAAAGTAAACAAAAGATAATTAACAACCAAGGCAAAAGTTTAAAATAAAACCAAAAAAATTTAGGATGAAAAAACGGCAAATACCACAATCCAATTAATCTTAAATGAAAACAAACAAAACTCACCAAAAATAAAATTAAGAACAATAAGAAAAAAATAGCAAAAATTACCAAAATCGTTTTTAAGAGAAAATAAAATTTTGGTCGCATTTTTACCTCGCCCCTTTTAATTCTTTCTATGATCTTTTCTTTAATTGAATTTCCGTTATTATTGTTCTCTGACATATTTTTTCTCAAAATTTTCAATAAATTTTTTTATTTTTTCTTTGCCCCGTTTAATTCTCACCCCGACAGTGGCAACGGGAACTTCCAAAACATCAGCAATTTCCTGATAACTTAAATTTTCAAAATAAAACAAATAAATGGGTTCTCGGTATTTGGGATCTAATTTTTCCAAATAATTATTAACGATTTCTTTAAAATTTTTTTGATCAAATTGATCTTCCAATCTGTTGTTTTCTTTTAAGGAATGAGGCAAAAAAATGTCCAAATCAATAAAGCTTAAAACATTTATTTTTCTCTTCTTTAAAACATTAACTAAGGCGTTGTGGGCAATGCGATAAATCCAGGGCGAAAATCTTTTCTCCGGATTAAAACTTTGAATATTTCTGTAAACTTTAATAAAAATATCTTGCAAAATATCTTCTACATCCTCTTTTTTTGAAAGAAACCTTTGGCAATACCTTTTAATTTTTTGCTCATATCTTTCAATTAAAATGTCAAAAAGAGCAATCTGACCAGATTGAATCATTTTAACTATTTCCTCATCGCTTTTTTGAGAGATCTCTTCTCTCATACATTTAATACAAAAAATAAAAAATATTCTTTCTTTTATTTGTCAATTTCAATTTGAGAAGAATTTTCCAAAATAATTTCAGGTTTTCCTTGATAATCTTTAATTTTGCCTTTAATTCTTACGGTTTTGTTTAAATAGTAATCTTCCGGCTTTCCCACAAAATAGGCCTGATTAGACTTAAAAATGACAGCTGAAAAACATTGATTGGGATAAGGTTTATCGAAATTCAAAAAAACCGTATCGCTCTTTGAGCGATAAGTAGCAATAACCTTGCCTTCTACAATCATCTCTTTTCCATAATAAATTCCTGCCTGGCAAGCGTCAATCACTTTTAAACCAGTATTCTCTTGAGTTAAAGTTTGCCACTGAAACTGCTTTTTTTCTTCAACTTTCACTACTTCTTGCCACTTGCAACCTACTTTATTATCTCTGGCTTCTTTTTCTGCTAAAGAAATTTCTTCTTTATATTTTATATTTTCTGGAGAAAATCTTGCCACCACCAAACCTTCTTTGGCTAATTCTAAAGAAATGTTTTTATCGTCTAAAAATACATATCTTAAATAACGGCAATATTGATCCAAATTTTCCCTTCCTTTTTCTAATTTTACTTCTTTATTTAAAATCAACTCCTCTAATCTATTTTTGGCTGCTTCATAACAAAGGTTCCCTCTTTCATCAGCATCAATGCCCAAAATTCTCACTGAATAACCGCCTTCAATCAAAAAAGTGTCGCCATCAATAATTTTTGTTACTAATTTTTGGCTATTGTCTGGCAATTCTGGCAAATTCTGACAATTGGCAGAGTTTGCGGAGGTCAAACCTCCGCGCCCTACCCTCTCATCTTCTGCGGAGGTCAAACCTCCGCTTCTTTGTTCTTTTTCTTTTTGAGAAAAATAAATCGCTCCTCCTAAAATCAAAGCGCCAACCAAAATCGCCAAAACTATTTTATTCTCCCCAAAAAAATTCTTCATCTCTACTTTAAACTAAATTTATTTTTTCTTTAATTGTCCGAGAAAACAATAATGACCTTTTCTATCCCAAAGATCAAAAATTTTAAAATTTTTAAATTCTTTTCGGATAAGTTTTTTGTTAAAACAAAAATGAATTAAACCCTTTTCGCCCCCTTCTATGGGACTATACACTCGAGGACCAATTATTTTATATTTTACTTCATTAATTCTCCCTCTAACTTCATATCGATGAATCACTATTTTATTTTTCTCCCAATTTTTAATTCCAGGATCTTTTCTTACTATTATATAAATTAAAGCCGGCGCCACTAAAATTCTTTCTATTTCTTTTATTAGTCTTCTGATTTTTTTAATTTTATTATGATGCAAAACATTCGTACAAATAATTGCTTCAAAAAAATTATCTTTATAAGGCAATTTTTTGTAAATGTTTCCGATTTTTAAATTAGCTTTTAATTTTTCCTTCTTCAACCAATTTTTAGCAATTTCAATTCCAGATTTAGAAATATCAATACCGTAAACATTAAAGCTTTTTTTTGCCAAATAAATCAAATGTCTTCCAGAGCCGCAACCCAAATCTAAAACTTTTTTAACGCCCTTTTTTTTAAATAAATTTACAATCTTTGGAATATCTTCCTGTATTTTTGTAAAAACTTTGCCCCTCTCTCTAAAAATTTTATCCCATTGTTTCATATTAAATTTATTTCATATTAACTTTAAATAAGGACTGCAGAGGTTTGTCCTCCGCAAATTAAATTTTTTGATTTACAACTTTCTTCATGGGATAAATTTTCAAACCACGAAAATTTCGAACCCCGACATCTCTGCCTCAAATAATAACTCCAACCAGGAACTTCAACCAATGCAAATTCAATTTCCTTACATTTATAAAAATAACTTTTTGTTGCATGCAATACGCCTCGATAAAAATCAAGTATCTTTAAAAATTCAACCACCTCGTTAAATTTATGGAATTAAGTGGTCGTTCATCTTCTGGCAAATCTTTTTTTTATATTTACTTTCTGCCATTTTTTATTTTATCACAATTCTCTTCAATCTTTCTTCATTCTCACACAAAAAAGGGGGTTTTTCAAGCTGGGTAATTTGACTTCATAATAAAGGCGCACAATAAAAAATCGCTAAAAAGCGATCAAAAAATTGGCAGAGTTTTACCCTTTTAGCAAAGAATCAACTTTAACTTGAGAGATTTTTACAGGGGTACGACCCCTGTAAAATTTACAGGGGTCGTACCCCTGTAAATTTGCCTCTCTACAAGCCTCCCCCAGCCGCCGGCGAAGCCGACGGCTGGGGGGGCTGGGGTTATAAAAATAATTTCCTTAAATAGGGGTAAATTAAAAATAAAAAGAAGCGAAAAAAATAGACGTGTCTCTATTTTTGCAAAAAACAGGCATCTATTTCAAGTGTTTTAATCCCCCCTAAAAAATTATGGCTGGAACAATGTTTCTGGCAAAAATTGGACTTTTTTCACCTGAGGAAATTGTTTGGCTGTTTGTTCAATTTGAAACCACAAAATTCCCACCCGGCAAGCTCCGCCAGTAGTCTTGTTTTGAGCATCTTCAAATTCTAAAATTAAGGTTCCATCTTCTTTTAAATTTGCTGATTTTAATTTAAAACCGTCTAAAGGAAATTCAGTAGTAATTCCTTGCAAAATATCTTTCTCTGTTAAATTTTCTTTTCCTTTTAATAAAAGTTCTATTGTATCTTTAATTGGCGTTTGCGAAAGAGGAATTTCTCTTTCAATTGGCACTAATCCCTCTCTGGAACATTTTATATTACCCTTTTCATCTTTGTCTTTTTCTGAATTGTAATAATAAAGCAAAACTTTTCTTGAAGAAGCAGCTTCAAATTGAACTGGCATTTCAAAAATTTTTTGGTGTTCTGGCAAACCAGAAGGATTGGAACTTAAAAAGCGCATCTTCCCAAAATTAGTTTTGAGACCAGAAAACTCTAAAATACCTTCAAAGGCTACAAAATTTTCTGTCATCCAATTATCTTTGGCGGTTAATATTGTTTTGCCCAAAAGATTATCGTTTTGGTCATAAAGTTCAGCCGTAAATTCTGCTTCAAAAAACCAATTCCCTTTTGCTTTACCTCTAATTTTTAAGGGACTTTTTATTTTTTCATTCTCTTTGGGAAAATCAATAATAATTCCTTCTTTGGTTGGTTTAAGACAAACGCTATAAGATTTACTTTCCCTCCACTCAACCAATCCTTGACAACATTTTTGATCTGTTGAACCAATTAATGGATTTCTATTAACTTTTTCTTCTTCTTTGGCGCAAGAAACTTCTGCTTCTTTTTGGCAATCTTTAGGACAATTTTCTTTTGTTTCCGCGCAGGGACAACCTACCGCCTGACAAACGATTTCTTGGCAAATTCCATCGCCGCAAAGATCTTTACAAATTTTTTCTCCTTTTTTACATTTGCCAGAATAAAAATCCCATTCTTCGCATTCCGAACCATCATCAAAAAGACAAAACCCCTTTTGACCATCTAAAAAATTTCTAATTTCTGACTTTCCTCCTTTTTCTTTACAAAAAACTGCTGCCGGATTAGATATTTCGGTTTTTGATATTTCTTTTTGAAAATTCTTCCGCGTAAAATAAAAAATAATGCCCAAGATAACAAAAAATAAAATTATTAAAACTAAAATTTTTTTGTTCATATTAAAAATTTAAAATTATATTCCATAATTTAAATTAATAGGATCTTGAAATAAAAAATTGTGCGGAGGGTAAAAGGTAAAAATTAAAAAAGAAAGAAAGAGTAAAAAGAGAAAAATGAGGGCTATTTTATTGTAAATTTTTGGCAGGTTTTTCCAAAACATTAATTGATAAGCGATTATTTGCCCCAAAATGACCGCCGCCATAAAAGTTAAAATATCCAAAACCAAAAAATCCTTTCCTAAAATTGCCTTGTAAGAATAAAAAATTAAAACAATAAAAAAAGGCATCGCATAAATCCCTTTGGTTTTGGCAAAGAAAAAATTTTCAGGCCTTTCTTTTATCAATTTCATTTCAATTAGCATCCACAACAAAGCTGGTATTACTGCCAGTTTTAAATGTTCCCAAGTGCTTTCATTCACAGCGGAAAAAGCGCCCACCAGCCAAAATTTTTTTGACCACTCAAAAGTAAAATGAAGCAAACTGCCCAAAACAATAATAAAAAAAGTTCCAATAATTTCTAATTTTAAAACTTTTGATTTTATAATGTCCATAATTTAAATTAACTTCTTTAAGGTTTTATTTCAAATATTTTATTTTTTGAGGAAAATCCGCTTTTTAAAATAATTTGAGAATAAGAAATTTTAAAATATTCTGCCAATTTTTTTCTTATGACTTCGTTTGCCTTTCCTTTTTCTGGCGCTTCTTTCACCCATACAATAAAATGATTTTCATCAATTCTTTCAATTTTTTCTTTTGTTGTTTTTGGTTTGGCTTTGACAAAAACTTGCATTTTAAAATGGACTAACGAATCTTTATTCCAGGTAAAACTTCTTTTTCAGGAATTAAAATAACAGGTTCTCCATTGTTGTTAGCCGCCAATAACATTCCCTGACTCTCAAGTCCCATTAAATTTTTTGGTTCTAAATTTGCCACCACAACAATTTCTTTTCCTATTAAATTTTTTGGTTGATAAAATTTTCCAATTCCGGCAATAATTTGCCTGGTTTCCCCGCCTAAATCAACCATCAATTTTAAAAGTTTTTCTGAATCTTCTACCCTTTCTGCTTCTAAAATCTTTCCCACTTTTAAATCAATTTTTTGAAAATCTTCAAAAGTTATCATATTTTTTAGCGGTTTATAAATTTAGTTTAAAAGCCAAACAGAGAGGTTTAAAATTGCGGCAAAAGTAACCCAGCAGAGATAAGGTAAAAAAAGAAAACCGGCTGTTTTTCTGATTTTGTAAAAATTAAAAAAGGTCCAAAGAATAAATAGCCATAAAATAACAATTTCCAAAAAAGCCAGGCCTAAATTTTGAAAACCAAAAAAGATTACTGACCATAAAGCGTTTAAAGTTAATTGAATAAAATAAAGAATTAAAGCCCTGTTCACTTTTGCCTTCTTTCTTTTTTGCCAAACAAGGAAAGCAGCGATAGTCATTAAAAGATAAAGCAAGGTCCAGGCTGGAGCAAAAAGCCAATTGGGAGGAGCAAATGCTGGTTTATTTAAAAGCTGATACCAATTAGGAATGCTTTTGGCGGTAAAAAAAGAACCAATAAAAGCGGCTAAAAAAGTAATAAACAAAAATATTAAAAATGGCAAAATATAGTTTTTAAACATTAATTAATTTATTGTATCACATTTTTTTAAAAATACTCTTTGTCATTGCTACTATCCAATTCCAGTGTAAGACAAAATGAATCAATCCAAATAAAATCATTAAAATTCCGAAAATAAAATGAATATCTCTTAAATCGTCTCTTCCTAAATTCTCAAATTGATACCAACCTGCTCTTGGTCCTTTTGGAGCAAATAAAAACAAAAGTCCAGAAATAGCCGAAATTAAAAAACAAACAAACATTAAAGTATCAATAATATAATTTAATTTTGCTTTATTTTCTTTTATTTTTTATTATCTCGCTTTTTTAATTTCCTCTAAAAGTTAATTTAAGAAATTGTTGATTTTTGTTTAATTTTCTTTTTCTTAATACAAGAAACAAAATAATCAAAATGGCAAAAATAACTCCGGCAATTATTAAATAATGAATTGGTATTTTTGAAATTTTAATTGTTGCTCCTTGGGTTTTAATTTCTTTAATGTCTTGAAAATTTTCATCAGAAAAACCAACTTTGGAAAAAATTAAACCTGATTTATTGACCCTATTATTTTTCACTTTAAAGGTAAAAACAGCGAAAAATCCAGCTTGGCTTGGCACTTTTGTTTCTCCTTTTCTAGCCAAAGCATATTTTATTGTCCCTTCTTTATTATCAATTTTTTTAATTCCCTCTAAAGGATCATTGCCAAAAAGATTGCCAGCTTTTATTTCTAATGCCTCAAAAACTTGAGGATCAAATTTTAAATTTATCTCTCCGCCGCTTATCCCCTTTTGACCAGGTTCCACCTTCACTTTCACTTCAAATTTTTTTGATTGCCAAACTGGAAAAAATGGCAAAGACAAACTAACAGAAACTTCTTCTGGCAAGGCAAAGACCATTAAGCCAAAAAACAATAGATTGAAAATTAAAATTTTTGAAACTATTTTTTTCATTTTATTGATTGACTTTTAACCAAATTTCATAAGTTATTCTTGATCCGGGATACCCCCACAATTCTTTTCCTGAAAAATAATTTTTCCAATAAGTCCTTGTCCAAACCTCTCTCGTGTCTTGAATAACATAATAGCCATCAGGACTACTGTTTACTATTATTCCCTCGCCGTATTTTTTAGCTTCTGCCGGATTCTTTATCATATCCAAAAGTTGACTCATTGGCCAACTAATTGAAAGGGTACCTATTTCATTATCCCAGCCACCGCCTCCGTCATCATCCCAAAGGGCAATTTGAATATACAATAAGGCTAAATTGGGGTCGGAAAAAGTTCTTTCAAAAATGAATCTATCTTCGCTGAAACTTGATCCGCTATCAACATTGCCAACATCAAATTTATGAATGTCGGCTGCTGAATAAGGTAAAATCGCCAAATCCTCACCAGTTAGAGAGTGATCATTGGCATTTGACGCTTGACCACCAATTGTTCCCACAAAGGTTCTTCCAAAAACATCTCCTGCTCCTCTTAAACTTCCATCTCTATCATTTATTACATAACCTCCGACAAATTTTACTTTTACCTCAGAAATTGGCTGAGCATCAAAAATTTCAGGATGATAAACAACATCAATCCAATTTTCTCCTCTGCTAATTCGCTTGGTTGTCTCTTGCAAGAAAGAAATTCCTTCTTCTTTCGCATGACCTATTTCAATAGCATCTTTTACTTCATGACATCCTAATTCTTCTATTTCTTCTGCTACTCCTAGGACCTTTGCAGTAAGACTTAAATCTCCTGGTTCAGAAGAACCTTCTAAAAGATAAAAATCTGAAGCCGGATTTTGGCTAATCCCAAAACCGGCTTCTTTAGTGGTGACAAAACCAGCGCTTCCAATATAATCATCTACCTCACCAGCCAATGCCTTTCCTAAAGCATTAGTATTGAAAATTAAACTATTTTGAGAAAGCGATTCGCAAAGAGAATTCCAACATTGACTAAATTCAGGAGAACCGGCAATAATTGAAGCCACACAATTTACTGCTGACTTTATCACTTCTACTAAAGTTTCAAATGGCCAAAACAAAATTCTTATTAACATTTCCCAATCAGAATCCGATTCATGAACATGGGCAGTTAAATTATAACCGCTCATTTGCTGCAGTTCTCCTTGGTTAACAGCCAAAACTGGCAACCATGGCATAATCACAGGGCTACCGTGAGCAGCATCGGCTTCAAAATGTTTGAAATAAGGATAATCTTGTTTGAATTCTTTGGATAATTGTTTTTCCTTGTTTAGTAATTCAGCATTGAAAGAAAAATGAAGTTCACCGGTATTAAGTGCTTCTGGACCATCAGAATCTTTGCTTGAAACGGCTTCAGTAACACTTCCAATGTAGTAACGCGACAAAGAAACTTGAGGAATTTTTAGGCCTAAAATATTTAATTGATCAATTCTAAAAACCTGAGTTTTTACTGAATAATTTCCGGCATAATCCCAAACTCCAACTTCAAGATGGACTTCCTTGAAATTCTCATAAGGCCCTCTGTTTAACCGATAACTTTTGTCGGTTGGAAAGAAAGGGCCAGTAGTGAAAAAGTTCTCAATTAATTCTGGTTCACTTTCTGTACCGTCTGATTTTCTCCCCCACTCAAAAACTTGAACTTTTTGAATTCCGTTATCATCTCTAGCAACAATAGAAAAATTGACTAAAGAGGTAGTAACAGGAACTAAAGGATTTCTCTCAATAGTAACTGTCGGAGGATCGGTTTCAAATGGAAAAAATCTAAAATCAGTATTAACTTTTCCTCCTTCAGTCAAGGTTACGGTTTTTGAAACTTGGTCCCATCTTCCCCGCCAAATTGGAGTTTCTGGTGCAGGAGCATAAAAAATTGGAGTTAATTTCCAGTTTCCAGGATTAAGACAACTTGTGTCATAAAAAATTTCTTGTTTGAGAGCAGTTAATATTTCTCCGGGTACATTTCTTTTTTGAATAGGTATTAAATATCCCTCAACTGGTGTTTCAATGGTAGAAACTTGCTTGGTGAGTGGATTGGTCACTAAATGTTTTTCAATTCTTTCTGCCCTAATTTTTAAAGTATTTATGTCATAAGGAAAACCTAAAATTAAACCTGCAATTTTAGAACAAACTTGCAAGGATTGAGCAGGAGTGACAGCAGTTTCTGGTTGTTCGGCGCTTATTCCCGGAAAATTTTTACCAAAAACACGAGAGCCAAGATCTGAAAAAACCGAAGCAAAAATTGGCTTTCCCAACTTTAAATCTTTTTCTATCTCTTTATCGTCTCTTAAATCAATTTTACTACCGTCTGGAAAAACAAATCCTGTTTCATCGAAACGAAATCTTGGAGTAATATTTTTTGCCTTTCTAATTAAATCTTTAATTTCTTTTTCATCGGGCAAAGGTTTTTTCTTTTCTTTACCTCCAGAAGCAATCCAGTGAATTCTTAAACTTTTAGCAATCATCTTGATTGATTGATCATCATCTTTCAAATTTTTTAATCTTTCTAACGCAGACAAGTTTAAACTGTTAAAGAGTTCATATTGATCATCGCTAATTCCTATTTCTTCTTCCATTTCCGCCCTTATTAAAGCCCTAATCAATTTTTCAATATCAATACCGGAAAGATTACTTAAGTTGCTAAAATCATTTACTCCCTTTACTCTTTCTAAAAGTTGTCTTCCATTTTCTATTCCTGCATTTTTTAATTTCTCATCAGTGATTGTTTTGCCAAAAGAAGCGCCTACTATTGCCAAATCTTTATAATCTACTGTTCCATCATCATTAACATCGTAAGAAAGGTGAGCGCTGCCAGGATTTGCCCCGTAATGACGAGAAATTTCTTTTGCGTCCTCATCATCAATTTTATCGTCCTTGTTTATGTCTCGGTTTGGGAAAAAGATTGGAGTTATTTTAATTTTTGGTTTTTCTTTAAAGCAATACTTGAAGACATCTTTTGAAACTTCTTCGCAAATTATTGGAAAGCCGCTTTGGTCACGATAAAATTCAAGGTTTTTAGCGTAGCCAATATCCTTGTCTAAACAAACAGTTTCGCTTGGACAATTTTTAACTTTTTCTTCAGTTTTTTCCTGAATTTTCTCTTCAGGTTTTTCTGGAATTTGGTCGGGACAACCGTCACCGTCTTGATATTGATTGATTGTCTCTTTCTCTTTCGGACATTTATCTTTATCATCAGGAATTCCATCTTGATCAGTATCTTTTATTTCCTCTTTTGGCTTTTCATCAGGACAACCATCATCATCTTGATAACTATTAAAGGTTTCTTTTTCGTTTGGACATTTATCTTTATCATCTAAAATGCCGTCGCCGTCTGAATCTTTTGCTTTTTCAGTAGGTTTTTCATCTGGGCAGCCATCGTCATCTAAATAGTTATTAAATGTCTCTGCTTTGTCAGGGCATTTATCTAAACAATTTTTAATACCATCTTTGTCAGAATCCCGATCGTCGCAACTATCGCAAGCATCGCCTACCCCATCTTTATCCATATCTTCCTGTTGGGGATTGTAATTTTGAGGACAATTGTCTTTATCGTCAGGAACGCCGTCTTGGTCTGAATCTTGAACCAAAGCTGCAACATTGATGGTGCAAGTATGCCATTCATCAGGCCCAAATTTTTCTGGCGCGCCAACAAAAGATAAATGGTAAGAAGGCCACACTTTCCAAGTTCCGGCTTTGTCCAAAACCTTGGTTTCAGAAACACTGATTGTTTCTCCGATTTTAAAATTAGTATTTTGTCTGGTAAATCCAAAAGAGGCATCAGAATTGTCAGGATTTCGGGCAGCAACAAAAATACCTTTAGACCCTAAATTTAATTCACTTTGTCCGTTATTTTGCAATTTAAAAGAGACAGTAATGCTGTCCCCAACTTTAAGATTAGAAGACCCGGTGACCAAAAAATCAGTTAACTTGATTAAATCAGGAGAATTTTCCGGACCAGAAAAACTGCAAATGATTGGCAGATTTATTGGAGGAACAAAAAAGGCTTTTGCTTGAAAAGAAAAGCAAATTAAAAATAATGAGATTAATCCGGCAAATAAAATTAAAAATTTGAGAGATACTCTCATTTTAAATTATTTTAAAATAAAATAAAGTAGCTTGTCAATATATTGTGGTGGTACAAAAAATTTAAAATTTATTGAAAAAATTCTCTGCCAATTTTTTTTGACTGCATTTTCAACTAAAAAATAGAAAAATTTATAAATAAAACACATTCTGGATAACCAAGCATTTAATACAAAAAATTTTTAAAATAAAAATATTTTGATTATTTTCGCCTTAACCTGTATTAAAAAATTTTTTAACTATTTGATTCTTTTTTGTTTTTTAAAACCAAACGCCAATGATATAAATACAAAGGCGCGCCTACAAAAATCATTGCCAAAGAATTAGAGATTTCTCTTTGTCTTTGGGATTTTCTATTTACTTCTTCTGCTTTTTGTTGTTCTTCAATTTCTCTTTGCCATTCTTCTGGAGACAATTTACTGCCTTCCGGGTAAACAGGAGTAATTTTTGGCATATAATAAACATCAGCTGATTTAAACACAAAAGTTCTCAATCCTAAATCAAGTAATTTTACTGAACCAATAATAAGAACAATAAGACCAATGGCAGAAAACAAATATAAATAAATTAGTTTTAAAAGTTCTCTTTTTTCCATTATTTTATTTCTTTTAAATTTTTATAATTTATCCGACCTTTACCATACCTCATTTTCCCACAAAAAAATATTTTTTACAACAAGAAATTAAAAATCTTACAGAGAACAGTTCTCCGCTAAAGCTTATTTTAATATTGAGATTTGCTATTTTTTTTAAAAATGCGTTGTTAATCTATTTTCCTACAAAAAATTGGCTTTTTCAATCGGCATTTAATTAAAATCTATTATTTAAGTTTGAAAAGAAAAATTAAAGACAAAATTGTCAAAAAGAGAGAAAAAGAAAAAGGAGCGAAAAAGCCAATTTTATCCCATAAAATGCCAGCTACCAATGAAGCTGGCAAGGAAAAAAGTCCAATAACCATTTGATAACCGCCCAAAGCCGAGGCTCTAATCTCTGGATAAACCAATTCTGAAACAAAAGCTCTTTGAGACGGCTCTAAAGCTCCTTTGTGTAAGCCATAAAAAATAAAAGCCAAAATTATGGCAAAATAATTTTTGAAAAATAAAAAAATGAGGCAAACTAAAATCCAAAAGAAAAAAGAAATTTCTAAAACTTTTTTTCTGCCGATTTTATCAGAAAGTTTGCCAAAAGGAATGGAAAAGAAAGAGGCGACAGCGGTAAAAATTAAATATAAAATTGGAATAAAACCGATTTTAAAGCCAAATTCATTGGCAAAAATTAACAAAAATGAATAAGAAAAAGCGCCTAAAGAAAAAATGGCACTTAAAACCAAAAAATAACGAAATTGAGGAGTAAAAGATTTCAAAGAAATTCCGTTGAAAATTTTTGTGGAATCTCTTTTTTGTTCTTTTATGAAAATTAAAATCAAAATAACGCTAATTAAAGAAGGAACTGAAGCCAAAAGAAAAAGTTTTTTAAAGCCTAAAAAATTTATTAAGAAAATACAAAGTAAAATTCCCACTACTGCTCCTAAATTATCCATCATTCTCAAAAATCCAAAGTTTTCTCCCCTATCATTTTTCGTTGATAAATCAGCGACGATTGCGTCTCTGGGAGCAGATCTAATTTTCCCTGCGCGATCTAAAATCCGAAAAGGAATCAAATGATGCCAACTTTTAGAAATGGCATAACCAATTCTTGATAAAGCGCCCATTAAATAGCCCAGCCAAACAAAAATTTTTCTCTTTTGAATTCTGTCTGCAATATATCCGGAAATGGCTTGAGAAATTGAAACTAAAGCATCGCCCAGGCCGTCTAAAAATCCCAAAACCGACATATTGGCTCCCAAAGATCTGACAAATAAAGGCCAAACAGGATAAATCATATCAGAACCCATATCGTTTAAAAAAGAAGCGATGCCAAAAATTTTAATTTTCTTTTTTGATTCGTTGTTCATATTTGGGCTTTTAACCAGCGATATTTTTTAAACTGGTCTTTGTGAAAAGAAAATTGAAAATTTTCTTTTTCTAAAAATTTTTTTATTTTTTCTTTTTGCTGAGGATCAAATTCCATATAAATTATACCTCTTGGTTTTAAATATTTTTTTGATTCTTTTAAAAATTTTTCTATCCAAAACATTCCTTCAGGACCGGCAAAAAGAGCCTCTTTGGGTTCATTTTTTAACACTTCTTTTTGCACTTGGTTAATTCTTTTTAAGGCAACATAAGGCGGATTGGCAAAAATAAAATCGTATTTTTCCTTTACCTTTTCAAAAAGATTTGATTTTATAACTTTGTATCTGTTTTTAGCAATCTTGTTCAATATAAGATTAATTTTGATTTGTTCTATCGCTTTTGAAGAAATATCAACAAAATCAACAAAACTATTTTGGATATTTTTTAAAATAGCAATACCAATACAACCTGAACCTGCAAAAATGTCCAATATCTTAATTTTCAATTTCCCATTTTCAGTTTTCAATTCTTTGAGAGATTTTCTAACCCAGTATTCGGTTTCCATTCGCGGCTGAAAAACTTTTTTTGATAAATCAATTTTACAATTTAAAAATTTCATTTTTCAAAAAAGGGCCCATGACCAGGATAAGCCATTGTTCCAGGCTTAATGATTTTTTCCAATTCTTTTAAAGATTGCTCCAAATCTTTTTGAGAACCGCCTGGCAAATCGGTTCTACCTACGCCATCTTTAAATAAAGTATCGCCGGTAAAAATGCAATTTTCAGATATTAAGCAAATACTGCCTTTGCTATGGCCGGGAGTATGGATAATTTTCAAAAATTCATCACCTAATCTAATTTCTTCGCCTCCGTCTAAAAATTGGTCTGGTTTAAATTTAATAAAATCTTTTTCGTTTTTATGAATTAAAATTTTAGCGCCAGTAATTTCTTTTAATCTTTTGGCGGCCAAAGTATGGTCCCAATGATAATGGGTTAATATAATATAAATTAATTTTTTCCTTTCTAATTCTTTCAAAATCTCTTTTATGCCTCCTCCCGGATCAATCAAAATAGCCTCATCTTTCTCGCTCAAAACATAACAATTAGTTAAAAGCGGCCCAATAACTAAAATTTTAATCTTCATATTTTATTAATATCATTAATATTTTAAAAATGCCAATTTTTTCTTTTCTTGTAACCGCCAGGTAAAGATTATTAAAGGTAAATAAAACAATAAAAGAAAAATCCAAGGAACGTTTTTCAAAGATAAAGTGGCAAAAGGAAAACGAGAAAAAATATCAACAATAAAAGTTAAATAAGAAAGCAAAAAGAAAACTGGAAAAGATAACAACCAAGCCAAAAAAGGAAAAATCAAGCCAGCAATAACAAAAACAAAACCAAAAAGCATAATCCAATACAACGTGGGAACGATTAATAAATTGGTTATTAAGCCAACCAAAGAAAGATAGCCAAAATTATAAATTAAAATAGGCAGGGTGAATAAATAAGCGGAAAAAGTCATTGCCAAAATGGATCTTATATTTTGCCCGGGAATAAATTTTAACCAATCCTGAAAAATGCCAGCCAAAGAAATAATGCCCAAAGTGGCTAAAAAAGAAAGTTGAAAGCCAAGATCTAATTTTAAAAGCAAAGGGTTTTGAAAAAGCATTATTGCTCCGGCAAAGAAAATTGCCTGGAAAGAAGAATTCATTCTGCCCAAATATTGAGCCAGCAAAAAAAGACCGCCCATAATGCCAGCTCGAATGGCTGATGGTTGAAGCCCGGTTAATAAAATAAAAAAGAAAAGAAAAATAATGGCAAAATAAAAAGCCTGCTGGCGCCAAAAACCAAGAGCCAGCAAAACATTTATTAAAATCACAGTTAAAACAGTAACATGCAAGCCAGAAATGGCGATAATATGGCGCAAGCCAGTAATGTTTAATTTGTCTTTCCATTCTTGCGAAATTTTTCTTTTGTCGCCCAAAAGCATAGCTGATAAAATGGCGCTTTGGGGCGGAGACAAGTTTTCTTCAATCACTTCGCTTAGTTGGTTTTTAATTTTTAAAATCTGGCTAAAAATTTTGGAACCAAAACCTTGACAATCTCCTCTTTTTAACAATTCAATTTGAGGAAAATCCATTAGAGAATAAATGCCTTCTTTTTTTAAATAATCTTTATAATTAAATTCTTCAAAAACCTGCGGGTTTTTTAATCTGCCAGTAATTTTTAATTGGTCACAATATTGATATTCCGGATAACGATTAGTCGTTACTAAAACCCTTTCCCAGTAGGTCCCGCTCTTTTCCCAAAAAGGGTGAGATCTTTCAAGGTTTTCTTCAAAAAAACCATTGCTTTCGTGCGTTAAAGCAAGTAAGTTTTGCATTTTTTTGATTTTAATAACTAATTTTTGACTTTTCTGTTGAATGTCTGGTTGAGCAGAAACAATGCCCACTAAAGTAATAATTTTCCCCTTATCATTATAAATTTGTAATTTTGATTTTGAAATTTTAATTTCGGCTAATTGGTAGCGCCAAATGCCTAAAAGCAAAAATAAAAAAGAAAAACCTAAAATGACAATTTTTTTGTGAGGCCAAAAAACCGAAATTAAAATGAGGCCAAAGATCAAAAAAAGAATTATTAAAATTAAGGAGATTTGGAAAAAAGAGCTTAAAAAAACGCCCAAAATAAAAGCCAAACAAAAAGAGAGAAAAATCTTAGAAGGAGACATTAAAAGATTTTAACAAATTTATTTTTAAAGAGAAACAAGCCGGCTCGCGCTGCGCGCGAGCCGGCTAAAAAAAATTCTAGCGCACCTGGCAAACATCAAAAAAAGGAGAAATGGCTTTTTGTATTTCTAATAAAAATTCTTGGGGATAAGGATTAACTTTTTCAAAATTAGGATCAATGTTTTTTTCTAGTCTAAAATTTTGCAAGAAATATTTTTTGGCTGGCGAAATATCTCTGGCAATTTGCAAAATATCTTCTTTTTGATGAATGCCAGGCACTACCGTAGTTCTAAATTCGTAATCAACATCAGAATTTTTAATTAACTTAATGCTTTCTTTTATTTTATCGGTCTCTGCCTTCACGCCAGAGGCTATTTCATATTTTGGAATTTGAGATTCAGAATTTTTTTGAAAATTGGAAATTGAAAATTGAAAATTTATCCCTAAAGGCGCTTTTATATCCATTGCCACATAATCCACCAATTTCTCATTAATTAATTTTTTTAACATTCTCGGATTGGAACCATTAGTGTCTAATTTTACTAAAAAACCTAATTTTTTAATTTTTTGGCAAAATTGGGGCAATTGTTTATTAATGGTCGGCTCACCGCCGCAAATAACCACTCCCTCTAACATTCCTTTTCTTTCTTTTAAAAAAGCGAAAAATTCTTTTTCTGAAATTTTTGGTTGATTTTTTATTTTTTCTGGCAAAACCAATTCAGAGGAATAACAAAAAGGGCAGCGAAAATTACAGCCCGACAAAAAAACCGTGGCTGCCAATTTTCCCGGATAATCAAGGAGAGTTAATTTTTGCAAACCGCCAATTTTGATTTTAGAATTATTGCTCATCTTTTAATTTGGCTGGAACTTTAAATTCTTTTCTTTCTTTAAACTCTTCTTGCTTTCCCAGATTCCATTGCTGAACCGGCCTTAAATAACCAACAATTCTGGAATAAACCTCACAAGGTTGCTTTATTGTGCATTTTGGACAGAAAAAGTGTTCTCCTTCTAAATAACCATGGGTAGGACATATTGAAAAAGTGGGTGTAATGGTAATATAGGGTAAATTGAATTTTTCAAAAACGGTTTTTACCAATTTTTTTGTTGACTCAACATCTGGCATTTTTTCTCCCAGGAAAAGGTGGATCACGGTTCCACCCGTGTATTTGCATTGCAATTCGTCTTGGAGTTTTAAAGCTTCAAAAGGATCAGAAGTGTAATTCACCGGCAATTGAGAACTATTGGTATAATAAGGAACTTTTTTAGTGCCTCCGGTAATAATATCGGGATACTTTTCTTTATCTTTCAGAGCCAAGCGATAAGCCGTTGATTCGGCCGGCGTCGCTTCCAGGTTGTATAAATTGCCAGTTTCTTTTTGATACTGAACTAATCTTTCTCTCATAAAGTCCAAAACCTCTAAAGCGAATTTTCTGCCTCTTTTGGAAGCGATATTTTCTCCCATAAAATTCAAAAGGCACTCGTTCATTCCTACCAAGCCAATAGTGGAAAAGTGGTTGGCAAAATATTTTCCCCGCATTTGTTTTATGCCTTGCAAATAAAATCTGGAATAAGGATAAAGTCCTTTTTCCATATAATTTTCAACTGCTTTTCTTTTAATTTCCAAACTTTCTTTTGCCAAATCCATTACCTTTGCCAATCTTTCAAAAAATTCTTTTTTGGTCTTTGATAAATAGCCAATTTTTGGCAAGTCAATGGTTACTACGCCGATACTGCCGGTTAAAGCGCCAGCGCCAAAAAGACCGCCACCGCCGCGATTGTAAAGCTCATCCAGTTGCAAACGCAAACGGCAGCACATTGAACGCACATCATCGGGTTTCATTTCTGAGTTTATATAATTGGCAAAATAATTTATTCCATATTTTGCCGAAGCTTCAAAAATACCGTCAAAAGCCGGTTCTTGCCAAGGAAAATCTTTGGTAATGTTAATAGTGGGAATGGGAAAATGAAAAGGTCTGCCTTTGGCATCGCCTTCCATATAAACTTCGTAAAGGGCTTTGTCAAATATTTTCATTTCTTCTTCAAACTGACCATAAACTTCTTCTTGAGGTTTTCCGGCACTAATCACTGGTTGCTTGGCAAACACTGCAGAAGGCTTTAAATCAAGAGTAATATTACTGAAAGGAGTTTGAAATCCCACTCGAGTGGGAATGGCCATATTAAATAAAAATTCCTGCAAAGCCTGTTTAACTTGCTGGTAGTTTAAATTGTCATAACGGATAAATGGCGCCAAAAGAGTATCAAAATTGGAAAGAGCGACCGCCCCGGCGCAATTTCCAGACCAACTCGCCTTTCCGTTTCTTCTGACATAAAGAGTATGATTAGGAACTTCTAAACAATAAACTTTTCCTTTATAATCAACTTTTTTAATGTTTTCTTTCTTTAATTTGAAATTTTTTCTGGTGGAAATGCCCACCCTAACCCATTGATATTTTCCTTTTTTCTTTTGATAAATATTGGCTGACCATCCTAATTTTAAGGCAATTTCTTGCAAATCATTAGCTAATTTTTTGCTTTTTGTGTAATAATCAATATTACCATTCCCCATATAACCATCTCCTCGCATTAACCAATTGAACAAAATTTCTAATTTTTCTTTGGGAAGGTTTTTAATTTCTTTGGGAATAAATTTTTCTTCTCCTTTGCCAAAATTTCTCAAATATGCAAAAAGTTGTTTGTTTAAAATTCTAAATTCAATTTTCTTACCAAATTGCTTTTTTGTATAATGGAAAGGAAGTTTCTTTAAAATTTCTTCAAATTCTTCAATAATCTTTCTTTTGCTTTGGGAAATTCTTACTTGGTATTCATAGTATTCTTTGTTCCTTCCCTCTCTTTTTCTCACTCTTTTAGTGGTAGTTCCTTCAGCCAACCAAAAAGCAAAAAAAGCCAACCAGTCGTCAATTAAAATTTCTTTTTCCTCAATTTTAATTGTCTGATAACAATCATTAAAACCTTGATATTGTTGAATTTCAATTGAGGGTAATAAAAATTTAATATTTTGATATTGATTGTTTTCGCCAAAAGACACCAATTCTTTTTCTTGAACCAAAATGGTATTTTTAATCCCAATGAATTCTCCTTTCCAAATTCCACCCTTGGGAATAAAGTGGGTATTGGGATTAAAATCTCTCGCTTTGACAAGTTTCTTTTTGTAAGAAGGATATTGCGCTATCAACATTTGATGGCCAGGCGTCACTAAAAGGTCCAATTTTTTTGATTGAAAGTGATAAAGTTTTCCCTCAAAATCATAGGCATAGAAACGATAAGGGGTTTGCAACTCAATTTCGTTTGTTGTTGTGTTTAAAGTAAAAACTCTTTCTCCCGGCATTACTTGATAAAAATATTTCCAACCATTTTCAGTTAAAACTTCAGTATCTTGGGAATAACATTCGCCTTGGAGAGTGTAGAGAAAATTAACAATTTGACCCAAGGCGGATCGGAAATGCTTTGCTGGTTTGGCTTCCACTTTTCCTGAGACACCGCCAAATCCTTTCAACAATAAATTGTATAAATCCCAACCCATACAATAACAAGCCAAAGTGTCTAAATTATGAATATGAAAATCTCCGCTTTGATGGGCTTCTCTAATTTCTTTGGGATAAATTTTGTTTAGCCAATATTTTTTAACAATATAAGAAACGCCATAATGGTTCAGGCCTTGCAAAGAAAATGCCATATTAGCATTTTCTTGAACCTCCCAATCCAATTTTTCCAAATACTGATCAATTCTATCAACCGCTTCTTCAGAGACAGTAACCGCCTCTCTAATTCTTCTTCTTTGCTCACGATATAAAATATAAGCTTTGGCAGTTTCAACCAATCCTTCTAAAATCAAAACTTCTTCAACAATATCTTGAATCTGTTCTACTTGAGGAATTTCATCCTTTTTGAAACGCCGATTTAAAATTTTTACTACTTTGTCAGACAACCTTTTTGATTTCTTGCCGTCACCCTGGCCGGTAGCAGTGATGGCTTTAAAAATGGCATCAGTAATTTTTGATTGATCAAAATCAACAATCGTTCCATCTCTTTTTTGCACTTTTAAAATTTTATTTTGAGTCATAAAAAATTTCTTTGCTAATATTTTTTTCAAAGATTATTTTATTTTAAAATCAAAAAAAAAGAGAGTCAAACAATGTCAAATCCTATTAAAATTTTAGATTTTTCCACAATTTTATTTTTTAAAAACCGGTGGCAATAAGTGTTACTTTTATTTCTCCTTTTTTCATTTTGTTATCGTAAACAGCGCCAAAAATAATTTTTGTTTGACTATTGGGAGAAACTTTTCCTGAAGCAATTTTGGAAATTTCCTCTTTTTTTATTTTGGGATTAATTTCTTCAGTAATAATTTTGGCAATCTCTTCTATTTCTGACAAAGTCATATCCTTGCTGCCAGAAACATTGAACAAAACTCCCTTGGCTCCTTGGCAAGAAACGCCTAATAATGGCGAATTTAAAGCCATTTTAGCGGCACTCTCTGCCCTTTTTTCTCCTTGAGATTGGCCAACACCAAAAAAGGCAGTACCGGAATTTTTTAAAATGGCTTTAATATCGGCAAAATCAACATTAATAATTCCGGGCAAAAAAATTAAATCAGTAATGCCTTGAACGGCCTGGCGTAAAATATCGTCGCAAAACCAAAAAGCGTTAGAAATTGAAGTTTTTTGATCTAAAACCTCAAACAATTTGTCGTTTTCAATCATTACCAAACTATCAACTTTTTCCTTTAATTTTTTAATCCCCTCTAAGGCAATTTTTTTCCGGAAAGCGCCTTCAAAAGAAAAAGGTTTGGTGACAATGGCTACTGTTAAAATACCTAAATTTTTGGCGATCTCTGCCACTATTGGCGCAGCGCCAGTTCCTGTTCCACCGCCTGCTCCAAAAGTAATAAAAACCATATCTGCTCCTTTTAAAATTTCGCCTATTTCATCTTTACTTTCCAAAGCCGCTTTTCTGCCCAATTCTGGATCCATACCCGTTCCCAATCCTTGAGTAATCTTCTTACCTATTTGGATTTTTAAATAATTTTGTGTTTTCTTTAAATCTTGAGCATCAGTGTTTAACGCAATAAGTTCTACTGCCTTGATTTTAGATTTCATCATTCGAGAAATAGCATTGCAACCTGATCCGCCAATACCAATAACTTTAATTTTTGTTAAATTTTCCATTTTGAAAAAAATTTTAATTTTTTATTTTTGTTCCAACTCCTTTATTTTGTCTTTCAATTCTTTTATTTCCTTTTTTAATTCTATCATTCTTATCTCTCTTCCCACTGTCAAACGATGAAATCTCTCTAACTCTTCAATTTTTTCTTTTAATTCAAGGTTTGTTTTTTCTAGGTTTTCTTTAATCCTAATTAACTCTAATCTGGCTTTGTCAGACTTTGTCAAAGCGTCTTTCAGTATTAATTCGGTTTCAGTTAAAACTTTTGTTTTTTCCATTAATTCAATTCTCTGCTGTTCCAGGTCTTTCTGCCTTTTAATATTTACATCTGCCAAAAATAAAGCATAGACTCCGGCTGCCCACGCATAAATATTAAAAATCAAAATTTGTCTAATAGTCAATGTCCAATTATTTTTTAAAGAAAATAATTTAACGGCTTCCGGATTAGGTTGATAAAGAAAATAACCAAAATATTCCAAAAAAGACAAACCGGTATATAAAATTGAAACAACTAAAGTAGTAAACAAAATTCCCTTTTTTTGATAAAGAATGCTTCCACCCAAAATTGCAATCAGATAAAAAGACACAGTAAAAGTGTTGGTTGTTCCATTGAGATAAATCATAATAGAAACAGCGGTTACATCAAAAATAATTTGGAAAACTTTTAAAAATTGAAGTCTTTGAGAATTAATCTTTTCTACCGGCCGGCTAATGTATAGCCAGCAAAGAATGTTAAAGATATAAACAAATGCAATAAGAGAAATAGCCACTATCCCGCTTGTTAAAGAGACCCCTTTGGCGATCGCTTTGAGAGCAAAAACCTGAAAACCGGCAAATAAAACAAAGATAGACCGGGCTTTAATAACCGCCTTCATTGATTCAATTGTTTGCTCTTTGAGAAAAATATCCATTTTTATGGAATAAAAATCTTAAAAAATTTTTTTATTTTATTGCCAATTTTTTTCCAGAAACCTTTTGCTAAAGATTGCGATTCGCTTTCTATATCATTTCCAATTAAAACTAAGCCACAAACAAGAGAAAATCTAGGATCATTTTGAAAAGAAGAAAATTCTTTGGGAAAACCTAGACGACACGGCAACCGAAATTCTTTTTTGGCTAAATCTCTTATCTTCGGAATCTTTGACCCTCCACCAGTTAAAACAATTCCTCCCGGCAATTTTCCTTGATAAGAAATTTTCTTTAATTCTTTATTTGCTTCCCGAAAAATTTCTAAAATTCGCGGTTCAATAATTCTAGCCAATTGTTTTTTAGAAAAAACTAAACTTTCACCTTCTCGTAATTTAATTTTTTCTTTTTTATCATTGCCCTGAAAAAAAACACTGCCAAATTCTAATTTTATTCGCTCAGCCAAATCAACATCGCATTTTAAACCCACAGCAATATCGTTGGTTATATGCCCAGAACCAATGGGTAAAATTACTAAATGAATTAAATTGCCTTGCTCAAAAATAGCCATACCGGTTGATTTGGCTCCAATATCCAAAAGAGCCACTCCTAACTCTTTTTCTTTTGGAGTGAGAACTGCTCGTGAACTGGCTATGGGTGAGAAAACCAAATCGTCTATTTCTAATCCAGAATTTAAAACTGCTTCAGTAAGATTTTTTATATAAGGACCAAATCCACCCAAAGCCAAAACTTCTGCCTCTAACCTTACTCCCCGAAGTCCAATTGCTTCTTTTATACCTCTTTCTCCGTCTATAATAAATTCTCGGGAAAAAACATCCAAAATTTCTTTATTGGAAGGCAAGGAAATAGTTTGAGCAGCCTGTAAGACTCTTTCCACATCTTCCTGAGAAATTTTTTGATCAGCGCGAGAAACAGAAACCAAACCGCGAGAGGCAATAGAAAAAACGTGGCAACCACCAATGTTTACATAAACTGAATTGATTTTTTGATTAATTTGCGCTTCAGTTTCTTTTAAAATTTCTTTAATAATTTTTGTCACTTCGTTGGGTTCAACCACCACTCCGCTTCGCACTCCAGAAGAATTTTTCTCAACAAAAGATAAAATTTCTAATTCTTCTTGCTTTGGCTTTTTTTGGGCAACTAAAATTTTAATTGTTCCGCTACCAATATCCAAACCGGAAATTAAATGCCTTTTTGCCATATAAAAAATTTAAAAAATTATTGCAATAATTCTTTAATAATTTTAGAAACCAAATTGCCATCAGCCTGATTTTTTATTTTTGGCATTAATTGTCCCATTACTTTTCCCATATCTTTTATTTCCTTTGCTCCAACTTTTTCAATAATTTCTTTTGCCAATTTCTTAATTTCTTCTTCTGAAAGTTGTTTAGGTAAATATCTTTCTAAAATCTCAGTTTCTTTTTTTTCTTTTTGGGCCAAATCTTCTCTTTTTCCTTTTTCAAATAAAAAAATCGCTTCTTTTCTTTTTTTAATTTCATTGAAAATAACTTCCACAATCTCCTCGTCTGACAATTGGCTTTCTTTTGCTAATTTTTCTTCTGTTAAACCGACATTTTCTTTACTTATTTTATATCGTTTTTCTTTTTCTTTGTTTAAAATATTGGCCTGCAACAATCTCAAAACCGAAACCTCTAATTCTTTTTTTTCTTTCAAGGCTTTTTTAAAATCTTCTTGGATTTTTTCTTTTAAAGCCATAAAAATTATTGAGTTGTTATTTTGCCCAATTTTTTAAGTTTTTCGTATTCTTTTTTTAAAACCTCTCTTCTCAAAGCCGCTCTTTTTTTCATTTGTTCTGATTTTTCCCTTTCTTTAAATCTAATCTTTCTTGCTCTTAGCAAAATCCCGCTTTGCTGAATCCTTTTTTGAAAGCGTCTAATTAAGCTTTGAGAGGTTTCTTTTTCTTCTTTTTTAATCTCTAAAGCCATAATTTTTAAAATTAATTATAATTTTTTTAATTTCTTTTTAATCTCATCGACCACTTTATTAATTTTGACAATTTCTTGTTTGCCGCTATCCATATCTCTAATAATAATAGTGCCATCTAAGGCTTCTTTCTGACCTAAAATTAAACTGTATTTTGCTCCGATTTTGTTGGCTCGGGATAACTGAACTTTTAAAGAATCGCGACCAAAAGTTTCTGCTATCGGAATTTTTTCTTGACGAAAATCTTCTATTAATTTTAAACTTTTTCTTTTAGCCAAATCTCCCAATTGAGCCAAAAAAATTTTTGGCAAAGAAGGTTCATGAATTTTAATTTCTTTTTCTTTTAACAAACTAACAATTCTTTCTATTCCTCCTGCCCCGCCAACCCCTGGCACGTCCTTTCCGGCTAAAATTTTTGCTAAAGCGTCGTATCTTCCCCCTCCGGCTATTGCTCCTTGCGATTTTTCTTTCTGGTCTTCGGGAAATATCTCAAAAACTGTTTTTGTATAATAATCTAAGCCTCTTACCAAATAAGGATTTAAATGATAAGGCAATTCAATCTCGTCTAAAAATTCCAAGACTTTTTTAAAATGATTATGACATTCTTCGCATAAATGATCAATCATTTGAGGGGCGCCAGAAATTATTCTTTGGCATTTTTCCTCTTTGCAATCTAAAACTCTCAAAGGATTTTCTTTTAATCGCCGACGACAATCAAGACATAGAGCCAATTCTCTTGATCTAAAATAACTGGCTAAAAGTTTTTTATAATAAGGCCGACACTGACTGTCACCAATACTATTTACTTCAACAATTAAATTTTTAAATTTTAATTCTTTAAAAATATTATAAAAAATCTGAATAATTTGACTATCAATTGCCGGACTTTTTTCCCCTAAAATTTCAAAACCAAATTGCCAAAATTGGCGATATCTCCCGGCCTGAGGATGTTCATAACGAAAAAAAGGACCAAAATACCAAAGTTTTACCGGCTGAGGTAAATTTTGCATGCCATGCTCAATAAACGCTCTAACAATAGGCGCTGTTCCTTCTGGTCTTAAAGCCAACTCATCACCTCCTTTTGTTTTTAAAAAAAACATCTGTTTTTCCACAATATCAGTGCTTAGGCCAACACCGCGAGAAAAAAGTTCAGCCTCTTCTAAAATGGGAGTGTCAATCTTGCCAAAACCATAAAAATTAGCTATTGACTCAATTAAATGATAAATTTTTTGGAAATATTTCTGATTTTCTGGCAAAATATCGTGCATTCCGGTTGGCGACTGGAATTTTGGTCTGCGCATAGAATTAAAATTAATTAATAACTAGGGGCTGAAATTTTTGCTAAAGCAGTAAATGGCCAGGCTCTAATAAAAACCCGGCCAATAATATCTCGGCGAGGCAAAACCCCCCAACGCCGAGAATCATAAGAAGCCAATCTATTATCGCCTAAAACAAAATATTCGTCTTTATTTAAAGTAACCACAAGATCACCAGATGTCTGAACCCAGGAAGGAAGATAATCGGATTCGTCTAAAACAAAACTGTTGCCATTTAATTGATAAATAATCACTTTTCCTTCTTTTATCTCCACTGTTTCGCCGGGCAAACCAATAATTCTTTTGATATATCTTTGAGAAATATTTTGAGGATATTTAAAAACCACCACCTCTCCTCTTTGAGGATCTCTAAACCGGTAAGAGATTTCGTCAACAATTAAATAATCGCCATTTTCAAAATTGGGCTCCATGGACTGGCCTTTTACAATGAAAGGTTGAAACAAAAAATAACGAATGGGAATCACAATTAATAAAGCGACCACTACCACCTTAACAATTTCTAAAATAAAATCAAAAATTTTTTTCATCATAGTTTTTCAAATTATTTTTATTATTGTTTAAATTCTATTAACTTATTATACTATTTTTTATTTTAAAAGCAAGGTATAATAAAGTAATGATGGTAATTGTGGGATTAGGCAATCCCGGTAAAAAATTTGAAAAAACCCGACATAATATCGGCTTTCGGGTTATTGAAGAATTTCAGAAAAAAAACAATTTCTCTGATTTCAAATTATCTAAAAAAAATTTTGCTGAAATTTCAGAAGGTATTTTTAATAACAAAAAAATTATTCTGGCTAAACCGCAGACCTTTATGAACAATTCCGGCCAATCGGTAAAAAAATTAATTGAAAATTGGAAATTGAAAATTGAAAATTTATTCGTTATTCATGACGACATTGATTTGCCTTTAGGAAAAATCAAAATTGTCAAAAATCGAGGATCAGCCGGCCACAAAGGCGTCCAATCTATTATTGATCACTTAAAAGCAAAAAACTTTGTTAGATTCCGTCTAGGCATTAAACCCCATACTGATATAACGTTATATAGACTGGAAAAGTTTGTCTTGGAAAAATTTGAAAAAGAAGAGGAGAAAATTGTTAAAGAAGTTATTAAAAAAACAGTCTGGGCTTTAGAGATTGTCTTGAAAGAAGGCACAGAAAAAGCGATGACAAAATTCAATATCTAATTTTATTTTTTAGTCTACCTGCGAGCCCTCTGGATTTTGCTGTAAAAAAAACAGAAAACCCAAAGAAAAAGGTAAAATAAATTGTAAGGAGGGGACCTATGACTCGCAGGTAGGCTAAAGAATAAAAATGCTTGCCAATCCCTAATATTTATATTATAACAAATTAAATGGATTTGTCAAGTTCAGCAATTGACAAAGTTTTAATTTGTAGCCTAACCCCCTACTTTTTAGAAAAGGGGTCAGTTTGGTTTGAAGAAAATCTAAAACAAATTTTGCAGGCAAGAAAAACTCAATCTTTTTTCCAAGACAATACTTTATTTTTAGAAAAAGATCAAAAAATTTATCTTTATCAACTTTTAAGAAAAATAGACGAAATGGGATATGAAAAAGTTTTGGAAATTTCAGAACCAGGCGAGTTTTCTCAGCGAGGTGGAATTTTAGATATTTTTCCTATTAACCTAAATTATGCTGTAAGATTGGAATTTTCCGGTAATACTATTGAAAATATTGAAAAATTGTCTCTTGAAGTCAAAGATGAAAAATTGGCTAAAGAAATTTTAAAGAAAAAATTAAAATCGCAGAAATTGTTTTCTGATTTAAAAGGCTTAAAACCAGGCGATTACTTAGTTCACCTAGACCATGGCATTGGCAAATTCAAAGAACTTACTCACTTATTTCGCCATGGCGAAATAAGTGAGTATTATGTTTTGGAGTATGGTGAAGGTGATAAGTTATATGTACCAATTGGCTTGGAAAGAAAATTATCGAGATATATTGGATTCGTTGAACCAAAAATTTCCAGATTAGGATCTTTAGGTTGGCAAAGGACTAAAAAAAGAATTAAAGAAGAAGCGGAAAAATTCGCCAAAGAACTTTTAGAAATCTATGCGAAAAGAGAAATAAGCAACCGACCTTCTTATTTAATTGATTCGGAAATTGAAAAAATAGTGGCAGGTAGTTTTGTTTTTGAAGAAACGCCAGATCAAATTCAAGCCTTAAAAGATATTGAAAAAGATCTTTCTAAAGAAGAACCAATGGACAGAATTGTCTGCGGCGATGTGGGATTTGGTAAAACCGAAATTGCCTTAAGAACAATGGTAAAAGCAGTGGTCTCTGGTTATCAAACAGCCATGATTTGTCCGACCACTATTTTAGCCCATCAGCACTATCAAAATTTTAAAGAAAGATTAAAAAAATTACCAATTCGCATTGCTCTTTTATCTCGCTTGCAAAATAAAAAGATGCAGAAAGAAATTATCAATAAATTAAAAGAGGGCGAAATAGATATTATCATTGGCACTCATCGCCTTTTATCAGAAGATGTACATTTTAAAAATCTTGGTCTTTTAGTCATTGATGACGAACAAAGATTTGGCGTCAAACAAAAAGAAAAATTTAAAAAAATAAGAGCCAATCTTGATGTTTTGTCATTGTCAGCCACGCCCATCCCCCGCACCCTTTATCTGGCTTTATCTTCTTTAAAATCAATTAGTTTAATCCAAACCCCGCCAGTGGGAAGATTGCCGGTAAAAACTTTTATTTTACCTTTTTCTCCGAAAATTATTAAAGAAGCAATTGAAAAGGAATTAAAAAGAAATGGCCAAGTCTATTATTTGCATAACAGAGTAGAAACAATTAAAGAAGTGAAAAAATTTTTAGAAGATATGTTTGAAAAGCCGCCTGTCTTTGCCATTGCTCATGGAAAATTAAAAGAAAAAGAATTGGTTAAGGTAATGGAAGATTTTCAAAACAAAAAATTTGATGTTCTAATTGCTACAACAATCATTGAAAACGGCTTGGATTTACCAAACGTTAATACTTTAATCGTGGCTGATTCAACTCGCCTTGGTCTGGCTGAGGCATATCAAATCAGAGGGAGAATTGGTAGATCCCATATTCAGGCCTTTGCCTATTTTCTTTATGGCAGCCATTTATCTGAAAAAGCAAAGATGAGATTGGATGCCCTGAAAGAAGCCGAAGAATTGGGTTCGGGCTACAAAATCGCCTTAAAAGATTTAGAAATCCGCGGCGCCGGTAACATTTTGGGCAAAGAACAATCAGGGAATATAAATAAAGTTGGATTAAATTTATATTGTCAGATGTTAAGTGAAGCCATTGAAAAAATGAAAAGGAGCCAAGGATAAAGTTGGCTCTTGATCTGTCCAAAATTGGACATGTTCTTATTTTCTTTTTGGCTTTTTCACTAAAATCGTCTCTGCATTAGGATCTCTATGGCGCTCATCAGGAGAACAATCTTTACAAAAATATGCTGTAGGTCTCGCAAAAACCCAAACTCCTTTTGTTATTTCTACTGACTGCAATTCTTCTGAAGTCTCAACTGATACAATATGCATATAACAGAAAAATTTTCCACATTTGCTACATTTATAAACTCCTTCTCCCTCGCATGGTTCATACTGAACATTCTGACCAGCACTTATTGGTCTTATCCCATAAATAACTGCCTGTAAAGCATTACATTTTTTCATTCCTTCACCTCCCTCCTTTAGTTTTTCGGGTGCAATTCCACGTAAATTTTTACGCGGCCTCCTTATTCCAAGATAAAATATCCAATCATCAAAAAAGTCAAATATTCAACTAAATCAATTAAAAAATAAAAAATTAAATTATAACTGCCTTATTTTCGTTGGTTAGCTTAAGGATTTTTTCTTTTATTTTTTGAGGTTCTGGCAAATTAGAGAAAGTAAATTTACTCACCGTGCCAGCGGTTTGAATTTCTAAATTGCCGAAATTTAAAAAAGCACTAAATGGTCCATAAATTTTAATGGAAATATCTTGAATTTTATTTAACTGGGCTTCTTTTCTTTCGTACTGAAAAAAACCTTTTGTTTCGCTCCAAATGACTCTTTTGTTGGTAAGAATAAAGCAAGTTAGGAAATAAATCATCAAATTGTAAAAAATACCAACCCATAAAAATAAAAATATAATAGCAAGAAAAAAACAAAAAAGAGAAAAAGAAAATAAACCAATATTTTTAAGCAAAAAATAGGCGGAAATTGAAAAAAGAAAAAAAATAAAAACAACAAAAACTAAAGGAAATAAAACAAACCAATGTCGCCTGACTACCAAAATTGTTTTCTCCTCTGACAATTCTCCTTCAAAAGTCTGAAAAGAAGTTGTAAAAATTTTAAAATGGTTTATCATATTAAATTTTTATCATTTGAAAAATTTCAGACCAATTAATTGAATAAAAAGAAAAGGCAAAAATAATAAAAACAAAAATGGAGCCAAAAAAGAAAAAAACCGCGATTCTTTTTGGCTCTTTTCCAATGCCAAAGCGAATAAGGTGATATAAAATCAAAAAAACAAACCAAAAATAAGTAACAAAAATTAAAAAGAAAATTAAATTAAGCATTAAAATAAATTAACAAATTTTAAAAATTAAATCAAATTTAATAGGGTTTCATGAAGAAAATAAAAAAATAGTCAATTTGTTATTGGAGAAAAATAAATAAAAAAGAGCGTCTTTTTTAAAAAAATGACGCTCTTTGCTAAAATTTAATCACTTACAGTTATTTTATTTTTCAAAATTAAAATACTATCACATTTTTCGCACTTTTCTGTTTCTTGCGGTTGCGATATCTCGCAAAAAACCCAATAGTCGCATTTTGGGCAAATAAATAGCCCCTTTACCTTTATGTTTTTCTTTTTATCGTAATTCAAATTTTCCATTTCTCTCCCCTCCTTTCTTTTATAATTTTAAAATAACAAAAAACTGACCTTTTTTAAGGAATCAGTCTTTTTTTTGTTGAATAATTTTGAAATCTAAACTAAAGACTGATTCCTTTGGTCAGTTTAAAGAAAAAGAAAAAATTGTATTGTTTGCCAAAAAGATTCATTATTTAAATTTACCAAATTAAAAATTATTGTCAAGAGTATTTTCTTTTTTTAAAAAAATCTGTTATAGTTTAATAATTTATGGAAGAAATAAAAAATGTTTCAATTCAGACAAAAAATTATCCCCGCTTATTAAAAAAAATCAAAAATCCGCCAGAGGATCTTTATTATAAAGGAATTCTCCCAAAAGACACTGAAAATTGCTTTGCTATTGTGGGAACAAGAATGGCCTCTGTTTATGGAAAACAAGTAACTTTGGAAATTGCTCAAGATTTGGCCGAAGCCGGTTTAATTATTGTCTCCGGTTTAGCCCCGGGTATTGATACTTTTGCCCATCAAGCGGTCGTGGAAATAAAAAAAAGAACTATTGCTGTTTTGGGAACTGGCTTGGACGAAAAAAGTATTTATCCTCAATCAAATTTAAAATTAGCCGAGGAAATTTTAGAAAATAATGGCTGCCTCATCTCTGAATATCCACCTGGCACTCGAGGCACTCAATTCACCTTCCCCCAAAGAAATAGAATCATTGCTGGACTCTCTTTGGGAATATTAGTGGTCGAAGCCAAACCTCCACACCAAAATTTTTGGTGTGGGGGTAAACAAAAATCAGGATCAGGAGCATTAATTACTGCTCGTTACGCCTTTGAGCAAAATCGAAAAGTTTTTGCTATCCCAGGTCCGATTCATTCCTCAAACTCAAAAGGTTGTCATTATTTAATTAAAAAAGGTGCCGTGTTAGTGGAAAATGCCAATGATATTTTAAATGAGTTAAAAATTAAAAATTTAAAGGAAAAGGAAAGAGAAAATAATGGCGAAACGCCAGAAGAGGCTTTAATTTTAAGTATTCTAAAGGAAGGGGCTTTAAACATTGAAAAAATTATTGAAAAAACCAAATTACCAGCCTCAAGCGTTGCCTCTAACCTTGCAATTTTAGAAATAAAAGGTAAGATAAGAAACTTAGGCGCAAACATCTATGCGCTATCGCGCTAATTCTCAATAATCAATTTTCAATTATTAAACCAGTTGAGAATTAAATTATTGAAAATTCATTGAAAATTGATTATTGAAAATTGAAAATTATGAAGTTAGTAATAGTAGAATCACCTACTAAAGGTAATACTATACAAAAATTTATAGGGAATGATTATAAGGTTCTTTCTTCCTATGGACATGTCAGGGATTTGCCAAAAAGTAGTTTTGGCATTGATATTGAAAATAACTTTCAACCAAAATATGTAATTATTCCAAAAGCCAAAAAAACAATTCAATTGCTCAAAAAAGAATTAGAAAAATCTGAAGTTTGTTTTTTAGCCACTGATCCTGACAGAGAAGGTGAAGCCATTGCCTGGCACCTCATTCAAGTTCTTAATTTGAATGAAATTAAAAATCAAAAATTAAAAACCAAAAATTACGAACGAATTGTTTTCCATGAAATAACCAAATCAGCTATTGAATCTGCTTTTAAAAATCCAAGAAAAATTGATATGAATTTGGTTGATGCCCAGCAAGCCAGAAGGGTTTTAGATAGAATTGTGGGCTACAAATTATCTCCCTTTTTATGGAAAAAAGTTGCCCGGGGATTATCAGCTGGTCGAGTCCAGTCAGTGGCAGTAAGATTAGTGGTAGAACGGGAAAGAGAAATCCAAAGTTTCATCCCACAGGAGTATTGGAGTATTGAAGCACTGCTAAAAAAAATTCCAAATTCAAAAATCCAAACTCCAAATAAATCCCAAATACCAAATTCTAAATCCCAAACAGAATTTAAAGCATTGTTGGTGAAAGAAAATGGGAAGGTTTTAGATAAATTTGCGATAAAAACAAAAGAAGAGGCGGAGAAAATTGTTAAAGATTTAAGGGGGGCGGAATACAAAGTAGCAAATATTGAGAAGAAAGAAGTAAAACGCAATCCCCTACCGCCATTTACTACCAGCACCTTACAACAAGAAGCCTGGCAGAGATTTCGCTTTCCGGCGAAAAAAACAATGCAATTGGCGCAACAACTTTACGAAAAAGGTTTTATCACTTATCATCGTTCAGATTCTTTAAATATTTCTAATTTGGCTTTGGCTGCTGCTAAAAATTTTATTATCAAAAATTATGGCCAAAATTATTATCAATTCAGAAAGTATAAAACAAAATCAAAGGTTGCCCAAGAAGCCCATGAAGCCATCAGGCCTACTTATGCGGAAAATACACCAGAAAAAGTTTCCCAAAAATTAGACGAAAATCAATTAAAACTTTATGATTTAATCTGGCAAAGATTTATTGCCTGTCAAATGACAGAGGCACGCTTCGATTCTACTATTGTAGAAATTGAAACTGAAAATCCAAAATCCAAAATTCTAAATTCTAAAAAAATTCCAAATTCCAAAATCCAAAATCCAAACAAATATATCTTTAGAGCAAGTGGACAGGTTCTAAAATTTGACGGCTTTCTTAAAGTATATCCAATAAAATATGAAGAAACCGAATTGCCACCATTAGAAATTAATGAAATTTTAGAATTAATAAAACTGATTCCTTCCCAACACTTTACCCAGCCGCCACCGCGCTATAATGAAGCCACCTTAATTAAAGAATTAGAAAAAAATGGCATTGGCCGACCTTCCACTTATGCCCCAATTTTATCCACTATTCAAGAAAGAAACTATATTGAAAAAGATGAACAAAAGAGATTTAAACCAACAGAAATTGGCATTATTGTTAACGACCTTTTGGTCAATCATTTTTCGGAAATTGTTGACATTCATTTTACTGCCAAAATGGAAGAAAATTTAGATAAAATTGCTGAAGGCAAAAAAGCCTGGGTGCCAACAATTAAAGAGTTTTACGAACCTTTTGAAGAAAATTTAAAAAAGAAATATGAAGAAATTTCCAAAAAAGATATTGCTGAAAAAGAAACCGAAAAAATTTGCCCCAAATGCGGAGCCTCCCTCTTAATAAAATTAGGAAAATTTGGCAGATTTTATGCTTGCTCTCGCTTTCCCCAATGCAAATATACTGAACCCTTAGAAGAAAACAAATTAAAAGTTAATTGCCCAAAGTGCCAAGCGCCTTTGTTAGAAAAAAGAACAAAAAAAGGAAAAATTTTTTATGCCTGTTCTAACTGGCCCAAATGCGATTTTGCCTTGTGGGACAAACCAACTGGCCAAACTTGCCCAAAATGCGGATCATTATTAGTGGAAACAAAAAGAAAGCAGATTAAATGTTCTAACAAAGAGTGCGATTTTCAATTGAAAAAACAATAAATTTTTGATAAAATTATTAAAAATAAATCTGCCTGGGTGGCGGAACTGGTTTACGCGTACGACTCAAAATCGTATGGGAGCAATCCCGTGTGGGTTCGAATCCCACCCCAGGCACAAAAATATGCCAGAAAAAGTGGTAGAAAAAATAAAAGAAGAAATGGAAGAAACAAAAAAAGTGTTTAAAGAAAAAATGACCACCTTAATTTTGGGCGGTTTTGGTTTAGTGGCAGCTTTGGCCTGGAATGAAGCAATAAAAAGTTTATTTGAAACTTTATTGCCTCAAAAAAGCAGTGCCTTAATTGGAAAGTTTCTTTATGCCCTATTTATTACTTTAATTGTTGTTATTGTTTCTCGAAATTTGGAAAAAATATCAGAAAAAAAATAACATAAAAAAACACACAACCTTGCCTGCTCTTTCGCCTACGTCAAGTTATGCAAATACGGCCATGTAAATAATCGATAGACCGCATATCCTGATAATACTCCAATTATTGCGCCAACTAAAATATCTGATGGCCAGTGAATGCCAGAAAAAACCCGAGCCAAAGAAATAATAAAACTAGCCAGAAAAAATCCTAAACTAATTCCCCAACAAAATTTTCTTTGGGGATAATTTTTTTTGAAATAAAGAAAAACAACAGTTGCTGTGGCAAAATAAAAAGCGGCGTGGCCAGAAGGAAAAGACGATTTTGTTGGCTCATAATTAAAAAGCAAATTTACCTGATTTTCAACAAAGGGCCGAGGCCGAAAATAAAAAAATCTAATTATTTCAACCAGAAAAAACCTGGCGAAAATTGCTGCCAAAAAACTTTGAAAAATCATTAACCAATGTTTTTTGCTTTTTATTAAAAATAAAAAAAGTGAAAAAATTAAAACATAACCAAAATATTGAGCAAAAAAAATTGCCAAAAAATCTAAAAATGAATATTTTTTAGTAAACTGATTTAAAAAATGAAAAATTAAAAAATCAAGATTCATATTTTGTTCTTTAAATTCTCAAAATTTTTGGCCAGTCAGAAGTCAAGTCAACAATCACCGAAGGTCGATTTTTTGGTAAATCACCTGCCTCAAAAATTAAATCTGGTTGATCGCTAAAATTTTTGTTTTCAAAATGTTTCAGTACTTCTTTTATTTTTGTTGAACTAGGTTTGCCAGAGATATTAGCTGAAGTACCAGTTAAGGGTTTGTTTAATTTTTCAAGCAAGATATTAATAAATTTATATTTTGGAATTCTTAAAGCGATTGTTTTTTTATCAACGCCATAAATTTCCTCTTTTTTTCTTTTTAAAACAACAGTAACTTTACCAGGCCAAATCATTTTTAAAAATTTTTCTCTGTTTTTATCAATCAGAGCAAACTTTTTTGCCATTTTTATATCTTTAATAAAAATTGGAATGGGTTTTTTAGAGTCTCTTTTTTTTATTTTAAATAGTCTTTCTACTGCTATTTTATTGGTGGCATCAGTTATTAATCCGTAAACAGTATCAGTCGGAGAAACCACAACCTTACCATTTTTAATCGCTAAAATTGCTTTTTCAATTGTTTCGTTAAAATTTTTTTCAGAAATTTTTATTGTCTCAAAATTTTTTAAACCAATAAAACTGGCGAATCTTGGTTTTTCTTCCGAATAAATCCTAGAGTTTTCCTCTTTTTTTCTGGCTGAAAAATATCTTTTAAATTGACAAAAAGTGCAAATTTTACAATCTTCAATATTTTTTCTTTTAATTCCCATTTGCCTCAACTGATCCAAAGCCAACTTTGTCAAATCAAAATAAATCCTGTCTTTGCTTCTATGCTTTAACGCACGAAAGTTTCTTCCTGAAAGGAAGTATTTTGAAAATTTACTATTTTTTAATTGTAAATAGGTTTCTTTTTTTAACCAATAATGGCACGATCTTATATGAGGACCAATAGCCACTAAAAGATCTTTTGGTTGACTGTTAAATTTTGAAACCATTTTTAAAATTGCTTGCCCGACAATTCCTTTAATTAAAGAATTTCTTGAACCATGCAAATTGGCCACTACTTTGTTTTTAGGGTCAAAGATCAAAATCGGTAGACAATCGGCTGAAACAATTCCTAAAATTTGGCCCGGAATGTTTGTTAAAAGTCCGTCAACATTTTTTATTCTCTTCCCTGAATCTTCTTCTTTACAAATATGAACCCTTGAACCAAAAACCTGCTCTGCCCAAATAAAATTTTTCTTGTTTACTTTATAACCCAGCGATTTTAAAAAAAATCCCGCCTTATTGTCTCTTTCTTTTCCTGTCATTGAGCCAAAATCTACTTCTGAAACTCCTTGAATAATATTTTGATTTTTAAAAATTTTAAACTGCATTATTTTTAATGATTTAATCAAAAATATAATATAATACATTTTCTACGGTCGTAGAAAATGTATTATTATTGTGAATTTAAATTATAAAATTTAATTTGTTAAAACTAATTGGTTAAATTATTGGTTAATTTTAGGTTAATACTATTAAAATTAGAGAGATTATTTGAATTTCAAATACCTTTGCTACCTGTTATTTTTTACTGCTTCTATTGCCAGTTTTATTGCTCCAACTACTGGTTCTTCTTTTGATCTAATAATTTCAACTTGAGGAGCAAATTTTTTAATTTCTTTTTTTAGAGTTTCTAAAACAAATTTTGATTTAAACATACTACCAATTAAAACTAAGGGAAATTTTCTTTTTTGAAAACCCAATTTTCTAATTGCCACTTTGGTTGTTTTTGCCAACTCAATACCGGCAGCAATTAGGATTTTTTTTGCTAACCCGTCTTTTCTACCGGCTGCTTTATCAACCAAAACCGAGATTGAACAAATATTTTTGTGTAATTCTTTTGAATAAATTTTTTTTAATAAATCTTCTTTTTTATTTACTCTTAATTCTGTAAAAATCAGTTTGGTAATCAGTGTTTTTGGACCACTTTCATCTAAATCTTCTAAAATTGCTTCCAAACCTCTTTGACCCACCCAAAAAGCCGATCCCTTTTCTGTCAAATAACCCCAGCCAGAAATTTTTATTTCTTTTTCCCCCCGCCAGCCATGTACAACTTGTCCTGAACCAGCAATAACAACAATTCCATCTTTTTCATCAGTGCCTGAACGAAAACCTACTAATTGATCCGAACCAATAATTAATTTAGCTTTAAAAATAGGCGAAATTTCTTTGTGTTTTTTTAATTCGTTTGTTATTTCCTCTTCTTTTCCCTTGAATTCCTCTTCCAGACAAGGTAATCCCAAAAAAACAGAAACAATATTTTTATTTTCTGCTTTTTTTAAAAGAAATCTAATTGCGTCGGCTAAATTCTCAATAGCCTTTTCAAAACCAACATTCCTCGGGCTGCTAGAACCTGTTTTAGCAGTGGCTAAAATTTTACCATTTAAATTGGCTAAAGCGGCAAAGGTTTTTACTCCTCCTCCATCAACTCCAATAACATAATAATGATTTTTGTTCATTCTTTTATTATAGCATTTTTTTAAAAAAATGTGGTCCTGAAAAAATCAGGACCTTTTGTTTTTAAACTTGGATTGCTTGCTTTTTTTGCCCAAGACGTCTTTCAATATAATTTAGTAAATCCTGGACTGTAACGATATTTTCCATATCTTCATCAGGAATTTCAAAACCAAACTTCTCCTCAACCTGCATTACCATCTCTACGATATCCAAAGAGTCAGCCCCTAAATCTTCAACAAATTTTGATTCTGGTCTGATAATCTCTTCTTTTACGTCTAACTGATTTACAATTATTTCTCTTATTTTCAGAAATATATCCATCGCCTTCACCTCCTTTCTAGTAGCTAACAAACTTTTATTCTCTTCGTTTTTTTTCAAAAAAATTTTCTAATTTGAATTATCTTCAAATTGCCACGACTTCCTCTTTTATTTTAAAAGATCTCAAAAAAATTAATTTTTTTTATTTTTCACAAATTTCTGATATTTTATATAAAAAACCTGATTGTCTTTAATATTTTCTTTTACCAAAACATTAGGACCAATAAGGCAATTAGAACCAATTAAAACACCTGGCATAATAGAACAGTTTATTCCAATTTGGGTATTTGAACCCATGGCGCAACCAAATTTTTGTCTCCCAGTTTCTACCCATTTTCCTTTCACCATTGATTTAATAATTGCTTTATCAAAACGTAAATTGGCTAAAATTGTCCCCGCTCCTAAATTGCAATTTTCTCCAATGATAGAATCGCCCACATAACTTAAATGAGTAATTTTTGAATTGTCGCTAATAATTGAATTTTTTACTTCTGTTCCACTGCCAATAAAACAATTGTCACCGATACTGCTAAAAGGTCTAATATAGCAATTGGGGCCAATCTGACAGTTTTTTCCAATATAAACAGGACCTTCAATATAAGTTCCGCTTTTGATAACTGTTTTTTCTCCAACAAAAACAAGGCCTTTATAAGAACAGTTTGATTCTGTCTTGCCCTTGATTTCTCTTTTAATTTTCTTGAAAAGATATTCGCTAATGTTAAATAGATCCCAAGGATATTTTAAAAAAAGAGGTTCTTTTTTAATTTTAATAACTTTTAATTCTTCTTTTTTGGCATATTGGAAAAAAGCCTGAATTAAAGAATGGGGATGAAGAGGTATTTTGGCTAAATAATTCAAGAAGTTCTTTGGCAAAAAATAAATTCCCACATTTTTAAAATTGCTAAATTCTTTTCCTTTTTTTGGTTTCTCGACAATATCTAAAAGTTTGTTTCCTTTAATTTTTAAATTACCAAAAAGCCAAGGGGTTTGAGTGGGAGCTGAAAACAAAATTGCCTTTGATTTTTCTTTTTTAATTTTTTCTAAAATATCAGGACAATCAATTCTTTCGGCATTTAACAAAAGAAATTGATTTTTGATCAAAGGGGCGGCTTTTAAAATGGCATCACCGGTACCTAAGGGTTTTTTTTGAATAACATATTGAATAGAAACCTTTGAAGAATGATTTTCCATCTCTGCTTCAACATCCCTTTTTGGCGATTGAACAACAATAATTTCTTTAATACCAGAATTTTTTAGCCCTTCAATTAAATAATAAATCAAAGGTTTGCCCATTAATTTAAAAAGGGATTTATGTTTTTGATTAAATGGCCAAAACCTTGATGATTCACCGGCTGCTAAAATAACTGCTTGCATATTTTTTTAAATGCAAAATTCAAAATGAAAAATGCAAAATGACAATTAAAAATTTAAAATTAAATAAATTGAAAAATCGTCTGAACAACTTTTTTAGGATCATGCTCAATAGCGTCTTTTTTAAGTAAATTTTTACCGATGAATTTTTCTTTATTTAAATTTTTATCAATTCGCACCAAATCCAAAAATTCTGGATGCTCTTTTTTGTATTGAACAACGGTCTTTTCAGGTGGTATAAAATTATTATATAAAACAAAATCTAAATTGCAAGCAAGATATTTTTCAATTTCTTTTGTAAAATCTAAAACGGAAAAACTGTTGGTTTCTCCTTTTTTGGTCATTAGGTTGCAAATATAAACTTTTTTGGCTTTACTTTTTTTAATTGCCAAACTCATTCCCTTAACTAATAAAATTTGAGCCAAAGAAGAATAAAGATCGCCGGGTCCAATTACTATCAAATCGGCTTTTTTTATTACCTCTAAAGCTTTTGGATAGGCTTTGGCTTCTGGTTTTAAAAAAACTTTTTTTATTTTTAAATTAGGATTATGTTTTGGTAAATCAATGTTTTTTTCTCCTTTTATAATTTCCCCATTTTCTAGCAAAGCAAAAAGAGTGGCATTGTCAAGGGTGGCTGGCAAAACTTCGTGATTAACATTTAAAATTTCTTTAATGGTTTTTGATGTTTTTTCAAAATTGTTAGTTGTTAATTCCAAAGCGGTAATAAAAAGATTGGCAAAATTATGGCCTTTTAATTGTCCAGTCTCAAATCTAAAATTAAATAAATTTTCAATAATCGGCGAGGTATTAGCCAAAGCCAAAAAAGCCCGGCGAATATCGCCAGGTGAAACGATTTTATAATCTCTTCTTAATCTGCCAGCCGATCCTCCTGAATCTAACATTGCGCAAATCACAGAAATTTTTACCGGATATTTTTTTAACTCTGACAAAACTGCTTTGGGCATAGCATTACCGCCACCCAGACAAACAATATGTTTTTTCTTGAATATTTTTCCTTCTTTCATGTTGCCATTGTAGATCATTATTGAAAATTGGCAATTAAAAATTGATTGAAATTAGAAATTGAAAATTAACCCACCTTTTTTGCTATAGGCATTTTGTTTTCAAAAATTACTTCTTTTAATTATTTTAACGACTCAAGACCTGGCAAAGTTTTTCCGCTTAAAAATTCCAGCATCGCACCTCCACCAGTGGAAACGTGATCAAATTTTTCCAAAAGGCCAAACTTGTCTACTGCCGAAATAGTATCCCCTCCTCCCACAATTTTAAATGCTAAATGATTTCTGGTAATTATCTGGGCAATTTCTTTTGTTCCATTTTCAAATTCCTTTTTCTCAAACATTCCCAAGGGGCCTGACCAAAGAATCATTTTTGCTTCTTTAATGATTTTTGAAAAAACCTTAATTGTCTCTGGCCCAATATCAAAGACCTTTTCTTCTTTCTTCACGCTGCCAATCGCGCCTTGACGAAAATAATTTTCTTTTTGACTGGCTAAAGTAATAACGCCATCAATGGGTAAATGAATTTTTGGTGAAGTCAAATCAATTTTCTCAATTTTTTCTACTATTTCTTTATTTTCAAAAAATAAACTACCTAAGCAAATTCCTTTGCCAACCAAAACGCTATTGGCAATTTCGCCGCCCAAAAGCAAATGATCGGCTTTTTTTAAAAATTGCTCAATCACTCCCATTTTACTTTCAATTTTTGCTCCGCCAATAATCACGACCAAAGGATGCCAAGGATTTTCTAAAACTCTGGTCAGAACTTTTATTTCTTTTTCTAATAAAAAACCGGCGGCCGAAGGTAAATATTTTGGCAAACCAACAATAGATGCATGAACCCGATGACAAACCGAAAAAGCGTCATTAATATAAATGTCTGCTAATTTTGCCAAATTTCTGGCAAAATTCTCTTCGTTCTTTTTTTCTTCTTCATAAAATCTTAAATTTTCTAACAAAACTACTTCACCTTCTTTTAATTGACTAATTTCTTTTTCCACTGCTGGACCCAAACAATCAGGCAAAAATTTTATTTTCATTTTCAATAATTTTTCCAATCTCTCGGCAATCGGCTTTAAACTAAATTTTTTTTCCATCTCTTCTCTGTTTTTGGCTTCTTTTGGTTCGCCCAAGTGACTAATCAAAATTATTTTGGCTCCTTTTTTTGCCAAATATTGAATAGTAGGTAAGGTTTCTTTTATTCTAAAATCTTCGGAAATTTCTCCTTTTTCATCAATCGGAACATTAAAATCGCATCTGACTAAAACATTTTTATTTTTGAAATTAAAATCTTTTATGTTTTTCATAAGTTTTATTGCTCGTTATTTTTAAAATTTTGATCTAAGACCTTTTCTAAAATTTTTTTTAATTCTTCAACATTTACCTCTTTTCTTTTGGGTTTTGGTTTATCCGCTTTTTCTTTTTTTGAAGAAAATGAGACTACCTGATTTTCCATTATTTGTTTTAAAGAAATTTCTTTTTGGGTTGACAAAGAATCTTTTGCTGATTCCTGTCTTTTTTCTCTTTCTAATTTTTTTAGGCAACTTTTACAATAAACTGGTCTTTTGCCGTCCGGCTGAAAAACTACTTTTGTCCATTTGCCACACAACATACATTGCGCATCATAAAGTTGAGTGGCTGGAATTACCGGTAAGGCAAAAGGGGCAGTTGTTTCTGTCATTCCTGTCCAGCGACTAATTTTTTCTTCAACAATTTTTCTTTCTGTGCCATACCTTTCTCTAGAGACTTTTATAATTTTATCTTTAAATGATTGTTCTGGTTTTGGAAAGGGCGGTAAGGTTTTGGCTGAAAATGGCCGACCAGCCAAACCATCAATCATTAATTTCAAATAAATATTATATTTTTCTAAACTGACTAAATCGCTTGCCTGAAATTCTGGAGCAAATTCTTTTTCTAAATATTCGGCGTCTTCTGCTCCTACCCGAAAGGCAATAATTGTTCCCACATTGCCAAAGACAGCATCTCTAACTTTTTCATCCATTTGGCTAATGTATTGATGAGCCAAAATTAAAGACAACCTATATTTTCTGGCTTCTGACAAAATGTTAACAAAACTTTCAGTGGCGAAATTTTGAAATTCATCAACATACAAGAAAAAATCTTCTCGTTTTTCTTCTGGTATATCCACTCTTGACATTGCAGCCAATTGTAATTTGGTAATTAAAAGGGCGCCTAGTAATAAAGAGTTGTCTTCGCCAATTCTTCCTTTTGACAAATTTAAAATTAAAATTTTTTTGCTATCCATTATTTCTCGCATATCAATATTTGATTGAACCTGACCAATAATGTTGCGAATCAAAGGAGCAGAAATGAATTGGCCCACTTTGTTTTGAATAGCGGCCGTGGCTTCCACTTCCAATCTTTGGGTATATCTGGCAAACTCGGTTGTCCAAAATGCTTTAACAATTGGATCTTTAATCTTTTCCACTACTTTCTTCCGGTATTCGGCATCAGCTAACATCCGATTGATTCCCAGAAGAGTAGAGCCAGGGTATTCCAAAAGAGCCAAAATGGAATTGTTTAAAATATACTCCATTCTGGCTGACCAGACATCAGGCCAAATTTTTTTGAAAACACCCATTAAACCGGAAGCAACCAAATGGCGATGCTCCATATCCACTTTTTCCATTACATTAAAAGCAATGGGATAATCTATGTCAGCCGGATTAAAATAAACAACATCATTAACTCTTTTTGAAGGAATAAAATCTAATAATCTTTCCGCTGCTTCACCGTGAGGATCAACAAAACCAATACCCCTTCCGGCTTGAATATCTTGAATAGCCATATTTTCCAATAAAACGCTTTTACCCATACCGGTTTTACCAATCACATACATATGGCGACGACGATCGTCTAACTTAATGCCAAATTTTTTTCTGGTGTTGCGAAAAGTGGTTTCAGCAAAAAAATTGATTTCTTGATTAGTCATAAAATTTTAATATTTTATTCTATTGGTAAATTGACTGGCGGTTCAGCCTTTTTGGCTTCTATTCTTTCTAAGCCGCCAGCCGGCGCCACCATTTCTCCAGGAAAATGATAAATAGTGGCCAATTCTTCTGTATTTAAAACAAAACTGCCACCACTGCGGGGAAAAAGGGGTCCCACTCTTCTGACATAACCCCTAAAAATTTTTCTTTGCCTCAAATAAACTCTTCTTTTATCTAAAAACCAAAAAAATGGGGATTTTACTTTTGTAATTGTACCCTTTAGTGGTTTAAAACCATTAAGAGTTTCGGAAGAAATAGTTTTTAAATAACCAAAAGGAATTCTCACTCTCGGCTTAAAAAAAACTTCCCTTTTACCGACATAAACATAACGCATCACGCAATCAAAACCAAATTTGGAAATCTTTTCCTCAATTGCTTGAACAACTTCTCTTTCTCCTGGGGTTAATTTCATTTCTGGCGGAATCACTTCTTTTTCAGCAGTTGGCGGAGTAGACGGTTTTCCACTAATTAAAATATCTAAGGCTTCTTGAATCATTGGCTTTGGTTTTGGTTTTTCCGGCCTTTTAACCAATTTATTAATAGTTGCCTTTCCTTCTTTAACCCAAGGCTTTTCATCCCTAATTGGCTTAATAATCATTTGAAACCATAATTGCTCGCCTGGTTGCAAAACCGACATTCCTTCTAAAAGATTAGATAAGGGATCAACTCTTTTTTCTTCTAATGATTGAGTTTCTATTTCAAATTTTTTATAGGTTTTTATCGGATAGCAATCTGGTTTAGTATGATCTAAATTCATTCCCCAAATATCCCATTCTTTATTAGGAACATCTTGGGGAACATTCTTGGTGTAGTCTGGTACCTCAAAAATCTCCACCTCGGGATATTGAGCGTAAATAGTAGCTTCCACCAATTTTTTATACATCTCTGGCGTTCTAATATAAAAATGAATTTCTCCGCCAATACTAACAATTTCTAAAGAAAAAGAAAGTTGAAACTGCCCTTCTATCCATTTTTCTCGCCAATTAGGCGGATCGTGAATAGTATGCAAAGTGGCAAAAACATCTTCCATTGCCTTTATGGGTTTTTTAATTTCTCTGGGCAATTTAATTTCCAAAATAATTCTTTTAATTTTGGAATCAAAAACCTCGTTTCGCCACCAAAGCCATAAGAATAAAAAGGGTCTCCAAAACAAAAAAGGAAGAGGAAGCCACCACCAAGACTTAATTATTTGCCATAAAATAGGCAAATTAAGAGTTAAAAAATCTGGTATTTGAATCATTATGCTTTTTGGAAGGTGTATTTTCCTTCCGAAAGTTTAAGAAAGTATTTTTTATTGCTTAGATTCAATAAAATAGTGCTTTTTTTGACAAATCTTTGCTTTAAAACCTCATTAATAATTTCCTCTTTAGTTAATGGTCTCTTTGCTTCTCTTAAAACTTTGAAAATAATGTCTTTGACAAAGCCTTCTTCATAACCCCATTCTTTCAGGGCATAAAGACCTCTGCCTACTAAAACAAAACGGGGATCTTTAATTAATTCATTGTGAACTGTTTGCACCAAAGCATCAGAACCAATCAATTGAGCAACCTGAGAAAAATGCAAAGGTTTTTGTTCTTTTTTGAAAATTAAATAGGCTTTATCTCTGATATTGCGAGGGTTAATTTCTGGCCAATCTTTCAAGCCATAAAGACCTTCTTGATTTTTTTGAATGATTTTGGAAATTTCCAAGTAAGAAACCAAATGTTCTTTTTTTATTTTTGAAAGATGATTAAAAAAAGAAATTAATTCCTCCAAACTAAAAGGTTTGCCAATTTCTCTAAGTTTTTTTGAAAGATCGTTAATAATTTTTTTTGCTAGATTTAAAGAATCTAAGTTTATTGTCCAAAGAGAATAGGTTTCTTTTGTTTCAACAAATCGCTGAAAATTGTTATTTAAACTAAGTAAAAAGAAAATATAAGGAAATTGTTCTTCTTTCGCCAAAAGAGAAAAGAAAACATCCTCTTTTCTTAAATTGCCGCTTTTTTTCAATTCTTCTTGAAAATATTGAAAAACATTTTCTATTTTTTTTAATTGAGGTTTGATTTTTAAAATAGCATTTTCTTCAATTTGCCTTACCCTTTCTCTGGTGAGACCAAAGTTTTTTCCAATAGATTCCAAGGTTTCTCTTTGACCGGATTCCAAGCCAAATCTCCTCACAATTACTTCTTTTTGGCGAGGAGGAAGATCGTTTAGGAGATTAAAAGCGATTTTTTGATAATTAAAATTCATACTTTAAAATAATTATATTATTTAAACAATTTAAAAAATAAATGTCAAGATCTTTTAGTTAATCTTTTTTGCCAACTAACCAAAACAGGGCCAGCCAAAAAAATTGAAGAATAGGTTCCGGCAATAATTCCTAAAATTAAAGCCAAGGCAAAGTATTTTAAAGTTTCGCCACCAAGAAAATAAATAAATAATAAAGGAAATAAAGTGGTTAAAGAAGTATTTAATTGGCGAGAGAGGGTTTGATTGATAGCCAAGTTAACCATTTCTTCAAAAGTTTCTAATCTGGTCTTTAAAATTATTTCTCTAATTCTGTCAAAAACCACCACCACATTATTAATGGCATACCCTACTACTGTTAGAAAAGCAACAACTACCGGAATAGTGATTTGAATTCCAGAATATTTTCCCAAAAAAGAAAAAACAGCTAAAGGAATTAAAAGATCATGACAAAGAATCAAAATAGCCACAATGCCGTATTGCCAAGATTTTATTGGTCGCGACACTTTTCTGAAAGCAAAAGCAATATAAAGAAGCATTGCCAAAAGCGACAAAATAATAACCACTTTGGTTTTCTCTTTTAATTCTTTGCCAATCGTCGGTCCGATTGATTCAAACCTTAATTCTTTTATCTCGCCTAATTTCTCAACAATTCTTTGATGGGTTTCTTGATCAATATCTTTCATTCTTAATATCACTCCTTTTTCGCCAGTTGGTTGAATAGAAAAATCGCCCAAATGAAAATCTTTAAGCTTGTCTTTGATTTCCTGATTAGAAGGTCGATTATTAATATACTCTATTTCTAAAATGCTTCCCCCAGTAAAATCAATGCCGGGCTTTAAACCAAAAAGAAAAAGCAAGATAAAACTGGCAATAATTATTGTTCCGGAAAAAAGAAAGAAAACCTTGCGGTATTTTGTAAAATTAATCATCATTTTATTACCAAAGCCAATTAATTTTTTCTAACTTTTTGCCTTTAAAAATTTCCATAAAATTCTTGGTGACAACAATGGCAGAAAACATTGAAACCAAAATGCCCAAGCTTAAAGTCAAGGCAAAACCCTTAATAAAACTAGTGCCAAAACCAAATAAAATGCCTGCCACAATTAAAGTAGTTAAATTGCCATCTCTAATAGAAGGCCAAGCCCGGCGAAAACCTTCTTCTAAAGAAACAGCAAAATTTTTTCCCTGTCTTAATTCTTCTCTAAATCTGGCGAAAATTAAAACATTGGCATCCACTGCCATACCAATAGATAAAATAAAACCAGCAATGCCAGCCAAGGTCAAAGTAACAGGGATTAATTTAAAAAGCGCCAGTAAAATGAAAACATAAATGGTTAAGGCAAGAGAGGCCAAAATGCCAGGCAGGCGGTAAAAAATAATCATAAATAACACTACTACCAAAAAACCAAAAATTCCCGCTTTTAGCGATTGCTCTAAAGATAACTTTCCCAAAACCGGGCCAACATTTTGCTGGGAAATTAATTTAATGGGAACGGGCAAAGCGCCAGCATTTAAGTTTCTAGCTAACTCTCTAGCATAGTCAACAGTAAATTGACCAGTGATTTGGGCTCTTCCACCAGATATTTTTTCTTGAACTCGGGGAGCAGAAATTAACTGATTGTCAATGTAAATGGCTAAAGGTTTTCCCACATTCTTTTCTGTTAATTCTTCAAAAATTTTCGCTCCCTCGCTATCAAATTGCAAAGAAACTGCCGGCTGATAAGTATTGGGATCATAAACTAATTCTGCTCTTTTTAAATATTGACCAGTAAGATTGGTTGGACTAAAAGGCTCTTCAAAAGCCAACCACCATTGGTCAATTTTTTGCATCTCTTCAAATGATTTCCCTTCCACCTCTTTTCTTTTTTCTTCAATTTTTTTAATCTCTTCTTCTGATTTTTGCTCCCTAAATTCCAAAAAGGGAGTTTTACCAATTAATTCAATTGCCTGATTAGGATCAAAAACGCCAGCCAATTCAACAATTAATCTTTGACCCTGAACCTGAACAATTGGTTCTTGAACACCAAAATAATTTATCCTCCTCTCAATCACATCTCTAAGACCAGCCATAGCATTGGCTTTATCTTTTTCTTCTACTTTTGATAAATCCGCTTCATAAACTAAGTGAATACCACCTTGTAAATCTAATCCCAAATGAAAAGGAACATTCCAAAAATGAGGAAAGGAGATCTTAAAACTACCAATCTTCAATTGCTGATTGTTGATAAAATCAACCGCCAAATTTAGATATTTTGGATAACTTAAATTTATAGCCAATAATGCTAACAAAAAAATAAAAACTGTTATCACCCAATTTCTTTTTCGAAGCATATTTTTATTATATTCTATTTTTATTAAATTTTCAATATTTTAAAAACAGCAATCAATTTATCATCTCAATTGCTGTTTTTTATTTATTTTTTAAAATTTTTCTTTGGGAAGGTTAAAATATTTTCTTTTTAAAAATTCTGTAAATTCTTGCATTTCAGAACGATATTTCTTTAGTTTCTCTAATCTTATTTTAATTTCCTTTTCTGAAAGGTCTTCTTTTTTAACGATAGGTTTATAATCTCTTCCTCCGTTGTGAATTCTAAAATGTCCTTCTATTTCTGTAATTTTTAATTTCATTTCCGGATTAACTTTTCTTTTTTTATAAAATTCTTTCAAAAAACTTTGGGCTTTTTTAAATAAATTTTTATTCTCTTTTTTCCAATTTTTGTATTCCTCAGTTTCTTCATTTTGTGAACACTCCCGCATGGCTTCCCAATAAGCGTCCATATTTGTGCCTTTTTGGACTTCTTCAAATGTTAAATTATATTTTTTTGCCACTTTTTCAAAAGATTTATTTTGGCTAATAAATCGCTCTTCTGGTTCATTAGGCGCTGATATTTCTATCCACGGCACTAAATATCCCCTATCAATATGACCGCCACAAGAACTTGAGGTTGATAACCCTAAAGCATTAAAAATAATTACTGTTTCTTTAATCTCTTTATCAATAGGCATTCCACATCTATCACGAATATTTTCAATTTCTTTTCTAATTTCTTCTAATCGTAAAATTTTTTCTTGAGAAATATTATCTTTTGTCAATTCTATTTTCTCTTTTAAAGACTGATTGAAACTTTCTGATGGCTTTTCAACATTAGACGATGATAAATTATCTTCTTTTTGCTCAATATTCTTCGGTTCTTCTGTTGATTTTATTTGATTAAAATTATTTTCCAATTTTTCCATAATAAAATTTTAATGTTACGGTTGTCATAAGATGTTAATCTTGGCCTCAAACAAGCCAGCCTCAATATTTAGTAACCATCGGCGTGTATATGAAAAAATCTTTACCCTCTAGTCAACTTTGCTGTACTTCGGAGCGAATTAATTTTATTAAGGAGTGAGAGATGCGGAAGGGAAAAGACCAAACCATCCTTCCGTCCTTCTCGTCTCCACACCAAATTTTGCTGGGGAGACTCGCCAAAAAGCGGAAGCGGAAAGTATACCCCGTAGTTAACGCGAAGCGTTATACTTCGGAGGACGATTTCAAGCCTGCCCGTCGTGAAGCCGCAGGCTTTTACTTCGGGTTTTTTCTACTCCTACTCTGGAGAATTGTTAGGCTTGCCGGCTTGGGCGAAAAATTATTTTCTATTTTTTTAGCTAGCAATAAATTTCTAAAATTATTATTCAAAAAAATATTTCTTCTTCAAAAATTCTACAAAGGCTTTTATTTTGGCTTAATATTCTTCCAATTTTTTTAATTTTTTCTTATTTTTCTTTTTATGAAACCTGCTTTCTCTAATAGTTTTAATAAAATTATAATCCTCGTCACCGTTATAAGTTCTAAAACCTTCTTCTTCACCGCTAATCTTTAATTCTGGTCTAACTTTTCTATTTCTATAAAATTCTTATAAAAGGAACTTGGCTTTGCTTAATAACCTTTCATTTTCTCTTGTCCATTTTTTATATTTTTCCGTTTCTTCGTTCTGAATGAGCGATTTTTTCTTGAGACAATTCTGGCTTTCTTTTTATAATCAACACCGATTCAAGAATAATATCATTATTTTTTCCGGAAACTTTGATGTCCCGTGGTTCAATCTTGCATTCTACTTTATGTATATTGGAAATTTCTTTAAGTAATGCATCCCATTTTTGTTGAGATGCTTGAAGTCCTTCAAGTGGCGTTGCCTTTGCCGCTTCTTGAATGGGGTATATTAAAATTTCTCCATCTTTCTTCAAAGCATTTAACGATTTTTCAATTATGCGCCGGATGTCCATTCTTTCTTCTCCAGCCCAAATGCCATTCGATACCGCCCCTACCGAAATTATATAGTCAGCATTTTTAATAGGAAGATCTTCCTCAAAATTGCCGCGGAAAAAATGCGGTTTTAGTTTATCTTCAACAGAATTTTCATTCCATGCAACATCAATACCATATGCCTCTTGTGTGATATCTTTTTCAATAAGATATTTTATAAAATCACCATCGCCAGTACCAAGGTCTAAAACCTTTTTGTCTTTCAATTTTTCTTCGCTTAGTCCTAAACCTTCTAAATATCGCCTAACTGTGCTTTCTTGTAAAATTTCTGGAAGCTCTTTTAAGTTTTCATTATTTTCTTTTTGATTTTCTCTGATTTTTTCTTCTACCAATTTTAAAAATTTTTCGTTCCATTGATCTTTGGGAAGACGGACTTGTTCCTGTAAAAAATCAGGAGTAGTGGAATTCTCCTCAAATTTATTAGATTCCATGTTAACATTTGGTCTTTCAAAATTCATACAATTAAAATTTTCTTTCGGCGCAATTAAAATTTAGAAAAAACCGCTTCTCACATTCCTCAAAGCAGGACAAAGACAAAAAATTCAATTTTGCGCCTAAAATCGGCTGGCGAGCCTTAGCTTTGGGCGAACCAGCAACCTCTTTTTCCAACTGGCGGTATCTTTTGGACAAAATTCGAACCTACTTTGAACAAAATCCTGACGCCGACTTTTAATTGTCGCCCTGCGGGCGACAATCCCGCCCAGCGTTTCCGCTCGCCTAACGGCGAGCAAAACAGAAAAATTTTCTTAACATCTTTTAATCGCGCGCCCTCAAAATTTTTTTCAATTAAGGAAACGAAAATTTTTCTGTTTTGATATTCTGCTAACGCAGAATTGCGGAAACGCTTCCCACCCTCAGTCCCGCTTCGCGGGACAGCAGGCGGGCAAAAATTCATTTTCCCCAGACCCCCTTTTTTTTGCCCGCCTGCTCCTTGGCCTTGCCAAAATTTTTTCAGAAGCCGACGGGCTATCATTATTTATAGTTGCCCTTGCCCCGCCCTTCCCGTGCGCAGGCAACAAAAAGGAACTCCCCGATTTTGTTTGACATTTAATTATAAATTTCATATACTAATAATAGCAAATGGTAATAGTGCCAGTAAAGTTATTATAGTAAAATTATATTACAATGTCAAAAGAAATGTCAACAATTGCAAAGAATATTAAGAAATACCGCGCAAAGTTGGGTATATCTCAAGACAAGTTATCCAAACTTGCCGGCATTACCTTGCATACAATAACAAAAATTGAATCTGGGGCAACGCCAGACCCCAGAATTGAAACCGTCAAAAAAATAGCTGACGCTTTAGGCGTTAGCATTGACGATTTAATGAAAAAATAACCATGCAAAGCAAGATTAAAAAGACAATTAAAGAGTTACCAAAAGTTGAAAGACCAAGAGAAAGGTTAATGCAGTATGGTCCAGAAAAACTTACTAATTCTGAACTTCTAGCGATTATCCTAAGATCAGGAACAAAAGAAGAAAATGTAGTTGAGTTGGCAAATAAAATTCTAAAAAGATTTAGCGCTAATGAGTTGCCAAATTTAACATTTGCCGATTTAAAAGACTATCCGGGATTAGGTCCAGCCAAAGCCTGTGAAATTGTCGCTTGTTTTGAACTTGGCAAAAGATTACTCAAAGATAAAAAGGCAGAAATCTATCTAACACCCAAAGAAGTATGGGAAGAACTAAAAGATTTAAGGGATCACAAAAAAGAACATTTTGTTATTTTCTATTTGGATAGTAGAAATCAAGAAATTAAAAGAGAAATTATTTCTGTTGGCTCTCTCAATGCTAACTTAGTCCACCCCAGGGAAGTTTTTGAACCAGCGGTTAGAAACTTAGCCGCTCAAATAATTTTGGCCCACAATCATCCCTCAGGCGACCCAGAACCTTCAGAAGACGATTTAGAAATAACAAAAAGATTAGTAGAATCTGGTAAAATTTTAGGAATTGAAGTCGTTGACCACATAATTATTACAAAAACAGGATTTATAAGTTTTAAAGAAAAAGGATTAATATGAAGAAGAAAATTAAATACAAACCAAAGAAAGAAAAAATTGAAACTAAACCGGTGAGCAGGGCTGGATATGTTAGAGATTTAGGAACAGCAACCTATATCTCTATCGAGAAAAAAAGAAGGGAATTCGGAGCTCATCTTACTTCAATAGATATTTTTAAAAAATTTATTTTTCCAGAAATCAAAGATATTCTCTATAAATATACTTGGGTGGATTTATTTTGTGGAGAGGGTAATCTTATTTTACCGATATTGGAAGCAGTCCCCAAAAACGAAAGGATAAATTTTTTCAAAGAGCATATCTTTCTTTTTGATATTCAAAAGGAAATGGTTGAAAAATCAATTGAAAACGCTAAAAATTATGGAATTCCTTATGAGATAGCAGAAAATAATATTCAATTAAGAGATACATTACAAAATTATCCAAATTTCAAATCTTTTAGATACCCGCCATACCACATAACAAATCCGCCATATCTTTATCTAGGGTATATTGTAAAAAATTCTGAGAGAAATCTAAAATATTTTTCTGGTCAAAACGAAGGATATCAAGACTTATATCAAATCGCACTTATTAATGACTTAAGACATGGACTAGAAAAATTAATTTACATAATTCCTACTAATTTCTTATTTGGCTTTTCGGCATCTAATAAAATTAGAAAAGATTTTTTGCCATTTTATAACATCAAAAAGGCGATTATTTTTGAAAGAAAAATTTTCGAATTTACCGGTACTAATGTTTGTATATGTTTTTTTGAAAAGAAGTCACAACCTTCCCAACGCCCTATTATTTTTAGGGCTTTAAAAATTAACAGCAAAATTGTAGAAAAAGAATATAATTTATCACCAAAAAATTTCTACAGAGCAGGTGGTGAATTTGATGAATATGTTTCATATTTTAAATCACCGAATCCATTAAAAGTTAAGTTTTATTTAACATTGGATGAAGTTGCAAAGAACAAAGGGCAAAGAGAAGTTAAACTTTTAGATGCAAATAATTTCTCTAATGGTTGTTTCAAATTTAACACTTATTTGGTTAATGAGAAACTTTATAACAAACTAAATAATAATCCTTTATTTGTGAGAACTTTAGATACAGGAGGGTGGGACGGAAGGGCTGGGATTTATAATGTAAAGGAGACTTTTGGAGTAGATGGCATAGTAGTTACAAAAGAAAAATACCGCACTCACCCTATTCAAATTTTTATAACTCCAGAACTTTCAGAAGAAGACTTAGTTTTATTAAAGAATTATTTTAATCTAATGCTAGAATATTTTAGAGATACTACTGATAGTGAGTTTTTGACTACCTTTAAATACTCTAATTCTGACTATATTCGTAAATATCTAGGATTATCCCAAACGAAAAAATTATTAGAAACTTTTCCAGTTCACTTAATTCCAAAAGATCAGAAAAAAATATTAAAAATTTTAGTAGAACAAAAGAATATAGAAGGAATTAAAGACATTCTATTAAGTCTAAATAAAAAAAGTCGAAAATCAAATAACACTTTTTTAAAGTTATAAAATTATGGACAAGTTGGTACAAAAAAGTATAAGTTTAGCAAAAAGCAAATTCTACTTAGATAAGTTATTGGAAATATATCCACCAGACGAAATTAGTAGAGGAAAGATTATTGAAAAAGAGTCCCCTTCACTAAAACAACTTTTTCAAGAAAGAGATTGTATAAAATTAGTAAAAGAATTGATACGTTTAAAAAAACACGGATTTAAATTTCCGATAGAAAATCCTTATATAAGTTTTCTATCGCATTATGAAGATGCAATTGATAAAAATCCCAGAACTATTAAAAAAATTTGTGATAAGTTATTTGAAATGAATTATGACGAATTAAAAGAAAGAATGGAGTCTCCTAAAAAAGCTAGTAGAAGAATAGGTCCGATGTTTAAAACGTGGCTAAGAGCTCATTTTAATTTTTTAGATTCAGACGAATTTAAGAAAGCTAATGATAAAATAATCTTTCTAAATGGAGGAGATAAATTTTTGAAAGATTATGCCAAAAAGGAGTTAAAATGTAAATTTAGAGAATTGAGTAAAGGATTAGATTTTGTGGCAAGGATTCATAACAAAAAATATATAATAGGAACAGCTAAATTTATAACAGATTTTGGCGGTTCACAAGATAATCAATTTAAAGAAGCAGTAAGTTTAGTAAAGGAAACTAAATGTCCTCCGAATGTGCTAAAAGTTGCTATCATTGATGGTGTAGCCTGGTTGGGAGGAGAAATGAAGTCGACACTTGAAAGACTTAAAGAAGATGAATTTTGTTTTAGTGCCTTATTATTAGAAGAATTTATAAAAGAGCAGAGATGAAATCTTCGCAAAGAGGCAAAACAACTTTTAGACGAAGCGACTGATAAAATACAACAAAGAAAAACGTAGAACACGAATTAATCAAATGCGCGCGAACAAACATATGAAACGGAAGATTATAAAAATTGATCCTAGAATATTTATTTCTCCTCCTTTTATTGAATGCCCTAAATGTAATAAGTTAAACTCTTTTGGCGTTCTTATGATTTCCGGCCATCATTATACACGAAGATGTCGCGAGTGTTGGTTTACTGAAACTTATAAATTGCCGGAAATAAAGAAAAAAATTGTTTATCTTGATCAATTTGTAATCAGCAACATGATGAAGGCTATTAATCAGAAGCTGGGTAAAGCTAAGAAAGTTGATCCTTTTTGGTTGAAACTTTTTGAAAAATTAGATCGTTTAGTTAAATTACAACTTATAATTTGCCCCGATTCTACTTTTCACAGAAATGAATCTTTGCTTTCTTATTATCAAGCTCTTAAAAGAATGTATGAGCATTTATCAGGCGGGGCTACTTTTTATGATCCTTCAATTATCCGAAGATTTCAGATTGCAGAATATTTTAAACAATTTATAGCCAGTATAGAACAGCCAAAATTAACGATTGAGGCAAAGAACGTGATACATGGCCAAATTGACGAATGGCAAGATAGAATAAGAATTTCTGCAGATTTTAAAATTCAAGATGATGAAATTCAACGAATTAAAAATTCAAGAGAAGCAGTTTATGAGTCTTTAGTGGAAGTTTTCAAAAGATGGCAAGGCGAGAAGAATAAAAAATTTCAAGATTGGTTTGTGGAAGAGGGATTAGCATTTGGACGTGTCGTTCTTCAGCGATATATAAATCACTTAATTAAGACTTATTATTGGTCTATTGGCAAACTTAATATTACTGCTGAAGAAACACTTGATTTAGTTATGAACGAAGAAAGCAGCTTAATATCTAATCTTCTCATGTATTTACCAAAAACAGATAGAGAGGGTATTAGTGAGCCTAATCTCAAAAAAATTTCGGAATTTTTATTATCTAAAGAAATGTTAAATATTCCTGCTATTCGTATTAATGCATTACTATGGGCGTCTTTTGCTCATCAAACTGCACACGGCGGCAGAAAAAGTCCCCCTAATAAAGGAATGGTTAACGACATTGAAATGGTTTCTACTTTATTGCCTTATTGTGATGCAATGTTTGTAGATAGCGAAATGTTCGGTCTTTTAACTTTATCTTACGTTAAAAAAGATT
>Ga0078972_1001477_pt1 | contig 87581 bp, 71 predicted proteins | sample YelNatPaOPGAMG01_FD_67568 | JGI IMG/M metagenome (GOLD analysis project Ga0078972, IMG submission 67568) | Hot spring thermophilic microbial communities from Obsidian Pool, Yellowstone National Park, USA - OP-RAMG-01 (SPADES assembly) (version 2) | ecosystem: Environmental > Aquatic > Thermal...
TGCAGGTCTCCTTTCATGAGCCGGATGAGGCTTTTCCGATGAAGACCGGTAACGGAGACCATCTCATCCAGGAGTTGTTCTCGCTCTTGGCGACTGGCTTGCCGGTAGCGGCCTTGCATGATCCGCAGGTACTTGTACCGTTCCGCGATGTGCATCTTTTCCTCGGTTTCCATTGTTCCCTCCGGTAACATTATCTTTTGAGGGAACGATAGCACCTTGGGTAACATTTTACAAGAGGGAACACGTCAACTTGCGAAATGCCCCGGCTCGTGTTATACTATTCCTAAGGCCAAAGTGGGGTCTCCCCACTTTCTCTTTTCCTGGGCAGGTTTGGGTAAAGCGGGTGCAGAGATGAAGAGCGAATTCTATGCGGCGGTGGCTCAGATCGCTTCCGAACGGGGCATCTCCCCGGAGGAGATCATTGAAAAGGTCCAGCAGGCCCTGATCTCGGCCTACAAACGGCGCTTCGGGGGCGGGCAGAACATCTCGGTGCGCATAGACCCGGCCACGGGGACGGTCCGGGTCTATGCCGAAAAGCGGGTGGTGGAGGAAGTGGAAGATCCCAGGGAGGAGATCTCCCTGGTCGAAGCCCGCCGGCTGCTGCCGAACGCCCGTCTCGGCGAAGTCATCACCATCGAGACGACGCCGCGCGATTTCGGCCGCATCGCCGCCCAGACGGCCCGGCAGACCTTTCTGCAGCACATCCGGGAGGCCGAGCGCAGCAAAGTGCTGGGCGAGTTCGCCGGCCGGGTCGGGGAGATGGTGAGCGCCATCGTCCGGCGGGTGACCCCCCAGGGCGTCTACCTGAGCGCCGACCGGGCCGAACTCTTCATGCCGGCCCGGGAGCAGATTCCCAACGAGCGCTACCGCATCAACCAGCACCTCCAGGTCTATATCACCGAGACTCGCGACGATAAGCGCGGGCCGCAGATCCTCGTCTCCCGCTCCCATCCCAAACTGGTCGAGCGCCTCTTCGAGATGGAAGTGCCCGAGGTGATGCGGGGGGCGGTCGAGATCGTGGCCCTGGCCCGGGAGCCGGGGGTGCGGAGCAAGGTGGCCGTGCGCGCCCGCCAGCCCGGGGTGGACCCGGTGGGCTCCTGCGTGGGCCAGCGGGGAGTGCGCATCCAGAATGTGGTCAACGCCCTCAACGGGGAAAAGATTGACGTGCTGCCCTGGGACCCCAACCCGGCGACCTTTATCGCCAGCGCCCTCAGCCCGGCCACCGTCCTGGAGGTGCGCGTGGACGAGGAAAGCCATACCGCCACCGTCCTGGTCCCGGACAAGTCGCTTTCCCTGGCCATCGGCAAGGAGGGGCAAAACGCCCGTCTGGCCGCCCGCCTGACCGGCTGGAAGATCGACATCAAGAGCCTCTCCACGGCCCTGGAAGAAGGGCTGGTGGTGGGGACGGGGGAGGTGCCCTCGGTGGAGGCGGCGGTGCTGGTTCAGGACCCGGAACTGGCCTCGGCGGCCGAGGAAACCCGCCGGGTCCGGCCGGACGGCACGGTGGTCTTCCAGACGGTGGCCTATGGGCCGCTTCCGCCGGCCTATGTGGGGAAGATGGTGCGCCTGCGGGCCACTTCACAGCGGGTTTACCTCTACGACGGCGAGCAACTTCTGGCCTCCTACCGCCGGGGGGAGGTGCCCAAGGAGGTCCGGATGCCTTCCCAGGAAGAGGCCACGCCGATTCCTCCAGAGGCCTGGGCGGCGCTGGGGACGGCCCGGCCGGAGACACGCAAGGTTTCCCCCGACGGCATGCTGGTCTATCAGCGCGCGCGCTACGGCCCGCTGCCCCCGGAGTATGCCGGCCAGCAGGTCGAGGTGCGGAGCACCCCGGAGTACCTGGCCATCTACCAGGAGGGGGAGCCGATTGCCCTCTTCCGCCGGGAGGACGCCGATGAAGAAGGCTAAGGGCCGGCCGCGCCATATCCCGGAGCGCACCTGCGTCGCCTGCCGCCGACGGGAGGCCAAGCGGGGGCTGGTCCGCCTGGTGCGCACGCCGGAGGGACAGGTGGAGGTGGACCCCACCGGCCGGAAGCCCGGCCGGGGGGCCTACCTCTGCCCTCGCCTGGCCTGCTGGGAAGAGGCCATCCGACGGCGGGCCCTGAACCGGGCCCTGCGGGTGGTGCTGACTCCGGAGGAAATCGAGCGACTGCGGCAATATGCCCGTTCGTTCCCGGCGGAGGAGGAGGCCGGTGCGGCCGGCCAGCCCGACCCCTCCGCTCCCGAATGAGATGCAGGAGGAGATATGCCCAAACGGAGACAACCGGCAGGACTGGAAGAAGAAGAGGCCGTCGAGGAACTCCGCGGACCCCGGAAGAAAAAGACCCGGGCCCCGCTCCGGGCCCAGCCCCCCGCCGTCCGCGTCGCTTCCTCCTACCGTCCTCAGCCCAAGGTGGTGGAGATTCCTCCCTTCCTCACGGTGAAGGAGTTGAGCAACCTGCTGGGCCTCAGCGCCGTGGAGATCATCAAGACGCTGATGAAAAACGGCGTCATGGCCACCATCAACCAGCAGATCGACCACGATACGGCGGCCGTCGTGGCCACGGACCTGGGCTTTGAGGTGAAGGAGGAAGCCCCACCCGCCCCGACCGAGGTTGCCCCGGCCGTGGCCGCCCCGGAGGAAGACCTGGAGGCCGTTCCCCGTCCGCCGGTGGTCACCATCATGGGACATGTGGACCACGGCAAGACCAAGTTGCTCGACGCCATCCGCCAGACCAACGTCGCCGAGGGGGAGGTCGGCGGCATCACCCAGCACATCGGGGCCTATCAGATCGAGATCAAGGGGAAGCGCATCACCTTCCTGGATACCCCCGGCCACGAGGCCTTTACCGCCATGCGGGCGCGGGGAGCCCAGGTCACCGATATCGTCGTCCTGGTGGTGGCCGCCGACGACGGGGTGCAGCCGCAGACCCTGGAGGCCATCTCCCACGTGCGGGCGGCCGGCGTGCCCATGATCGTGGCCATCAACAAGATCGACAAGCCCGAGGCCAACCCGGCCCTGGTCAAACAGCAACTGGCTCAGGCCGGCGTGGTGGTGGAGGAGTTCGGCGGGGATGTCCCCTGCGTCGAGGTCTCGGCCAAGATGAAACTGCACATTGACGACCTGCTGGACATGATCCTCCTGGTGGCCGAGATGCAGGAACTCAAGGCCAACCCCAATAAGCCGGCCAGGGGGACGATCATCGAAGCCGAACTGGACCGGAGCCGGGGGCCGATCGCCACCGTCCTGGTGAAGGAAGGGTCCCTGCGGCTGAAGGACTATGTCGTGGCCGGCGAGGCCTACGGCAAGGTGCGGGCCATGATGACCGATACCGGCCGGCGGGTCAAACGGGCGGAGCCGGCCATGCCGGTGGTGGTCATGGGGTTGAACGAGGTCCCGGCGGCCGGCGATGCCCTCCAGGTCGTGCCCGATGAGCACACCGCCCGGGAGATCGCCCTGGCCCGCAAACAACAACGGGAACTCGAACGCGTCCGGGCCCAACGGGCGGCCTCCCTGGAAGACCTGCTGGAGGAGATCCGGAAAGGGGAGGTCAAGGAACTGAACATCATCCTGAAGGCCGACGTGCAGGGCTCCATCGGGGCCATCGAGCACGCCCTGGCCAAATTGAACGAGAAGGGGGGCGAGGTGCAGGTCAAAATCCTGCACAAGGCCACCGGGGCCATCACCGAATCGGACGTGATGCTGGCCCTGGCCTCCCGGGCCCTGATTCTCGGCTTCAACGCCCGGCCCGACGCGGCGGCCCGCCGGGCGGCCGAGCGCGAAGGGGTGGATATCCGCTTCTACAACATCATCTACGAACTGGTGGATGACGTGGAAAAGGCCATGCGGGGGATGCTCGCCCCCAAGACCCGCGAGGTGGTGGACGGCATGGCCGAGGTGCGCCAGGTCTTCCACCTGCCCGGCAAGGTCGTCGTGGCCGGCCTGTATGTGACCGAGGGCAAAGTTCTGCGGAACGACCGGGCCCGCGTCCTGCGCGGCGGCGTGGTCGTGCACGACGGCCCCATCGCCTCCCTGAAGCGTTTCAAGGACGACGTGCGCGAGGTGGCCGCCGGCTACGAATGCGGCCTGGGCCTGGAAAACTTTGGCGATTTCGAGGTCGGAGACCTCCTGGAGTTCTACCACACCGAAGAGGTCCGACCGGAGTGAATTTCCGCCCCGCCGGGGCAGACGAGGTTTCCATGCCTTCCCGACGTCTGGAACAGGTCGCCGGCCTGCTCCAGGAGGAATTGAGCCATCTCCTGGAGCGCGAGGTCAAGGACCCCCGGATGGGGTTTGTCACCCTGACCGGGGTGGAACTTTCCCCGGACCTGCGCCATGCCCGGGTGTACTTCAGCGTGCTGGGGGATGAGGAGGCCGTGCAGCAATCGCTGGCCGCGCTGGAGCGGGCGGCGGGCTTCCTGCGCCACGAGTTGAGCCGGAGGCTGACCCTCCGCCAGGTGCCCGAATTACACTTTGTCCTGGACCGCTCCGGCGAACGGGCCCAGCGCATCTCCGACCTGCTGCGTCAGGCCCGGTCCTCCCAGGGAGAGCCGTCCTGATGGAGGGCTTTTTCAACCTGAACAAGCCGGCCGGCCCCACCTCCCACGATGTGGTCGAGCAGGTGCGCCGTCTTCTGGATCGGCGGCGTGTGGGACACGGCGGCACCCTGGACCCCCTGGCCGAGGGAGTCCTCCCCATCGCCGTCGGCCGGGCCACCCGCCTCCTCCCCTTCCTCCAGGAGGGGGAAAAGGTGTACCGGGCAGGCATCGTCCTGGGGGTCAGCACCACGACCTATGACGCCGAAGGGGAGGTCACTGCCACCCGCCCTCTCCCCCCGCTCGACCGCCTGGAACTGGAGGCCGTCCTTTCCTCCTTCCGGGGCGAGATCGAGCAGGTGCCTCCGCCCTTCTCGGCCGTCCGCCAGGGGGGGCGCCGGCTTTACCAGCGGGCCCGGGCCGGGGAAACGGTACAGCCGCCGCCGCGCCGGGTGCGCATCTTCCGCCTGACCCTGCTCTCCTGGGAGCCGCCGCAGTTGACCTTGGAGGTGGCCTGCGGAAGCGGCACCTACATCCGCTCCCTGGCCCATGACCTGGGGGAGCGCCTGGGGTGTGGAGGCCATCTCCGAAAGCTGGTGCGCCTTCAGGTCGGCCCCTTTACGCTGGAGAAGGCGTTGAGGCCGGAGGAACTGGCCGCCCTGGCCGCCCAGGGGCGTCTGGAGGAAGCGCTTTGGCCGCCGGATACGCCGGTGCGGCACTGGCCGGCGGTGGTGGTGGGGGAGGACCTTCTGCCGGCGCTTCGGAGCGGCCGGCCCCTGGCCCTGGAGGTCGGGGAAGGGGAACGGGCGCGGGCCTATAGCCCGGCCGGGGCCTTCCTGGGCCTCCTGCGCCGGGAGGCCGAAAGCGGCCTGTGGCGGCCCTTCCGCGTTTTTCCGGGGTGAAAGCGATGGAGGTTGTCCAGGGCTGGGTCAAACTGCCTCCGAGTCCGGGGGTCGTCCTCACCATCGGGGTGTTCGACGGCGTCCACCTGGGCCACCAGGCCCTCATCCGGCGGGTGGTGGAGCGGGCCCGGGCCCTGGGGGGGCGGGCGGTGGTGCTGACCTTTCACCCCCATCCCCGCTCCGTCGTTGCCCCTCGCTCCCACTGGGGCTACCTCTGCTCCCTGGAGGAGCGCATCGCCCGCATCGCCGAACTGGGCGTGGACCTGCTGATCGTGTTGCGCTTTACCCCGGAACTGGCCGCCACCCCGGCCGAGGCCTTTGTCCGGGAACTGGCCGGCCACATGCCGCTGGCGGAGTTGCACGTCGGGGCGGACTTTGGCCTGGGGAAGGACCGCCGGGGCGACGTGGCCCTCCTGGAGCGCCTGGGGCAGGAACTGGGCTTTGCCCTCCACCCGGCCGCGCCGGTCTGCCTGGACGGGCGGGTGGTCAGCAGCACGCACATCCGGGCGCTCATCCAGGCCGGCCAGGTGGCCGAGGCCGGCCGCTGGCTGGGGCGGCGCTTCTCCCTGCGGGGGGAGGTGGTCCCCGGGGCCGGGCGGGGGAGCCGCCTGGGCTTTCCCACGGCCAACCTGCACCTCCACTCCCGCCAGTTGCTCCCGGCCGACGGGGTCTATGCCGTCTGGGTGCGTCTGCCCCCGGCCTGGGGCCGGCCGTCGCTCCTCCCCGGCCTGGCCTATGTGGGCCGCCGGCCGACCTTTGGCCCCGGCCGGCGGGCGGTGGAGGTACACCTCCTGGATTTCTCCGGCGACCTCCTGGGCTGGGAAGTGCGGGCCGAATTCGTGGAGCGCCTCCGCCCGGAGCAGACCTTCCCCGGGCCGGCCGAACTGGTCGCCCAGATGGAGCGCGACGCCGCCCAGGCCCGGGCGATTCTGGGAAAAACCGGGGAAGAGGGCGACGGGTCGGCCGGAAACCTCAGGCCGATTCCTCCCGGAGTTTTTCCTGCACCCACAGGTTGAGCAGGGTTTCCGGGGACACCCCTCGCCGGATGGCCAGGGAACGGACTCGTTCCGCCAGGCCGACCTCCAGAGGATAATACGTCACCTCGGCGCGAACATCGAGTTCAAACTCGGCCGGCTGGGTCCACTCCCAGTAGTCGGCAAGGTCGTGGGTATCCCAGAATTCGCCGATTTCCCGATACGATCGGGCTTTGGAAATCGAACTTTTACCCCTGCTCATTGCGCCTCCGTTCGGCCCGGGTCATATCCCGTGCCGAAAGAATCAGGGCTCGTCCATCTTTTTTGTGGACGAAGAAAATAACCAAATATCGTCCGGCGTTTGTTTGCCCCAAGGCAACATAGACATTTTCCCCAGGGCGATGTCCCTTCTCAACAAAGCGAAATCGAGGAGAACCAACAAAGACCTCTTTGACCTCCTGTTGGCGAACACCATGCTTTGTCGCCAGTTTTCTTACGATATCTGTAAGCCATATGAAGCCCGTAATTCTCAAAAAGGCCTCCGTCTCCCAGATGCCGGCTGAGTATATTCTAACACAGCCTGAATTTTTGTCAAGGTCTCCCTGGTGGGAGATTCTGCGCCAATTCAATCCCGGACAAGGCGCTCCAGGGCCTCCAGGCGCATCGGCCCCGGCACGACCCGACGGACGACGCCCTCAGCGTCCAGGAAAAAGGTCATGGGCAGGGCCCGGACGCGGTACTGAGCCTTCACCTGCCCGTCGGCATCCAGGAGGACGGGGAAGGGCGGCGTTTCCTGGCCCAAAAAGTGGCGGACCACCTCCGGGGGTTCTCCCACATTCACGGCCAGGATGGCGACCTCGCCGGCGGCCGGGCGCAGGGCGAAGGCGGACCAGACCGGCCACTCCTCCCGGCAGGGAGGGCACCAGGATGCCCAGAAGTGCAGGAGCACCGGCCGGCCCCGGTAGGAGGCCAGGGCCACTTCCCGGCCGTCCAGCCCGGGGAGGGTAAAGGGCGGCGCCTCCTGGCCCACGCCCGGGCCGACCGGACGGGACGTGGGTGTGGGAGAGGACGGAGGGGTGGGCGAAGGGGAGGGAGTGGGGGCGTGGGTGACCCCGGCCGGGAGGGGGGTGGGGAGAGCCGGTTCGGTGCGGGCCCGGTACAGGGTGAGGGAGACGGCCAGGATGGCGCCCAGGAGCGCCCCGGCCAGGAAGAGGCCGGCCCCGGCCGCCGCCGGCAAAGCCAGGCGCGTCCACTTCGTCCGGCCGGGGAATCCAGAACCGGACGGGCCGGTCATCCTTCTTCCTTCTCCCCGGCGCCGATGGTGCGGCGGTAGCGGGCGCGCAGGGCCTCCTCCCGCTCCCGGGCGGCCTGGCGGGCCGCCTCCCGGGCCTCCTGGAGGCGTTGCCGCAGCCGGGCCCGGTTCTCCTCCCCCTTCCCCGGCGAAAGGAGCAGGGCCGCCGCCGCCCCGACGAAGAGGCCGGCCAGGAAGCCTTTCCAGAAGGGGTGCATCCCTCACCTCCTCCGAAGCAACCGGCGCAGGAGCAGGAGGAGCACGCCGCTCAGGCCGGCGGCCAGCCCCAGGGCAACGGCTCCACGCAGGTCCAGCACCGGCTGCACCGCTCCGTCCAGATGCCGGCCGACGACCAGGAGCGAACGTCCCCCCTCCACCCGCACCACCCCGCCGAAGACGGCCCAGGCGTTGCTCTCCTCCAGGGTGACTTCCTGGGCAGCCGCCAGCCCGAGGTTACACTCCTCCAGTTCGGCTTTCTCGGCCCGCAGCAGGCCGATGGCGGCCTCCTCGACCTCCGCTTCGCCGGCCTCCAGACGCAACACGGCGGCGGACTCCAGTTCGGCTTCCTCCGCCCGGATGGTGCGCGCCGCCGAACTCTCCAACCGCACCTTCTGCCCGCGCACGGTCCCCACCGAGACCTGCTTCAGTTCCAGGCTCTCGGCGCTGACCTCGGCCGGCAGGGCGCTCTCTCCGGCGGGAAGCATACCGGCGGTCGTCTCTTGCTCTTCCGTCATGGCCACTTCTCCTTTGGGGGTTCGGAAGGGATCCGCCCGCCCTCATTATATCGGGAAAGCCTCCCCCCGTCAATTTGCCCTGCCCCCCTTTTCGTGGTATCCTGATGGCCGGATAGAGGCCGCGATTCCGGAGGCCTGAGCGATGTCTATGCACACGGCCGTTGTCCTGGAGAACCGTCCGCTGATGCCGGGGGTATTCCTCCTGAAACTGGAGGCCCCAAAACTGGCCCGGACCGGCCGGCCGGGCCAGTTCGCCCTGGTGCGCTGTGCGGAGGAAGGCTCCTGGGACCCCCTCCTGCGCCGGCCGCTGGCCCTGCACCGCCTCATCCGCCAGGCCGGGCAGGTGGAACTCCTGGTGCGGGTGGTGGGCCGGGGGACGGCCTGGCTGGCGGTGCGCCGGCCGGGCGAGCGCCTGGACCTCCTCGGTCCCCTGGGACAGGGCTTTTCCCTGAAGCGGAACACCCGCAACCTCCTCCTGGTGGCCGGGGGGATGGGCATCGCTCCCCTGGTGGCGCTGGCCGAGGAGGGATTGAGGCGGGGCTGCGCCGTCGTCCTGGCCCTGGGGGCACGCTCCCGGGAGGACCTGTACCCGACGGCCCTCCTCCCCCCCCAGGTGGAACTCCACCTGGCCACCGAGGACGGCACGGCCGGCCGGACCGGACCGGTCACCATCCTCCTGGCCGACCCCGAACTCGGGCTCCTTCCCTGGGCCGACCAGGTGATGGCCTGCGGCCCCCGGCCGATGCTGGAGGAGGTGGCGGCGGTGGTGCGGGCCGGCCGGATGCACCTCCCGGCCGGCTTTGCCCAGGTCTCGCTGGAGGAGCATATGGCCTGCGGCGTGGGGGCCTGCCTGGGCTGTGTGGTGCCCACCCGCAAGGGCTACCGCCGGGTGTGTCGGGACGGGCCGGTATTCGACCTGCGGGAGGTCGAATTTCGACCGTAATTCCCGGAGGCGGGGCCGGCCAGGTTTTTCTGGTGGATGATCACGTTGGCTCTCTATCGGGCGGTTTTTTCAACCCGCCAAGGTTAGGAATCCCGGAGCACCAGCGGCAGGTAGATCGAGCGGGGCCAATTGGAAAGCACTCGTACCGAAAGTCGGCCGACTGCCTCCCCACCACAGACGTTTGTCCCCGTTACTGTGATCGTGTACGTCCCCGTGGCCGGCCAGGAGTAGACCGCCTTCGGCCCCAAGGTGCCACTGTCCCAGGTAAAGGTGAGGGGAAGGCTGGCCGTGATCGGCCGAAAATCTGCCAGATAGGTGCCTTCCTGGCCGGCCAGAAGCGCTCCTGGTCCAGCCAGGCTGACCTCCTCCAGGGGTTGGCAGAAGACCCCTACCAGGGAAGAGGCAACGGCCTGTCCGCACCTGTTTGTTGCCGTCACGACGATAGTCCAGGTACCGGTAACGCTCCAGGAATAGACGGCGCTTTCCCCCAGAGTGCCGTTGTCCCAGATGAAAGCCACGGGCTGGGTGGCTGTGGGCGGGGTACAGGTGGAGGTATAAAGACCGGTACGGCCCACCGGAAGCTGCCCCGGCCCGGCGATGCTCGCCCCAACGACCGGGATGCATCCCTCTCCCCAGGCATATTTCAGGTCGTAGACGGGGTAGGCATCGTAGTAACCGATGTGCGGCCGGCCATCGGCGTCCAAAGCCAGGGAACATGGGCCTCCTGTGCTATCCACCACCTCGATCTGCCAGGATGTTCCATCAAAGAAAGCGTATTTTAGGCTTCTGCCAGTTCCGGTTCCATCGTAGTAACCGATATGCGGTCGTCCGACAGCATCCAGGGCCAGAGAGGTATACAGGCCCACATCCCCTTCGCTATCTACCGTCTCGATCCGCCAGGAGATTCCATCGTGGTAGGCGTACTTCAAGTCATGATGGGCATCTTCATAGTAACTGATGTGCGGTCGCCCGGTGACATCCAGGGCCAGGGAGGTGAAGTAGCCAGCCAGTTCACTGCTATCCACCGTCTCCTTATGCCAGGATGAACCGTCGAAGTAGGCATACCTCAGTTCAGCGTGGGTCTGGTCAAAGTAACTGATATGCGGCCGGCCGGCTTCGTCCAGGGCCAGGGAGGTGTACAGGCCCACATCTCCTTCGTTATCCACCGTTTCGCGGTGCCAGGTTGCTCCATCGAAGTAGGCGTACTTCAGAACACCGTTGGTATGGTCGTAGTAACTTATATGGGGCCGGCCGGAGGTGTCCAAGGCCAAAGAGGAGAAGTAACCTGCATACCTGGTGCTATCCACCGTCTCAGTATACCAGACCGTCCCGTCGAAGCGGGCGTACTTCAGGGTAAAGTTGCCGTAGTAACTCACGTGGGGCCGGCCGAGAGCGTCCAAGGCCAAGGAGGTATGCTGGCCCACATCGCCGACGCTATCCACTGTTTCCGTATGCCAGGAAAGCCCCTCAAGGTAAGCGTATCTCAGGTCGCCGTTCATGGCATCGTAGTAACTTAGGTGCGGTCGGCCGGCGGCATCCAGGGCCAGGGAAGCGTATTCTCCCACCCGACCGGCGTTATCCACCGATTCGATATACCAGGTGCTTCCATCGAAACGAGCGTACTGTAAGGTGCTGCAAGCAAACGGGAAGTCGGGGTTGAGGAGGCCGTAGGAGATATGCGGATGGCCAGACACGTCCAAGGCCAGGGAGGTCCAAAAGCCTGCTTCCCCAGTTCCGTCCACTGTCCCGGTATACCAGATTGTCCCGTCGAAGTAGGCATATCGCAGGTCCAGGTTGGTCCGGTCGAAGTAACTGATGTGCGGATGGCCGGCTTCGTCCAGGGTCAGGGAGGTATACCAGCCCACCCATCCCGAACTATCCACCGTTTCGGTTTGCCAGGAGACGCCATCCGAATGGGCGTACTTCAAGGCACTGTTGCCGTGGTAACTCACATGGGGCCGGCCGGAAGCATCCAGGGCCAGAGAAGTGTACTCGCCGACCAAGCCGGCGCTATCCACGGTTTCGGTGTGCCAGGACGAGCCGTCGAAACGGGCGTACTTCAGGTCGCCGTTGGTTCGGTCGTAGTAACTGATATGTGGCTGCCCAGAAGTATCCAGAGCCAGGGAGGTGTATTCGCCAACCAGGCCGGCGCTATCCACGGTTTCGGTGTGCCAGGACGAGCCGTCGAAGCAGGCATATTTCAGATCGCCGTTGGTCTGGTCGTAGTAACTGATGTGCGGCCGTCCAGAAGTGTCCAGGGCTAGAGAGGTGTAACGGCCCACATCTCCAGAGGCATCCACCGTCTCGATGAGCCAGGAAGTACCATCGAAATAGGCGTACTTCAGGTCGCCATAGACCTCATCGTAGTAACTGATATGCGGCCGGCCGGCTTCGTCCAGAACCAGGGAAGTATAGGGACCCACTCCGCGGGAGGTATCGGGGGTCTCCCGATGCCAGGCGATGCCATCATACCAGGCGTAATAGAGGTGGTCCTCCCCGTAGGAGATATGGGGGTGGCCATCGGCATCCAATGCCAGGCTACGTGAGCCCATCCGGGAAAAATTTTTCCGCGTTTCTACCCATTCGAAGTGCCAGAGGAGAGAGGGGGATTCGGATGTCGTCGCGCTCTCCTGCGGGATGGCAGAGACGTTCCATGCTTCCGGATGTCCCGACGGCGGGGACAAAAACGGGCTGGTAGCAGTCTCCTGAGCCCCGACCCCCACCCAGGATAGGATGAGCAGCAGAACGATGGCCAGGTATCTCAGCGTTCTCATCGCTTCCTCCCCAAGTTGCAGAACGATGACCCGATATCTCCGCCCGAGCATGGGGCTTCTTTCCCCCATCCTCTGGGGTATATTTTCCATAAGCGCGGACTTTTGTCAAGATGGCGTTCCGCCTGCGGGGTTTCCGCTGGACGATAGGCCTGGACCAACAACGGCGGTTGCCGCATCCTGACACAAGCCCCCTCCCCTGCTTCCCCCCTCATTCTTTCCCCAAGAGAATCTCCGCGTCGGCCGGCATGCCGGGCTTGAGCAGATGCTCCGGGTTGGGGACGCGCACGCGGACGGCATAGACCAGGTGGACGCGCTCCTTCTCCGTCTGGACATCCTTGGGGGTGAACTCGGCCCGGGGGGAGATATAGACCACCTCGCCCAGGAAGACCCGGTCCGGGAAAGAATCCACCCGAACCTTGACCTGCTGCCCCAGTTGCACCCGGCCGTAGAGGTTTTCGGGCAGGTAGATGGTCAGGCGGACGGTATCCAGGTCTCCCAGGGTCAGGAGGGGGAGGCCGGGGGCGGCCAGTTCGCCCTCGTGGATGGAGCGCACCAGGACGATGCCGCTCACGGGGGCGCGCAGGGTGGCCCGTTCCAGTTGCAGGCGCAGGAGTTGGGCGGCGGCTTCGGCCTGGCGCAGTTGAGCCTTCCGGGCCTCCACCTCGGCCGGGGCCACGCCGGCCTCGGCCCGCTCCAGGGCGGCCCGGGCCACCTCTACGGCGGCGTTGGCCTGGAGGTACTGGGCTTTGGCCTGGGCCACCTGGGCCTGGATGGAAAGCGGCTCGGCGACCATCCATCCCAGGTCGGCATAGAGGCGCTGGGTCGTCTCTAGATTGGCCTGGGCGATGGCGTTGTTCTGGGCCTCCAGGGTGACGGCCAGGTTATAGTTCAGTTCGCCCATCTGCATCAGGCGTTCGGCATCCTCCACCCGACGCCAGGCGGCGGCCTCCTCATCCTTTTCGAGTTGGGTAAGTTCGCGGGATTTTTCCTGTTCCCGGTTTCGCCAGTAAATACGGCTGTAGTTGGCCTGGGCGTCGCGCAGCAGATTAGCGGCGTTGTACCAGAGGAGGCGGGCATCCTCCTTCGCCGTGTAGCCGACCTGCTGAGTGCTGATCACCGCGTTCTCGGCGACCTCCTTGAGCCCCCGGGCGGCGTGGTACTGGACGATGAGTTGCTGGGGGTCCTGGGCCACGGCCTGGGCGGCCCGCCACAGTTCCAGGGCTCCGCTGCGGGCGGCCAGGGCCTGGGCCAGGGCGGCCCGCGCCTGGGCCAGTTCCTCCGGCGTGGCGCCCTCCTCCGCCCGGCGCAGGGCCGCCCGCGCCGCATCCACCGCCGCCTCCGCCTGGGCCAGTTGGGCCTGCAGGAGGGCACCGTCCAGGCGGATGAGCACCTGGCCGGCCTGAACAGCATCCCCCTCGTCCACGTAAATTTCCAGCACCCGCCCGCCGACCTCCGCGGCCAGGTCCACCTCCTCCACTTCGATGACTCCCGAAGCGGTGAGGGCCTCTTCGGGATGCTCCTCCAGGGAACGACTCTGCCAGCGCCAGGCCAGGGCCGAGGCGGCGGCCAGCAGGGCCAGCACGGCGAGCGCCAGGAGAATCTTCTTTCCCCGACCAGCCACTCTTCACCTCCCGCTAACCGATGCGCTTCTTCAGCCGGACGGCGCTCAGGATGGTCATCAGAAGGCCGAAGACGGCCAGGATGACCACATCCTGCCAGATTTGCTCCAGCCCTGCCCCCTTGAGGACGATGCCCCGCACGATGCGCAGGTAGTAGGTCAGGGGGATGAAACGGGTGAAGAACTGGATGACCTGGGGCATCGTTTCGATGGGGAAAAGGAAGCCGGAAAGGAGCAGGGTGGGGAGCATGATAAAGACCGAGGTCTGCTGGGCCTGGTACATGGTCTGGGAAACGGTGGAGATGAAAAGCCCCACCCCCAGGGAAAAGGTCAGGAAGATGAAGGAACAGCCCATGAGAAGGAGCAGGCTGCCGCGAATCGGCATGCCGAACCAGCCTACGGCGACGAGGAGGGCCAGGCCCACATCGGCCAGGGCCACGGCCACATAGGTGGAGATTTTCCCCAGGATCAACTCAAAGGGCCGAATCGGGGTGACCACGAGTTGTTCCAGGGTGCCCCGCTCCCGCTCGCCGACGATGGAGAAGGCAGCCATGGCCAGCGTCAGCCATTGCAGTACCACGGCCACCAGCCCCGGCACGTTGAAGAGGATGCTGTCCATGGCCGGGTTGTACCAGACCCGGGGGCGAAAGTCCAGCCCCATCGCCGGGAGTTTCCCGCCCAGGCGTTCGGCGATCAGGCGGGCCGATTCGCTCTGGGCGATGATGACGGCGTAGGAGTAGGCCCGGGTGGCGATGGTCGGGTCGGAGCCGTCGATGAAGAACTGCACCGGCACGGAGCGGCCGCGCTGGGTTTCGGCGGCGTACCCGGCCGGGATGACCAGGGCCACCTTGACCCGGCCGCCGTCCATCAGATTCTCGATCTCCGGGTAAGAGTTCACATAGTAATCAGGGTCGAAGTATTGGGACTGGCAGAAACGCTGTACCAGGGCCCGGCTGGCCGGCGAGTTATCCTGATCCCACACGGCCATCGGGGTATGTTTGATCTCGGTGGTCAGGGCGTAGCCGAAGAGGAGGAGCATGACCACCGGCTGAAGCAAGATCATCACCAGGGTGCGCGGGTCGCGCCAGATGTGCAGGAACTCTTTGCGCATCACCGGCCAGATCCGTGAGGGCATGGCTTCCTCCTGCCGGAGACGATGGTTCCGATCCCGGCGGGTTTCTCCCCGGCTCAACCCGATCAAGCGGCCTGCGGCTGCAGGCCGTAGAGGAAGAGGCGGGCCAGTTCGTCGCTGATCTCTTCCAGTGGGTCGCTCAGCAGGCGGCGCTCCTCGTCCAGGAGGGCCACCAGCAAAAAGGTCAGGAAGGCGCCGACCAGGGCGCCGGCGACGACGCGCACGTTGCAGGGACGCACATATCCCTGGGCCACGCGCTGCTCCAGGAGGCCTTCGAGCCGCTCGGTCAGCCGCAGGACGACAGCCTCGAAGTAGGCCTGGCGCATCTCCTGGTTCATCAGGAGTTCGCCCAGCAGGAAGCGGATGCGGTCGGCGTGGCGCCAGCCCAGTTCCAGACGGCTGCGGAACGTCTCCCGGAGCACGTCCAGCGTGCCGGCTTTGGGGAGGGCCTCCAGGTCCTCTCCCAGGTACTCGTCCACGGCCTGGCCGGCCGCCGCCACCAGGAGGTCCTTCTTGGTGGGGAAATGGTTGAAGATGGTGCCCTCGGCCACCCCGGCCCGGCGGGCGATCTGGCGGGTGCTGGTGCGGTGAAAGCCCTGGCGGGCAAAGAGGTCCAGCGCCGCCTCCAGGATGCGCCGGCGGTGCTCGGCCTTGCGCTGCTGACGTTTTTCCGACATCGTCCTCCTCCGGCCGCAGATAAAAATGAGTGAGCGCTCACTCAATATGATACCAGCTGTCCCATCGCCTGTCAACTCCGCGTTGTTTCATCGAAACACCTAATTTGGCACAACGGCCCAAAATGCGCTATAATGGTTTGACCATAGAAAAATCGGCCGTGGGAAGAAACATGGGGCGCTTTGAACTTGTTTCCGATTTCCAGCCCACCGGCGACCAGCCCCAGGCCATCGCCAGACTGGTCGAAGGCCTGCGGCGGGGCTACCGGATGCAGACCCTGCTCGGCGCCACCGGGACGGGCAAAACCTACGTAATGGCCCAGGTGATCGCCCAGGTGCAGCGGCCGACGCTCGTACTGGCCCCGAACAAGACCCTGGCCGCCCAGTTGTACAGCGAATTCCGGGAGTTCTTCCCCAAGAACGCCGTGGAGTACTTTGTCAGTTACTACGACTACTACCAGCCGGAGGCCTACGTGCCGGCCCAGGACCTCTACATCGAGAAGGACGCCGACATCAACGCCGAGATCGAAAAACTCCGCCTGGCCGCCACCGAGGCCCTCCTCACCCGCCGGGACGTGATCATCGTCGCCAGCGTCTCCTGCATCTATTCCATCGGTTCCCCGGCGGAGTATGGCCGGGATGTGGTCGTGTTGCGGCGAGGAGAAGTCCGCCGGCGCGACAGCCTCCTGCGCCACCTGGCGGCCATCTACTACGACCGCAACGACCTGGACTTTCGCCGGGGCACCTTCCGCGTGCGGGGCGACACCGTGGACATCTTCCCCGCCTACCGCGACACCGCCCTCCGCATCGAATTCTGGGGGGACGAGGTGGAGCGCCTGGCCGAGATCGATCCCCTCACCGGGGAGATTCTTTCCGAACCGGAGGAAGTGCGCATCTTCCCGGCCCGCCACTTTATCACCCGCCGGGAACAACTGGAGGTGGCCCTCCGCTCCATCGAGGAGGAACTGGAGGAACGCCTGAAGGAGTTGCGGGAACAGGGCAAACTTCTGGAAGCCCAGCGGCTGGAGCAACGCACCCGCTACGACCTGGAGATGATGCGCGAAACGGGCTACTGCGCCGGCATCGAGAACTATTCCCGGCACCTCTCCATGCGCAGGCCCGGCCAGGCTCCCTGGACGCTCCTGGATTATTTCCCCGATGACTTTCTCCTCTTCATCGACGAATCGCACATCGCCGTGCCCCAGTTGCACGGCATGTACAACGGCGACCGTTCCCGCAAGGAAACGCTGGTCGAGTACGGCTTTCGCCTGCCCTCGGCCCTGGACAACCGCCCCCTGACCTTTGAGGAGTTTGAGGAGCGCATTCGCCAGGTGATCTTTTTCTCGGCCACGCCCGGCCCCTATGAACTGGAACACTCCGAGCAGGTGGTGGAGCAGATCATCCGCCCGACCGGGCTGGTGGACCCCCAGGTGGAGGTGCGGCCGACGCGCGGGCAGATCGACGACCTCCTCCAGGAGATCGGCCGGCGGGTGGCCCGGGGACAACGCGCCCTGGTGACGACGCTGACCAAACGGATGGCCGAGGACCTGGCCGATTACCTGCGCGAGATGGGGATCAAGACCCATTACCTGCACTCGGAGATCGAAACGATCGAGCGGGTGGAGATCCTCCGCGACCTGCGGCTGGGGGTCTATGATGTGGTCGTCGGCATCAACCTCCTCCGGGAGGGGCTGGACCTGCCGGAGGTTTCCCTGGTGGCCATCCTGGACGCCGATAAAGAGGGCTTCCTGCGCTCTACCACTTCGCTCATCCAGACCATCGGCCGGGCAGCGCGGCATGTGGAGGGGACGGTCCTCATGTACGCCGACACCGTAACGCCCTCCATGGCGGCGGCCATCGCCGAGACGAACCGCCGGCGGCAGATTCAACTGGCCTACAACCAGGCCCACGGGATCGTTCCTCAGAGCATTGTCAAAGAGGTGCGCGACCTGACCGACCGGGTGCGCCGGGTGGCGGAGGAGCGGGTGCCCTACGGCCCGCCGGCCATCCCCCGGGACGAGGCCCGCCGGCTCATGCAGGAACTGGAACGGCAGATGCGCGAGGCGGCGCGCAAACTGGAGTTCGAGAAGGCGGCGCTTCTGCGCGACCGGCTTTTCGAACTTCGAGCCCTGGTGGAAGAAGACCCGGTGGAGGCCCGGCTGAAGGGGAAAAAGCCGAGGCCGGAAATGACGGCAAGGTCGGGCGAGGATGGTTCAAGGAAAGGTGAGCCGACCGAGGTGAAAAGATGGCCAAAGTGCCGTTGAGTCTCCGGCAGGCTCTGGCGAAACTACAACGGGGACTATGTTGCGGGAAGCCTTCGAGAAGCGGCAAGTGAGCGATGATGAAAGCCTGCCTGTTTTTCGGCGGGAAGACGTGGAACGAATGCAGAAGCAGGCAGAGCGCTTTCTCGAGGCCGGCGAACGGTATCTGGCCGGGTTGGCGGAGGATTCGGGTTGGCCGTCCAGGTCTGGGTAGGTGAAATCCCCGAACACGCCCAGGAGCGGGAAGCCATCGTGGCTCTGGCCCGGGAACTGGCCCGCCTGGATGAACTTTTCCTCATCCTGGCCAACTTCACCGTCGGCGGTCAGGCGGTGGACCTGGCCATCTTCAAGCGCAACGGCGGCTTTGTCATCGAACTGAAACACTGCGACGGCCGGGTTGTCGGCGGGGTCAACGGGAAGTGGCAGGTCATCGACGCCAACGGCGAGGTCCATATCATCAACCCCGGCCGGCGCAACCCCTATAACCAGGTCATCTCCTATTTCTACCGGCTGAGCAACTTTCTCAATCAGCACCGCACCGACTTTCTCTCCGAGCACCGGGCCGCCGAGGTGGACTTTCGCACCTGCAAACGGCTGGTGGTCATCGCTCCTTTCATCCATCCCGAATCGGAGGTCGTGTTGGACTGGAAGGTGGACCTGAAGGGCCTGGACGAACTCCCCACTTACCTGGTCACCACCGTCAGTTCCGAGATCGACCTGACCGAGGAGGAACTCCTGGCCATTCCGCGCCTGCTGCGTTGCGAACCGTGGCGGGATGTGAACCTCCTGGTCGGCGAGCCGGCGCCGGCCGAACCGGCGACGTTGGCCGAACTCCAGGGCCGGACCGCAGCCCTTCCCCAGGCCCGGCCGTCCTTTCACCTCCTTCGGAACGGGCTGCTGGTCCTGGCCCTCCTTCTCCTGGCATTGACCGGCCTGGCCTCCGGCCTCTTCTCCTCCCCAGGCGGGCCCGCGCCTTCGCCTACGGCGACCCTGGCCTTTCCCCCCACCCCGGAGCCCCGTCCTTTCCCCACCCCGACACCGCAAACGGCCCAGGTGGAACAGGCCATCGCCCGGAACAGCGCCTTTGCCGATGGGGAAGTGGTGGTCACCCTGCGCTGGGTGGCTTTCTCCAGCGACCGCATCACTTTGACCTGGGCGCTGGAGAATCGGGGGCATCGTTCGGTGCGCCTGCCCCTGAACAGCCGGAACATCGCCATCAACGATAATATCCTCAATGCTTACCTGGTGGAGGAGGGCCTCTCCCGGCCGCCCGTCCTGGTGGCCCGGCCCGGAGAACGGGTGGAAGGCACCTGTACGGTCCCCCGCCCGATCAGCCCCGACGCCATCACCCTGACCGTCCGGGTGCTGGGCGAGCCGTTTGAGGAGAAGCACGTCTGGGTCCTGAACGTCCCCGGCCGGGAGTGACCTGCTGTACGGTGGAGAATTCGCCATGGCGCCCTCTTACCTTCGCCTCCTGGAAAGCGGGGAACTGGAGCGTCGGGCGGAGGAGGCCCTGGCCCGTTTGTCCTCCTGCCGGCTCTGCCCCCGCCGCTGCGAGGTCGATCGCCTGGCCGGCGAACGAGGCTACTGCCGGGCGGGAAGACAGGCGGTCGTGGCCAGTTGGAACGTCCACCCCTGGGAGGAACCTCCGATCAGCGGCCGGCGCGGCTCCGGGACGATCTTTTTCAGCGGCTGCAGCGGACGTTGCCGTTTCTGCCAGAACTATCCCATCAGCCAACTGGGGGTGGGCCGGCCGGTGGATGAGGACGAACTGGCCGACATGATGCTGGAACTTCAGGACCGGGGCTGCCATAACCTGAACCTGGTAACCCCCACCCACTTTGTTCCGCAGATTTTGAACGCCCTGGTCCGGGCTGCTCGTCAGGGGCTGGCCCTTCCCCTGGTGTACAACTCCAGCGGCTATGAGGAAGTGGAAACGCTCCGCCTCCTGGACGGCGTGGTGGACATCTACCTGCCCGACGCCAAATACGCCGACGACCAGGCGGCGCGGGAATTCTCCGGCTTCCTGCACTATGTCGAGGCCAACCGGGCCGCCCTGAAGGAGATGTACCGCCAGGTGGGTGAACTCCAGGTGGATGAGGAGGGAATCGCCATCCGGGGTCTGATCATCCGCCATCTGGTCCTTCCGGGAGGGGTGGCCGGGACCCCCCAGGTGCTTTCCTGGATCGCCCGCGAACTTTCCCCTACGGTGCACGTGAGCCTGCTGTCCCAGTACTTCCCGGCCCATCGGGCCCTGGGGCACCCCCTGCTCGGGCGCAAACTGACCTGGGAGGAGTACGATGCCGCCATCGCCGCCTTTGAGGCGGCCGGGTTGGAGAACGGCTGGCTCCAGGAACTGGAAGAGGAGGACGGGTCATCGGTCCACCAGGTCGACAGGGAAGGGAAATAGCCGCTTCGCCCGGACGACGCGATACGACGGCCCATATCCGGCAGCAGGAATGGGTCTATTCCCCCTCCTGGAACCGCATCCAGACGACGCCGGAGACGATCAGGCCGGCGCCGAGCCATTGCCCGGGAGTCAGGGATTCTCCGAACAGAACCCAGGCCAGAAGGCCGGCGATGAGGGGTTCCAGGGTGCCGATCAGGCCGACCTGGCGCACCTCCAGGCGGCGGATGGCCTGGAGGTCGGCCAGGTACAACCCTGCTGTGGCGAAGAGGGCCAGGTAGAGGAGGCCGGCCCAGAAGGGGATGTTTTCCCTGCCCAGAGGCGGGAGGTTTCCACAGAACCGGCCGTCGGCCGGCAGGAAAGGGCAGAGCGTTCCCCACAGCAGGTCGAGCCAGAGGGCGCCGAAGAAGAGGGAGTAGAAAAGCGTTGTCCAGTGGGAATATCTGGCCAGGGCTCGACGGGCGAAGAGGGGATAGAGGGCGAAGGCGGCGGCGGAGAGCAGGGCGAAGGCGATGCCGGCCGGCCGCCACACCAACCCTTCCCCGCCCCCCAGCCCGGCCGCCAGGACGCAGCCGAGGAAGGTCACCGGCAGGGGGATGGCCTTGCGCCAGGTCAGCCGCTCCTTCAGGAAGAGGGCGGCCAGCAGGGTGGCCATCGTCGGGTAGGTGTAGAACAGGGCGGTGGACAGGGCGGCGCCGGCCTCCATGACGGCCAGGATATAGAGGAGGTACATGCCGGCCACACCCACCAGGCCGTAGAGGGCGAAGAAGGGCAGGTCCTTCCGGTCCAGGCGCAGGGTCGGCCGGTGGAAAAGGAGAAAGATCGAGGCGAGGACGGCCGTCGCGGCGGTGGCCCGCAACGCCGAAAGGGGCAAGGGGCCGGCGTTGTGGAGGAGCAGCCATTTGTCGGCGACGCCGACGGTGCCCCCCAGGGTGGCGGCGGTCAGCGCCCAGAAGAGGCCGGCGGCGTCGGGGCGCAGTGGACGGCTGGACAAGCGTTCCTCCACACCGGGAGTCCGGGCCGGACCGAAGGCGGCCACAAGAAAAACACGCCAACCCGCCCGCGCAGGGAGGTGGCGCGACCAATAGAAATGAGCCGCCGAGGACTCGAACCTCGAACCCGTTGATTAAGAGTCAACTGCTCTACCAATTGAGCTAGCGGCCCACACTTGGATTATACCCCCGACCGGCCGGCCTGTCAAATCGGCGCAAAACCCATCGTCCGCTGATTTTCGGGGTACATGGCTCCATGACATCTTATGGTCGCTCGGTGCGAACGGCCCGCGCATCAGCCGCCGCGCGGAGCGAGCGAAGCGACCGAGCGAAGCGGGTCGGCTTATGCGCTTGTTGGGCGGGCTTTATGCTGGTTTTCGCATCTGCTCGATCTCATTCACAATCTGGTCTAACGTCTTGCTACCAAACAAAACTTCTCGCTCTTTGGTGTAATCACCAAAACCAACCGTAAACTGCTTCAGAAAACGAACAGCATTGATGACACCTAACTCTTGATAGAGCAGGTGAATTGCCTGCTGGTTGATCTCTGCCAATGGCTTCACTTCGGTAATCATTTCTCAATCTCCTGTATCAAATCAAGCGGTGAAATCACTTTCACTTGTAAATCCCTGATGCGTCTTGCTTTGCGAACCAATTGGTCGTCACACGTGCAGAAGTAATCAGCCTTACTGGCCTCCGCTAAAGCCAAATGAACTGCGTCAAGAGGCTTGACACCATGTTGCAAGAATTGAGATGCTCTCTCTTTGACGCTCGCGGTTACATTAACCATCGTCTTGGCCTTGGCTAGCACAGAGTAACTATGCTCTCGACGAATGAGTAAAGGATTCTGCTCGGTCTCATAGACCAACGCTTCTGATGAAATCAGCTCAATCTGCCCAGCATCACACAGGGAAAGAATGCCAAGAACAGCCTCCGCTTCTAATACGACACGAACTTGATTAGGTGTGTCAAGCGGACGTTGGATAGCGCATAAATCGAGATAGACTTTGGTCATGTTGATATTTTAGCCCTTTCTCCTGCTTGGTAGCAAGCCCCCCAACGGCCTGCGCTTCACCTGCGCCGCGCAGCGGCGTCGGCTGGAGCGAGATGTTAGCCCGCTTCTTGCAGAATTTCCTGAATCTCCCTTTTGACCTGAGGAAGCCGCTCCTTGATTGCTCTCCAAACCAAACGGTAATCTACACCAAAATAGAAATGAATCAACTTGTCTCTCATCCCTGCCATTTCCCGCCACGGAACTTGGGCATGCCTCTGGCATATTTCATCAGGTATCTGTTTCACGGCTTCGCCGATGACTTCAAGTTTTCTCATCACAGCACTCGTGGTCTTGTCATCCGCCTGAAATGCATCCAAATCCATTCCTGCGGTGAATCTTTCAATGCTGTCTATCGCTGCCAAGATGTCTTTCAGGTAGAGGGTATAGTCTCTCATACAGCAATGACCTCGCGGAGAATTGTTTCTTGCAACTCTGCCCGAATAGCGCGTTTAGGAACAACGTCCACGTGGTGCTGGAGCATTTCTTCCAGGTACAATGTCAGTCCTATCAAATCAAACAGGTCTGCTCCCTCATCAAACTCCGCCAAGACGTCAATATCACTGGTTGCAGTTTGTTCCCCACGAACAAAAGAACCGAAGAGCCCGATTTCCCTTGCCTTGTAACGAGTGGCGATTATAGGTCTCAATTCTCTTAACTTGGTCACAATGTCTTCTGCGTTCATCATTGTCATCATCCTTTCCTCGTGCTGGAATTGTGGCTAGAGCGGGCTAACTACCGATTATACGGACTCCGTTTTTGCCTCTTCTTAGGAGGATTCTATGGATTCTGCACAATCCTCCCTAAAGTTGACTTTTACGACATCCAGTCCTATCATAGGACCCGCGTTGAATTCCTTCAATCACAATTATAGCATAAAGAGCAACCATGTCAAGTGCCCCAAAGCCGGCCATATCCAGGTCCTTCTACGATGGCACGGATGGCTCGCCGGGGCTGTGCAGGGTAGGCCCGAAGCACCTCGGCTCTGCAGGTGCCACCCTTCAGCCCCTCCCTTGCCGGGCGACCTGGATATGGCCGCGGCCCCCTGCATCGCTGTTGACGGCCGGCCGGGGGTGGGAAAGCGTCGGCCGGCGGTGGGAAGAGGGTGCAGGCAAGGCAAGGCGGAGGGTTCAGATGGCCTGCTGCGCTGTGTCGGCTTCCTATCCGGTTCGTTCAACCAACCCGCACCCAAACCAGAAAACACGCAGGCAAGGTGCCCCCCCGCCGGTTTTTGACAAAACCGGCGGGCGGAAGTAAAATCAAGATAGTCTGTGGTGGGACAGCATCGATATTGAGGTCGGCGATGTCTCCGCTAGCCTACGTCCCCTGGCTGGATATTTTTCTGGCCTTCCTCTTCCTGGGACTGGTGGTCCTGGGCTTCTGGCAGGGCCTGCTGAAGGAGATCTGGTTCCTTATCTCCCTCTACCTGGGCACCATCGTGGCTTCCCTGTACGGAGACTTTGTAGGAAGCCTGATTCAGCGCCAGATCGGCAGCCAGGGGCCCGAGGCCGAACGCATCGCCAGCGCCTGGGGCTTTCTCATCTCCCTGGTTCTGGCTACGGCCATCCTCTTCACCGTTCTGTACCTCCTGCTGGGCCATCTGAAACTCCGGGCCTCCCTGCTGGCCCTGGACAAGGTGGGCGGGACGGCCCTGGGGCTGGTCAGCGCCGTCGCCCTGACCTCCCTGACCGCTTTCGTCCTGAAAGCCCTCCTGGGGAGCGTCAACGTGCCCGAATGGGCCTTCGTGGGCGTCCTCCAGCGGCAGGCCACCACCTCTCCCCTCCTCCACCTCTTCGACAGCACCCGTTCGACCCTCCTTGCCACCTTCCGCTTCTGGCTGCCCGAACTGCCCACCTTCCTGAGCCCTCCGGCTCCCTAGCCATGCACGAACCCTCCCTCATCGCCCTGGAGTACCCTAAAATTCTGGAACGGCTGGCCCGCCACACCTCCTTCTCCGCCGGCCGCGAGGAGGCCCTGGCCCTGCGCCCCAGCGCCGACCCGGAGGAGGTCCGCCGCCGGCAGGCCGCCACCAGCGAAGCCGTCCGCCTGCTTCGGGCCGGCTCCTCCCTCGGCCTCGGCGGAGCACACGACGTCCGGCCGCTGGTGGAATGGGCCGAACGCCAGGGGGCCCTGGAACCCCACCAGTTCCTGGACATCCTCTCCACCCTGCGGGCGGCCGGCCAACTCCAGCGGACGCTCCAGCGCCTGGACGAGACCTTCCCCATGTTGCGCGGCCTGATCCCCGACCTCTACCCCCTGCCCGCCCTCCAGCAGGAGATCGCCCGTTGCATCGGCCCGCAGGGGGAGGTGCTCGACGGGGCCAGCCCCCGCCTGGGAGCCATCCGGGCCGAGATTCGCACCCTCCAGAACCGCCTTCAGGAGCGGATGCAAACCCTCCTTCAGCGCTACCGCGCCATCCTCCAGGAGCCGATCATCACCCAGCGCCAGGGGCGCTATGTGCTGGCGGTGCGCGCGGACAGCAAGCGCCGACTGCGTGGGCTGGTCCACGATCACTCGGCCAGCGGCGCCACCCTCTACATCGAACCGCTGGAAGTGGTGGAGATGGGCAACGAACTGCGGGAACTCGAACTGGCCGAGGAGGAGGAAGTCCGCCGCATCCTGACGGAACTTTCGGAGCAGGTGGCCGGGGCCGGAGCAGCCATCCGCCGAACGGTGGAGACGCTGGCCCAGATGGACCTCATCCTGGCCCGGGCCCGCTTCAGCCTGGAACTGGAGGCCACCGAGCCGGCCCTGGTCGTGCGTCGGGAAGGCCGCGCCTTCCTCCTGCCGCCGACCGGGGATACGCCAGGCGAACCTCCGGCCGCTTCTCCTCTGCCTCCCGGAGAACCGCCCCTCTTCCTGAAGCAGGCCCGCCATCCGCTGCTGAACCCGGCCACCGTCGTGCCGATCGATGTCTACCTCGGGGGGACCTTTCACGTCCTGATCATCACCGGGCCGAACACCGGGGGCAAGACGGTGGCCCTGAAGACGGTGGGCCTCCTCACCCTGATGGCCCAGGCCGGGATGCACCTGCCGGCCGGGAAGGGCTCCCGCATCCCGCTCGTGGAGCAGGTCTTTGCCGACATCGGCGACGAACAATCCATCGAGCAGAGCCTCTCCACCTTCTCGGCCCATATGACCCGCATCATCGAGGTCCTCCAGAAGGCCGGGGCCGATTCCCTGGTGCTGCTGGATGAACTGGGGGCCGGGACGGACCCGGTGGAAGGCTCGGCCCTGGCCCGGGCCCTGATCGAGGCCCTTCTGGAACGGGGTTGCCTGACGTTGGTGACCACCCACCACTCCGAACTCAAGGCCTATGCCTACGCCACCCCCGGCGTGGAGAACGCCTGTGTGGAATTCGATGTGGAGACGCTCTCCCCCACCTATGTGCTGACCATCGGCCTGCCGGGGAGGTCCAACGCCCTGGCCATCGCCGGCCGGCTGGGGCTGGACCCGGCCATCATCGAACGGGCCCGCCGCTGGCTACGCCCGGAGGACCTCCAGGTGGAAAGGCTCCTCCAGGAAATCCAGCGGGAGCGAGAGGAAACGCGCGCCGCTTTGGAGGAGGCCGCCGCCGCCCGCGAACACGCCCGCCACCTGGAAAAGCGCCTGGAGCGGGAGATTCACGACCTGGAGCGCCAACGGCACGAAATCCTGGCCCAGGCCCGGGCGGAGGCGGAAAAGGCCCTGGAGGAAGTGCGGACCCGGCTGGAAGCGCTCCAGCGCGAGATCGCCCGCGCCGGCCTCACCCGCGAGGAACTGGCCCAGGCCCGAAGGCAACTGGAAGAGGTGCAAGAGGCGCTGCCGGAGGTCCCGCCCCCTCCAGCGGAAATCCGGGCTGGCGAGGAGATCGGGGAACAACCCCTGCAGCCCGGGGATGTCGTCTGGGTGGAGAGCCTGGGCACCTCGGGGGAAGTGCTCTCCCCGCCCGATTCCGGGGGGCAGGTGGAACTGCTGTTGGGCCGCTTCAAGGTGCGCCGGCCGGTGGGAGACCTCCGCCGAACCGGCCGGCCGGAGACGCCCGTCCGCCCGGCCGTACACCTGCCGGCCCCACCCCAGTCCGTGCCCCTGGAACTGGAGATTCGCGGCTGGCGGGTCGCCGAGGCCGAACAGGCCCTGGAACGCTACCTGAACGATGCCTACCTGGCCGGCCTCCCCTGGGTGCGCATCATCCACGGCAAAGGCACCGGAACGCTGCGCCGGGTGGTGCGGGAAATCCTGGCCTCTCATCCCCTGGTGGCCTCCTTCGAAGGCGCCGCCGAGCGCGATGGCGGCGAGGGCGTGACCATCGTCCACCTGATTGCCCGCTAGAAAGGAACAACCATGCCCCTGATCGGATTGAACGGCGACTTTCAGCAGACGGAATGGGGAGAGGTGGTGGGGGTCTTTCCCTCCTATGTCGAGGCCACCATCCGGGCCGGGGGCACCCCGGTCATCCTCCCTCCCCTCACCCGGCGCGAGGACCTGGCCGTCCTCCTGAAACGTCTGGACGGCCTGATTCTCACCGGCGGCCCGGACCTGCCTCCGGACTGGTACGGCCAGGAGCCTCACCCCAGCACAAAATTGGCCGACCCGCGCCGGCTGGAGGGCGACCGCCTTCTGGTGGAGGCGGCCCTGGCCTCCTCCCTCCCCATCCTGGCCATCTGCATGGGCTGCCAGTTGCTCAATGTGGCCCTGGGAGGCGACCTCATCCAGGACATCCCCTCCCAGGTGGAAGGGGCGCTCCCCCATGCGCCGAAGGAAACGTTCCACCCCGTGCGCATCGAGGCGGATTCCCGCCTGGCCGGGATTGTGGGAGGGGAGGAACTGGAGGTCAACTCCTCGCACCACCAGGCGATAGGACGGCCGGGGAAAGGGTTGCGGGTGGTGGCCCGGGCCCCGGATGGGGTGATCGAGGCGGTGGAAGGGAAGGGGAAGCGTTTTCTCCTGGCGGTGCAGTGGCATCCGGAACGGCTGAGCGGGCGGGAGGCCCATCTGGCCCTCTTCCGGGCGCTGGTCCGGGCGGCCAAAGGCCGTTAGTCGCCTCAGGCCTCCCTCCCCAGGAGCGAACGGGCCACCTCCCCCAGCGCCTCTTGGGCCGGGCCGGCCGGCAACCGCCCCAGCGCCTCCAGAGCCTCCGCACAGTGCCGGGCAGCCATCCCCTCGGCGTAGGAACGCGAGCCAACCTCCTCCAGCACGGTCAGGACGGCGGCCACCTCCTCCTCGGTCACCGGGCCGGCCCCGCCGTAGACCCGCTCCAGGACGTCCCGGCCGGCCGGCCCGGCCCGCTCCAGGGCGTAAACCGCCGGCAACCCCAGTTTCCGCTCCACGATGTCGGCCGCCCGGGGCTTCCCGGTGCGTTCCTCCTCCCCCCAGACCCCCAGGACATCGTCCTGCACCTGGAAGGCCATCCCCAGGGCATGCCCGTAAGAGCGGAGCGCGGCCCTGGTTTCGGCATCGCCCCCGGCCAGAAGCGCCCCCAGTTCCACCGCCGCCTCCAGAAGCGCCGCCGTCTTGGCGGCGATCATCTGCAGGTAGGCCGCCTCATCCACATCCAGCCGGCCCTGGAAGGCCAGGTCCAGATACTGCCCCTCGCACAGACGCAGGATGGCCCGGTCCAGCAGGGAGACGGCCTCCAGGACGGTCTCGGCCGGGAAGCCATGCCCCCTCAGCCGCAGAAGGGCGGCCCGGCCCAGGGTGAAGAGGCCGTCTCCGGCGTTGAGCGCCTGGGGCACTCCCCAGAGGCTCCACAGGGTGGGCCGGCCCCGGCGCAGGGAACTGCGGTCCTCGATGTCGTCATGGACCAGGGAAAAGTTGTGCACCAGTTCCACCGCCGCCGCGGCCGGCAGGGCCCGCTCCCAATCTCCCCCGGCCGCCTCCATCGCCAGAAGACACAGGAGCGGCCGCAGCCGTTTGCCCGAGGGCCCTTCCGCCGGCCGAAAAGAGGCATCCTGCCACCCCAGATGGTAGGCCATCATGCCGTAAAAGGGAAACAGGGCCGGCAGCCTCGGCTCGGGAAAACAGGCCCGCATCTCGGCCTCCAGCGCCGCCAGCCATCCGGAAACTTCCAACCGAAAAGCCCTCGGTCTTTCCATCCTTCGTCCCTCGCTCACCGGTTGACGGCTATCGTACCACAAAAGGCGGCGGCCGGCAAATTGTATACACTTTTCTCCGCCTTCCCCGTCTTCCACATTTCCACACCCTTTCCACCCCGGCCACCTTTAGTCGTATCCACCCTCTTCCCAAACTACGGCTAGTGGTCAGGACGGCCGGGACGGACACCTGTTCGGAACTGACCCTGTGGATAACTTTCCCCGAACGGTGGAAAAATGCCCGATTTTGGGGATAATTCCCTTTGGAGAAACTTTTTTCCTGGATGAACACATCCTCAGTGGCCGGCCATCCCCTCTCCCTCCACCGCCGCCGGCCGCCCGATCGGGCTTGTTTTTGCCCGCTTTTTCGCCTCCTTCCACCATCCCCGTCCCTACGACTGTATACGATATTGATTCCTTACAAGGAAGATCCTTCGGGCAAAAATTGGACAAAGGGGAGAAAGTGTGGTAAAATAAGAACAAGGTTTCGGAGAAATCAACACAGGTGTTCCGTGGTAACACGAGGTGGGAGGATGCCCACACCGGTAGAGCACAGTTATGAAGCCAAAGATATCCAGGTGCTGGAGGGCCTGGAGGCAGTCCGTCGCCGGCCGGGCATGTACATCGGCTCGACCGACGTGCGCGGGTTGCACCACATGGTGGCCGAGGTGGTGGACAACTCGGTGGACGAGGCCCTGGCCGGCTACTGCAAAAACATCGAGGTGGTCATTCACCCGGACGGCAGCGTGACCGTGGACGACGATGGCCGGGGCATCCCGGTGGATATCCATCCCAAGGAGGGCCGTTCCGCCCTGGAAGTGGTGATGACCAAACTCCACGCCGGCGGCAAGTTCGGCGAGGGCGGCTACAAGGTGGCCTCCGGCCTGCACGGGGTGGGCGTCTCGGCAGTGAACGCCCTCTCCGAATGGCTGCGGGTGGAGGTGCGCCGCAACGGCCGGCTGTACCGCCAGGAGTACCGCCGGGGCGTGCCGCTCGCCCCGGTGGCCGAGGTCGGCCCGGCGGCCGGCACCGGCACCCGAATCACCTTCCTGCCCGACCGGGAGATCTTTGAGACGCTCGACTACAACTTCAAGACCCTGGCCCAGCGTTTTCGGGAGATGGCCTTTCTCACCAAAGGGTTGCGCATCCACTTCCTGGACGAACGCAGCGACCGGGAGATGGCCTTTTATTTCGAGGGGGGCATCCTCTCCTTCGTCAAATACCTCTGCCGGGGACAGGAAACGCTCCATGCCCAGCCGGTCTATATCGAACGCACGATCGATTCCACCCAGGTGGAGGTGGCCCTGCAGTATGTGGATTCCTACCGCGAACTGGTGCTTTCCTTCGCCAACATCATCAACACCGTCGAGGGAGGCACGCACCTGACCGGCTTTCGCTCCGGCCTGACCCGCTGCCTGAACGACTATGCCCGGCGGGCCGGCATCCTCAAGGAAAACGACCCCAACCTGAGCGGCGACGACGTGCGCGAGGGGCTGGTAGCCATTGTCAGCGTGAAGTTGATGGACCCCCAGTTCGAAAGCCAGACCAAGATCAAACTGGGCAACAGCGAGGTCAAGACCTTTGTCGAGCAGGCCCTGGTGGAGGGGTTGAGCGCCTTCCTGGAGCAGAACCCCTCCGATGCCCGGCGTATCCTGGAAAAATGCCTGACGACGATGCGCGCCCGGGAGGCGGCCCGCAAGGCCCGCGACCTGGTGGTGCGCAAGGGGGCGCTGGACGGTTTTTCCCTGCCGGGGAAGTTGGCCGATTGCACCGAACGCGACCCGGCGAAGGCGGAACTCATCATTGTGGAAGGGGAGAGCGCCGGGGGGAGTGCCCGGCAGGCTCGGGACCGTCACTTCCAGGCCATCCTGCCCCTGCGCGGCAAGATTTTGAATGTGGAAAAGGCCCGTCTGGACAAGATGCTCGACAATGCCGAGATTCGCGCCCTCATCACCGCCATCGGCACGAACATCGGCGAGCAGTTTGAGATCGAGAATCTGCGCTATGGACGGATCATCATTATGAGTGTGGATGGTGCTGAGCGCACCTTCATCCGAGACCCCCAGGGCATGATTCGCTCCGTGCAGATTGGCCCGTTCATTGACACCTTGCCCGATCCTCCTGCGGGCTACAAAGTGCTCTGTTTCGACAGAAGAACACACCGGACCTGCTTCAAGCCGCTGAAAGCGGTGATCTCGCACCCGATCCATGAGCCGCTGTACGAAATCGAGACGGCCTATGGCCGGTGCATACGTGTGACCTCGTCACACAGCGTCTTTGCCTATGAAGACGGCCAGATAGTCCTCAGGCGTGGCGATGCCATCAGGCCCGGCGACCTGCTGGTGGCGCCGCGTTTCTTGCCTCTGCACGGTGATGGTTCCAAAAAGCAGTTGGACCTCTTGCGCCTGTTGCTGGCCCATCGTGAGGAACTGGGTATTGAGATCATGGTGCGGGGAGCGGGTGTGGAGGAAATGCAAAAGGCTGAGGTTCGCCTGGAGTATGCCGGCCGACCCGAATTTACCGAACCGCGGGTGCTCATCTCGGCGGAATTGGGCCAGGAGATGGCCCGGAGAAGGCGAACGGCCGGCCTGAGCCAGACGGACATCTGTCGGGCAGTGGGCATCCGGCAACCGGGGACCTTTTATGCCTGGGAGAAGGGAACCTCGCGGCCCACGCTGACCCATTTTCGCCGGTACGCCAACCTGTTAGGAATGGATGAGGATACCCTGGCCGGACAGTACACGGTCGGTTCCTCGCGCCTGGATCACGTCTGGGAGACCCAGTATGCCGGAGCCCCGTGTAACCGGGTGCGCCCCTATCTCCGGCTGAGCAAAATCCTTGAAGAGGAATTGGACTGGCTGGACGGGCAACCGGTGGAACTGGCGCCGCTACGCCACCCGGACGGAGCGGTGCCGCGCTTTATCGCCATTGACGCATCTTTGATGACTATGCTGGGCTTCTTCTTGGCCGAAGGCAGTCTGAGCCAGCGGGGGGGAGTGCGCTTTGCCATTGGGCCGAACGACAAGATCATGGCGGACGAAATTATCCAGACCATTCGGCGATCTTTTGGCCTGACGGCCCGGTCGTACCAGTCGGCGGGGCGAGTGCGCGAGGTACGTCTGGTCAACGGCGTAGTTGCCGCGATGTTTCGCAGCCTATTCCATCCCGGCCAACTCAGGGCACCGGGCAAACACATTCCCGACCTGGTCTTCAATGTTTCCCCCGACCTGCAACTCGCTTTCCTGCGAGGCTATTTCCTGGGAGACGGCACGATTGGCAAAGATCACCTCTCTTTCACCACCGTCTCCCGACAACTCGCCGAAGAACTCCTGTATTTGCTTCTGGCCCATGGCATCGTAGCGACGGTAACCTCGCGTGAACCCTCCGGGAAACCGAGCGGCGAGGCAGCCGGCCGACCGATCACCACCCGCCATACGACGTATACCGTCAGCGTCTGTGCCAGGGCCGACCTGGAGTATCTACGCCCGGTGTGGCAGGATCATCACCTTGCGGCCTTGTTGGAATCGCGGCTCCAGTCGTCGGCCCCGAGCATCCATCGTCGCTTCACCGTGATTGACGGCGACCTGATCGCCTTGCCCGTCCGGCAGGTGCGACAGGTTTCCCCCAGCGGGGGCCGGGTCTATGATTTCTCAGTCCAGGAAGACGAAAACTTTATCTGCGGATTGGGGGGAATATCGTGTCATAACACCGATGCCGATGTCGACGGCAGCCATATCCGGACTCTTCTGCTCACCTTCTTTTTCCGCTATATGCAGCCCCTCATCGAGCGCGGACACCTCTACATCGCCCAGCCGCCGCTCTATCGGGTGAGCGACGGCAAGAAGGAGACCTGGCTCTACAGCGAAGAGGAGAAGGAACGCTACCTGGCCCGGCTGCCGGAGGGGAAGAAGGTGACCATCCAGCGCTACAAGGGTTTGGGAGAGATGAATCCCCAGCAGTTGTGGGAGACGACGCTCAACCCGGAGAACCGCGTCCTCTACCAGGTCCGGCTGGAGGATGTGGTGGAGGCCGAGGAGACTTTTTCGGTGCTTATGGGGAGCGAGGTGTTGCCGAGGAAGCGCTTTATCCAGACCCATGCGGCCAATGTGCGCAACCTGGACGTGTAGGTTGGTTTCTCGCCTGTGGCCTTTCACGGTCGAGGACTGGAAACAAGGATGACTTCACTGCCAACTCACCGCAGAGACGCCGAGAGCGCAGGGTTTTATCTCTGCGTACCCTGCGTTTCGGCGGTGAGTTTGCAGTAGACCCAAGAATAGAAAGGAGGGTCCGCATGTCCTTGTCTTTCGCTTCTCCACCCCGGTCGAAGGATAGAAAGGAGGGTTTCGCCATGCGGTCGTATCGCTTCCTTTCTCTCGTCTCTCTTCTAACTCTGTTGGGGCTGACCTTTTCCCTCGGTCTCGAGCCGTCCGTTCAGGCGGAGCCAGCACAATCGGGCTACCCCCAGCAACTGTATCGCTACGAGAACGCCTACTTCGGCCACTCTGCCACCACCGCTACCTCGGCAGCCCTGTTGCCCGCCGTCGTGCGACACTTTGGCGGGTGGAATAGCCATATTGCCGTGATGAATGCGGCTAATACCCCTCAGATGATCACGGTCCGTTTCTATGCCGACGAACCTGAACCGCGGTACACCGTCGTCCTCACCAATGTACCACCGCATTCTCCCCGGTATCTGGAAACGGAAGGCCTCGACGCCCTGGGGGAGGGCTTTTACGGTTCCGTTATCGCAACTTCGGCGGGGCCGGTCGTGCTCGTCGACCATCAGGTCGGTCCGGGCAGTATGGCCGATGCCAGCCTGCCGGCCGGGGAGACGTTGTACGCGCCGCTCCTAATGCGGGCCTATGCCGGCTGGAACTCGTGCCTAGCCATCCAGAACGCCGGCAATACGGCCACGGGGGTCTATGTGGCCTACTCGGATGGCCTGACAGCAACAGCCGTATTGCCGGCCCATACCGGCCACCTCTTTTGCCAGGAGCAGGAAGGCCACCCCGAAGGAAGCACCATGGGGGCGGTGATCACCTCAACGGCGGGGTCCCTGGCCGGCACTGCGCTTTTGTTCGGTCCCTATGCGGACAGCGCAGCCATCGAACTTCCCCGGCAAGGGGAATTCCGATCCGAACTTTATGTGATGGACAGACAGGCCTATGACCACAGCAGCGTGGTGGGATTGGAGAATGCCGCCGACCTGACCACCACAGTGGTCATCTCCTATAGCTCCGGCCCCACCTCCACCTGGTCGCTGCCTCCCTACGGCCAGCGCCTGGTCCATCAGGAAACCGAACCGCTTCCGCCGGGATACCTGGGATATGCCCTGATGGAGGCCCTGACCACGCCGGTGGCCGCTGCGGTCTTGCTGACCCGTACAGCCTCACTTACAGCCAGCGGCGACATTGCCTATGGCTTTCCGGCTCTGCCTCTCCCCTTGTCGCCGACCATCAGTCCCATCTTGGTCCCCCTGTTTTACAAAAATTGGGTCCTCTCCCCAACGGTCTGGAACACCGCCCTCGAAGTGGAAAACCAGGGAACTTTTACGGCTACCCTGGTGGGGGCCTTTTTCAAGGAGGATGGCTCCGCCTACCCTCTATCGCCAACCGTCCCTTTGTCTCCGGGACAACATTGGCTGGTGTGGGGTCAAACCCTCGACCTGCCCGATGGACGTTTCTCCCTGTACCTGTCTGCCAACCAGCCCATCCAGGCCTTAGTCCACCTGCTCGGAGAGGGAGAGCCTCCGGCCCTGCCCGATCTTGTCGTTTCCAAGACGGTCTCGTCCGCCGCGCCTCTTCCCCGTGAGCCGGTTACTTTTACCCTGATCCTGGGTAACCACGGCAATGCTCCGGCCCGGGGGGTGAGGATGGAGGATGTGCTGCCGGCCGGCCTGAATTACCTCAGCGGCACCCTGGGGGCCTCCGGCGGCCTCTACGGGGTCCACAACCAGACCATCACCTGGACCGGAGACATCTCCACCAGCCGGCCGGTCACCATCACCTTTGCCGTTACCCTGTCCACAGACCTGCCGCCGGGCCTCCGCCTAACCAATACCGCCGATATCTCTTGGGGATACCTGCACCTGCAAGGCAACGCCACCCTGACCGCCCCCTGCTTGCTGGCGGAAAACGCCTTTTTCACCCTGGCCCCGCTTTACCCGCTGGCCGGGCAGCCGGTTACCTTCACCGCACAGGCTGCAGGTTCCGAGCCCATCTCGTACCTGTGGGCTTTTGGCGATGGTCATGGCGCTCGGGGAGCGACTGTGGCCCATACCTATGCCCAACCAGGCCCGTATTACGTAACCCTGATCGCCACAAACTGCGAGGGGCAGGGTCTGACCACTTTCCAGCGACTGATCCGAATCAACGTCCAACTCCTTTACCTGCCCCTGGTTATCAGGCAGTACTGACCGACGGTCCTGGGGCGAGGCCTCAGCAGAGCACCGATAGCGCGGCCGGCACGATCTCGATTTCCAGCCGGGTGGCCGCCTCGGCCAGAATCTCGCCGTCGGCGTGGACGGCCACCGGTTCGGCCGAATGCACCCGGAGGCGGCGGACCCGGAGCATGGTGACCTCGCGCAACCGGGTATGTTTTCCCCGGAAGACTTTGGGCAGGTGATAGAAGAAGAGGGGCAGGGGCATATCCGAGATCAGGCAGAGGTCCAGGTAGCCGTCGTCCATCTCCGCCTGCGGGGTCAGCCAGAAGTTGGCCCCCTGGCAGCGCCCGTTGGCCACGGCGGCCAGGAGGAAGCGGCCCTCCAGGGTCTGGAGGTCGCTTTCCAGGTGGAGGTAAGGGGAACGGTAACGCCAGACCGTCCGTCCCAGAGCCGCCAGATAGAGGGCAAAGCCGTGGAGGCGGGGCAGGCGATAGGTCTCGACGGCCACCCGGGCGTCGAAGCCGATGCCCAGCATGTTGCCGAAGAAGGTCTGGCCGACGCGCCCCAGGTCAATTCGGCGTACCTTCCCCCGGCGCAGGCGTTCGACGGCGGCCGGCAGGTCGGTGGGGATGCCCAGCGGCTTGATCATGTCGTTTCCCGAACCGATGGGCAGGACGGCCAGGGCGGTATCCCGGCCGGCCAGCCCGTTGATCACCTCGAAGGTGGTGCCGTCTCCGCCGACGGCCACCACCACGTCGTAGCCCTCTTCGGCCGCCGAGGCGGCCAGGAGGGTGGCATGACGGGGAGCCTCGGTCTGCACCAGGTCGTAGCGTAGCCCCTGGAGCAGGGCAGGAAGGTGCGGCAGAAGGCGGGCCCCCCTTCCCCGGCCGGCCGCCGGGTTGACGATGACCCGATAGCGGGGTTCGGGGGGGAGGAAGGACATGGGGCAACCGGTTCAGGACGTCGGGCGAATCAGGCGTTCATCCCGGTACTTGTCGCCCTCCTCGATGAGCATCACCGGGATGTCCTCCCGCACCGGGTAACGCCGGCCGCAGGTATGGCAGACCAGCCATTCGGCTTCCCCTTCTTTCACATATTCGACCGGGTCCTTGTCGGCCGGGCAGACCAGGATTTCCAGGAGATCGGGATGGACCGGCATGGCCACCTCCTTCAGGTCATTCAACGCCCCGGACCCCCGTCGGGCATTCTCCAATGGGCCGGGAGAGGGGGCAGGAGACTCGGGACGGGATGGGCCATTCAAAAGCGCGGCTGGGGCGACTCGAACGCCCGACCACCTACTCCGGAGGCAGGTGCTCTATCCACTGAGCTACAGCCGCGCGATTTTATGATACCTCATCTGTTTACCGCAGAGAATTCAGGTTTTCTGCTTCTATCCTCTCAGCGGCAATCGCTTATATTATACCATTTCCTGTTCCCGGTGCAAATCGGGGGGCCGTCCGCCGGTTTGGCCTCGGCCGGTTCCCTAGCGCAGCAGGCGCAACACTTCGGCGGCCGTGCGCTTCATATCCAGAAAGACCAGGCCCAACTTGGCGTTCTTGCGCGCCAGCGCGGTCAACACGGCCTCCTCCCCCACCGACATCAGGAGCACGTAGCCCTCCTCCCCGCGCACAAAGACCTGGTCCAGGGTGCCCCGATGGAGTTCGCTAGCGATGCGTTCTCCCAGGGAGAGCATGGCTGCGCTCATCGCCGAGACCCGGTCCTCCTCCACATCGGCGGGGAGTGCCGAGGCGATGATCAGCCCATCCACGCTCACCACTGCCGAAGCCTCGATGTCCGGAGTGGTCATCTGCAGTTCTTTGAGCAGTTTTACCATCTCCTCGGTGCGTGTGGCCATCCTCGCCCTCCTTCCGACGGATGCCGCCGGCCTTCCGACGACGCTCCGGCCCTGACGGATTTTCCAGACATTTGTATTGTACACCATCCTGTCCCAAGGTGCAAATCCCGCCCGGCCGATTTGACAAATCGGGCCTTTGCCGCTATAATAATTTTGCGACGCGGGGTGGAGCAGTGGCAGCTCGTCGGGCTCATAACCCGGAGGTCGGTGGTTCGAATCCACCCCCCGCTACTTCCGGCGGAGTAGCTCAACGGTAGAGCAGGGGACTCATAAGCCCTTGGTTGTAGGTTCGAATCCCACCTCCGCCACTTCCGGGAAAAAAGCAGCCGGGGCGCAGATCCTGCGCCCCGGCCGGCCTTTTCCAGGGCTATTCCAGCACCGGTTCGATCAGGCCGTACTGCCCATCCTTGCGGCGGTAGAGCACGTTCAGCCGTTCCGTCTCGGCGTTCAGGAAGATGAAAAAGTCGTGGCCCAGGAGTTCCATCTGGGAGATGGCTTCGTCGCTGAACATCGGCTTGACCAGAAACTGCTTGACCTTGACGATTTGCGGTTCTCCCTCCGTCTCCCCCTCTTCAGAAGGGGGCGTCTCCGAGGCCAGCGGAAGTTCGGAGAGGGAGAGGGGTTGACCGGCCCGCCGGCGTATCCGGCCCTGGTAGTAACGCTCCTTGAAGCGGGCCACCTGCCGTTCCATCGTGTCCAGCACGGCGTCCAGGGAGGTATAGGGGTCGCCTGAGCGCTCCTCGGCCCGCAGAATCACCCCGTTGGTGAGGGTCACGGTCAGTTGGGCGACGATCTGCGGCCCCTGGGAGCGGGTGTTCCGCTGGCTGAACTCGACCTTGATTTCGGCGATGTCGTCCAGATACCGGGCCAGCCGTGGCACCTTCTTCTCCACATAGGCCCGCAGGTTGGGAGTCATCCGGTAGTTCTTGGTACGGAGTTGCATTTCCATGGCTACCCTCCTGTTCTGAGGCTCGCCGGCGGGCTACTCCGGCCGTCGAAGACGGCCGTGCGGCTCCCGACCGGTATGGAGATTCCCGGACACTCGGCCCTCCTTCCCTCCCGTGGCTGCGACGCATGTTGGAATTCCCATCGCGTTCCTCAACGTCGTCCTGGATTTTATTATACCACCCCGATTCCCCACCGTCAACTACCATTCCCCCTGGCCCAACCACCGGCGCACCAGCCCCGGCACCTCCGACAGGTGGGCCCGGCGGAGCGTGGCCGGCGGGAGGGAACGCAAAAAGGTCGTCCCGTAGGTGCGGGTGAGCACCCGGCCGTCCAGGAGGATGACCACGCCCCGGTCTGTCTGGCTGCGGATGAGCCGGCCAAAGCCCTGCTTGAAGCGCAGGACGGCCTGGGGGACGGCATAACGGGCGAAAGGCTCCTCGAAGAGTTCGCAGCGGGCGGCAAAGATCGGGTTGGTGGGCACGTCGAACGGGAGTTTGGCGATCACCAGCACGGAAAGGCCCTCTCCGACCACGTCGATCCCTTCCCAGAAACTGCTGGTGCCCAGCAGGACGCTGCGGGGGTTGCGGCGGAACTTTTCCAGCAACATGTGGCGCGAGCCGTCGATGCCCTGGCCCAACACGGCGATGTTCTCCCGCTCCAGCGGCCGGCGGATGGCTCCATAGGCCTGGCGCAGGGTATGGTAGGAGGTGAAGAGGACCAGCATCCGCCCCTCGCTGGCCAGGCAGGTCTGTACCAGGGTGCGGGCCAGCGCCCGGCCGTACTGGGGGTCGGTCGGGTCCGGCATGTCCTCCGGAATCACCAGGAGGGCCGCGTGGGCGTAATCAAAGGGCGAATCCAGAAGCAGTTCCTCGGCATCCGGCAGGTTGAGGCGCTCGCGCAGGAAGGCGACGCTGCCTTCGGTGCTCAGGGTGGCCGAGGTCAGCACGAGGGCCTCCTTCTGGCTGTAGAGGCCTCCCTGGAGCAGGGGGCCGACGTGCAGCGGGGCGGCGTGCAGCCCGATGGTGCCGCTCTGGGCCTCCACGCTGAGCCAGTAGATGCCGTTGGGCCGGCCCTGACTGACGATGTCGGTCACCTGCTCTCGGATCTCGGCCGTGCGCTGGCCGAGGAGGGAGATTTCCGCCAGCAGGTCCTGGCTTTCCGGGGACTCCTCGAGATACTCCAGGCCGAGTTGGTAGATGCGGCTCAGGCGCTCCTGGATGCGCCAGAGTTCGCCGGCCACGGCTTCCCAGCCGATCTCCAGGTCGGACCAGTCGGGCTGGACGCGCACGCCGGAGGTGATGCGCCAGTGCCAGTCATAGGAGGAGGAACTTTCCTCCCGGTAGGGGCGGAGGAAGGCCTCCAGGCGCTCAAAGAAGGTCTGGGTGGCGACGCGGGCCGCCTCCACGCTGCCGCGTACCTCCCGGCAGAGCATCTCCAGGGTCTGGCGGGCGGCCTCGGGCACCCGGGGGGAGCGGAAGAAGAGGGGGAGGAGGGAGAGCAGCCCTTCCTCGCGTTCGGGGCCGACCGGCCGGCTGATGGCGGCCAGGTGGAAGAAGATTTCCTCCGCCGTGACGTGAAAGCCCAGTTGGTCGGTGGCCACCCCTTCCAGGTGGTGGGCCTCGTCCACGATCAGGTGGCGGTAGGGCGGAAGGACGCGGTTCTCGGTAGCCACGTCGGAGAGGAGCAGGGAATGGTTGACCACGATGAGGTGGGCCGCCTCCGCCTGCCAGCGGGCGCGGTAGAAGAAGCAGCGGTTCTGCTGCCAGTAAGGGCATTCCTCTCCCCGGCAGGCATGGGGGTGGGAGGCCACCTCGTTCCAGACGGCGTTTTCCCGGCCCACCAGGGCCAGTTCGGCCCGGTCTCCGGTGCGGGTCCGGGGAAGCCAGAGGAGCACCTTGACCAGGGTGCTCACCTGTTCGGGCGTCAGGGTGGCGCTGCGGCGCAGCGTTTCCCAGCGGCGCAGGCAGAGGTAGTTGCCCCGCCCCTTGAGCAGGGCGGCGGTAAAGTTGGCCCAGCGGGCCGCTTCCCCTTCCTCCGGGCCGGCCTGGGATAGCACCTTCTTCAGGTCGGGGATGTCTTTATGGAACAACTGGTCCTGCAGGTTGATCGTATGGGTGGAGATCACCACCGGCCGGCCGCGTCGCACGGCCATGGCCACGGCCGGAAGGAGGTAGGCCATGGATTTGCCGACCCCGGTGCCGGCCTCGACGATCAACTGCCCGCCGGTATTCAGCGTCCGGGCCACCGCCCGGAGCATCTCGACCTGCTGGGGGCGGTGTTCATAGTGGGGAAAGGCCCGGGCGAAGAGTCCCCCCGGGGAGAGGAGGGCGGCCAGGCTCTCCTCCTCCAGCGGCCGTTCGTCCTCCGTTTCCTCCAGCGCCCTGGGGCGGGGCGCCGGCTCCACCAGGCGCAGGGCCAGCGGCAATCCGCCCGGAGGCTTCCGCCCAAAACCTTTCCGCAGAGCCTCCTCGGCCACCTCCTCGAAGAGGAGGCGCAGGGGCCACTCGGCCTTCCCGGCCAGGCGGAGGACCTCTTCCAGAATCTCCAGGTCCAGGGCCAGGAGGCGGCGCCAGAAGGCCAGAAAGACCCCCCGCACCGCCTGGGCGTCGGCCAGGGCGCGGTGTTGCTCCGGGTAGGCCAGGCCCAGCCCCCGGGCCACGCTGGCCAGAGAGCGGTCGGGGAGTTCGGGCAGGAGCAGGGTGCTCAGTTCGTAGGTGTCCAGGCGGGGGTTGTTCAGGGATAGCCCCTGGGCGGCCAGGAACTCCAGGTCGAAGCCGACGGAGTGGCCGACGATAGGGGCATCGCCGATGAAGCGGGCCAGTTCGGAGAGCACGGTATAGAAGCGGGGGGCGTGTTCCAGGTCGGCCGGGGTGATGCCGGTGAGGCGGGAGATGGCCTCGGGGAGGGGGCCGGCCGGCCGGATGAGGCTATGCCAGGTGCCGAGCACCTCCTCCCCCTGGAAACGGACGGCCGCGACCTCGATCACCTCGTCCCGGCCCGCTTCCAGTCCGGTGGTTTCGACATCCAGAGCGACATACGGGTGGCGCACGTCAGCGTGTCTGGGCCAGTGCCTTCAGCCGGCGGTGGACGATCTCGCCCAGGCGGCGGATGCCCTCCTCGATCTGCTCCGGGGTGGCGTTGGAAAAGTTCAGGCGCATCGTGCTGTGCGGCCGACCGTCCACATAGAAGGAGGAGCCCGGCACAAAGGCCACCTTGTTGGCCACGGCTTCCTTCAGCATATCCTCCACGTCGATTTCTTCCGGCAGCGTCACCCAGAGGAACATGCCGCCCTCCGGGCGCGTCCAGGAGACGCCCTCCTTGGGGAAGTACCTGTCCAGGGCGTTCAGCATGGCCTCCATGCGGACCTTGTACATCGCCCGAATCTTCTGGATGTGTTCCTCCATCACCCCGCTCTGGCAGTATTCGTAGGCGGCGTACTGGATGAAGGTGGAGGTGCAGAGGTCGGTGGCCTGCTTGATCAGGACGAGTTTGCGGATAAACTCCTCCGAGGCGACCACCCAGGCCAGCCGGATGCCCGGCGAGAGGATTTTGGAGAAGGTGCTCAGGTAGATCACCCGGCCGGTCATATCAAAGGCCTTGATCGGGGGCACCGGCTCGCCGGTATAGCGGAGTTCTCCGTAGGGGTCGTCCTCGACGATGATCAGGTCGTAGTGTTCGGCCAGGAGGATGAGTTGCCGGCGCCGTTCCAGGGAGAGGGTCCGCCCGGAGGGGTTCTGGAAGGTGGGCACCAGGTAGAGGAACTTGGGGGTGATGATGCGCAGGATGCGCTCCAGTTCCTCCAGGATGATTCCCTCCTCGTCCATCGGCACGGTGACGTAACGGGGGGCATAGAGGTCAAAGGCCTGGATCGCCCCCAGGTAACTGGGGCTTTCCACAACGACGATGTCGCCGTAGTCGATGAAGAGTTTGCCGATCATCTCCAGGGCCTGCTGGGAGCCGCTGGTCAGGAGGATGTTGTCGCTGCCGCAGGCGATGCCTTTGAGGTTGCGCATCCGTTCGGCCAGGCACTGGCGCAGCGGCTTGTACCCCTCGGTCGTCCCGTACTGGAGGGCCTGGGCGCCGACCTCATCCAGCACGGTGTTGCAGGCCTGACGGAAGACCTCGACGGGGAACGATTCGGGGGCCGGCAACCCGCCGGCCAGGTAGATCATCCCGGGGAGGGTGGCATAGTGCAGAAGGTCGCGGATGGCGCTGCTTTTCAGGCTGTTCATGCGTTCGGAGAAGCGGTTGGGGGTCATCTTCGACTCCTTTTTGACCTGCTGGCCCCAAGGGCCGGGTCCGTCCCAGGCGAGGCCCCATCGCCCCGCAAGAATATTATACCACAGACCGAAAGTTTTGGCGAATGTCCCCCTTGCATATCGTGTCGGTTTCAGCAGGTGAGGGTTTCAGACCCGCCCCTGTCTTATGGTGGCAACCTGGTCGACCCACTGAACTGATGCGGTCTCTTGCGTATCCGGCCCGGCTGTAGTACAATAGAAGAGGGCCGGCGCACACCTTCCCTCTGGAGGGCGGAGCCGGGGGGTGCTGAGCCATGCGCCCCCGCCCCAAGGAGTCCGGAGATGACGGGTCAGGTCCTCTATCGCAAATGGCGCCCCCAGCGTTTCGAGGAAATCATCGGGCAGGAGCACGTAACCCGCACCCTGCAGCGGGCGCTGGCCGCCGGAAGAATCGCCCACGCCTACCTCTTCGCCGGCCCCCGGGGCACCGGCAAGACCTCCACCGCCCGAATCCTGGCCAAGGCGGTCAACTGTACCGGCGGCCCGCCCCTGCCCTGCAACACCTGCCCGACCTGCCTGGCCGTCAACGAGGGTCGGGCCGTGGACCTCATAGAACTGGACGGCGCTTCCAACCGGGGCATCGACGAGGTGCGCGACCTGCGGGAGAAGGTGCGCTTCGCCCCCAGCGAGGCGCGCTACAAGGTCTATATCATCGACGAGAGCCACATGCTCACGAACGAGGCCTTCAACGCCCTCCTGAAGACGCTGGAAGAGCCGCCGCCGCACGTCATCTTTGTCCTGGCCACCACCGAGCCGCATCGCCTCCCTCCGACCATCCTTTCACGCTGTCAGCGCTTTGACTTTCGCCGGATTCGCACAGCGGACATCGTCCGCCGGCTGGAGGAGATCGTCCGCGCCGAAGGCCTCCAGGCCACCCGGCCGGCCCTGGAACTCATCGCCCGGAGCGCGGCCGGAAGCGTGCGCGATGCCGAGAGCCTGCTGGACCAGTTGCAGGTCTACGGCCGGGAGGGCGTCCTCGATGTGGAACAGGTGCAGGACCTCCTGGGCATGCGGGGAAGCGAGCAGGTTCCTCGCCTGGTGGACGCCCTGATCGGCGGGGACCTGCCGGCCGCCCTGCGCCTGCTCCAGAGCCTGGTGGACGATGGCGTGGACCTGCGCCAGTTCAACCGCGAACTGGTGGGCTACCTGCGGGGATTGCTCTTCCTGGCCGTGGCCCAGGATGGGGCCGACCTGCTCGACGTCACCGGAGAGACGCTCTCGGAGATGCGCCTCCGGGCGGAGCGCACCACGGTGGCCCACCTGGCCGGCTGGATACGCCGGTTCAGCCTGCTCGATGCCGACCTTCGGACCCTGTACGGGCAGTTGCCCTTTGAACTGGCCCTGGTGGAGGCCCTTCTGCCGGCTTCTTCCCCATCCCCTCGGGGCATGGAGCCTCCGGCCCGCCCGGCCGTTTCCCCCCGGCCCGCCAGGCCGCCCCACCCGATAGGCCCCAGCGAGGAGAAAACGGCCTCTCCCCAGGCGCGCGGACCCGCCTCGGAGCGCCCCGGCACAGGCGGTTCGGGAAGTGCCCCGGATGCGGGCGGTTCGCGGGCCGCCCCTACGTCCCCGCCCCAGCCGGCCGAGGGGGGCATCACCCTGGAGGAGGTCCTGCAGGTCTGGCCCGAGGTGGTCGAGAGCATCCGTCCGGTGGACCCCTCGGTGCAGGCCCTGCTCCACGGCTATTCCTGCCGGCCCGTCGCCGTAGAGGGCCGTATTGTTGTTCTGGGCTTTCGCTACGAGTTTCATAAGGGAAAGATCGAGGAGGTGCGCAACCGGCGCATCGTGGAGCAGGCCCTTTCCAGGGTCCTGCGCGGAAGTTACGGCATCCGTTGTGTCCTGAGCGAGTCGGGGAGCCGGCCGGCCGACTCGCGGAAACAGGTCAACCCCCGGGTTCGGGCGGCGGCCAACATCTTCAACGCCCGCATCGTGGAGACACTCCCGGGAGAGGACGGCCAGGAGGTTGAGGATGCGTCTGGACTCTAGAATTTTGCGCCAGGTACAGCAGCAACAGGAGCAGATGATGCAGGACCTGGCCGGCAGGACGGTCGAGGTCACCGTAGGAGGCGGGGCAGTGCGCCTGGTGATGAACGGACAGCAGGAGGTCCAGGAACTGGCCATCGCCCCCGAGGTGGTGGACCCCAACGAGGTGGAGATGCTCCAGGACCTCCTGATCGCCGCCTTCAACGAGGGGGTGGCCCGTTCCCGGGAACTGGCCGAAGAGCGGATGAAGGCGTTGCTCCAGAGCCTGGGCCTCCCCGGCCTGCGCCGGTAGGAGTACGGCCGGACGGGGACGGAGGTAGCCCTTGAAAGAGATGGTGGAACGTTACCTGCCCCGGCCGGTCGCCCGGCTGGTGGAGGAACTGGTCCGGCTTCCGGGCATCGGCCCCAAGAGCGCCTCGCGTCTGGCCTATTACCTCCTGCGCGCCCCCGAAGAAGAAGCCCGCGCCCTGGCCGAGGCCATCCTGGAGATGAAGCAGCGCATTCGGCTCTGTTCGCGTTGCTTCAACATCACCGAGGCGGATCCCTGCCCCATCTGCGCCGATGAGGGACGCGACCGCTCCCGCATCTGCGTCGTCGAGCAGCCGCTGGATGTCGTTGCCCTGGAGCGCACCGGGCACTACCGGGGCCTCTACCACGTCCTGCACGGGGCCCTCTCCCCGGTGGAGGGCATCGGCCCCGAGGACCTGCGCATCCGCGAACTCCTCATCCGGGTGCGCCTTCAGCCGGTGGAGGAGGTCATCCTGGCCACCAATCCGAACCTGGAGGGCGACGCCACGGCGATGTACCTGGCCCAGCAACTCATTCCCCTGGGGGTGCGGGTGACCCGCCTGGCCCACGGCCTGCCGATGGGCGGAGACCTGGAGTATGCCGACGAGGTCACCCTGAGTCGGGCGCTGGAGGGGCGGCGGGAGATGTAGGGCCGGGGACGGCCGGCGAGATTGAAAGGAGAGCCTGATGGAAGAGATCGAGGAGGTGTTGGCCGACTTGCTCGGCTCCGTGCCGGGGGCAACGATGGCCGGCCTCCTGGGGATGGACGGCCTGGCGGTGCAGATCGCCCTGGCCGAATCGTTCCAGGAGGTGGAGACCGAACTTCTGGAAGTCGAACTGGCTGCCCTGGCTGAGGCGGTGCAGAAGGCGGCCGGGGCCCTCGCCGCTGCCCCCAGCCCCGAGTTTTTCCTGGGGACGCCCCGGTGCAACTTCCTGGGAGCCCCGCTGAACGCCGGGGTGGGGACAGGCGAAATGCCCGCCCTGACCTCCTACTTCCTCGTCCTGGGGCTTTCCCCGGACGCCGACTTGGGGAAGGCCCGCGAAGCGCTGAAGCGGGCCTGCGCTTCCCTGTCCGGGTGACCCATCGTTTGGAGCACCCGTATGGACCGGACGGGCGCCTGGCTGGAACTGAGGGTGGAGGCCGATCCGGAGGCGGTGGAGGCCGTCTGTGAGGTGCTTTCCCGCCACGGCTATCAGGGCGGCGTGGTGGTCGAGGAGGCCCGCCGGCCGGCCGATAACGGCCTCTCCCTGGAACCAGACCCGGGCCGGCCCGCCGTCCTCTATACCTATATCCCCCGGGATACCCACGCGGCCCAGACGGTGCGAAAAATCGAAATGGCCCTGAGCCTCCTGGGGCAGTTGCGCCCCATCGGACCGCTGCGGGTGCGCACCCTCACGGAGGAGGATTGGGGACAGGCCTGGAAAGCCTATTATCCTGTCCTCCAGGTGGGCCAGCGGCTGGTGGTGGTGCCGGCCTGGAAGCGCTTTCGCCCCTCCCCAGGGCAGATCGTCCTCCGGCTGGACCCCGGCCCGGCCTTTGGCACCGGACTGCACCCGACGACGCAACTCTGCCTTCGCGCCCTGGAGCGTTTCCTGAGGCCCGGGATGCGCGTCCTGGACCTGGGCACCGGCTCGGGCATCCTGGCCATCGCCGCCGCCCGGCTGGGAAGCGGCCCCGTGCTGGCGCTGGATCACGACCCCGTCGCCGTGCAGGCGGCCCGCCGGAACGTGCGCCGGAACCGGCTGGGCCGCCGCGTGCAGGTGCGGGAAGGGACGATTGGGGCCGGGCTGGGCCCTTTTGACCTGATCCTGGCCAACCTCCTGGCCCGGACGATTCAGGAACTGGCCGGCCGGCTGGCCGCTGCCCTGTCGCCCGGAGGACTCCTGGTCGCCTCGGGCATCCTGGTGGAGCAGGCCGGTGAGGTGCAGGCGGCGCTCCAGGCGGCCGGGCTGGCCGCCGTCGAGGGGCAACCCGACGGGCTGCCCCTTCGGGAAGGCGACTGGGTGGCCCTGGTCCATCGGCGTCCTGGGGGGGAAGAATGAACCGCTTCTTTATCCCGCTCCCATCTCCGACCCCCGACCGGCTGGATATCACCGACCCGGCCCTTCTTCACCGGATGCGCGATGTCCTGCGCCTGAAGCCGGACGACGTGGTGGTGGTGTTCGATAACTCCGGCTGGGAACACGAGGTGCTCCTGGAGCAGGTCGGACCCGACCGGATTCTCGGCCGGATCCGCCGGACGCGGCTTTGCCAGAACGAGCCGCGTATCCAGGTCACCCTGTATCAGGCCGTGCTCAAGGGGGAGCGCTTCGAGTGGGCGCTCCAGAAGGGCACCGAGGTGGGGGTCAGCGTCTTTGTCCCTCTGTTGAGCGAACGGTGCATCGTCCAGGACGCCCACCAACTCTCCCGGCGCAAGTTGCAGCGTTGGGAGAAGATACTTCAGGCGGCGGCGGAGCAATCCCGGCGGGGACGGGTGCCTGCCTTGCAGCCGCTCCTGCTCTTTGCCGCCGCCTGCGAACAGGTGCACCGCAGCGGCACCCTGGCCCTTCTCCCCTGGGAGGAAGCCTCCACCCCGTTGCGGGAGGTGTTGGAAGAGGCCAGACCGGAAAGCCCCTTCAACGTGGCCATCTTCATCGGCCCGGAGGGGGGCTTTTCGGAGGCGGAGGTGCAACTGGCGGGCCGCTATGGCCTCCGCCCGGTTCGCCTGGGGCCGCGCATCCTGCGGGCGGAGACGGCCGGTGTGGTGGCCACAGCCCTGGTCCTGTACCACTACGGCGACCTCTGAGGGAGCCGCAGATGCCGGGATGTTTCGATCTGCACCTGCATACCGAGGCCTCGCCCGATAGCCTGCTGCGCCCGGCCGAACTTCTGGAGGCCTGCTCCCGGCTGGGTCTGGCCGGCGTTGCCGTGACCGACCATGATACGATCGAGGGGGCGCTGGAGGTGCTGCGCCTGGCCCCGCCGGGGTTGCAGGTCATCGTGGGCGAGGAGGTCGGCTCCCTCCAGGGCGAGGTGCTGGGGATTTTCCTGCGGGAGGAGGTCCCGGCGGGCATGGGTGTCTGGGAAACCGTCCGGGCTATCCGTGCCCAGGGAGGGCTGGTGGGTGTGCCCCATCCCTGCGATTCCTGGCGGCACGTTCTGCCGCTGGAGGTGGTGGAGGAACTTGCCCGGACCGGGTGGCTCGACTTTATCGAGGGGCGCAACGGCCGGGTTCTGCGCCAGGAGAACAACCGCCGGGCAGAGGCGCTGGGGCGAAGGCTGGCCCTGCCGATGACGGCCGGCTCGGACGCCCATAGCGTCTGGGAGGTGGGGGCCTGTACGGTGCTCCTGCCGGCCTTTGCCGGGCCGCAGGAGTTCCTGGTCGCCCTGTCCCGGGGGCGGTTGCTCGGCCGGCCCAGCCCGCCCTGGAGCAAGATGGGCAGCGTGCTCGCCCGCCTGCGCCGCCTGCCCGGGGCTTCCTGACCCCCCCTTTTTCCCCGATAGAACGCTCAGAGTCTGGGCCAGTTTGGCAGGTCGGGCGAGGTGTTGCCATGGTGGCACCCATGCCCTCCCGTAGGGGGGTTCGCGAACCACTACGGAGCCGACACAGCGCAGCAGGCCATCCGAACCCTCCGCCTTGCCTGCATCCGTCTTTCCCCCCGGCCGGCGCAGGCCGGCCGCCAGGCGGGGGCGACTTCCCGTCGCTCCTCGACGATATTTGACAGCGGGCCTTGTTCGGTGTATAATATCAACCGAAGTCTATAGAATCGGCCGTTGAATTTTCGCCGGAGAAAGGCGATGAAAAAGGCGCTGGTGGTGCCGCTGACGGACGAAGAGGTCCAGGAACTCTACCGCATCCTCCTCGACGGCGATGCCGAGGGGGCGCTGTCCTTCATCCGGGAGCACCTCCGCGCCCCGCTCCTCCATGCCCTGGAGGGCGGCTGAAAGGTCCTGATCGAGGTCCCCGGGGCGGGGCCGACGATGGTCCAGGGCAGGTTGTTCTGGTAGGGGCGAACGGCCGTTCGCCCCTACTTCAGGGGCGAACGGCCGTTCGCCCCTACTTCAGAAAACGGGGCGGTTCGAGAGCCTGCCGTTGCCTCTGCCTGAAAGGACGCGGTCCAGGGGTGAAACGCCCGCCCCCGCGTTGTGGGGAAGGTCTGGCCTTTTCCGTCGCCTGAAAAATTCGCTACAAGGAGGTGTTTGCCATGTCCAAGCCCCGTTTCGTCATGTGCATCTGCACCGGGGAATGCCCGGGTTTCGCCCAGTTGAACCTGTGGCAACTGATCAATCGGGTACGCAATGAACTGGATGTCGAATATGCCATCGTTCACCCGCAACTTTGTGTGGCCGATGGCGACCGTTTCTGGCTGGACTATGCCAGGCCGGACGTCACCTACATCGTGGGGGCCTGCGACCCCATGATGCAGCGCAAGATGTTTCGCCAAACTCTGGCCGAGCGCGGAGTGGACTTTGACCGGCAGGTGGTCTCCCTGGACCTGCGCAACCTCTCTACCGAGGATGCCTTCCGGAAGGTTGCCGAGGCCGTGGACCGGGCAACGCATCGGGAGGGATGAGATGGGCGAAAAACTCTGGGAGGGCATCCCCCGGCGCGAGGTGCCCTGGCATCCGACTGTGGATGAAGACCTCTGCGTGGGCTGTCGGTCCTGCATCGACTTCTGCCCCTCCGGTGTCTATGACTGGGATGAGGAGCGGAACCTCCCGCTCGTCGCCCGTCCGGAGGACTGCGTTGTCTACTGCATGGGCTGCGCCAAGGTCTGTCCGGAAGAGGCCATCCACTTCCCGGAGAAAGAGGAAATCGTCTCCCTGGTCCGGGAATTGCGGAAGAAGTACGCTCCGGCAACCGGGGACGTGTAAGGCAGTCGAGGGGGAGGCGGCGCGGAAGGCCTGCCTCCCCCTCCATTCCCAGGGAGAACCTGGCCATGTTGATCGAGAAGTACGACCTGGAGGTCTTTACCCCGCCCTGTGAGCCGGGGGCGGAGCGCTTCAGCGCCATTGCCCGGCTCCTGGTGGACATCCGCGAGGTCCTGCCCTATCTCAACGCCACCCTGCGCGGGGCGGTCTATCACCCCGGCGCCCCGGCGCTGACCTGGACCAAGGGAGGCCACAACGTTGCCTTCCACCCTTACGAGATCGCCGTGAGCAACGTGGAGGACCGGGAGGCGGCGATTCGAGAAATCGAGGGGCTGGTGAAACTGGTCAACCGCACCTGGGAACGGCGGGCGGAGATCGCCCCGGACTATGAGACCCACCGTCGGCCGACGCCGATGGAGGTATACAAACTCCTCCCCGGCGGCAACTGCAAGAGGTGCGGCCAGCCCACCTGCTTCACCTTCGCTTTGAAGTTGGTGGCCGCCCAGGCCCGTCTGGAGGAGTGTCCTCTTCTTTTGGAACCGGAGTATGCCGACCGGCTGGCCAGACTGCGCGAGATCGTGATCGAGGCTCCGGCCATCGGCTGAAGTGCGGGATTCCAGCGGCACCTTCAGGCCGGGGGAGGCCCGGCCGGCCAGCCCAGCCGGCGCTCCGTCCCGGAAAGAAGGCGGGCGATGTTGTCGCGGTGCTGGAAGACCAGGAGGCCCGAGACCAGCAGGCCGTAGAGGAAGAGGGGCAGGGAAAAGGGCAGGAAGCAGGCCTGGAGGAGGAGGCCGGGCGGGACCAGGGCGGCCCCGACGATCGAACCCAGGGAGGCGTAGCGGCTCGCCAGCACGACGATGAGGCCCAGGAGGAAGGCCGTCCCGGCCACGGCCGGGGCCAGGGGGAGGAGCGTGCCCAGGGTGGTGGCCACCCCCCGTCCGCCCTGGAAGCGGATGTAGACCGGCCAGTTATGGCCGGCGATGGCGGCTAGGCCGCAGAGGAGGCCGGCGTACAGGGGGGAGAAGGCCTCGGCCGGAAGGGGCCAGCCGGCCGGCCGCGAGAAAAGCGTCTGCCAGCGCTCCTGCACCCAGGCCGACCCGGCCAGCCATCTCCCCACCCAGACTGCCGCCGTCCCTTTCAGCACGTCCAGGAAAAAGACCACCAGGGCCGGCAACAGCCCCGCCGCCCGGAAGACGTTGGTCGCCCCGCTGCGCCGGCTGCCGATTCGCCGCACGTCCATCCTCCGGACCAGACGCACGACGACCACGCCGCTGGGGAAGGAGCCCAGAAGGTAGCCCAGAAGCACGGCCGGCAGGTATAGCATCTTGGCCTCCGGCAACCCTCCTGTAGCCTGGCACTGCGCGAAATTTGCAACCGGCTCAGGTCAGGGGCAGGTCGTAGATGCGCCAGACCTTGTAGCGACGGGCGCCCACAAACTCCGAGGCCCGGAGGATGAGGTCGTTATCCTCCAGAAGCATGGAATTCTCACATTGCTGGTAGCCCTGGCGGAGGGCATGTTCCCAGCCCTCCAGGAAGAGCAGGGCATCGATGCCGAGGCCGCGGTAGGGGGGACGGATTCCGTAGAACATGAGGCGCAGGCGCGGCAGTTTCCCCCGTCGGCGCATCCAGAGGAGGCGGAGCACCCGCACCAGGTCGGAGTCGCCGTACCAGCGCCAGCGCGGCCTCAGGGCGTAATAGGGGTCGGGAAAGGCCCCCAACACTGCCGCCGGCTCTCCCCGGACGTAGGCGAACCGCACCAGGCCCGGGTCCAGGATCGGCCGCAGCGTTTCGGCCAGCGTGACGGCTTCCTCGTCCAGAATCGGCAAAAAGCCCCAGTTCTGCGCCCAGGCGTCGTTGTAGATGGCCACGATCAGACGGACGTCGCCCAGGAGGTCGTTCATATTGATGCTACGGGTCTCGATTCCGCCGCGCCGACGCACCCGTTCGGCCAGGGAGACCAGGCGTGGGGGCGGGCCCGGCTGCACGTCGAAGATATAGGCGTAGTAATCTTTGGCCTTGCGAAAGCCGTAGCGCTCCAGGAACTCGCCGTAATAGGGCGGGTTATGGGTCAGTTCAACGGTGGGAGGATACTGGAAGCCCTCCACCAGGCATCCCTGGCGTTCGTGGGTGGCGTTGGAGTATTCGCCCGGGCCGCGCAGGACCGTCATGCCCCGGGCGCGCACCCATTCCCGGGCCCGGTCCAGGAGCGCTTTCGCCACCTCGTAATCCTCGATCACCTCGAAGAAGCCGAAGAAGCCGAACTTCCCCTGGTAGTGCTCGTTGAAGCGGTGGTTGATGGCCGCCGAGATGCGCCCCACCGGCTTCTTTCCCCGCCAGGCCAGGAAATGGGTAACCTCGGAGAAGGTATGGTAGACATGCCGGGGGGTGAGCAGGCCGACCAGGTGGAGCAGGCGGCTTCCCAGGAGGTCGCCGCGCAGGGGCGGCGTCCAGCAGGGGTCGCCCCGGTAGAGTCGCCAGGGGAAATCGGCGAAGAGGCGGAGACGGGGGGAACCCAGAGGGATTTCCTCGATGATCAGGGGTGCGGAAGGCATAGACAACCTCCAGCGGCGCTCACGTTTTGGAGATATTTTACCATAGAGAGAGGCATCTGTCCAAAACCTGCCCGCCCGGAGCACCTGGCTCCGGGCGGAACGTTGGGTTCTTCCGGGCGGAGAAATCTTTTACTGCCTCTTGATCACCAGGGGGTAAAGCGGGATGGCCCCGACGACGGCCAGGAGGATGCTGGCGAAGAGGCAGATGAACAGGCCGGCCCCCGGGCCGGCCCCGCCGGGCACGCTGAAGAGGTCGATCAGGCAGACAAGAAAACCGATGGCGCCGGCGCCGAACATGACCCAGGAGGCAATCGTCCGGACTTGGCCGGAGACGAACATTCCCTCCAGCCCGGCGCCGATGGCCGCCAGGGAACAGATGAAGACGAGCCAGCCGGCTCCCCACTGAAAGCCGGAGGCCGAAAAGCCGAAGACTGTCACCCAGGGCAAGAGCACGCCGATGAAGATGACCAGCCCCAGGACGGCCGAGGCCAGGCTGAGTTTGGGAATCGGCTGCTTGAGACCGATATTCATGGGGTCCTCCTTTTCTTCGCTTCAGAACCGATTTCTCCGCCCGGATGCGCCTGGTGGTTGGGGACGACATCGGCCCCGGCCCTATCGGCCAATGGATCTTCGATAAGCCACCCTGCACAACGATATTATAGCAGAGAACGGTCGGCGTGGCAAACCGCGTTGACAAACAGGCCGCCTTGTGGTATGCTTTATAAAGCAAAATAATTTGGTCGTGAAGTATCGGCCGGGCCGAGGAGAGGAAAGACGATGGAGATCGAACAGGAACTGGAGGAGATGGCCGTCCTGGTCCCTCGCCTGGTAGGGGCGTTCCAGCGGAACTTTTCCCGGGAACTGGCCCGCCTGGGGCTGACCTTTCCCCAGTTCATCGCTCTGAATGCCCTGGAACGCTTCGAGGGGGTCTGCCGGATGGGGCCGCTGGCCGAAGCGGCCCTGCAAAGCGCCGCCTCGATGACCGGAATCGTGGACCGCCTGCTGGAGCGAGGGCTGGTCCGGAGGAAACGCCATCCGGAGGACCGTCGTTCCGTCCTGGTCGAGTTGACCGAACAGGGGCGGGCTCTGCTGGAAGAGGTGCGGGAGGCCCGCCGGCGGGAAGTCCGTCGCCTGCTGGAGGTGCTCCCGGAGGCCGAGCGCCGGCGGCTGCGGGAGATCATCGGCCTGCTGGTCGCGGCGATGGAGAAGGAGGGCAGGGAGTAACCGTATCCTTTCCGGGGAGCAGAGGCGGCCGAAGGAGCCCTGGCTGGCGCCGCCTGAGCATCCTCTGCGTGCTCTGCGGTGAGGGGGAAATGGGCGGGGAGGGATTCGAACCCTCATGCCTTGCGGCCCATGCTCCTAAGGCATGTGTGTCTGCCGTTCCACCACCCGCCCTGATTTTTATGATAGCACAGGTCTGTCCTTCGGGCAAGCCGGCCGCCAACGAGACGGTATCCGTTTCGCAGGTCGGCCAAGTTGCCACCACAAGGCAGGTGCGGGTTTCAAACAGAAAGACACGCCGCCAACGGAAATTTGACATCCGGCCCTTCCGGTGTTAAAATTATTCTGTCTTTGGAGGCGAAAGATGTCCTGGCGCAGCGCCTTTGAGGCCGGCTGGTGGCGGTATTGGGAGGGCTACATCTACCGCCGGCCCCCGCGAGGGGGGCCGACCGGCTTCCACGCCTGAGAGGCGCAGCGGCAGAGGAATCGTCTGGTACGGGGCGTGGGACCGGTCGAGTCCCACGCCCTTTCGATCGTCAGGAGGGCGGCGATGGCCGCGGCGGACTGGGAACATCTCCTCACCCGGGGCGTGGCCGAGGTGATCGTCCGGGAAGAACTTCTTCAGAAACTTCGCTCCGGCCGCACCCTGCGGCTGAAACTGGGCTTTGACCCCTCCAAGCCCGACCTGCACGTCGGCCATGCGGTGGTCCTGCGCAAGATGCGCCAGTTCCAGGACCTCGGCCACCAGGTGGTGCTGATCGTCGGCGACTGGACCGCCCAGATCGGCGACCCCTCCGGGCGCGACACGAGCCGGCAGATGCTCACCCCCGAGGAGGTGCAGGCCAACGCCCAGACCTACATCCAGCAGTTCTCCCTCATCGTGGACGCCGAACGGACCGAGGTGCGCTGGCAGAGCGAATGGTTCGGCCGCTTCACCCTGGCCGACGTCTTCCGGCTGACCAGCCGCTTCACCCTGGCCCAGATGATGCAGCACGAGACCTTTCGCCAGCGTTACGAGGAGGGCCGCCACCTTTCCCTGATGGAACTCCTCTACCCCCTTCTTCAGGCCTATGACTCGGTGGCCATCCAGGCCGACGTCGAATTCGGCGGGACCGACCAGAAGTTCAACATCCTGGCCGGCCGGGAACTCCAGCAGTCGCTGGGATTGCCCCCGCAGGACGCCTTTCTCTGCCCCCTCCTCATCGGCACCGATGGCCGCAAGATGAGCAAAAGTTTCGGCAACACGATCGACCTGACCACGCCGCCCAGGGAGATGTACGGCCGGGTTATGCGCATTGACGACGCGGTGATGATGGACTACTACGAACTGCTCACCGATGTGCCCGATGCCGAACTGGCCGAAATGCGTCGGGCGCTCGCCTCCGGGGAAGCCCACCCGATGGAACTGAAGAAACGCCTGGCCCGCCTTCTGGTGGGTTGGCTGCACAGCCAGGAAGAGGCCGTCCGCGCCGAGGAGGAGTTCGAGCGCGTCTTTCAGCAACGCCAGGCTCCGGAGGAGGTGCCCACCTTCGTCCTGGATCGGGAAATGCCCCTGGCCACCATCCTGAGCACCGTCGGCCTCGTCCCCAGCACGAGCGAGGCCCGCCGGCTCATTCGCCAGGGGGCGGTGGAACTCGACGGCCGGCGCCTGACCGACCCCCGGGCCACCCTGGGCCCGGAGGCACTTCCCTCCCAGGGTTCGCTCCTGCGGGTCGGGAAACGGCGCTTTCTCCGGCTGCGGCCGGAGCGAGTATCGGCTTGAAATCGCCTGTTGAAGGAGGTCCCATGGCTACCATCCAACTGCGTCTGCTTTCCGAGGAAGATGTACGGCGCATCCTGGAAGAGGCCTACGCCCTGCTGGAGGAACCGGGGGTGCGGGTCTATGACCCGGAGGCGCTGGAGATGCTCGAAGGGGCCGGGGCCCGGGTGGACGGGGAGACCCGCACCGCCCACATCCCCGCCCAGATGGTGGACCGGGCGCTGGAGACGGTGCCCCGTTCCTTCTACCTGTACGACCTTCAGGGCCGGCCGGCCGTGCACTATGGCGGCGACGATGTGCACTTTGACCCCGGCTCGGCGGCCATCTACATCCTGGATTATGGAAGCACCCGGTCGCGCAAGCCGGTGACCGCCGACCTGGTGGCCCTCCTGAAACTGGCCGACGTGCTGAAGGAACTGGATGCCGTCAGCACGGCCCTGGTCTGCTCCGACGTGCCCCGGGAGATCTCCGACCTCTATCGCCTCTACCTGGCCCTGCGCTTCACCGGCAAACCCGTGGTCACCGGGGCCTTTGCCATCGAGACCTGGGAGGTGATGTACCGCCTTCTGGTGGCGGTGGCCGGGAGCGAGGAGGCACTGGCCGCCCGTCCCCGGGCCGTCTTCGACGTCTGCCCCTCCCCGCCGCTCCTCTGGAGCGAGATTACCTGTCGAAACCTGGTGGATTGTGCCCGGCACAACGTCCCGGCCGAGTTCGTCTCCATGCCTCTGGCCGGGGCCACCGGCCCGGCCACCCTGGCCGGCTCGGTCGTCCAGCACGCCGCCGAGAGCCTGAGCGGCATCGTCATCGGGCAACTGGCCAATCCGGGGGCGCCGCTGGTCTGGGGCGGCTCCCCCGCCGCCTTTGACATGCGCACCGGCACCCCGCCCATGGGGGCCATCGAGACGATGATGATCGACCTGGCCTATGCCCAGGTGGGCAAGTCCCTGGGGTTGCCCACCCACGCCTATATGGGCATGAGCGACGCCAAGGTGTTGGATGCCCAGGTCGGGCTGGAATCGGCCCTGGGCACCCTTCTGGCCGCCCTGGGGGGAATCAACATGGTCTCCGGGGCCGGGATGCTCGACTTTGAGAGTTGCCAGAGCCTGGAGAAACTGGTGATCGACCACGAGATCATCGCCATGGTGCGCCGTTTCCTGCGGGGCATCGACACGGGCGAGCCTTCCCTGGGGTTGGAGATCATCCGCCAGGTAGGCCATCGGGGCAACTTCCTGGTCACCCAGCACACCCGGCGCCACTTCCAGAAGGAACTTTACCTCCCCTCGTCGGTCATTGACCGCGACTTTCGCCAGGCCTGGGAAGAGAAGGGGGGGCTGGACGCCGCGGCCCGGGCCCACCGGCGGGTCCAGGAGTTGCTCGCCGTCTATCAGCCCCCGGCCCTTCCCGACGAGGTGGTGGCCGAACTGGAGGAGATCACCTTGCAGGCCGGCCGGCCCTATGGCCTGGAACATCTGCCCGTCTGGTATGGATAGGTCCAACATCAGGAGGAAATCCACCGATGTCCAAGGAAGAACTGCTGGCTGCCATGTCCGAAAGCGTCATCGAGGGGGAAATCGAGCGGGCCGCAGAACTGGCCCGCCAGGCCCTGGAGGAGGGGGTGGATCCCCTGGAGGCCATCGAACAGGGCTACGCCCGGGGAATCCGGGAGGTGGGCGAGCGCTTCGCCCGGGGCGAGTACTTCCTGCCCCACCTGGCGATGGGGGCCGAGGCGATGAAGGCGGCGATGGCCGTCCTGGAGCCGGAACTGGCCCGCCGGCAGAAGGAGCGCACCACCCTGGGCCGGGTGGTCATCGGCACCGTGGCCGGCGACATCCATGAGATCGGCAAGACGCTGGTGGCGACGATGCTCTCGGCCGGCGGCTTTGCCGTGACCGACCTGGGGGTGGACGTGCCCACCCGGCGCTTTGTGGAGGCGGTGCGGGAGGAAAAGCCCCACATCCTCGGCCTCTCCGCCCTGCTCACCACCACCATGTTGGTCCAGCGCGAGGTCATCGCCGCCCTGGAGGAGGCCGGGTTGCGCGACCAGGTCAAGGTGATGGTCGGGGGGGCTCCGGTTACCCAGGCCTGGGCCGATGAGATCGGGGCCGACGGCTATGCCGAAGATGCCATCGGGGCCGTGCAGCGGGCCCGCCAGTTGCTCGGCCTGGCGTGAAAACAGGCCGGATTTGTGATCTGGATTACAGCAGGAGAGAGGACTCCCGGCTATATTGAAATCACTCTCCTTCTCCTCCTTGTTGGACCCTGGGGGTGAGACCCTGCCTCACCCCCAGGCCCCTTTTTATGGAGGCTCTTTCCTATTGCAGGCTGACCACCAGGCCGGAGTACTTTTCGGCCAGAACCTGGGCCTGTTCCTCCGAGACGGCCTCGGCGTAGATGTTGAAATAGGGGCCGTCGGCGTCGGGGACGATAAGCACCCACTCCTCGCCTCCCAGTCCGATCTTGACCCCGTCTACCCGGTCCAGGATGCGTTCGGCGTACTGCTCGTTCAGCATGCGCATGACCTGGCCTTTGCTTTCCCAACGACAGGGGATGCGCAGGCGGGCCATGTGGTAAGGAGGAAGTTGGGCCAGGGCTTCGGAAAGCGTCGTCTGCTGGCGGGCCAGGAGTTCCATCAACTTGACGATGGCAAAGAGGCCGTCGCAGATGGGGTAGAACTGGGGGAAGATGAAGGAGCCGGCCGTATCTCCGGCCACCAGGACCTCCTGCTCGGCGCACGCCTCCATCAGGGCGGAAGGGTTGACCCGGGTGCGAATCACCCGCGCCCCATACCGCCCGGCCAGCCGCTCGATGGCCTGGGGGGCCGAGACCGGAACGGCCACTGCCCCTCCACCCCCATGGGCGGCCAGGCTCAGGTAGGTCAGGAGCACCAGCGTCCGGATGCCGTCTATCCGCTTTCCCTGGTCATCCACCAGGTAGATGCGCTCCCCGCCGGTATCCAGCCGCACCCCGAAGTTGGCCCCGACCACCGGCACCAGGGACGAAAGGAGCCCCATCGCCTCCTCGAACTCCTGGGCCGTGCGGTAGAGTTTGGAGTCGTCCAGGGTGGAGTTGAGGGCCACCACGTCCACGTTCAACTCGTCCAGGATGGCCGGGAGGACCCTGGCGCCGCTGGAGTTGGCATAGTCCACCACCAGGCGCATCTTTTTCCCGGCCGAGCGCAACAGTTCCATATCCAGGGCGCGGCGGAAGGCGGCCAGGTAATGCTCTTCCACCTGGGGAGGGTCGTAGATGCGGCCGATGTCGTCCAGGTAGACCCGGCGAAAGTCCTCCTGGAAGAAGACGCGCTCGATCTTGCGCCGGGCGGCCGGCCCCAGGTCCAGCCCCCGTTCGTCGAAGAAGAGGATATCCACCACCCGGTTGTCGAAGGGGGAGAGGCGCACGTGAATTCCGCCGGCCATCCCCAGGGCGTGGGTGACGTAGCGGGCCACCGGAATCGGAACCGAATGCAGGTCGGCCACGTGCACCCCGGCCGAGGGCAGCCCGGAGATGAGTGCCCGCTTGATCATCCGGGGGGTGTAATGGGCATCCCGGTTCATCGTCACCACGGCCCCCTTGCGCAGGGTGGCTCCGTAGGCGGCCCCCAGGCGGGCGGCGAACTCCGGGGTGATGTCCACGTTGACCAGCCCGCTCACCCCATAGCGCCCAAAGAGCACCTTGCGCCCCTGCGCCCCCCAGATGATGCTGGTGGAGACGGTTGCCCCTTCCTCGATCTCCTTGTCCGGCCAGATGCGTACCCCCGGCTGGATGATCGCCCCGGCGTTCACGGTGGTTCCATCCCCGATCACCGCCCCCTCAAAGATCATGGCCCGCCGCTTGATCGTACACTGCCGGCCGACGATGGCCCCCCGCAGTTCGGCCCGTTCCCCGATGTAGGAGTTCCGCCAGATGATCGAACGGTCCACATGCGCCCGGTTTTCCAGGATGGTGAAGTCGCGCACCACCGAAGGCCCGTAGATCACCGCCCCTTCCTGGACCTTGGCCCCGTAACCCAGGTAGACCGGCCCTTCGATGATCGCCTCGGGGGAAAGTTCCACCTCGAGGTCGCACCAGAGGCCCGGCCGCACCTCGATTCCGCTGCGCTCCAGGTTGACCCGGCCCTCCAGGTAGTCGGCGCTGGCCCGCATATACTCCTGCACGTTGCCGATATCGCACCAGTAGCCGGTGGCGATGTAGCCGTAGATCGGTTCCCCGCGCTCCAGGAGGAGGGGGAAAAGGTCCTGACTGAAGTCAAAGGGCCGGTCGGCGGGGATATCGTCCAGGATGCGGGGGTCGAGCACGTAAATCCCTGTGTTCACCGTGTCGGAAAAGACCTCGCTCCAGGAGGGCTTTTCCAGGAACTGGCGCACCCGCCCCTCCTCGTCCACGATGACCACCCCGTACTCCAGGGGGTTGGGCACCCGCGTCAGGGTGATGGTGACGGCGGCCTGGCGCTCGCGGTGAAAGGCCAACACCTTCTCCAGGTCGAAATCGGTGAGGGCATCGCCGCTGATGACCAGGAAAGGCTCGTCCAGGAAGGCCTGGGCCTGCCGGACGCTGCCGGCCGTGCCCAGGGGCATCTCCTCGATGGAATAGTGCAGGTGGACGCCGAAGTTGCTTCCGTCGCCGAAATAGTCCTGCACCCGGTCGGCCATGAACTGGAGGGTGACCACAATCTCGGTGAAGCCGTGCCGCCGGAGCAGGCCGACGATGTGGGCCATCACCGGCTTATCCACCAGAGGAACCATCGGCTTGGGCCGGTTGATCGTCAGCGGTCGCAGGCGGGAACCCTGCCCGCCGGCCATGATGACGGCTTTCACAGGACACCTCCTGGATTTCACCCGATTTCCCTTCCGGCATCCGACAGGGCGTTCCTCGCCCACACGGAGCCTCGCGTTCGAGAGCGATATCCGACGGGCGTATCGCCGACATCATCATACCATAGAAGGGAAGAGGGGTCAATTTCCCCAGGGGCACCGGGTGCGCGCCATGGGTTTTCTGCGCTATTCCCGGCCCCTGCCTCCGATTCCCCCATCAAGGCCCTTGGGAGGGCTATGGACTGGCCCCCCCTTTGCTCTGGTAGGCGGATTTCAAACCCGCCCCTACCAGATGGCGGACACCCGGGGACACCTGAACCTGGGGACTTTGCCCGGCGGGCGGTGTCGGTTGCGCAAGGGAGGGGGAAGAGGTATAATGGGAGCAACTCGGTGGTGAGGAACGATTAGCCTTCCCCTTCCCCCTTTCCCCTCCCCCTCCCCAATTGGGGAGAGGGAGGGGTAGGGGGTGGGTGAGGGCTCCCCCGGGCCGGTCACCGGGAAGGACCCGCCGGCGGGGAAGGGCCGGACTCTCCGCCACCAGACAGAGATGGAGGTGCGCGATGAACGGTTCGCCCGGGTTCCAGAACGTTCCCAAGACCCAAATCCATATCAGGAGGTGCGAAATGAAAGGCCAATGGGCAATTGTAGGAAACGTCCTGGCCGTGCTTCTGCTGGCCCTGGCGGCGGGGATAAGCCAGGCCCAGGGGCCGGGGAGTGCGGGCATCCAGGCCCCCCTGGGCACCGCCTTCACCTACCAGGGACAACTCAAGGAAAACGGCAGCCCGGTCAACGATACCTGCGACTTCCAGTTCACGCTCTACGATGCCGCCGAGGGCGGGACGTCGCTCGGCACGCAGACCAGGACCGGCGTTTCCGTAAGCAACGGTTACTTCACCATCCCCGACCTGGACTTTGGCGCGGGCGCCTTCCAGGGCGACGCCCGCTGGCTGCAGATCGCCGTGCGCTGCCCGGCGGGGAGCGGCTCCTACACCGCCCTTGCCCCACGGCAGGCGCTCACCGCCGCGCCGTATGCCCTCTTCAGCAAAGCCGCCCCGTGGAGCGGCCTCAGCGGCGTCCCGGCCGGCTTTGCCGACAACGTGGATAACGACACCACCTATACCGCCGGCACCGGCCTTCTGCTTTCAGGCGGCCAGTTCAGCCTGTCTCCGACCTACCGCCTGCCGCAGGGTTGCACCAACGGGCAAATGGCCGTTTGGGATGCGGCGGGCTCCATCTGGACCTGTGCCACCCCGGCGGCCGGCGACATCACCGCGGTATACGCCGGAACGGGGCTATCCGGCGGCGGAGCAAGCGGCGACGTGACGCTGAGCGCCGATACGAACTACCTGCAGCGGCGGGTGAGCGGGACGTGTGCAGCCGGCAACGCCATCCGGGTGGTCAACGCCGACGGGACGGTGACCTGCGAAGCCGACGACGACACGACCTACACCGCCGGCACGGGCCTCCTGCTTTCGGGCAACCAGTTCAGCCTGGACACCGCCTACACCGATGGACGTTACTGGAAACTGGGCGGCAACAGCCTGTCCTCCGAGGGCAGTCTGGGCTCCTTGACCAACTATGCCCTGAACCTCCTGGTCAACGGCCAGCGTGCCCTGCGATTGGAGCCCCATGCGACCAGCCCGAACCTCATTGGCGGCTACAGCGGCAATAGCGTGACGGGCGGCGTGTACGGGGCGACGGTCGGGGGCGGGGGAGCGAGCAGCTCGACCAACCGCGTGACCGACGACTACGGCACGGTGGGCGGGGGCACCGGCAACCAGGCAGGCGATAATGCCGGCACCACATCCGACCGGCCGTATACCACCGTCGGCGGGGGCAGCGGCAACGCTGCCAGCGGCGACAGCGCCACCGTCGGCGGAGGCGAGGTCAACACCGCCAGCGGCTTCGCCGCCACCGTCGGCGGGGGCCAGGCCAACACCGCCAGCGGCAACTTCGCCACCGTCGGCGGGGGCAGGGACAACACCGCCAGCGGCCTGTACGCTACCGTCCCCGGAGGGAGGCAAAATACCGCCCAGGGTGACTACTCCTTCGCCGCCGGCCGGCGGGCCAAAGCCTACCACCAGGGCGCCTTCGTCTGGGCCGACTCCACCGATGCCGACTTTGCCTCCACCGCCGGCAATCAGTTTGCTGTGCGGGCAACGGGCGGGGTAAATTTCACCACCGGCAGCAACACGGACTTTCTGGTCAACGGCAACACCGTCTGGCACGCCGGCAACGACGGCTCCGGTTCCGGCCTGGACGCCGATACGGTGGACGGAGTCCACGCCGGCAACCTGGCGCGGACGACCTACGGAACCCTCTCTGCCCCTGGCAGCGTCACCATTGAGATCCCGCACTGGACCCCCTTTACGCTTCATCTGGGCAGTGGATGGCCTGACGTTGGCGGGGTCGCCTTTGTGCAGGGGTTTGAAAATGACTACTATGTGGCCATAACGTACATCGCATACAATGGCGACGGGACAAGTTCGTATGGTGGCGCTGAATGTTATGAGGGGAACACCACCACTCTGCTCACCTTTGGAAGTGGCAGCTATATCTACACGGTTCGGTGTCCTGGAGAGGCCTCCGGTCCGCACAACCTTGTTCTCACCGCCACGGGCGTAGAATTGCGCTACACGCTGATGTACTAGCGAGGGGGTGGCAAATGAGGCAAACGACGCTTTTCCTGGCCCTGACCGCCCTCCTCTTGCTGGCCTCCGTCGCCCTGGCCCAATCGGGCGGCGGCTACGACCTGACCTGGAACACGGTAGACGGCGGAGGATATACCTTTAGCGAAGGCGGCGGCTACTCCCTGGGCGGTACCGTCGGCCAGCCGGATGCGGGGGTGCTCTCCGGCGGGGGCTATACCCTGGCCGGCGGCTTCTGGGCCGGCGGGGCGGCGCGCTACAGCATCTACCTGCCGCTGGTGGTGAAGAACGATTAGCCCTCTCCCTCCCCCTTTCCCCTCCCTCTCCCCAATTGGGGAGAGGGAGGGGGAGGGGGGGGGGGAGGGCCAGATCATAGTAGGCAATCTCCCCGGTCGAGGCAAACCAGCCCGGCCTGCGGAATCGACCACGCCGGCATCTCCTGGCGTTGCGGCCGTTGGGGAGGCGGGCCCGGCGCTGTTTGGTGCGCAACGGGCACCACCGAAGAAGCCTGGACACCACTGGGGAAATGGGGGCAGGGTGCCGGTGTCCAGGGCCGGCGTTGCGGCGGATACCTCCACTCCGTTCCCGGGCGCATATCGGCACCTGTGGGATGACCTGTAGCGTCCGGTTCTGGGCGATGGTTTCTTATTTGCTTCTTTGGCCAGGATGTTATACAATTCTGGCCGCCTGTTCCGGAAAGACGATTGGGAAAATCGGGGATGAAAATTCTGTTTGTGTTGACCTATTACGCGCCGCACCGCACCGGCCTGACCATCCACGTCCAGCGCGTGGCCGAGGCGCTGGCCCGCCGTGGACATCAGGCCACCGTGCTGACCTCGCGTTATCGGCCCGAACTGCCCCGCGACGAGGTGCTCAACGGGGTGCGGGTGATACGGCTGTGGAGCCTGATGCGCCTCAGCCGCACCCAGGTCATGCCGGCCTTTCCGCTGGCCGCCTGGCGGCTGATCGCCCAGAGCGACGTCATCAACATCCATACCCCCCTTCCCGAGGCCAGCCTGATGGCCCTTTTCTCCCGCCTCCAGCGCAAGCCGCTGATCGTCACCCACCACGGCGACGCCGTCCTGCCGGCCGGCTGGCATAACCGCCTGATCGAGTTCCTGGTTTTCCGCGTCTACTGTGCTGCGGCGCGCTACGCCCGGGCGGTCATCGGCTACAGCCAGGACTATGCCGAGCATTCGACCTATCTGCGCCCTTTCCTCCCCAAGGTGAAGGTCATCTACCCGCCGATCGCCATCCCGCGGCCCGACCCGGCCGGCGTGGCGGCCATGCGCCGTCGCTACGGCCTGGAGGGGAAGACGGTGATCGGCTATGCCGGCCGTTTCGTGGAGGAAAAGCGGCCCGACCTGCTCATCCGGGCCATCCCTTACCTCCTGGAGCGTTTCCCGGAACTCCGCATCGCCTTCGCCGGCGAATACCTCATCCGCTACGAGAACTTTTACGAGCGTTGTCTGCCTCTGATCGAGCAGTACCGCGACCGCCTGGTCTTTCTCGGGTTGTTGACCGACCCCCAGGACATGGCCAACTTCTTCGCCCTCTGCGACGTCCTGGCCCTGCCCAGCGGGACGGAGTGTTTCGGCATGGTCCAGGCCGAGGCCATGCTCTGCGGGACGCCGGTAGTGGTCAGCGACACCCCCGGGGCGCGCGAGGTGGTGCGGGTCACCGGCATGGGCGAAATCTTCCCCCGGGGCGATATTCCGGCGCTGGCCGCCGCCCTGAGCCGGGTGTTGAACGGGCGGGAGCGATACATCAAGCCGCCGGAGCAAATCGCCGCCACCTTCAGCCTGGAGCGCACGGTGGACCGCTACGAGGCGCTTTTCCGTTCCTCGTTGAACGTTGATCGCCATTGCCCAGCCTAGGGCAGGCGCGGCAGTACCCGGCCGGTTGGAGTGTAGCGGGATATGGCGCAGGGCAAGGAACGGCCGATTCACGCCCCCAGGCCGGATGAACCGGGTTGGCTTTCCCGCGCCCTTCGTCGGGAGGCCGACCTGGCCTTTCGCCGTCGGGTGCGCACCGTTCTGGCCTACCTGGAGCCCCGTCCCGGCGAGCGTCTCCTGGACTGTGGTTGCGGCCGTGGCTTTTACCTCCTCTTCCTCAGCCGGCTGGTGCCCGGCATCCACCTCTACGGCCTGGATCGGGAAATCCAGGTCCTGCTTCAGGCCCGACGCCACCTGCCGGCCACGGTGAACCTGGTACAGGGCGATGCCGGCCGTCTGCCCTTTCCGGAGGGTTTCTTCGACAAGGCGATTCTCTCGGAACTCCTGGAGCACCTTTCGGACGACCGCGCCGGCCTGGCCGAGGTCTATCGCGTGTTGCGTCCCGGCGGGATGGTGGCCATCACCGTCCCCTGCCGCGATTACCCCTTCTGGTGGGACCCGGTGAACCGGATGCGCGAACTTCTGGGCCGGCCGCCGGTGCGCCGGGGCTTCTGGGCCGGCATCTGGGCCCACCATGAGCGGCTCTACGGGGAGGAGGAACTCCGTCGGCGGGTGGAGGAGGCCGGCTTCCTGGTCGAGCGGGTGGACCGTTTTACCCATTACTGTCCGCCCTTTACCCACAACCTGGTCTATGGGTTGGGGAAAGAGGCGCTGGAGCGCGGCTGGCTGCCCGACTTCCTGGCCCGGCCGGCCGACCGCTTTTCCTATGCCGATGCTCCCCCCTCTCCCTGGAATCCCCTCACCTGGGTCCTGGCCCTTTTCGATGGGGTGGACCGGCTGAACGACCGGGCCGAGGGCTGTCGGACCTACGTCAACATCGCCCTGAAGGCCCGCCGGCCGTAACCGGGGGCGTTGATCGTTCCGCGTTCTCCGGCCTCGCCGGCGGTGGAAGTGGGGACACGGGGGAAGTTGGGCGAGGACCGGGTCGCTGAGCGTTGCACGTTTCACGTTGCGGGGAGGCCGGGGTATGTTCCAGGGCCGGCCGGCGGCCGGAACGGCATCCCAGGCCATCCGGTTGCGGTTTGGGCTATTTCTGGTATAATGGAAATAGAAAATTTGAATGGAGGCCGGTCGCTGATGGGCAGTCGCTGGATTAGTGGGCTGATTTATCTCATCATCATCGTCGCGGCCATCGCCCTGATCTTCAGCCAGTTGAATCCGGGCGGGCAGCGAGAGGTTCGGCTGAATCAGGTCCTGGCCGATGCCCGGGCGGAGAAGATCTCCCGCATCGTCGTCGGCGATGATGAGCAACGCCTGGAGGTCGAGTACAAGGACGGGCGCACCGTTACCTCGCGCAAGGAGTCCCAGGAGAGCATCGTCTCCCTGCTGCGCGAGGCCGGCGTGCCGCTGGACAAGATGCCGGAGATCGAGGTCCGCGCCCCTTCCTTTTGGAATTCCCTCCTCGGTTCCCTGGGGTATTTTATCATGCCGCTCATCTTCCTCTTTGTCCTCTTCTTCTTCCTGCGACAGGCCCAGGGGACGAACAACCAGGCCCTCTCCTTCGGCAAAAGCCGGGCCCGTCTCTTCACCGGGGATAAACCCAAGGTCACCTTCGCCGATGTGGCCGCCGTGGACGAGGCCAAGCAGGAACTGAGCGAGGTGGTCGAGTTCCTGAAGTACCCGGAAAAGTTTGCCGCGCTGGGGGCGCGCATCCCCCGGGGCGTGCTCCTGATGGGTCCTCCGGGGACGGGAAAGACCCTCCTGGCCCGGGCTGTGGCCGGCGAGGCCGGCGTGCCCTTTTTCTCCATCTCCGGCTCGGAGTTTGTGGAGATGTTCGTCGGTGTCGGGGCTTCGGTGACCGGGGATACTCCTATCCTGGTGCGCACGGCCGAAGGCACCCGCCTGATGCCCATCGGTGAGTTCGTGGACCGTTATTATCGGGAGGGCGAAGAGGGCTTCCCGGTGCCGGTAGAGGGCGTTTTTACCTTGGGATTTGAGGAGCGCAAGTTCGGAGGCTCACCCCAATGCTTCTTTGGCCATAGTGCCTGGAAACGTGTCTCGGCAGTTTACCGCCATCGGGTCCACGAGATTTACGAGATTCACTACCTGGGGGGAGTTATTCGCACTACCGGAGATCACAGCGTCTTTGTACGCACCCGGAACGGTCTGGTGGCCAAAGAGGCGCGGACGCTACAGCCGGGCGATGTTCTGGTCAAACTGCCGGTCCTGGTTCGAGGGGCTTATTCGGGCGAGGCCGGAACACCCCACGAGGTTCGGGCCCATATCTTCTCTCAGGCTGCCGTGCCGCTCTACCTGCCTGTTGTGGAGGAGGAGCGGGAGACTCAGGGAGCCTATACTTTTGCCCTGGCCCAAAAGGGAAAGATGAGCCAGGCGGCCATTGGCCGGGAAATCGGGGTTTCCCGATCTACGGTGGGCAACTGGCAATCGGGGAAGCACCGTCCTCGTGCTCTCAGCCTCCGCTACCGACGGACGGAGATTCCAGAAACGGTTCAGGTCACTCCGTCGCTCTTGAGGCTTTTCGGTTACTATACCGCCGAGGGACGGGAAAACGGCAGCCTGCAGTTCATCTTCGGAGCCCACGAGCAGGCCTTGCACCAGGATTGTGCGGCTTTGATGCGGGAGGTGTTCGGCCTGGAACCGGCCTTGGAGGCCGACGGAAGCGCCGTGCGCCTGACCTACTACTCGGCCCCGCTCGGGCGATTCTTCGCCCGGCACTGCGGCAACGGTAGCCACCAGAAACACGTGCCCGAGATTCTGTGGGACCTCCCCAGGGACTATTTCCTGGCCTATCTGGAGGGGTACGCCTTGGGGGATGGATATCCGGACCGGGGAAAGTGGCCGATCGCCTCCGTCAGCCGACGGCTGATCACCGAACTGGTGTGGCTCTGTGCCATGCACGGAATACCGGCCGGAGTCGAACGTAAGGAGGTTCCCGGAGGAAGGGCCATTCGAGAAAAGCCGCTGCCGGAAGGCGAGGCCTGGCGTCTGGTCATCGGCAAGACGGCCAACCCGTTGGAAGGCGATGGAGACTTTCCTCAAGGGGAGAACCCTTATGTACAGAAGGTCGTGCGGGTGCCCTATGATGGCTATGTGTACGACCTCTGTGGCTGCGAGAACGAGGCCTTTTTTGGCGGCGAAAAGCCCATCCTGCTCCATAACAGCCGGGTGCGCGACCTCTTCGATCAGGCCAAGCGCAACGCCCCGGACATCGTCTTCATCGACGAAATCGATGCCGTCGGCCGGCAGCGCGGCACCGGCCTGGGCGGCAGCCACGACGAGCGCGAGCAGACCCTCAACCAGATCCTGGTGGAGATGGACGGCTTTGATACCAACACCAACGTGATCGTGATCGCGGCGACCAATCGCCCGGACATTTTGGACCCGGCCCTTCTCCGCCCCGGACGCTTCGACCGGCGGGTGGTGTTGGACCGGCCGGATATGCGCGGGCGGGTGGAGATTCTCAAGGTGCACGTCCGGGGCAAGCCCCTGGCCCCCGATGTGGACCTGGAGGTGCTGGCCCGGCAGACGCCCGGTTTCTCCGGGGCCGACCTGGCCAACATGGTCAACGAGGCGGCCATCCTGGCCGCCCGACGCAACCGTCGCCAGATCACCATGGCCGACCTGGAGGAGGCGGCGGAGAAGGTGATCGCCGGCCCGGAGCGCAAGAGCCGCCGCATCAGCGAGGAGGAAAAGCGCATCATCGCCTACCACGAGGCCGGCCATGCCCTGGTCGCCCACCTCACCCCGGAATGCGACCCGGTGCACAAGATCTCCGTGGTCTCCCGGGGAATGGCCCTGGGCTATACCATGTCCCTGCCCACGGAGGACCGCCATCTGGTATCCCGCCGGAAACTCCTGGCCGACATCGCCTACGCCATGGGCGGCTATGCCGCCGAACAGATCGTCTTCAACGATACCACCACCGGTTCGGAGAACGACATCGAGCAGGCCACCAAGATGGCCCGACGCATGGTGACCGAGTTCGGCATGAGCGAGGGCCTCGGCCCCGTGGCCTACGGCCAGAAGGATGAACTCGTCTTCCTGGGGCGCGAGATCGGCGAGCAGCGCGACTATAGCGACGATACGGCCCGGCTGATCGACGAGGAAGTCCGCCGCATCGTCGAGGAGGCCTACCAGCGGGCCCGCCGCCTCCTGGAGGAACACCGGGAGGTGCTGGACCGGATCGCCCAACGCCTGATCGAGGTGGAGACGCTGGAGGGGAAGGAACTGGAGGCGCTGCTCCAGCAGGCCGGCCCACGCCAGAAAACGGTCCAGACGCCGGCCTCCTGAAACTGGACGTGCAGGCGATGCCCGTTCCCATCCGCTTCGGCACCGACGGCTGGCGCGCCGTTATTGCCGAAGATTTCACCTTCGAGAACGTCCGCCGGGTCTCCCAGGCCCTGGCCGATTATCTCCAATCCCAGGGGACGGCCCGGCGGGGACTGGTCGTCGCTTACGACCACCGTTTCGCCTCCGAAGACTTTGCTGCGGCGCTGGCCGAGGTCATGGCCGGCAACGGCATCCCCGTTTTCTTCTGCCAGAAGGCCTGCCCTTCGCCCACCGCGGCCTATGCCATCCTGGTGCAGCGGGCGGCGGGGGGCGTGGTCATCACCGCCAGCCATAACCCGCCGCAGTACAACGGCCTCAAGATCAAGTCGGAGTATGCCGCTTCGGCTCCGCCGGAGATGATCGCCGGGGTCGAGGCGCTTTTGGACCGCTCGCCGGTGCGGCGGGAGCCGTTCGAGGAGGCCCGACGGGCAGGCCGCGTCGTCCTCTTCGACCCCTTTCCGGCCTACCGGGAACAACTATCCAGCCTGGTCCATCTGGAGCGCCTCCGTCAGGCCGGCCTGACGGTGATCGTGGACCCGATGTACGGGGCCGGCTGTGGGTACCTGCCGGCCCTTTTGCAGGGAGGAAGCACCCGGGTGATCGAGATTCACGGCGAACGCAACCCCGTCTTCCCCGGGATGCGCAATCCCGAACCGCTGCCCCACAACCTGACCAAACTCTGCACCCTGGTGCCCGACAGCGGCTCCGATGTGGGCCTGGCCCTGGACGGCGATGCCGACCGGGTGGGCCTGGTGGACGAAAAAGGCCGTTATGTGGATGCCCTGCGCGTCTTCGCCCTGCTCACCCTCTACCTCCTGGAGGTACGGGGTTGGCGGGGACCGATCGTCAAATCCATCTCCACCACCTCGATGGTGGAGAAACTGGCCGCCCGCTACCATCTGCCCGTCTTCGAGACACCGGTGGGCTTCAAGTACATCGGGGCGAAGATGGTGGAGGAAGATGCCATCATCGGCGGGGAGGAGAGCGGAGGGTTCGGCTTTCACCGCCACATCCCCGAACGGGACGGCATCCTGGCCGCCCTCTTTCTGCTCGACCTGATGGTGCGCCTGGAACGCACTCCCTCCGAACTGGTGGCCTATCTCTTCGAGCAGGTGGGGGAGCACCACTATGCCCGTCTGGACCTGCCCTGTGCGGCCGAGTGTTACCCGGAGGTGCTGGAACGGTTGCGGGAAAAGCCTCCCCAGGAACTCCTGGGCCGGCCGGTGCAGCACCGTTTCGGCGAATATGGCTACAAGTACCTCCTGGACGACGGGAGTTGGCTGCTCATCCGCCCCTCGGGCACCGAACCGCTCCTGCGCCTGTACGCCGAGGCCGGGAGCGCGGAGGAGGTCCAGGCCCTCCTGACGGTGGGGAGGGAGATGGCCGGCCTGAAGGAGACGGAGGCGTAGGATGGCGGAGAGAGGACGTCTCTTCGGCACCGACGGCATCCGGGGTCGGGTGCCCGACTGGCCGCTTTCGGCCGACTTTGTGGTGCGTCTGGGGCAGGCTGCCGCCGAGGTGATGAAGGAGGCCGGCTATGCCCCGCTGGCCCTCATCGGCCGGGATACCCGACGCTCCGGCCCGATGCTGGAAGCGGCCCTGGCGGCCGGGCTGATGGAGCGCGGGGTGGACGTGCTTTCGCTGGGGGTGTTGCCCACGCCGGCCGTGGCCCTCCTGACCCGCCACTTCGGGGCCGGCCTGGGGGTGGCCATCTCCGCCTCCCACAACCCGGCCCCCGACAACGGCCTCAAGTTCTTCTCCAACAGCGGCTTCAAGTTGCCCGACGCCCTGGAGGAGGAGATCGAACTTCGGGTCCGCCAGAACCTGGCCCCAGGAGGCCGGCCGGTGGGACGAACGGTGGTCCCGGAAGTCGCTCCGGAGGAAGTTTACCTGGAGGCGATCCTCGCTCGGGCCAGCCGGATGCGCTCCCTGGAGAACTGGCGCCTGGTGGTGGACTGTGCGCATGGGGCCGCCTACCGGGTCGCCCCCGAAGTCTTCCGCCGCCTGGGAGCCCAGGTGATCGTGCTCAACGCCGCTCCCGACGGCGAGAACATCAACGCCGGCTGTGGAAGCGAGCATCCCCAGGGATTGCGCGAGGCGGTGTTGCGCGAACGGGCCGATGCCGGGCTGGCCCTGGACGGCGACGGCGACCGCCTCCTCCTGGTGGACGAGCGCGGGGCCTTTCTGGACGGCGACGACCTGCTGGCCATCCTGGCCCGCGACCTCCTGGCGCGGGGGCAGTTGCGCCACAATACGGTCGTGGGCACGGTCATGACCAATCTGGGCCTGGAAAAGACCCTGGCGGCCTGGGGGGCACGCCTGGAGCGCGTCCCGGTGGGCGACCGGCATATTGCCCGGCGGATGCTGGAGGGCGACTTTGTCCTGGGAGGAGAACCCTCCGGCCACGTCCTCCTCTTCGGCGAGGGCATCACCTCAGGGGACGGACTGTATACGGCGATCAAGGTGTTGGGCCTGGCTGCCCGAACCCGCCGGCCGCTTTCGGCGCTTTCCGCCGGGGTACGCAAATATCCCCAGGTCGTCGTCAACGTGCCGGCTCCGCGCCAGCCCCCCCTGGAGGCCCTGCCGGAACTGCAGGAAGCCCTGGCCCAGGTACAGGTTAGCCTGGGGGAGAAGGGGCGTGTCCTCCTGCGTTACTCCGGCACCCAGCCCCTCCTGCGGGTGATGGTCGAGGGAGAAGATGAGGCTATGGTCGCCCGGGCAGCCGATATCCTGGCCGAGGCGGCCGGCCGGGCCCTGGCCATCTTTTCCTGATTCCCTACCTGCTACCTGTTCCCTCCGCCCCGCCTGGAGCGTGAGTTGGCCGAACCGCAGGCGCAAGCACAATCGCAACTCTCCTGCTCTTTCTTCCCCTTCAAGGCGGCCCAGAGCAACGCCGAGGCACAGCCCACGCCACTGTCCACCACAATTGCTCCTGTCGGGCAATTGCGCTGGCAAGCACCACATTCCATGCAGGCTTCTGGGTTGCGTAGTTCGGCTGCTTCCCGGCCAGGGGCAAAGACGCCGTGCGGACAGACGATGGAGCACAGGTCACAGTTGATACAGAGGTCGGGGTTATAGCGCAGGGTATTGGTCACGGCGGCCAGAATCATTTGAAACCTCCTAACCGCTCGACGATAAGCCGGGCCAGGACCAGAACGATGCCGGCGACAAAGAGGCCAGCCATGGGACGAATGTAGCGGAAGATTTCCCGGCGCACCCTACTTCGTGAGGTGAAAGGGGTGGACCCGGTAAAGTTGAGTGCCAGGAAAGCAGTCACCGGGGGCAGGGCCAGCAGATAGGCCAGGGCTGTGAGGAAACGCCACAGGACCGACGGCCCGTTCCCCAACAACGTGGCCAAGGCAAAAGGCAGGGCCACCGCACCACCCAGGAGAAAGCCCTTGCTGCTGAAGTCGTGCGTAGGCAGCCAGGGAAGGAGGATGGGAAAAAGCACCACCCCGGCCAGCACCGCCACCACCGCTGCCGCCATCGCCGTCCAACCTCCCAGAAGGTACAGCATCACCGCCGCCAGAAGAAGCGGCAGGAAGACGTGAACGAGTTCCACCGGGATGAGCACCAGACGGTCCGGAAAGTCGAAACGCACCCGGCGCATCTCCGGTGTGGCCCGGTGGGTTTTCAGATATTCCGGCAGGTCGGAGGCACGTACCGGGCCGTACTCCACCCGAAAGCCACAGCGCTGCCGAACTTCGTGGGCAGAGACTCCAGCAGCACCCAACTGGGGAAGAATGAGGGTGCGGTGGCAGATCACATTGGCCAGGCCAGTAGCCTCGATCCGCCGCACCAACTCATCGGTGCCAAAAGTGCCCTTGGCAGCCGCACACCAGACGTTGATTCCCTCGGTGTCCAGGACCAGGATGTAGCCGTCTATCCCATCCAGAGCCGAGCGTAGGGCATCGAAGGAGAGGGTGTAGTTGGCGGTGACCCAAACGGGCGATTCAGGTGTTGGCTGCCCCAGGGCATATAGTCCCGGCCGAACGCGGTGTTCGCCCCGACGGTAGCCCAGACGGGCCAAGAGGTGATCCCAGCGGTTAGCCCAGGTCAAGGTGGCCGTGGTAGGGAAAATGAGAGGGGACTCGACGACCCTCTCCGGAGCACAACAGGGCCGCGTCCCTATTCGGCCAGCAACAGGCGCAGTTGCCGGGCCGTCTGTACCGCCTGTCCCCGCCAGTGGTTGTTGGCAAAGACAAAGACCGTCTCGGCCTTCTGTTCCAGGTGGCGAATCTTGGGCAACCATTCGCGCAGTTCCTCCTCGCTGTAGGTATAGTCGTAGCGCTCCCAGGACTCTTCGTGTTGCCACCATTTGGCGGCGTTGCGTCCGTGGAAGCGGACGTAGGCGATGGGGGCGGTGGCCTCGGCCACCGGAGGGAGGAGCCCTTTCAGGCGGGGCTCGTCCACGCAGCAAAAGCCGAACTGAAGCCGGCGCAACAGGTCGAAGGTTTCCTCGTTCACCCAGGCGGCATTCCGGAACTCGATCACCACCGGCAATTCGCCGAAGCGTTCGCGCACCCGATGCAGGTAATCCCGGTTCTCCCGGCTGGGGCGGAAGGACCAGGGGAACTGGGCCAGGATGCAGCCGAACTTGCCCTCCTCCTGTAGAGGGCGAAGGGCCTGGATGAACTGGCGAAAGGCCTCCTCGTTCTCTTCGCGTCCGTGGGTGAGTTCCTGGCTGGCCTTGACGGTGAAGAGGAAGCCGGCCGGCACCTTCCGGGCCATGGCCTGGAGGGTGTAGGGGTCGGGCAGGCGGTAATAGGTGAAGTTGATCTCGACGGTATCGAATTCCCGGGCGTAGTAGGGGAGCATATCCCGTTCGGGCAGGCCCTCCGGGTAGAAGGGGCCGACCCAATCCGGGTAACTGTAGCCGCTGGTGCCGATACGAACCATGCTGTCCCTCACCCGGCGCAAAAGCGCCGCACGACCTCATAGAGCACCTGCAGGCTGAAGCGCAGGTTCTTCAGGGAGATGCGTTCGTTGTGGGCGTGGGCCAGTTGCAGGGGGGAGATGCTTTCCTCCTCGCGCAGGGGGCAGAAGCCGTAGGTGGTGACGCCCAGAGGGGTCAGGTGGCGGGCATCGGTGGCTCCGCAGACCATCATGGGGAGGAGGATGGCCTGGGGTTCGAATTCTTTCAGGACGGCCTCGATGGTGCGGTAGAGGGGGGTATCGGGGCCGGCCTCCAGACCGGGGGAATATTCCTCGACCTGAAGTTCCACGGCCGGCCCGACGACCTCGCCGACCTCGCGCAGGAACTGTTCCGGGTACTGCTCAGGCAGGATGCGCCCGTCCACCAGGGCCTCGGCGGTGGAGGGGACGACGTTCACCTTCCGGCCGGCCTGGAGGATGGTGGGGGTGGCGGTATTGCGGAGCATCCCAAAGATCATGCGTTGCCAGGCCGGGCCGATGGGCAACTGGCGCAGGAGAAAGGCGCTGGCCGCCGGGTCCAGCAGGCCGCGTACCAGGGTGGCCGTCTCGCGTCCCTGCCCCCGGGCCAGGCCTTCGATGAACCGTTGGGTGGTCCGGGTCAGGTGTACGGGCAAAGGGGTGCGGCCCAGTTTCAGCACCGCTTCGGAGAGGGCGACAACGGCGTTTTCTTCGGGGGGGATGGCTCCGTGGCCGGCCTGGCCGCTGGCCCGCAGGCGCAGCCAGCAGATGCCCTTTTCGGCGGTCTGGCAGGTGAAGTAGGTCTGGCCGCGCAGCCCCAGGCTGACGCCGCCGCCCTCGTTGATGGCGTATTCGGCCCGCACCAGGTCGGGGTAGTTGACCACCAGCCAGGCCAGCCCTTTGGAACCGTGTTCCTCCTCGTCGGCACAGGCGGCCAGGATGATGTCGCGTTTGAGGGGAATCCCCTGGCGATGAAGGAGCAAAACGACCATCAGTTCGACGGCGGTCAGGTTCTTGGTATCCACGGTGCCCCGGCCCCAGATGTAGCCGTCGGCGATGGCGGCGGAGAAGGGGGGATAGGCCCACTTATCGGCCTCGGCGGGGACCACATCCAGGTGCGAAAGGAGCAGGAGGGGGGCTTCCTGGCCGTTGCCGCGCAGACGCACCACCAGGTTGGCCCGTTCAGGGGCCGATTCCAGGACAAGCGGCTCCAGACCCTCGCGGGCCAGGACGCCGGCCAGGTATTCGGCGGCCGGCCGTTCCCGGCCGGGCGGGTTGGTGGTGTCGAACTGCACCAGTGCCCGCAGGTGAGCCACCGTCTCCTCAAAAGCCTGATCCCAATTGATCCCGCTCATCGTCGCTCCTGTGGTTGCGTCCTCGGGTTCTATTTTACCATACTTTCGCCTATCGCACCTCGACCTCGCCCAGGTCCAGGAAATCGCCCAGCGTTTTCCCATCCGGAGAGCGCACCGGCAGGCGCACCCCGCTGGCCGGGTCGTACACGGCGACGATCAGCCGGTAGCGCCCGGGCGGGGTCGCCGGGTCCACCTTCAGCGGCAGGCCGTCGGCGACCTCCTCGCCGGGCTTCCAGAGGGGCGTCGGATGCTGTTCCCCGCCTACCGGAAGGTCCACCTGCCCGTACAGCCGGTCCGGCCCGAGCAACTGGGCGGTGACCACATAGGGCCGGGCGATGGGAAGGCGGGAACGCCATTCCAGGGTGAGGTGAAGCGTCTCTCCCGGGGAAAGCGTTTGGGTGCTCTGTTCGCAGGCAAGCAGGTCCAACACTTCGCCGTAGCGTACATCGGTCGGAGTGGCCGACGGCCGGAAGTAGAGGGGAATGGGGGATAGGGGAAAGGCCGCCAGGTCGCCAATTTTCCCGCCGGCCACCCGGAAGACGGCCAGAGGGACGGTGGCCACCGTCCGTCCGCCATAGTCCACCCAGAGGGAGGCGAAGTATTCCCCATCTCCGGCTGGAGGCCAGGCCTCCGGACCCCCGGCCAGGGGGAGGGGGTGAACATCGGGCCCTTCGCCCAAATAGGCTTCCCGGGTCGCCAGGTCCATCCGGAGCACCACCTTCTCCCCCGGTGGAAGGGCCAGGGGTCCCCAGCGGGCGTAATGGACGGCGTCCCCGTAGGCGTTTTCCCACACCTCGATCGCGCCGCTCAGGGTGCGGGATACGGCCTGGGCGGTCTCCAGGCGCAGTTCCAGGGATGTCCCCCTGACCTCGGCTTCCGGGGAAAGCAGGGCTGTTCGGGGGAGGCTGATCTCCCCTGGGGTTCCCTCTCCCTCGGTCAGGGCGACCCAGCAGAGTTGGGCCGGCCTGGTACTGGAAATCTCCAGTTGTGCGGGGACGGGGTGGGGAGTGGCGCGGTAGAGGGAGAAACCGGCCGGGAGGATCCGCGTTTCGCCTCCTCCATCGTCCCAACGCAGATGGGCCTCGATCTCTTCCCGGCCGGCCCAGGCCAGCAAGAGAGAAACGCTCCGCACCTCCGCCGTACCTTCGGCCGGCGCTTCCAGGGTCAGGGTGGAGGCCGTGGCGTAGAGTCGGAGCGGCCTCTCCGGGGAAACCTCCCGGCAGGCCCCCGGGGCGGCCAGAAGTTGGGCAGCCAGAGGGGAAGAGGCCAGGGCCGGCCGGGCGTCGGTCCCCGGACAGGCTCCGGTGCGCAGGTCCAGGAAGGCCCGCTGCTCCGGGTTGCGGCGGTAGAGGGCCATCCGGCTCCCCTGCCAGATCCGGTCCTCGGGAAAAAGGCCCAGGAGGTAGGGGTTGTCGTTGCGGTCGAGGAGGGCGTAGGGAAAGGCCTCGCCGGGGAGGCAGTAGGCCATCCCGTCGTAGGCGCCGGCGACCGTCCCCCGCAGCGGGTGGTCGCGAAGGAGGTAGGCCAGGATTCCGGTCTCCGGCCCGATATGGTCGAGGTGATCGGTCAGGTAAACCGCCGCCTCCGGGGGAACCAGGGCCACGGCCTCCTCGACCTCCAGCGTCTCCCGGCCGTAGAGGGCCGGCCGTTCCCAGTAGCGGGCGATCACCTGGCCGGCCGACCGGCCGGCCAGCGCCAGGAGGAAGAGGGCCACGGCGACGGCTCCTCCGGCCAGAACGCGGCGGCCCCGCCCGGAGCAAAGGGCCGGCAACTCCGCCAGGCCCTGGACGGCCAGGCCCAGCAGGAGGGGGGCGACGTAGACGGTTCCTTTCATATAGGCGTAGGGGTAGGGTTGCAGGGCTTCCGAGAGCGCCGGGGGGAGGGGCAGGATAGACAACATTTGTCCCAGGAGGCCGCGCAGCCAGATGAGGTAAAGGAGGCCGGAAGCGGCGAGGGCCAGCCAGGGCCAGCGAAAGCGGGAGCGGATGAGGGCCAGGAGGCTCAGGAGGAGCAGGAGAAGGAGGGCCGCCCACAACAGGGCGTCCGGTGGGCCGGCGGCCGGCGAGGTGGTCAGGGGGGCCAGTCCCAGCGCCTCCGGCCAGGTGATCAGCCGGTTCAGCCACAGCATGACCTTGGTCTGGGCGTAGCGTTCGGCAAAGCCCTGGCCGTAGGCCAGGATGGGCCCCCAGGCCAGGAGCAGGGTACAGAGGGCCGCGCCACATCCGGCCAGGAGGACCGGCCGGCGCCTCCGGGCCAGGAGGAGTTCGGCCAGGGCCAGCGCCCCGGCCATGGGGAGGAAAGCGGTCAGGGCGGGGTAATAGGCCACGGGGATGGCAGCGACGGCCAGGCCCGTGGCGACGGCCTCGCCCCAGGAAGGGTGGCGGAGCAGGTCGGCCAGGAGCGCCAGTCCCAGCGGCACCAGGGGAAGGGAGGCCAGTTGGATCCCAAAGTTGAAGAAGGTCAGCCAGAGGGAGAGGGCATAGAGAGCGGCCAGGGCGGTGGCCAGCAGGGCGGCCCGGCGGGCCATCCCCAGGGTGCGGCGGAAGAGGAGGTAGGTGGCCAGCACGCCAAAGGCCCGGAGCAGGGCGAGGGTGGGGGCGAAGGAGCGCAGGGCGTCCTGGCCGACCAGTTGTTGCCAGGAGGCCTGGGCGATGGTAAAGCCCGGCGTCAGGGCGATGCGGGCCGGGTCAGCACTGAGGTCGCGCAGGGGACTGGGCGGCATGGAGGCGATTCCCCGAATCGGGACGCGCAGCAGATATTCGGCGACCGGAAGGTAGAACTCCGGGTCCCAGTTCTCCCCGATGACCGTCACATAGCCATAGTGTAGCAGGGGCAGGATGCCCAGGAGGAAAGCCAGGCCGGCCAGGAGGATGGCCCCGCCGTGTTCCCGGAGGTCCAGGTGTAGCCGCCGGTCCCGGCATCGCCACAGGGCCAGGGCGTTGAGGAGAGTGCCTGATCCAAGGGCGATGAGCAGGACCTGCCGCAGGTTGAGGACGGTGGTCACGCCGTAGTAGCCGATGAGGAGGAGGAAAGCGTAGCCGAGGAGCGGGGCCAGCAACCCTTCGTCGTCGCGGCGGTCGGCCGGCCGGAGGAGTTTGACCAGGCCGTAACCCAGGTAGGTGGACAACGCAAGGGCAGCCAGGGCCAGCAGAAACAGACCCAGGATAGCCAATCCGACCTCCTCTCCCGCCCCTGCTTCCAGGGGCAGGATGCGGATGGGAACCCTGCCCCGTATTGTACTACCATCGGGCGGGTTTGAGCAAATCCGCACGGCATCGAGGTCGCTCGGCAAGGGGAGACAACAGGAGGCTGAAGGGTTACACCTGCGTAGCCGAGGTGCTTCGACAATACGCCGCACAGCCCCGGCGATCCATCCGTGCTGTTATGGAAGGACTTTGAGGGAACACGGCAGTTTGACAAGGTCCATAATGGGGGTATAATGCGAGAAGAGCACCCTTTCGACAAAGGCGAGAAAACGGATGCGGATAGCAGACCTTGAACAACGGGGACGCGCTCTGGCCGAACGTTTCCTCGGCCGGCCTCTCCTCCACCTGGGCCTTTCGCCCATGGCCCTGACCCTGGGTGGCCTCCTGCTCAACGGTGGGGCCGCCGCCCTGCTGGCCCTGGGCCACCTGCCCTGGGCCGGGGGGATTATCCTTCTGGCAGCCCTCTGCGATGCCGCCGACGGTCCCCTGGCCCGCCTGACCAACCGCCAGAGCCGCCTGGGGGCTTTTTTGGACTCTACGCTGGACCGCTACTCCGAAGTGCTCATCGGCCTGGGCCTGTTCCTCTATCTCCTGTCTCGGGAACGCTGGTCGGACCTCCTGCTCCTCCTCCTCTTCCTCTCCGGCTCGCTGACCTTCAGTTACATCCGTGCCCGCGCCGAAGCCGAGGGCTTCCGATCCCACCCCGGCCTCTTCATCCGCTCCCTGCGCATCGGCGTGTTGGTCGCCGGACTCTGGAGCGGGGGTCTCTCCATTGCCCTGTGGGTGTTGACGGTGGGGACGCACCTGAGCGCTCTCCACCGCCTCCTGGGGGTGTGCCTGGAGGCCTGGGAAAAGGCCCCGCCGGAAACACGTCCCGCCTGGCCGCGCTGGCTCCAGGAGTGGACCAGCCGGCGGACCCTCCACAATCAGGCCGGCGGCCGGCCACAAGGGTGAATCCGGGAATAGCCCTACGTACACCCCTGAAGACCGACTCCCCGGGTGGAAGAGTCCGTGTTCAGGAAGGCAGCCGTCCCGCACACCGGAATATCCTGGCCGATCGCCGGGGTGCTCAGAAAATCGGGCAGGGATTTCTACCTGCTGCCCTTTACGGCGGTCTTTCTGGGCGCTTCCGATCTGGAGGCCGTCGGACAGGAGACGGTGAACGGCCTGCTCACGACCAGGTACCGGGCCAACTTCAACCGTTGGGTCCAGACCTACCTTCAGGTCCAGGCCGACGTCTCCTATGCCGCCGATGGTTACGTCTGGTTTTCCGAGCAGTACGGGGTCATCGTGAAAAGCCAGGTTCACGTCTCCTGGAGTGCCGAGGGTCAGGAGGGCGAGTATGAAGCCCAGACCGAGATCTCCCAGGTCGGCCAGATTCCTCCCATCGCTCTGCCCCAGTAGCGGCCGTTCCTGGGCCGGCCGGCGGTGTGACCATGACGACCATCCTCACCGCCCGTAACCTGAGCAAGCGCTATGGGGCCGTGGAACTCTTCCACGGCCTCACCCTTTCCCTGCGTTCCGGCCAGCGCGTCGCCCTGGTGGGGGTCAACGGGGCCGGGAAAAGCACCCTCCTCCGCCTCCTGGCCGGCCGGGAAGAGCCGGATGAGGGGGAGATGGTCCGCGCCCGGGGGCTACGCACGGCCTACCTGACCCAGGAGGTGGACCTGGAACTGCGCGGCCCCCTTCGCGAGGTGGCCCGTAGCGTTTTCCCCGACCTCCTGGAGATGGAACAGCGGCTGCGCGAACTGGAGGCGGCTATGGCCGCCGCCTCGTCGGAGGAGTGGGAGGAACTTTCTCGGCGCTACGCCGAACTCCAGACCCGCTATGAGGTGGCCGGCGGGTACGACTACGAGCGGCGCATCCAGGAGACGTTGAGCGGCCTGGGTTTTGCACCGGAGGACCTGGACCGGCCGGCCGAACTCCTGAGCGGCGGGGAACGCACCCGCCTGGCCCTGGCCCTCGCCCTCCTGCGCGACCCCGACCTCCTCCTGCTGGACGAGCCGACCAACCATCTGGACATCTCGGCCATCGAGTGGCTGGAAGGCTTTCTCCAGCGCTTTCGAGGGACTCTGGTGGTCATCTCCCACGACCGTCGTTTCCTGGACCATGTGGCGACCGACACCTGGGACCTGGATTACGGCCGTCTGGAGATGTATCCGGGCAACTACAGCCGCTTTGTGGAACTCAAGGCGGCCCGCCGGGCCCGGCAGGAGGCCGAGGACGAGGCCCAGCGGGAGCACATCGCCAAAGAGGAGGCCTTCATCCGCCGTTACCGGGCCGGCCAGCGCGCCCGGGAGGCCCGGGGGCGGGAGAAAAAACTGGCCCGGTTGGAGCGGGTGGAACGCCCCCGGGAGCACCGCACCCTGCGCCTGAGCCTCCAGGCCGGGTTGCGCAGCGGCGAGGTGGTGCTGGCCGCCGAAGGGCTGACCGTCGGCTTCCCCGGCCGGCCGCTTTTTGCCTGTCCGGAACTGGAGGTACGCCGGCAGGAACGGGTGGCCCTGATCGGCCCCAACGGCTGCGGCAAGACCACCTTTCTGCGCACGATTCTGGGGCAGGTGCCGCCGCTGGCCGGCCGGCTTCAACTGGGCCACGGCGTCTCCCTGGGCTACCTGCCCCAGACCCACCAGGACCTCGACCCGGCGCAGACCGTGCTGGAGGCGGTGCAGGAAGTCTGCCCGATGTCCGAAGGGCGGGCCCGGAGCCTTCTGGGGCGTTTCCTCTTCTCCGGCGACGATGTCTACAAGCGGTTGGGCGACCTGAGCGGCGGGGAACGCAGCCGGGTCGCCCTGGCCCGTCTGACCCTGACCCAGGCCAACTTCCTCCTCCTGGACGAGCCGACCAACCACCTGGACATCCCGGCCCGCGAGGCCCTGGAGGAGGTCCTCTCCACCTACGAAGGCACGATTCTCCTGGTTTCCCACGACCGGGCGCTCATCGATGCCCTGGCCACCCAGGTCTGGGCCATCTCGGAAGGCCGGTTGGTCGTCTTCCCGGGGAAATACAGCGAATACCTGGCCTGGCGCGAGAGTCGGACGGCCGGCCTGGGGGCGATGGCCGGAGCACCCCATCCGGAGCAGAGGCGTAAGAAGCCTCTGCCGTCTCCGCCGCAGGAGAAGCGGAGGCGGGAGGACACGGCCCGGCTGCAGGCTCTGGAGGGGGAGATTTCCCGCCTGGAGGAGGAGCAGGCCGGGTTGGTAGAGGAGATGGAGCGGGCCAGTCGGGAGCGGGTCCTGGGAACGCTTCTGGAAAGGGCCCGTCGGTACGAGGAAATTCAAGGGGAACTCGGCCGGCTCTACCGGGAATGGACCGAACTGGCCGAAAAACTGGGACAATAAAAAGGTGCCCCTCGCAACGACCTACTCTCCCACACCGCTACCAGTGCAGTACCATCGGCGCTGAGGCGTTTCACTTCCAGGTTCGGAATGGGACTGGGTGGGTCCGCCTCGCTCCAGTCACGAGAGGCACCTTAGGGAAAACCCGATCAGTTGTCAAAGCAACCGAACAGCGCGGTGGCGAAACTTCAATCTAGCCAGGGCCCGAAGAGAGGGTCAAGCCCTCGGCCATTAGTAGCGGTCAGCTCAACACGTTGCCGTGCTTACACCTCCGCCCTATCAAGCAGGTAGTCTACCTGCGGCCTTACCCGGTTCACCCGGTGGGAGGTCTTATCTTGGGGAGGGCTTCCCGCTTAGATGCTTTCAGCGGTTATCCCGTCCGGACATGGCTACCCAGCGATGCACGTTGCCGTACAACTGGCACACCAGCGGTCCGTCCACCCCGGTCCTCTCGTACTGGGGGCAGCTCCCCGCAAACCTCCTGCGCCCACAGCGGATAGAGACCGAACTGTCTCACGCATGTTTCCCTGCTGTTTCCAGCAGCACAGACTATATCTCCATCCTTCCCGAAAGAGATAGGAAGGAGCCGGCGTATGATGGTAGCCATAGATTTGCCCCGAGGGGCAGGACTACCATCTCAGGCCAGAGGCCTTCAGTCGTTACAGGGACCGAGGCAACTTGTATCGCATTTCTGGCAGAACAAACGGCTGGATCAGAAGGGCCATCTTGTGGGCTTCCCGCACCGGCAGGTAGAGGCGTAACCCTCTGCCTCTGCCGCTACGGTGAACAACGGTGTCCAATTGAAAGTTGCTTTCCAGACACCGTTGTAGCCTTTCGATGTCCTCAAGGAGAAATCCTTGAGTCTCGAACAACACGGACCCTTGCCGTTTGTCGCAGGTCCCATCGTCCATGAACCAGACGGCCAACGCCTTTGGCGAGGTTAGCAGTCGGTCTATTTCCTCCGGAACCCGCTTCCGCCCATCCACGTAGAAGAGCCGCCATAGCTCTTCCAGCAATGGATGCGTACCGGTAACGAACCGCCAGAACGGATACCTGCCCCCTGAATGGAAGTGCAAGGGCGATGGTCTTAAGGAAAGTAACTCCTGATGTTTCCACTGGATATAGGCCTTTTGGGCCGCCGCATGGTTGACAGCGAGGCGAACCCCCTGGCCATGGCGCTCCAGGCGACCATCACCGAGCACCGTCCCAATCAAGGTCTCTTTCACGGCCCGTTACCTCGGTCTTCCCTCGGTGTTACCCTGGCGACGGTTCGGCGCATCGCCGAGGGCTTCACCGATATAAGCCGGAGAGCACTGCCAGATTACTCTGGCAGGACGCCAGTCCCCCTTGGGACTCACGTTCTGAACCCAGCTCACGTGCCTCTTTAATGGGCGAACAGCCCAACCCTTGGGACCTCATCCAGCCCCAGGATGAGACGAGCCGACATCGAGGTGCCAAACCCTGCCGTCGATGTGGACTCTTGGGCAGGATCAGCCTGTTATCCCCGGGGTAGCTTTTGTCCGTTAAGCCACGGCCCTTCCACACGGAACCGTGGGATCACTAAGCCCGACTTTCGTCCCTGCTCGACTTGTAGGTCTCGCAGTCAAGCCCCCTTATGCCTTTGCACTCTCCGGTGGGTTTCCATTCCACCTGAGGGGACCTTTGGGCGCCTCCGATACCCTTTCGGAGGCGGCCGCCCCAGCCAAACTGCCCGCCAGGCACTGTCTCCGCGTCGGATGCACGAGCGCGGGTTAGAGCCAAGACTTGACAAGAGCGGTATTTCAACGTCGGCTCCACCGAGCCCGCAAGCCCGGCTTCGCAGCCTCCCGCCTATCCTACGCATGCCAAGCCCTAACTCAATGCCAAGCTGCAGTAAAGCTCCACGGGGTCTTTTTGTCCTGCTGTGGGTAGACGGCATCTTTACCGTCACTTCAATTTCGCCGGGTCCCCCGTCGAGACAGCGCCCAAGTCGTTAAGCCATTCGTGCGGGTCGGAACTTCACCACATCCTCTGTTTCCAGAGGGGGTAGACTATCCCTTTTCCTCGCCGAGTACCCTTAGGAGATCTCGCTTGCTGCGCCTGCGTACACCCGAGCCATTCATCGCATACGCAAGGTCGACAATCTCGCGCAGATGCTCTCGATTGAGATGGAGGTTTGCATGCACCTGCCTACAGATGCTGACAAAGCGTTCAAAGTCCTCTTTTTTCGCGCCCTGTAGGGGATACCGCTCAAAGTGCGGTATCACCTTGTGCATCAGATCACCGATGGATCGAACCTCATACTTGTAGGTCCGGTCGGCCTGGCTATAGCGGATTCCGCCACATCCAAAGTACCTTTGCACGCTTTGCAGCAGGTGCAGATCTCGCTGGTTCAACGACAGGCTAAAGGATGGGCGAGTTTCGATACCCACCCTCAATCTCTTACGCAGACTGAAGGACACCTGAAAACAGCCTTCGCCTTCGCAGAGCCCTGTCACGTACCAGCCATCTAGTTCGTGTGCATCTCGCGTCATAGCGAGTCTCCCTAGGCCCCACTTCCTTGCCTCTGCAAGGGGCGAGGAACCGGCATCTTGCGCACCTTAACAAGGCGCGCCTCCCCTTTCGGGTCAGTCGTTACGGGGTCAATCCCAAGAACTGGGACGACTTCCCTCGGGATTACCCGCTGCGATTCCCGCCATCGCAGGAGGGCTTCCCCGATATGAGCCGGTTTAGCGCTGTGCCTCACGGCAACAGCGGGGCAAGTCCATGCTTACCCGACTAGGAATTTCGCTCAGTTCTGTTACTTGCTGACCAGAGGATTTTCCCCTGGTGGGCCGGTCATTTCTGCCGGCCTCCCCCTGTCGCCAGGGGGCTCGGACTATATCTTTGCCGCGTTTACGGCATCCGGCGTATAGTCTCTGAGGATTCCAGGTGCCGACCTGGCCTTTCCTGCTGATTGTCTGCACTGGTCGGGTTGTCACCGTCAGGATACTACCCCGATAGGTACCGCCAGATACCCCAGACTTTCCAGCATATAGCCGGATTTTACTAAGGCTCGCGTCAAGAACCTTAGGACCGTTCATTGGCGTTACACCGACCGACAGGCCTAAGCCTCGTCTGTGCGGCGCACGCCGAAACGTGCGCCCTCCGTATCGCTACGGAGATCGGACCATCTCATCACCTTGCGGTGCCTGGCGTATGGTCTCTGAGGATTCTTCCTGGGAAAAGCGGTTCAGGATTTCTTCGTCCGAATACTTTCGCCGCTTGGCGCCCCCATCGTTCATACTGGCCCGGACATCCAGTATCTCACGGATCCCCTCCTTCGTCTGATGTTTCCCCGCGCGAATCAGTTGAGCGATCTTTTTGAATTTGGCAAAGTCGCGTTTCTTCTTCGCCGAGAGGAAACGAAACCGCTCAAAGAAGGGAATCACATTTTCCCAAATGGCGTTGAAGTTGTTTACCTCATAGTACCAGACGCCATCGGGACGCCCGCGCAAGGTGCCACACTTCAGATGCCGCTTGAAGAGCGCCAGAATGACGCGATCTTTTTGGGAAACGTTGAAGCACAACGAAACCTTCCAGGGCATCCTGTAATCCTTGCGAGGACGAAATGAGACGTTGAAACTTCCCTCCCCATCAGCAAATCCGGCCAGATAGTAACCGATGTGGGGAGGTATCTTTCGGACATCCAGGGCCACAGCACAACCTCCTTGGAGGCTTCCCAGGAAGCCTTTCCTGCTGATTGCCCGCACCCCACGGATTGTCACTGCCCTCCTGATCAGGACGAGTACCGGGGGATACATCGGGTTTCCCAGCATATAGCCAGGTTTATTTACGTAACTACAGCGGTCCAGCCTATAGTTACGGCCGCCGTTCACCGGGGCTTCAATTCGGGGCTTCGCTTGTGGCTAACCCCTCCTCTTAACCTTCCGGCACTGGGCAGGCTTCAGCCCCTATACCTCCCCTTACGGGTTGGCAGAGACCTGTGTTTTTGTTAAACAGTCGCTTGGGCCGTTTCTCTGCGGCCCCCTCGGGCTCCACGGGCAAGCCGCTTCACCCTGACGGGGCACCCCTTCTTCCGAAGGTACGGGGTCATTTTGCCGAGTTCCTTAACGAGGGTTCTCCCGATCGCCTGGGTATTCTCTACCCGCCTACCAGTGTCGGTTTGCGGTACGGGCACCTGTGGCCTCGCTAGAGGCTTTTCTTGGCGGCCTAGGCTCAGCCGACTTGCCCTCGGCGTACCTCAGGCTGACCATCACCCCTCAGGCTCGGGAGGCGGATTTGCCTGCCTCCGTCATCGCCCTACAGGCTTGGACGCCGCCGAAGCGACGCTCGGCCTACCTTTCCGCGTCCCCCCATCGCGTCTTTGGCGGCCACAGGTGGTACGGGAATATCAACCCGTTGTCCATCGCCTACGCCTCACGGCCTCGGCTTAGGCCCGACTAACCCTGGGAGGATTAACCTTGCCCAGGAACCCTTAGGCTTCCGGCGTGGGGGTTTCTCGCCCCCATTGCGCTACTCATACCGGCATTCGCACTTCTGCACGCTCCACGTGTCCTCACGGTCACGCTTCCACGCGGTGCAGAACGCTCCCCTACCGGTCCCGGTCCAGGTGACCGGAACCTCACAGCTTCGGTGCCAGGCTTGAGCCCCGTTACATTATCGGCGCAGGACCGCTTGACCAGTGAGCTATTACGCACTCTTTAAAGGATGGCTGCCTCTAAGCCAACCTCCTGGCTGTCTGAGCGATCCAACAACCTTTCCCACTTAGCCTGGTCTTGGGGACCTTAGCTGGTGATCTGGGCTGTTTCCCTCTCGACTGTGAGAATTAGCTCCCACAGTCTGACTCCCAGGCTCTGGAGTAGCGGCATTCGGAGTTTGGTTGGGTTTGGTAAGCTTTGATGCCCCCTAGCCCATCCAGTGCTCTACCTCCGCTACTGAACGCCTGAGGCTACACCTACATGTATTTCGGGGAGAACCAGCTATTTCCAAGCTCGTTTGGCATTTCACCTCTATCCACAGCTCATCCCACAGGTTTGCAACCCTGACAGGTTCGGGCCTCCACGAGATGTTACTCTCGCTTCACCCTGGCCATGGATAGCTCGCCTGGTTTCGGGTCTGATCCCTGCCACTGAACGCCCTGTTCGGACTCGCTTTCGCTACGGCTCCGCGTGTACCTCGCTTAACCTTGCGACAGAGATCAACTCGCCGGTTCATTCTCCAAAAGGCACGCCGTCAGGCCTTCCGGGGGACAGCCCCGAAGGGGCCATCAACCCCGGCATAGCCCTCCGACTGCTTGTAGGCACACGGTTTCAGGTTCTATTTCACTCCCCGGTAAGGGGTTCTTTTCACCTTTCCCTCACGGTACTGGTCCACTATCGGTCGCCAGAGGTATTTAGCCTTGGAGAGTGGTCTCCCCGGCTTCCCACAGGATTCCGCGTGTCCCGTGGTACTCAAGGTCAACGGCGGGAGTCCTCATCCCCTTCCTACGGGGCTATCACCCTCTGCGGCGTTGCTTTCCAGCAACTTCGGTCGGAGAGAGGATTTGTAACTCCCTGGGGCCCGTGCAGTGACCCCGGCCGTGCCTTACAACCCCCGCCCTGCAACGGCTGCACCCTTGGCACAGGACGGGTTTGGGCTGTTCCCCTTTCGCTCGCCACTACTCAGGGAATCGTTTCTTTTCCTCGGGGTACTAAGATGTTTCAGTTCCCCCGGTTCCCTCCCACAACCTATGGATTCAGTTGTGGGTGCCTGGGCATGACCCCAGGCGGGTTACCCCATTCGGAAATCCCCGGATCGCAGCTTGCTCGGCAGCTCCCCGGGGCTTATCGCAGCCATGCCACGTCCTTCATCGGCCTCTGGCGCCAAGGCATCCACCGTGTGCCCTTAGTAGCTTGACCCTCGTTCGAGCCCTGGCTACATTGAAGTTTCTACCACCACGCTATTCGGTTGTTAAGGTTCTTCCTTGTTCGCTCACACCTGGGGAGGGGAGATTCCAGACCTCCACAGGGGTGAACGCCCAAGCCAGACATAGAAATCGGCTTGAGAACTCCTCAAGCCGTTTCCTCAACGCCTTGAGTTGTTCTCACCCCTATATTAGCCGAAACCAACCTGCCACTTCATAGACACCTCGTGACCTGTACCCAGTATACCGCAATCCGGCACTTTTGTCAAATCGGCCACTTGGTGGAGATGAGGGGATTCGAACCCCTGACCCCCTCCGTGCAAAGGAGGTGCTCTTCCCAACTGAGCTACATCCCCTCATCGGGTGGCAGTGGGCGTTTCTGGACTCGAACCAGAGACCTCGATCTTATCAGGATCGCGCTCTAACCTGCTGAGCTAAACGCCCACGGTTGTTAATCGGGAACCTTAACCACTGAAGAGTGGCAGGAAAACCGGCCCCAGGATGGGCTTCTTCACCGCTCGCTGCCGGCCAGCCCCGAAGCCCTTTAAGGCCGGCCGCTGAAACCCAGCGAGGGGTTCACCTGGGAGTAGGCGGTTGGAAACCGCCCGCTTCTCCCTAGAAAGGAGGTGATCCAGCCGCAGCTTCCGCTACGGCTACCTTGTTACGACTTCGTCCCAGTCGCCGGCCCCACCCTCGGCCGCTGCCTCCCTTGCGGGTTAGCCCACGGACT
>Ga0078972_1001166_pt2 | contig 87553 bp, 66 predicted proteins | sample YelNatPaOPGAMG01_FD_67568 | JGI IMG/M metagenome (GOLD analysis project Ga0078972, IMG submission 67568) | Hot spring thermophilic microbial communities from Obsidian Pool, Yellowstone National Park, USA - OP-RAMG-01 (SPADES assembly) (version 2) | ecosystem: Environmental > Aquatic > Thermal...
ACGCCGGCGGCTACTGGTTTGCTTGGTAGCCGCCGCTGTCAGGCGGCGGACCTGGGTGCATCCGGCGGATCAGATCCGCCGGCTTACGCCGGCGGCTACTGGTTTGCTTGGTAGCCGCCGCTGTCAGGCGGCGGACCTAGGTGGATTCGGCGGATCAATTCCGCCGGCTCACCCCGGCGGCTACTGGTTTGCTTGGTAGCCGCCGCCGTCAGGCGGCGGACCTAGGTGGATTCGGCGGATCAATTCCGCCGGCTCACCCCGGCGGCTACTGGTTTGCTTGGTAGCCGCCGCTGTCAGGCGGCGGACCTGGGAGGATTCGGCGGATCAATTCCGCCGGCTTACGCCGGCGGCTACTGGTTTGCTTGGTAGCCGCCGCTGTCAGGCGGCGGACCTGGGTGGATTCGGCGGATCAATTCCGCCGGCTCACGCCGGCGGCTACGTTGCGTCGTGCCAGGGAAGCTGTGCTACGGCAGCAACACGACCCCGCAACAAACAAGACCGGCCCTGGGGCATTCGGAATCTGCTCCGGCCAACCAGCGCTACCCCATGCCCAGGCTGTCCTCTAGAAGAAGCAGGTCGGTTTGTTCGCAGACCAAGGCCGTTGGTCATCAGCCCAATGGTCGCACTTAAGCCTTGAAAAACACAGTCGCTTGCACGCCGCCCTCAGGTCGGTTGCGGATTGTCAGTGCGCCGCCGTGCAACTCGACGATCTTCTTGGCCACAGTCAGGCCCAGGCCAGTGCCCTTGCCCGGAGGTTTGGTGGTAAAGAACGGTTCAAACACGCGGTCCAGTTTGTCTGCCGGGATACCGCATCCGGTATCCAACACTTCAGCCACTACCACCGAGTCGCCCGCACGCAGTCGGCCTGCCACCCGCCAGCCCTCGTCGCTGTCCAGCTCGCCCTCCTGTAGGGGCCGGAGTGCAGTGCGCACCGTCAGAGTGCCGCCATCGGGCATGGCGTGGATGGCATTGGTGAGCAGATTGACAAACACTTGCTTGATCTTGTTCCGGTCCAAGGGCAACAGGGGCAAAGCCTCACTGAACTGGCAGACCAGTTGGATGCCGCCCGGGTGCCGTTCCAATTCATGCCGGACCAACGCCAACGATTGTTCAGCGATGGAATTGAGGTTCTCGGGGTGGAGGTCCAGGGTGTGCGGCGCCGAGTAATCCAGCAGCCCCAACACCACCGCGTCAGCTTGTTGGATGGCCTCGGTCATGTCTTGCAGCACTTGGACCGTGTCCGGGTCTTTGCTGGCGACGTTGTTGCTGATGTACTCGAGGCCCATCCTGAGGATGCCCAGAGGGGTTTTGATCTCGTGCGCCACCGTGGCAGCCAGCCGGCCCACCGATTGAAGCTTCTCGGCCTGGATGAGCTGGAACTGGGCAGCTTTAAGGTCCTCGTGCGACTTTTGCAGCTCAGCTAAGGCACGTTGAAGCTCGGCTTGTTGACGCGCCAGCTCGGCATTGGCCTGCTGGAGGCGCGTCTCGAACAGCTTACGTTCTGTAATGTCGCGGCTGATTCCCACCAGGCCGATGACTTGGCCCTGTAGGTCGGTGAGCGGGACCTTGGTGCTCAAGTACCATCGCCGCTGCCCGTCAGGGCCAGGCAGCTCAGTCTCCCGCTCGATCAACCGTGCGCCCGACTGGATGATTTGCCGATCTTCTTGAGCCAAAGCAGCAGCTAAAGGCGGCGGGAAAAAGTCCGCGGCAGTTTTGCCATGGACCTGCTGGGGTGTTTCAGCGCCCAGGAACCGGCGGAAGGCCGGGTTGGTCAACACATACCGCCCGTGCAGGTCCTTTACATAGACGTAATCGGGCAAGTGATCGATCAGGCTTCGCAACAGATTCCGTTCAGCCTCCAGCGCCTGCTCCATTTCTTTGAGGTGGGTGATGTCGCGCTGGATACCGAAGGTGCCAATGATGTGGCCCTGCCGATCCCGCAACGGCAAGATCGAGCTCAGGAACCATCTTGTGCCGCCGTTGGGCGAAGATTCCCGTTGGATTCGGTCCAGCAGGGGCTGGCCCGACTCCAACACTTGGCGTTCCTCAGCCGCAACCGCCTCAGCTTGTTCAGCCGGCCTGAAGTCCAAATCCGTCTTGCCAACCGCTTGGCGGGGATGGGCCAGGCCAAATTGGTCGGCCATCGCCCGGCTGATGCGGATAAACCTGCCCTGGGCATCCTTGAAGTAGATGCGGTCTGGCAAACTGCCTAGCAAGCTGTGGAACAGATAGCGTTCTTGGGCCAGCGCGTCCTCAGCCCGCTTGCGTTCCTGGGCATAGCGGATGGCCCGGAACAACAACGGCGGGTTGACTTGGTCTTTGACCAGGTAATCTTGGGCGCCTTGTTGCAAGGCCGCCACGGCCACCTCCTCGTCGCTGAGGCCGCTCAGCACAATAATGGGTAAGTCAGGGGCCCGCTCGCGCACACGCATCACCGTCTCCAACCCCTGGCTGTCCGGCAGGCTCAGGTCCAGTAACACCAAATCCAGCCCACCGGCCTCCAGCCGGTTCAACCCGGCTTGCAAGCTGTCGGCCAGTTCAAGCTGGTAGCTTGGGCTGAGCGGTGTGGCCAAGTATTCCTGCAGCAATCGGATGTCGGCTGGGTTATCCTCGATCAGCAACACCCGATAGGTCCCACCAGCTGGGCTGGAGTGCGTACTGAGGTTGTTCATGGGGGTCCGATGGTCATGGACCGCATCCGGCGGTCAAGTGGGGTTGGTCTTCGCTGTTCAGGCCGCGCTGTGGAGGTTCCTGTGGCGTGTTTGGCGGTCGCTGGTCTTTCGTAGCCCCAAGACCCAGGCCTCCACCGGCCGCCTCCGGTGCAACCGGCTGAACGGGCAGCGTAAAGTGGAAGGTCGAGCCCGTGCCCAATTGGGACTCGGCCCAAATGCGGCCTCCGTGCCGTTCGACGATCTTTTTGCAGATAGCCAGGCCAATGCCGGTGCCGGGGTATTGACTCCGGTTATGCAGCCGCTGGAAGATGACAAATAGCCGAGGCAAACTTTCCTGCGGGATGCCCAAGCCGTTGTCCCGCACGGTCCAATGCCACACGCTGCCTTCTTGCCGCACGCCAATATGCACCTTGGGCGGCTCCTGACGCCTGAACTTGATGGCGTTGCTGATGAGGTTCTGCAGCAACTGGCCCAGTTGCACTTCGTCAGCCCACACCCGAGGCAACGGGTCCGAAGTCAGCTCCGCTCCGCTTTCCTCCAGCGCCACCCGCAGATTCAATCGCACCCGCTCCAAGACCCGGTTGCAGTCGGTCAGCTCGAAAGGCCGGCCCTGAGTGTCCACGCGGCAGTAGGCCAACAGCGCCTGGATCAGCTCTTGCATGCGGGTGGCGCCCTGCTGGGCGAAATCCAAAAACTCGATCGCCTTGGGCGGCAGTTGTGCGCTGTGGCGGTCGCGCAGCAAGCCCAGGTATTGGGATACGGCGCGCAGCGGTTCCTGGAGGTCGTGGGAGGCCACGTAAGCAAACTGCTGCAACTCTTGGTTGGACCGCTCCAGTTGGGCGGTGCGTTGCGCCACTCGCTGTTCCAGTTGCTGGTTGAGGGCCACCAGGGCAGCTTCGGCCTGCTGCCGTTCCTGAATGCGTTTTTGGAGTGCCTCGGCCATCTCGTCAAACGCACGCGACAACACGTGCAGTTCGCCTCGCCCCTCGCCATTGCCCACGCGCACGGCGTAGTCGCCTGCACGGATCCGGTCTGCGGCTCGCACCAGAGCGCGCACGCGGCGTAACACCAACACATCGCTCCCCACCCAGGCCAGCCCCAGTGCCAAGGCCGTGACGCCACCCAACACCAGCAGGTTCCACCACAGCGCCCGGTTGGCTTCCGCGTAGGCTACTGCTGTCGGGATCCCAATGATGACTGCGCCCGGGCTCACCCCCAGGCTCCGGCCCAGATACGTCACCCCATACAGCCGCCGCACGCCGTCCCGGCCGCGGGTCACAAAAGTCGCTTCATTGGTTCGAGCCACCCGCTGCAGTGTGGCTCCAAGCCGCTGCAAACGGTTGGTGGACCAGCCGCTGGGCCAAGGCAATCGTTGCCCCACAAATCGGTTTTGCGGGTCTGGATGCCGCACCAGCGTCACCCCGTGCCGATCCACCACGGTGATCGAGGACTGGGCTGGCAGGTTGAAGTTGGTGACGTAATGCTTTAGATACTCGAGGTCCAACGCCGCAAAGACCACGCCGCACAGTCGGCCCGAAGCATTGGTCACCGGATAGCCCATGTTCAAGGTGGCTTTGCCCGTGATTCGCCCAATTTGATATTCCCCCACGGCAAATTGCAGGTGGTTGGTCACCGCCTGGAAGTAGCTGCGATCGCCCAAATACACCGGCCCCGGTACCGGCAAGGCGCTGGCAAAGGTGTGTCCGTCCAACGCAATCCCGCCCAAGTTGGCATAAACGGGACTCAACGAGCGCAGATGGGCGAAAATCCAATGGCAGGCCTGGGTGTCCTGATTGATGACCTCCTTCAGCAAAGCTACCGTCGCCAAAAGCTGACGCGCAGCGTTGATTTGTTCGTCTTGCCGTTCAGCCGCCAACCGCACCAAGCGTAACACCTCAGCTTGAGCCAACTCCGTGGCCCAACGCCGCTGTTGCAGTGCGTTGAAGATCACCACCCCCACCACCGGCACCATGGCCAAGATCACCAGCGCCGCCAACCGAGTCCGGAGGCTGGACAAAAACGAGGATCGGCGCCCCCACCGGCGGAACCGCTCAGTGGCCGTGTCGGTCCGCGGCTCGGCCCAAGGCCTCAGCTCACCACCGCCCTCGGCCGCTTGGGCGCTGGGCCCGACCTTAGCCAGCGGGCCGCCTGGGGCCTGGTGACCTCTGACCTCTGACCTCTGCCCCCTGACCTCTGACGTCCGACCTCTGACGCCTGACCTCTGGCCTCCGACCTCCGGGTTGTCCATACGCAGCTTCACTCGGCTGGTAGTTTCACTATCTGCAGCCAGAATTCTTCGATCGCCCGAATGACCCTCAGGAATTGGTCTAGGTCCACTGGCTTGGTCACGTAACAGTTGGCTGCCAGGTTGTAAGCCCTCAAGATGTCCTCCTCAGCCTCCGAACTGGTCAGCACCACCACGGGGATGCGGCGAAAACGCTCATCGGATTTCAGTTCTGCCAACAGTTGGCGCCCGTCTTTGCGCGGCAGGTTCAAGTCTAGCAAAATCAGGTCTGGCCGCGGCACCTGGGTGTAAAGGCCTTGCCGCTGCAGAAACGCCATCGCCTCCACTCCATCGGTCACATGCCAAAGTCGGTTGCGCACCTTGGCCTCGCGCAGGGCCTCTTGAGTCAGCCGCGCATCAGCCAGGTTGTCTTCCACCAACAGAATCTCCACCGCCCGTCCGTTCATAAGCTCACAGAGCCTTCAGCCGCCCGCACCGGCTCGGCCGCCCGCAGCGTAAAATGAAACACCGCACCTTGCCCAGGCTGGGATTCCACCCAGATGCGCCCGCCGTGCCGTTCCACAATCCGCTTGCAGATCGACAGGCCCACACCGCTGCCCGGGTACTGATCGCGCGTATGCAGCCGCCGAAAAATCAGGAAAATCTGGTCGAAATGCTCCGGGTCAATCCCAATGCCGTTGTCCCGGACCGAAATGATCCATTGCGCAGGAGCCGGCCCGGCTGGATGGCGGGCGGGACGGGGAGCCGGTTCCAAGGCTGGGGCGGTTAGGTGCGCGTCGCTTGGGGGCTGAGCCGCACCCGTTGGCGGGCGCTGCGTTGCGGTGGCTTGAACGGTGGCGGCTTGGTCCTGGATTTGGGCTTGCGTGTCTTGGGCCAGCGCGCCCGGGCTGGGGGCTGGCCGGGCCCAGATGTCAATGCGCAGCGGCCGTTGCGCACGGAACTTGAGGCAGTTGCTGATGAGGTTTTGGAACAGTTGCGTCAACTGCGTGGTGTCGCCCAGCACCCACGGCAGCGGTTGGACTACGACAGTTGCGTTGGCTTCGGCAATGGCCATGCGCAGGTTGGCCAGGGCAGCCTGGAGCGGCTGATTGCAATCAATCGGCACCAGCGGTGCCGTGGCCCGGCCCACTCTGGAGTAAGCCAACAGATCGTTGATGAGCCCTTGCATCCGCTTGGCGCCTTCGACGGCAAACCCAATGAACTCATCGGCTGTAGCGTCCAGCCGGCCAGCATAACGCCGCTGCAGCAGTTGCAGGTAACTGGCGATCATCCGCAGCGGTTCCTGCAAATCGTGCGAGGCCGCATAAGCAAATTGTTCCAAGTCAGCATTCGAACGGGCCAACTCGGCTGCCGTTTGGCGCAGGGCATCCTCGGCCCGCTTGCGTTCGGTGATGTCGGTCGAAATGCCACAGACTGCGTAAGCGCCGCCGGGTGTGTCCTGCAACCTAAACTTGACCGACAAATACGTATGCAGGCCGTCGTCTTGCGGTAGCTGCTCCTCGAACTGCAACGGGGTGTCGCTAGCCAAAGCCGCCAAGTCATTGGCCCGGAGAGCCGCCGCCACCGCCGGCGCAAACACGTCAAAGTCGGTCTTGCCCACAATCTGCTCTTGGGTCAGACGAAACAGTTGCTGGAACTGGCGATTGACCAGCAGATATCTGCCCTGAGCATCTTTCATGTAAATGACGGCGCTGGTGTGATCTAAGATGGACTGCAGTCGCTGTTGGCTTTGCCGGAGCTGGTGCTCGGCCAGTTTCCGCGCCGTGACATCCCGCGAAATGCCAAAGGTGCCAATAATCGCCCCGGTCTGATCCCGCCAACACTGCTTGGTGGTGGACACCCAGGTCACTGAGCCGTCCGGCCAGGTCTCCTTTTCCTCGCGGTTCACCAGCGGCTGGCCGGTCTCTAAGATGCGTTGTTCGTCTGCGAAAGCCTGTTGCGCATGCTCAGCGGTGAAAAAGTCAAAATCGGTCTTGCCCACCGCCTCCGCTGGGTCAGCCAGCTTAAAGGCCCGGGCGAGCGACCGGCTAATGCGCAAGAACCGGCTTTGCCTATCCTTGAAGTAGATGTGGTCCGGAATGGTATCCATCAAGGTGGCCATCATATCCCGGTCTTGGAGCAAGGCGGCGTTGAGCTGCTGGTCGGCGCATAACTGCCGCGCAATCAGACCCAAACCGTCCACGGCACCCTGGCCGTTGCGCACGGGCCATAGCTGCACCGACACAGCCAATCGGCTACCGTCCTTGTGCACCCACAGTGTCTGGATCTGCTCGGGCTGTTGGCGTTGGAGCACCCGGTCGGCCACCGCTGCCCATGAGCTGTGCTGGTCAGGAGGCAAGAGACGCCCCAGCGGCTGACCCACTATCTCGTGCGCGGACCAGCCGGTCAGTTGCGTCGCAGCCGTATTCCACGCCTGGATTCGACCATCCACGTTCAGGCTCACCATCGGCTCGGCAGCCTGCTGCACTAGCCGCTGGTAATAGTCAGCCCCCGGTTCAACAGTGCCCGCGCTGCTCCGCGCCGTGGGCCCTGGGGCTCGGTGCTTGTCTGGCTCAAGTTTCATGTAAGCAACCGATGAAAGTTTTCATCCCCAAGGCCAGCCACCACGGCACCGGTTCGGTTCGGCCCAGTACCTCCGTCCGTGGCCAGGCAGCGTCAGCGTCACTCAGATGCGTCCACATAGCTCTTTGCCTGTGCGCGGGCAGTAGCCCTGCTGCCACCACCCGTACATGCCCACTCTCAGGCGCAAAGGCCAAGCTTTCAACCCGAAACTAGCAGAGAATTTTCCACGGTTTTTCAGGTGAACCGGGGCAGCTCCAGTTGTCGGTTGGCGGGCCCGGCTCCGCTGCGACGGTGCTACCAGCCGATCCGCCACCAGCGGGGCAATGGCACTGAGTTTGCAGCCTTGGCTGACCACAACCCCAAAGAGCATCGGCTCGAACAATCGAGCCTTGGGCTTGGAAAAGGTGGGGGCAATTATCCCCGAAAAGTTGCTGGAGCCGAGCTAGTCATTGCTCGGCTAGTTTGGTTCGGTGGATGGTCATTGAGCCGGTGGATGCTTCGCTGGACAGGGCTTCAAACAGTTTGGCTTGCACCACGCATTGTCTCCCTTGGGCGCATGGGCAAGAAGCTTTGGCCGAAGCCCTTCCACAAAGAGCACTTTAAGAACGGGGGATATTCTTGTGGTGCAAAGCCTTGACCGGGTTGAGCGGCTGGCTTTAGCCTGCGGGCATGAACGGCAACCTGAAGACCGCGGTCTATGTGTGTATGGCCTTAACGACATTAATTCCTGGTGGGGCGAACGCAGGCAGTTTTGGCGACGACGTCAGTTTTCTGAAGCAGTACACCGATGTCATCGTGCTGAGCGACCGGCAGGGCCTGGCCAAGGTGGCCGTGGTGCCAGCCTGGCAGGGTCGGGTGATGACCAGCACCGCAGCGGGTGACGCGGGCCGCAGTTTCGGCTGGATCAACCGTGAACTGATCAGCTCGCGCAAGTTGCAGCCGCACATCAATGTGTTCGGAGGTGAAGATCGGTTTTGGCTGGGGCCCGAAGGTGGTCAGTTCTCGATCTTCTTTGCACCAGGGGCCAAGTTCGAGTTGTCCGATTGGTACACGCCGGCGCCCATTGACACCCTGCCGTATCGGGTGGTTGGCCACAGCCGCACCCGGGCGCGGTTTTCCGCCGAGTTTAGCTTAACCAACTACTCAGGCACACGCTTCGAGGTTGGGGTGGACCGCACGGTTCGGCTGCTGGACACGGCCACAGGCTGGAAGCGGCTAGGGGTCAAGCCGTTGCCCGGGACCAGCTTGGTGGCCTTCGAGACCGACAACCGGATCAGTAACGTGGGCAAGAACCCGTGGAGAAAAGAGACCGGCCTGTTGTCGGTTTGGATTCTGGGCATGTTCAACCCCTCGCCGGCCACCACCATTGTGGTACCCATTCGGCCCGGGCCGGAGTCGGAATTGGGGGTGAAGGTTACCTCGGATTATTTCGGCCCCATCCCGCCGGAGCGGCTGGTGGTCAAGGATGACGTGATCTATTTTTGCGGCGACGGTCAGTATCGGAGCAAGATTGGCATCAGCCCCAAGCGCAGCAAAGCGGTGTTGGGCAGCTACGACGCGGCGCAACAGGTGCTGACCATCGTGCAGTTTACGCAGCCGCCAGGCGTGACCGACTACGTCAATTCGTTGTGGAAATTGCAGGATAACCCCTATGCAGGCGATGCGGCCAACAGCTACAACGACGGTCCACCCGCTCCCGGGGCTAAGCCGTTGGGGCCATTTTATGAGTTGGAATCCTCATCGCCTGCCGCCGCCTTGGCGCCGGGGCGGAGCCTATCGCACGTGCATCGGACGATTCACGTGACCGGGCCGGAGTCGGCTCTGGACCAGGTGGCGCGGGCGACTTTGGGTGTGGGCTTGGACCAGATCAAAACCGGCCTGAAAGCCCGCTGAGGATGGTGCCTGGGGTTGAGTTACACCGGGGTAGGCCGACTGCACGGGCCAAACTCCCGCTGGGCTAGCACCGTAGGGCGTTGCGCTTCAGCTTATGAGCACCGAAAACCAAAGCATGTTCGTCACACCGGATGGCCGGAATGTGACGGTGACGTTCATCCTGGTCAGCTCCCTGTTTTTGTTGTGGGGCTTCTGCAACGGGATGATCGACACCATGGACAAGCATTTCCAGGAGGAACTGCGCCTGAGCTTGTCGCAGTCGGCCTGGGTGCAGTTTGCGCACTGGCTGGGGTATTTCATCATGGCCATGCCAGCCGGCTGGCTGTGCGTGCGGCTGGGGTACCGGGGCGGGATTATCGCGGGCCTGCTGCTGGTGGCGTTGGGCGGCTTTTGGTTTGTGCCGGCAACCAAGATCGCCCAGTTCTGGGCTTTTTTGCTGGGGGTGTGTGTGGTGGCGTCAGGCCTGACGTTCTTGGAGACCGTAGCGAATCCTTACACCACAGTGCTGGGGCCACCTCGCTACGCAGCCACGCGCATTAACCTGGCCCAATCCTGCAACGGGGTAGGCTGGATTTTAGGCCCGATTGCTGCCGGCTTGTTCTTTTACGGCAAAGACGAAACCGGGCGGAGCATCGGCTCGGAAACGCTCTGGATTCCGTATGCGGGTGTGGCAGTGGTGGTGTTGGTGCTGGCGGTGATCTTCTTCTTTGCGCCGATGCCTGACATCAAGGCGCCGGACGATTATGCGATGGACAACCCCGACCCCGGCGCCAATGCCGGCCCTGCCCCAGCGGCCCGGCACGTCAAGCGTGGGCTGGTTTATGTGCTGTTGTTGGGCAACCTCATGGCGCTGATCGGGGTGTTCGGCATGATCCTGTGGTTGGTGCTGGACGGTTTGGGTATGGGCCCGCGCCTGGTTAAGCTGGCCTCCGCTTTGCCCCATCCTGCCAGCCTCACCATCACAGCCGAAAGCTCGGTTGTGGTGGTGTTGATTGCAGCCGGGTGCCTGGCCGTTGTGCTGGCCGCTTTGGCCTTGATCCCGGTGGTTCGGCGGCTGACGCACCACAGTATTTGGGCCCATGAACACTTTTCCGGGGCCACGTTGGCCCAGTTCTTCTATGTGGCAGCCCAGGCCGGCATCTTCAGCTTCCTGATCAACTACGTTGTGTGGGAACCGCCCTCGTTACCGGCTAGTTGGCTGACGGAGAAAAGCCGGGGCCGGTTGGAGGTGCGCACGGCCTTTGCCGGCCGGGATTTCAAAGACCTCAAAGCGCTGGCTGCCAGGCTAAGTGCTAGAGCCGATCCAGTCTCCCAGTTTTTGGCCACCAACCTGTCCGGCACTACCCTGGATAAGCTGGCCCGGTTCCAGCAAGGCACAGCCAGCGCCACCACCTTGCGCGTAGCCTTACAGCAAGACCTCAACAGCCTGATTCTGAAACAGAATTTTTATGACCCGGAGCGGTTCCGTGGGGTGGCCCTCAGTCCGGCCACCAAACAATTGGCTGAAGCCAATCCACCCCCGTGGGATTGGCCGCGGCTGAACCGGCTGCTGTTGGCGGATGCGTATCCAGGCATTCTGGTGTTTGAAGACGGCGTGGTCAGTGTGACCAACGAAACTGCATCGAAGCTACTCTCGTTCGGGTTCCTTTGTTTCCTGATTGGTCGGGTGACCGGGGCGGCGTTGTTGCGGCGGTTCTCAGCTCATCGGGTGGTGGGGTTGTATGCGGCGTTGAACGTGCTGGCCACGGCGTTGGTGGCCTGCAAACTGGGCTGGCTGTCGGTGGCGTGCGTGTTTGCCAGCTTTTTCCTTATGTCGATCATGTTCCCGACCATCTTCGCGTTGGGCATCTATGGGTTGGGCGTACGGGCCAAGAAAGCTTCTGCATTCATTGTGATGGGGATCGTGGGCGGAGCCATCCTGCCTAAGCTGATGGGTGCAGTGGCTGATCATTACGACATGTCGCGGGGTTTTGTTGTGCCCATGATCTGTTTTGCCCTCATTGCGCTGTATGGGTGGAGCTGGCCCAAGCTCAGCCGCGTGGAAGCGTTGCACGGGGTGGGTGCCTCCGGCGGCCATTGAGCCAGCGTGGGATCGTCCGGGAAGGACACGTCTGTCCCTGACCGGGTGATCGGCCATGTTGCCGATTTTCAACCTTCCCTACCGAGGGGGGCTGGGCTAGCTTGAGCGGGCTGCATTGGAGCAAGGTGTCATGTCACTGATCGTCCAGAAATACGGCGGCACCTCAGTAGCCAACACCGACCGGATCAAACAGGTAGCCAGTCGGGTGGCGCGTTACCACGCGCAAGGGCATCGGCTGGTGGTGGTGGTGTCGGCCATGAGCGGGGTGACCGATAGCTTGATCAAGCTGGCCAAAGAAATCATGCCGCTCCCGACCGAGCGGGAGCTGGACATGCTGTTGGCCACAGGCGAACAGACCACCATTGCGCTGACGGCCATGGCGTTGCATGCGCTGGGGATACCGGCGGTGTCGCTGACCGGTGCCCAAGCCGGTATCATCACCGATGGCGTGCATACCAAGGCCAAGATCCTCAACATCACCCCCAAAACGGTGCGCAAGTTGCTGGATGGCGGCACTGTGGTGATCGTAGCCGGGTTCCAAGGCCAAACGCCTCAGGGCCAAATCACTACCCTGGGACGAGGTGGCTCGGACCTGACGGCGATTGCCTTGGCAGCCGCGTTGAAGGCCGACCTGTGCCAGATTTATACCGATGTGGATGGGGTCTTTACGGCTGATCCGCGCATCGTGCGCAACGCCCGAAAGCTGGATGAAATCTCCTATGACGAGCTATTGGAGTTGGCCAGCTTGGGCGCCAAGGTCATGCAAAATCGGTCGGTCGAATTTGCCAAGAAGTTTGGCGTTGTGTTTGAGGTCCGTTCCAGCTTCAACGATAACCCCGGAACCATCGTGAAAGAAGAAACCCAAAACATGGAGAGCGTCGTCATCCGCGGCGTCTCCCTAGACAAGAACCAAGCTAAAGTCACGTTGGTGGCCGTGCCGGACCGGCCCGGTGAGGCGGCGCGCATCTTCCGCGCTTTGGGCGACGCGGCGATCAACGTGGACATGATCGTGCAAACCGCCAGCCACGGGAGCGGCACGCCCGCCACGGACATCTCCTTCACGGTGGACAAGGCCGATCTGCTCAAAGCGCGCAAGGTGCTGGACGGCATCCGGGCCGACGTGGGCTTCCGCGAGGTGGTCTCGGACGAGCAGATTGGCAAGCTGTCCATCGTGGGAGTAGGCATGCGAACCCACCCGGGTGTGGCCGCCAAAATGTTCGAGGCCCTCGCTCAGGCCAACGTCAACATCCAGATGATCTCCACCAGCGAAATCAAAATCTCGGTGGTGATCGACTTGGACAAAGCCGAGGCAGCCATGCGGGCGGTGCATGCGGCGTTTTTCGGCGACTAACCCGCCCGCTCAGCCCCCGAGCCCATGCGGTAGCCCCCTGGCTCCCCACGGCCCCAAGCCCACGCTCCGTGCGGCTGAGCCTAGCACTGCCGGCCGGCTGCGGCTGCGGCTGCGCCCGACAGCCGAAGCCGCGGTGCGTGCCGGCCACCCTTGGGTTTTCGACCAAAGCATTCGGAGCCAAAACCGACCAGGCCAATTGGGTGAACTAGCCGTCATTTACGATCGGCGCGACCGGTTCCTGGCCTTGGGATTGTTCGATCCGGACTCACCCTTGCGGGTGCGGGTGTTACACGTGGGCCGGCCAGTGCAGGTGGACCGGGCTTGGTGGCGACAACGGCTTGTAGCTGCTATGCAGCGCCGCGTGGGGCTGTTTGACAATCGGACCACCGGGTTCCGCTGTATCCACGGCGAGAACGATGGGTGGCCGGGCTTGGTGCTCGACCGTTATGAACAGGTGCTGGTGCTCAAGCTCTACACGGGCGCCTGGCTGCCGCACTTGGCCGAGCTAACCGCGTTGATCCAAGCTGAACTGCAGCCGCGCGCACTGGTGTTGCGCCTGAGCCGTAACCTGGCCGAGGCCACCCGCGCCCGGTTCCAACTGCACGATGGCCAGGTGCTGGCCGGCGAGTTGCAGGCCGACCGCGCACCCTTTTTGGAGACCGGCCTCCGGTTCGAAGCTGATGTGCGGCGAGGCCAGAAAACCGGTTTTTTCCTAGACCAACGCGACAACCGGCGTCAGGTCGAGGCCCTGTCCGCAGGCCGCCGCGTGCTCAACGCGTTTAGCTTTTCAGGCGCCTTTGGTCTGTATGCCGCCCGGGGCGGTGCACGGGCTGTGACTGACGTTGACATCAGTCCGCATGCTTTGGAAGCCGCCCGACGGCACTTCGACTTAAACCGCGCAGACCCGGCTGTGGCCCGCTGCGTCCATGAAACCTTGCAGGCGGATTGTTTCGAATGGCTCAGCCAAGCTAGGACCCGGCAATTCGACTTGGTGATTCTGGACCCGCCTTCGCTGGCCAAGAGCCAGGCCGAACGACCGGGCGCCTTGCGGGCTTACCATTGGCTGGCCACGCATGGCCTGCGCTTGCTGCGGGCGCGGGGTATTTTAGTGGCTGCCTCCTGTTCAGCCCACGTGCAAGCCGATGAGTTTTTTGATGTGGTGCGCCAGGCGGCTGCCAAGGCGCGCCGGCGATTTGTCGAGTTGGCCACTACCGGCCACCCAGCGGATCACCCCGCTACATTCCCCGAAGCGCACTACCTCAAGTGCATTTACCTGCAGGTCAGCTAAGCTACCCGACCGGCCGATCCCCAGAGCCTTTCGCTCTGGACGAGCCGTTGCGCCACCAGCCGAGTGGGCTTGGGAGAAGTTCACACAAATTCTGCGGGCAACCATTCCGATCACGGCAGCCAGCCTCGGAAACTCGCCGCGTAAGACGCTTGCGCCCACCGTCCAACCTTCACACCATCGGCGCCGCGCATGGCCAGGCTGGGCATCCATCTGCGTTTGGGCCGAGTGGCAACGCTGCCAACCGTCTGGTCGAACTGTCTCTGCGGTTGGCTGCTGGCTGAAGCGGAGCCAGACTGGCGGTTAGCCTTGTTGCTAGTGGGCGCTTCAGCCCTGTATGTGGCTGGGGCTTATCTGAACGACGCCTTCGACGCCGATTGGGATCGACTCAGCCGACCGGACCGCCCGGTGCCTGCTGGAACCATCAGCCGTGTCGAGGTTTGGCAATGGGGGCTGACGGCTATGGCGGTAGGCTTGGCTACCTTGGCCTGCTTGGGCCGTGCCCCTGCAGCGTTAGCGCTGGCGTTGGCTCTGATCATTCTGCTCTATGACGCCACGCACAGGCGGTTTGCCCTCAGTCCCGTGTTGCTGGGCGCTTGCCGGGCCTTGTTGGTGCTGACGGCCGCTGCCAGCCCGACCGGGCGGCTTACTGGCTTGAGCTTGTGGAGCAGTCTGGCGTTAGGCTGCTACGTGGTGGGGGCGGACTTTCTGGCCCGCAAACAAACCGCGGACACTCAACCCAGCTACTGGCCCTGCCTGGGGTTAGCCGCGCCCGTAGTGTTAGCCCTGATTATCAACCGGGCCGAATGGCAATGGCGCGGCCTGATGTTGAGCGGCGTGCTGATTGCCTGGGTGCTGATTAGCCTGCGGCTGGTGTATTGGTCCCCTCAACGGAACCTGGTTTACAGTGCTGCAGCGTTGGTAGCTGGCATCCCTTTGGTGGACTTGCTGGCCGTATGCGGCGGGCCGGGCATGACCGGCTTAATTTTTGCAGGGCTGTGGGGTGCTACCAGGCTGCTGCAACGGTTCTTGCCCGGCCAGTAGCCCGGGTGCTTCGTCGTCGTTTTGCCCTCCCGCTGGTCACGCCACCACTCGAACGGATGGCTGAGCATCCGTTGGCCGTCCTACCGCGCGGTCGAGCAAGCCCGGCCCTTGTGCAAATTTGAGAAGGCACAGCTTTGGCTGGATAGGTGGCGACTATGGAAGTTGAGAAAACACCCCACCCGAGGCTTGCCGCACGGCGCTGGCGGCTGCGCCACTCAGGCAGCCCTTCAGAGCGCCGTCAGCCCAAGTGCTGGAGGCTCGCTCGGCCAATCACCCCGCTCACCAGTTTGCTCGAATTGGGTAAGCTCAGAACCGCACCTACTCCGTCCGCATGCCAACCGACTGCTCCGGCATTTTGCAGCAGCCCAGGCCTGATTCACAGCCTGCCAGTAACGTCGAGTCGGCACACCTTGACCGGTCCCATGAGCGAGGCACTGCTGCTGGTGCTAACCTGGTGGGCCCTGGTCGGCGACTCGTTAGCAAGCGGGCCGCTGGACACCATCTTTACCTACCAAGGCAGATTGACTCAGCAGGAACAGTGCACCCACGGCTTGTTTGACTTTCAGTTCTGCATTTTCGATTCGCCCAGCGGCGGCAATCCGTTGGCTGGGCCCATCACCAACAACGCCGTCCAGGTCAACAACGGCCTGTTCACTACCGAGCTGGACTTTGGGCCAGGCGTCTTTGCCGGCCAAGCCCGTTGGCTGGAAATCGGCGTGCGAACCAATGGCACCACCGCTTTCACCATCCTCAGCCCGCGACAACTGCTCAGCCCGGTGCCCTATGCGCTCTATGCGCCAGAAGCCGGGGCGGCGCTGTCAGCCACTGTGGCGGGCACGGCAGGTTCGGTGCCGGCTACCGGTGTGGTGGGTGTGCTTGGGCTGGGACAATTACCGGCTGTGCTGATCACCAACAACCAAACCGGGGTGAATTTGAGCGGTGCGTTTAGTGGGAATGGCGCTGGGTTAACCAACATTCCGTGGAGTGCGTTACCGGCGGTGCCGTTGACCAACGGGCAGGCTGATGTGCTGGTGCAAGGCTTGACCAGCCTGGGCAACCTGTCGGTCACAGCCACCGCGTGGGTCAATCGGTTGGTGGTGAGCAACGGGTTGGTGGGCGACGGCAGCGGGCTGATCAACCTCAATGCCAGCGCCTTGGCCAGTGGCACGGTGCCGGAGGGGCGGTTACCAGCGCAGGTGAGCTTGCTGGGCCAGAGCATCGAGTCGGGCGAGATCACCGATGGGACCATCAAGGATGCGGACATTGCGGCGGATGCTGGGATAGCTGACACCAAGTTGGGGACCATCAGCACGCCGGGCAAAGTGGCCAACTCGGCCACCACCGCCACGTCCGACAATGTGCCGGACACCATTGTGCTGCGTGATGGCATGGGCGGGTTCATAGCCGGGCCCATTACAGCCGAGCGGTTTATCGGTGACGGCAGTCAACTGCGGATGTTGGACGCTTCGGCGCTAGCGCTGGGCATTGTGCCTAACGAGCGTCTGAGTGCCCGCGTGAGCTTGCTGGGCCAGAGCATCGAGTCGGACGAGATCACCGATGGAACCATCAGGGATGCGGACATTGCGGTAGATGCTGGGATAGCCGACACCAAGTTGAGGACCATCAGCACGCCGGGCAAAGTGGCCAACTCGGCCACCACCGCGACCAGCGCCAATACGCCCAACGCCATTGTGGCTCGGGACAGTTTAGGCAATTTTGTTGCCGGGACCATCACCGCCAGCTTCCAAGGCAACGGCGCTGGGTTGACCAACCTGAACGCCAGCGCACTGAGCAGCGGCACCGTGCCGGACGCACGCTTGGGGACCAACATCGCTCGACTCAATCAACCGGCGACGTTTACCGGCACGGTTACCGCTCCCACGCTTCAGGCCGCTACAGTGATCGCCGATCACCCGAACACAAACAACGGCAGTTATACCCCGGGCTTGATCTTGGGCGGCAGCAGCAGCGGTGAAGCTATCGCGTCCAAGCGGACCGCCGGGGGTAACCAGTATGGGTTGGACTTCTTCACCGCCTTCACCAGCCGGATGGCCATTGCTAACAATGGCGCGATCCGGTTCGGACCGGGTAATTACTTCAGCACCTACGGTGACGCCCAAAGCTGTGTGTATGTGTTGCGCGGCACCAGCAGCGGCACAAGCTACGGCGAACTGTTCATGCCGGGCAACCAGCGGCTGGTCGTGCCCGCCAACTCGACCTGGACCTTCCGCATCTTCGTGGCAGGCCGCGCCTCCAACGGCAAAGCGGCAGGCTACTATTTCCGCGGGTTCCTAGAAAACGAGAGCGGCACCGTCCGCATGTTGGAAGCGGTCAACACCGAGGACTACGCCGAAGACGACACGGCCTGGGACGCTAGTATTGCGGCAGACGACTATTACGACGCGCTGGTCATCACGGCTCGAGGCAATACAGGTGACTCAGTCCGCTGGACAGCCGTGGTGTACACCTGTGAAGTCAAGTGGTGAGCCGGTCCGTGGCCCTCAACCTCACCGCGGCCTAGTGCCCAGGGGCTACGAGGCTGAAATCGGACGCGGTGTCCCAGACTGACGCTCGAACGGCAATTGACCGGGGCTGGACGGTAACGGAGCCGGGCATAGGCGCAAGGGCCGCAGGGTTGGCTGATTCTGACCCCACCCTGCGGCCCGGCTCGTCCGGTAAGTTTGGCGACCGGCTGCCGCACCAGTCAAAAGCGCAGCCGGGCTTGCGGCATCACAAAGCCAATCGTCGGACGGCCAATTCTATCGATTGAGCCGGGTTTAGCCGGGCCCTGCGAAATGCTCGACCACGCGCCCACGCTTTGAATTTTACTCCATAGCGGCACGGCCTGTGGGCGGAGCGTTCAAGGACAGTAACTGACTAGCTCACTGAGCGGTCGGCGCGGGGTGCGTGGTGGGGTTTCAGCCGGGTAACCCAGCGGCAGGAGAACGGCGGCACGCTGGCCGGGCGGCAGGCCAAGGGCTTGGCTAGCAGCCTGTTCGTCCACAGCGTCCACCCAGCAGGTGCCCAAACCCAGCTCGACAGCGGCCAACATCGCATTACACACCGCTGCGCAGGTGTCTTGCACCGCATAGACCTGTTCGCCGCGTGCGCCGAATTTGGCCGCTGAACGCGCGCCGTCCGTGGCAAACACCAACACCACGGGCGCGGTGGCCAAGAACTTTTGATTCGCTGCGGCGGCGGCCAACGCCTCCTTGGTAGCTTGGTGCCTGACCACATAGATATGGTAGGCCTGGAGGTTGCCTGCCGAGGGCGCTTGGTTGGCCGCTCGTAACACCGCCTCCAGTTTCTCAGGTTCGATGTCCCGAGCCTGATAGACTCGGATGGATTGGCGGGCCGCAATGGCTTCTAGCACGTTCATAACGGGCTGGCACTGTAACCGCGCCACCTGGCTTAGCAAGCTGCTGCACACGTAACGCGACTCTGGCCTCCGCCCTGTGCGGGGCATCTGGCGATTAGCTTGCTGCTGGGCAGGGCGACACCCCCCGGCTCAATGCCGGTGCACCAAATCCGCCAACGCCCGGCGCGGTGTGGGCGCTGGCTGTTCGGCCGGGTAGCCCAACGGCAGGATCGCTACCGGCCGCTGGCCTGCCGGCAGTTGGGCAGCTCGAATCACCGCCTCATCGTCAAAGGCGCCCACCCAGCAGGTGGCCAACCCTTCGGCTGTGGCGGCAAGCTGTGCGTAAGCGGCTGCAATGGTGGCGTCTTGGACACTATAAAGCTGTGCGCCGCGGGAGCCGTATTTGGCCGAGCGACTCGGATGCGCACAAAAGATCAACACCACCGGTGCCTGAGCCACAAATTGCTGGTCCAAGGACGCCGCCGCCAAGGCCCGCTTGGTTTTGGCGTCTCGGATCAGGTGGATTTCGTAAGCCTGCAGGTTGCCGGCTGAAGGCGCCAGATTGGCAGCCTCCAACACCGCCTCCAGCTTCTTGGGCTCGATGTCTCGGTCTTGATAGGCGCGCACCGAACGACGCGCCCGGATTGCTTCCCACAAGGTCATCGTTGGTCTGATTGCGACTTGGCGGCTTTGCCGGTCATGGGCACAAACCGGACCGGTAAGACCGCACGCCGTTCGATTTTACCACCTCGTTTCTCCAACAGGTAAAGGTTTTGATCATGCAGCGGCCCTAGCGGGATCATCATCCGGCCACCTTCCTTGAGCTGTTCGATCAAGGGCGGTGGCACCTGCTCCGGTGCGCACGTAACGATGATCGAGTCAAACGGTGCCGCTTCAGGCCAACCTTTGTACCCATCCCCAGCTCGCACAAACACGTTGGTGTAGCCCAGCCGCGCCAAATCCGCTTTGGCCCGTTCCGCCAACGGCTCGATGATTTCGATGGTATAGACCTCCTTGACCAGCTCAGCCAGCACCGCCGCTTGGTAGCCTGAGCCGGTGCCGATCTCCAGCACCCGATGATGCGGCTTGGGGTCCAACTCCTGCGTCATGAACGCCACAATGTAGGGCTGGGAAATGGTCTGACCATAGCCGATGGGCAGCGGATAATCTTCGTAAGCCTCGCCCCGAAGCTTTTCGGGCACAAACTCGTGCCGAGGCACCGTGGCCATGGCGCGCAACACGTGCGCGTTGGTGATGTCTCGCCCGAACCCTTTGAGCTGCTCCTCCACCATCCGGCGCCGCGCCGCAGCGAAGTCCATCTCAGCCGGGTCAGCTGACTCCAAACTGCAACCAATCGTCAGCCAGATCAACCCAAGCAGTGTCGTAATGAGCCAGAACTTGTCCATCCGAAGGCCTGTCACTCAAGTCATGGTGCCGGCGGAGGGGCTCGAACCCCCACATCCTTTCGGATACCAGATTTTGAGTCTAGCGCGTCTGCCAATTCCGCCACGCCGGCACCCCAAAATCAGCTCAGCCTTCAAACGCAGCCTCACCTGCGCTTGCGGGCGGACGCCGCCTTGCGCCGTTCCGTGCCTTCTAATACGCCAATCCAGGCCAAAACGCAAGCCCGCAGTGAACCCGGTAACTGGCGGAGCATCTCATTCCCTGCCCTCCGCCGGCTCACGCCGGCGGCTACAGGCTCACCAGGCCGGTAGCGTAGCCTCCGTTCCCAAGACGGCGGCCCCGGTGGACCAGTCCGCGGCTCACGCCGGTGGCTACCCTTTGGCTTGGCCTGCCGGCCGGAAGCCGGGGACCGGCTTGCTCGGGCCCGCTCGATCGGCCCTGTGGGCCTTGCTCTGGCTGCGCTCGATCAAACCCTTGCGCTGCTTCCGAAGCGGCGCACGCAGCCACTCCAAGTTTGGGGTGTGCCTGCGGCTGTAACCTGCAGCATCCGTGCCCGAGCTGTTGGGGCCGGTTGCCGACCGGCTTTTGGGCGCCGGCGCATCCGCGCGCGGGTGGGGAAACGGAGCCAGGGGAGTCCCAGGCTGGACAAAATTCCATCCCGCGCATGCGGTCACTTGCGCTGGAGCTTGGTTAACCTATATTGCCAGTGGAAAAACAAAATACGCATTGCCAAGCCGTGAACGCCGATGGCAATAAGAACTTGATCCAGGCGCTGGTCAACTCGAAGTTGTACCAAGACTACCAGCGGGCCTTTGCCCAGGCCACCGGCTTACCGCTCTGCCTGCAAACGGCCGATTCCTGGCAACTCCCCAACCACGGTCACCCCAACCAAAGTCCATTTTGCGAGTTGATGAGCCGCAAGAGCCGCTCATGCGCTGCCTGCTTGCAGGTGCAACAGAAGCTCATCCAATCGGCCCGGGAAGCGCCGCAGACTGTGGTGTGTTTTGCGGGCATGGTGGATACAGCCGTGCCAGTGCAGTTGGGCGAGCACCTGATCGGGTTCCTCCAGACTGGCCAAGTGTTTCGGCACCCGCCCAGCCCCAAGCAGTTCGAACGGCTCTGGCGCCTGATCCAAAGCTGGGGCATAACCGTGGACAAGGCCGAACTGCAGAAGGCTTATTTCCAGACGCGCGTACTGTCGGCTAAACAGTACGAGTCCATTGTGCGGCTGCTGCACATCTTTGCGCAACACCTGTCGATGGTCAGCAACCAGGTGCTGATGCAACAGCAAAACGCTGAACCGCCCCCCATCCGCCGTGCCCGGCAATTCATTGCCGAACACTACAACGAACGGCTCTCGCTAAGCCGCGTGGCCCAAGTGGCTAACACCAGCTCCTATTACTTTTGCAAGATGTTCAAGAAAGCCACCGGGTTGAACTTCACCCACTACGTGGCGCGGGTGCGGATCGAGCGGGCCAAGAACCTGTTGCTCAACCCCAATCTGCGCGTCAGCGAGATTGCCTTCGAGGTCGGTTTCCAGTCCCTGACCCATTTCAACCGCGTGTTCAAGAAGATCATTGGCCGATGCCCGACCGCCTACCGCACTAAGGTCATCCGGAGTATTGTGGGCTAAATCCAAGACGCTTCCAGTTTGTCCAAGCCCCGACCCTTGCGCGGTAACTTTTGGAGTGCGGTGGTTTTGACGCCGCGTTGAATCCCCAGCCCACAATTCGCAAACCGTCCGAACCACCGAACGGTCCGCCGACTGCCGGTCGGCGGTACGGCAGGTTGGAAACCTGCGCTATCAGAGCCAGCCCCGCGGCGCGATCGGACATCTAGGCACCGCGGAGCGGTGCCCTGATGGTAGCCGTGGGTTTTAACCCACGGTTCAGGTCGAGTCCAACCACACGCGTCGCGGAGCGACGCTTGAATACATCCTTCACCGGTTTCAGGCGTCGCTCCGCGACGCAATAACAATTTCGCCTTGCCGCCAACCGTGGGCTGAAGCCCACGGCTACCGTCAAGCCGTCGCTCCGCGACGGCCCAAGCCAAATCCGCACACTCCGACAGGTTCCCGGCCGTCCGGCAAGGCCCGCAGCGCCGAGCGAGCGGGCGCTCGCGAGCCAATCCCGGATTGGTAATCCACAGAGCGTTCATTGCCTTTGGGGTGTCGGTGACAGTCAGTTGCTCACCCGAAAGTGGTCGGGCAGCACCGTCCGCTGGCCAGCCGGTTTCGGCGGCTTGTTGAAAACGACTTCCCGAACTTCCAGCTCCCGGATCTCAAAGTTTGGCGCTATGCTCCATTTCCATGGCTGTTCTCAACCCCGCGATGGCAGAGGGCGATGAGCTGTCGCCGCGCGGTGCGTTGTTACGGTGCCCGGCTGCGCCTCCTGTAGGAGCGGAGAGCCGTCGGCCTGGGCTTTTTCAGCAGGGGCGCGTCCGTGTTGAGCGTGAGGCTGCCGAGCTTTACTTGCCGATGCAGAATTGGCTGAAGATCAGGTCCAGCAAATCGGCGGTAGCGGTTTGACCGACGATTTCGCCTACCGCTTGGGTGGCACTGCGCAGGTCGGCTGCCACCAGTTCCAAAGGCAGGTCTTGGCCCAAGGCGTCCAGAGCGCGCTGAGCCGCTTCCCGGCCACGGCGTAAAGCGTCTTGGTGCCGGGCATTGATGGCCACTGGGGCCGCCTCGGGCCGAGGTGAGCCGGTCCAGACAGCCGCTTTGATGGCGTCTTTGAGGGATTCGATGCCTTGGTGGGTGAGGCAACTGATCTGCACGGCGCCTGCCGCTAGCTCAGGGGGCAGCTCCAATCGACGCGGCAGATCGATCTTGTTGCAGACGACAATGCGGGGCCGACCGGCGGCTTCAGCCGCAAACCGCTGGTCTTCGTGGGTGAACGGTTCCGACGCGTCGAACATCAGCAGAACGAGCTCGGCTTGAGCCAGCGCTTGGCGGCTGCGGCGGATGCCCTCGGCCTCGATCGGGTCGCCGGCAGGCCGCAAACCGGCTGTGTCGATCAACACCACGGGTAACCCCCGGATGTTGGCGGTCTCCTCGATGGTGTCGCGGGTGGTGCCTGGGATGGCCGATACAATAGCCCGGTCACGGCCCAGCAGCAGGTTCAGCAGACTGGACTTACCCACATTGGGCCGGCCGATGATGGCGGTGCGGATGCCGTGACGGAGGATGTGCCCTTCGCGCGCGGTTTGGAGCAGTTGGTCCATGGCGCTGAGGACGGTCTCCAGCCGATTCAACAGTTGGGCGCGGGTTTCAGGCTCGATGTCTTCCTCCGGAAAATCGATCTGCGCTTCCACATGGGCCAGCACGTGCATCAATTGATCGCGGATGCTGTTGACCTGGCAGGATAGGTTGCCGGCCAATTGCGCTCGAGCGGCGGCCAAGGCCAGTTCGGTGCGGGAATGGATCAGGTCCGCCACCGCCTCGGCTTGGGCTAGGTCGATTCGGCCGTTGAGGAAGGCGCGTTTGGTGAACTCGCCCGGCTCAGCCAAGCGCGCGCCGGCTTGCAGCACTGCTTCCAAGACCAACCGGGCCACCAACAGGCCGCCGTGGGCCGAGATTTCCACGGTATCTTGTCGGGTGTAGGTGCGGGGGGCGCGCAGGACCGTCAGCAACACTTCATCCACTGGCTGGCCTTGGTGCAGGATGCGGCCGAAATGGACCGTGTGGCTGGGTGCAGCCGAAGGTTTGATCCCGGCGCGGCCAGTTGGCTCGAACACGCGATCCGCCACCGCCAAGGCTTGGGGGCCTGAAACCCTGATGATGGCCAGGCCGCCCTCGCCCAATGGGGTGGCGATGGCGGCGATGGTGTCGTCAAGCGCGGACACGGGCTCCGGGTTCAGCGCCGTTGGTGCACGGCCCGACTGCCGTGGTGTGGCTGCGCAGGCTCGACCGTGCCTCCGCTAGCCCCGAGGGTCTGATGCGGTTCGAGCCGGCCTGCGGTGCTGGCCTTGGGCAAGCGGCCTCTATGGCCGCACTGGGTGCTGGCAGCCTGGGGGTTAGTCCGGCGCCTTGAACCGGCGTTCGGCCTCGGGGTCATCCTCGGGCCACAGCAGCGTGTATTCGTCTTCGTCCACGTGCCGGTAGGCCACAATGACCTTGCCCAGCAACCGTTTTTCTTCCAACAGGGGCCTGAGCCGCTCGAAGGTGTCTTCGGGGTCGCTGGTGGTAATGAAGTGGTTGAGGACCTGGCCTTCGACTTCGTGCCCGTCCAAGTCGGCCGTGTCCTCCAGGTAATCGATGAAGTCGTCTTCCAAGAGGGCAAGCTGCTCAGCTTCTTCCTCGGATTTAACCGGGAACTGTAGCACCAAGTGGTAATCCATACGCTCGCAAGCAACAACGTCACAGCTTCAAAACAGCGTGTTGATGGCTATGCCCAACACGCTCAACGGCCCTTGGTCTTCTAACGAATCGGTGGCCTTGTCAAGTTTCTGAAGACTCATTTTGGCGTTCTTGAGGAACGACTCATCGTTGACCAGTTTCCCGACACTGCCCTGCCCCTGATTAATCTTGCCCAGGATCTGGTGCAGGTTGGTCAGGGCCCCGGTGGCCTCGCGGTAGAACCGTTCGTCGGTGGCCAGCAAGCCGAGGGTGCCCCGGCCGGCTTTGACGTCGTCCATGAGGCCATTGGCTTTGCTGAGGAGCACCTCGGCCTGATGCACCAGGCCGGTGAAGCTGCCGGAAACCGATTGGAAATTGCTCATGGTCACCGACACGCTTTGGTAAAGGGAATCCTCGGCCAACAACCGGCCCACTGTGCCCTGGCCTTGCGCCAGCTTGTCGGAGACGGACCTGAGGTTGCTGATGGCCGCGGTCAAGACCGGACTATTGCGCTTGATGAAGTCGGTCAAAGGCCCCAGCAGTTCGCTGAAGTTGGTGGGGCTAAAGCTATTGGCCATGCCGCGAATCTCGGTGGCCACGTCTTGGAGCTGAGCCATCAGGGACCCAAGGTCGGGCTGGGTGACGGTGCTCAGGGAGCTGTTTTCGGTGATGACCGGTGCGTTGGTGGTGCCGCCCTCGATGGCCACAAAGTTCTGGCCCATCAGACCACTAAACTTGACCACTGCCCGGCTGTCGGTGCGGACCTGGTTGGTGTAGGCCCGATGGATTTTCATGGTCACTACCGCCTGGCCATTGAGCAGGTCGATGCGCTCTACATGGCCAATCTGCACGCCGGCCAGCTTGACCTGATCGCCTTTCTTGAGTTCCTGCACGGTGGCGAAGCTGGCGGTGATCCTGCAGCCGGGGCGGAAGATGTCGGTGGCACCGATCATTTCCAAAATGATGAATGCCACAATCAGGGCCAGGGCGAAAAACAAGCCTAATCGGGTTTCCAAGGTGCTCTTCATGGTGCGTCAGAATGGTCGGTCGGTTGGAACTCGGCACTTAGGAAGCGGCGGATGATGGGGTCATCGCTGCGCCGGATGGCTTCCGGAGTGCCGATGGCCCGGAGCTGGCCCTCATACATCATGGCCAGCCGGTCCGCCACCCCAAAGGCCAAGTCCCGGTCGTGGGTGATCACCAGCGAGGTGACCCCAATCCGCCGTTTCAAATTCAAAATCTCATGGCCAATCACCACGGCGCTCAGCGGGTCCAATTCACTGGTCGGCTCGTCGTAAAGGATCAATTGCGGCTCGATCACCAGCGCCCGGGCAATTGCCACTCGTTTGCGCATGCCGCCGGACAGCTCGCTGGGGTAGCGGTCTCCGATACCCCTCAGCCCCAGCAGTTCCAGCTTCTCCTGCACGATGCGCTGGATTTCAGCCGGTTTCTTGAGCCGGTGCTCAGTCAAATACAGGCCCACGTTCTCAGCGACCGTCAAGGAGTTAAGCAGTGCACCGGATTGGAAGACCATGGCCATGCGGTAGCGATCCATCACCCCGGGCTCGGTCAGGGGGTGGCCCTCGATGAGGATCTCGCCGGCATCGGGCGTTTCCAGGCCGATGATGTGCTTGAGCAACACAGTCTTGCCGCTGCCGCTGGGCCCCATGATCACAAACACTTCCCCCGGCTCGACCTCGAAATCGATGCCCTTGAGCACCGGGACGCCGTCGTAGCTTTTGCGCAAGCCACGCACCGCGACCCGCACGCCTCGGGATTGACCCGTTGCCAACGCTGCGTCGGTCATGTCTCCACGTAAAGCCACAGCCGGGTCAGGAAGTAATCCAAAATCAAAATGAACACAATGCAGTTGACCACGGCTTTTGTGACAGACCGGCCGATGCCGCGCGGTCCGCCCACCGTGGCAAAGCCCTGGTGGCAGGCCACAGTCCCAATCACCACGGCAAAGACGGCACTCTTAAACAGGCCACCCAGCACGTCGGTCACGTCCACCACCTGCCGCAAATTCAAAAAGAACGCTTGGAAGCTCAGCCCAATGCGTTGGTTGTAATGCGCCACCACCGCACCGCCGATCCAGCCGACCAGGATCGAAAAAATCACCAGCACCGGCAGCGCGATCAAAATGGCCACCAGCCGCGGCAACACCAGGTAATGGACCGGGTTGATATTCATGGTGCGCAGGGCGTCAATTTCCTGATAGACCTGCATGGAGCCAATCTCGGCGGTCATGGCCGAGCCGATCCGGCCGGCAATCAAGATGGACACCAGTGTGGGAGCCAACTCTTTGCAAATGGCGATACCCACCAGACCGCCGATCACGCTGGACAAGCCGCGGGCGGTCAACTCCGTGCCAGTGTGCAACGTGGTCACCCCGCCAATGAACACCGACAACACGCACACCATCAGCAGGCTGGCGTTGCCGATCTCGAACAGTTGCTGATAAATCTTTTCGAGCTGGCGAAAGGTGTAAGGCAGCGCCCGTACCGTGCGCCCCAGCAACACCAGCATTTGGCCAAGGTCTCGGAACATAGCCACACTCAGGTTCCAGCCGGCTCCGGCGCCGTGTTCTGCCTGCCGTTGACCGGGATGAAGAACAACCGCCAACGCCGGCCCTCCGGCCCAGCCTCATACTGGATCAAGCCAAACAACAGCGAACTTTTCTTGCGGTCCGGCGCGCTCTCGTGCCGATACAAATTCCACAGCAACGACTGGCTCCGCGCGCCGGTTTGGGCATTGGACTCGCTGCGCCACAGCGCCCACAGGTGCGAGTAATTCACCTGGATCCCACGCTGGTTGGGGAAGAACGGCTCCAGGAGGCTGAGCACCTGCAACCGTTCCCGGCCCTGGGTGTCCCGCTGCCAACTGGCCAGCGGCCACACATCCACCCGCCGTTGTGCCACCCGCTGTTCGAGGTTGGTCATGCGCGCATCCGAATAGAGGAATAGCGCCACGCGACGCCGTTCCCGCACCATCTCACCGCTGCGTCGGGCATTGTACTTGTACAGCGGCCACAGATACCACTCGCTGGTCAGTTCGGCGTTGTGCGCCTGGCTGAACAGCGGCCAGACCCGGCGGGTGGTTTTGCCCGGCCCGTGTGCAAACACAATCAGCGGATAAGCCAGTTGCCATTCCTCGTATTGTCTGTCCCGATCGATGATGTGCGTCAAGCCCAACGGCCACAAGAAACTATCCGAGCTACGGCCCGGCGAACGCTGGAAGCTATAGAGCGGCACCACCGCCTCGGTCCGCATCGGGTTAGTGCTGCCCAAGCCGCTTTCCTGACGCAAGAACAGCGGCCACAACGCAAACCATTTCTCGTGCCCAGGCACCAGCTCAGTCTCACCCCAGGCATTGGTCTTCCAAGTGGGCTCCTTGCGTTCGTGGCCAGCCACTGGCCATACCTGCCAACCGCGCAGCCCTTGGCCGTGTCGCACATGAAAAACCGGATACAACCAGTTGACCGTGACCACATCCCGCTTGCGCGACTGGGCATAGAGCGGAAACAGACTGAAGCGGATCTCGTCACGGAAAAACCGATCCCGAATCGTCCCATGCACGGGGAACAGGGCCCAGTAGTTTTGCTCGGGTGCATCTGACCACTGCTGAAAGTAGATCGGGAACAGGGTTAGCCGGTGCACATTAGTGCCCGCCTGTGTGGTGGCGCTGGTCAGGTTAAAAAGCTGCAACAATTGCAGGCGCGCTTCGGCTCCATACCGCCGCCACGTCAGCACCGGCCAAAGCACGTCCAGTTGCTCGTAGTCAGTCTCGCGGTTGACCTCATATGACAACGCCGGCGGCACTGCCCAGAGCCGGCTGTCCTCCACCCGCTGATGATAAACCAGCGGACCCAAGGCCTCGAGCCGCTCGCCAGCGTGCAACGTCAGGCTAAGCTCATGATACAGCGGCCCCAAGCTCAGCTTGGCATTCTGCTGATGGCACAGTCCGTTGGCGACGCCCAGGAGCGGGACCAGCCAAAAAATGCAGCGCCGTGCGCCCATCTCAGGCGCGGCACTGTAACGGCCCGGCCCACCGGCTCCAAGACCAAAGCAGCACGCCGGCCAAACGCACGTCGGCACCGGTGCCGCCCGCCGGTCGATATCGACCGATCTGCTCCGCCCCAACCCGTGCCCGCCTTGGATCTCGACCAATGCCAGCTAACCCGCAGCCAACGCGGAGCGCGAGCATGGGCTGTGGAGCATGGAGCAAGGAGCATGGAGCAAGGAGCATGGAGCATCGGGTTGGGAGCCCGAAGCTCGAAGCTCACGCTTCGGAGCTGGGGTCATCGTTTCGGCGAGCTGCCGAAGCCGACAGACCAGCGGACGCAGCTGTCCGTGGCCAGTGTGGCCAAACGCAAGTGCGGTGAGTCGTAGGCGTTGGAGGGCCTACGTGGAAGCCGGCCCCCAGATCAATACCGCGGCCCAAGAGCAAGCGCACTGCTGGGAAGACACGCCGCCGTAATCCCCAAGGCTAGCACGAAAGAGCCGGTGCTTGCGCAAACGCGGAGCGTATGGAGTGCGCCAGCTAGCTTGCGTGGTCGGAGACCGAAGGTTTCGGCAGCGAGCCTGTCAGCCATCAGCCTCTTGGGTTGGGGATGGGTGATGCCGGCTGAGTTGCTTTGGGTCTTGCCCTGAAACGGAGGAATCTGGACTCTGGGTGGCGTGCCATTTGCCATTTGCAACGAGATTTTCCAGGGGTGGCGTTTGGAGGACGCGATGGCCTTTGCGGCCCGGGTGGGCTACGACGCCATCGAGATTGCGCCGTTTACACTGGCGCCGCTGGTGACGGATCTTTCAGCCGCCGACCGCCAGCGCATTCGCGCGGCTGCCCAGCAGGCTGGTCTGGCTATCTCGGGTATCCACTGGGTGTTGGCCAAGACTGAAGGGCTGCATCTGACGCATCCGGACGCTGCGGTGCGGGAGCGGACGAGTCGGTATTTGTGTGCCTTGGTGGATTTTTGTGCGGACATTGGAGGTCACATTGTGGTGTTCGGCTCACCTCAGCAACGTCGGCTGTTGGACGGCGTCAGCCCGGCCCAAGGCTGGGCTTGGGCCACTGAAACGTTCAGACCCGCGGTGAGCCATGCGTTGCGGCGCGGGGTAACCCTGTGTTTGGAGCCGTTGTCGCCTGCGGAGACCAATTTCATCAACACAGCGGCTGAAGCGATCCAGTTCGTTCGGCAGTTTCACAGTGCCAGCTTCAAGATCATTTTGGATGTGAAGGCCATGTGCTCGGAGGCCAAGCCGATCCCGCAGATCATTGTCGAGTCGTGGCCGCATTTTGCGTATTTTCACGCCAACGACCGCAACCTGAAAGGCCCGGGGTTTGGGGATGTGGATTTCTGGCCCATTGCGGCTGCGCTGCGTCAAGTGGGTTACCGCGGCTACGTGTCGGTCGAGGTATTCAACTTCGAGGACGGCCCGGAAGTCATCGCCACCAAGAGTCTGCAGTATCTGCGCGAGGTGTTTGCCCAGGCCAGTTGAGTGTCGGGCGCAATCGGGTTGACTTAGCCGACTGAGCCCGGCAGCAATGGGCGCATGAAATCGCTGACTGAATACTTGTGGTTCGAAGTGCCCAGCCGGCGCGGGTTTGTGAACATTACCGACGCGGTGGAAGCGCTAGTGCGCAAAAGCGGGGTCAAAGAAGGCCTCTGCCTGGTCAATGCTATGCATATCACCGCCTCGGTCTTTATCAACGACGCCGAGAGCGGCCTGTTACACGACTTCGAGGTGTGGCTGGAGAAACTGGCTCCGCACGAGCCGGTGGCAGCCTACCAGCACAATCGCACAGGCGAAGACAATGCCGACGCGCATCTGAAACGCCAGGTCATGGGCCGCGAGGTGGTGGTGGCCATCACCAACGGCAAACTGGATTTCGGTCCCTGGGAACAGATTTTTTATGGTGAATTTGATGGCCGGCGGCGAAAGCGTGTCTTGGTGAAGATCATTGGTGAATAGCCGTGACAGCCAGCCGGCAAGCGCAAGGTTAGCTTTGAACGGTGTGGGTCCGATGAAAACTTGGTCATTCCTGTGGTGGGGTGCTGCATGCACGATGTGGTGGTTGGCCTACGGAGCTGCTCAAGCCGCGCAGGAGGCCGGCCCCGGCCAGTTTGGTGCCCGCCAACCCGATGGCACCGGCGCGGTCCAAATCAGTGGCGAATTGAAGCAATGGCACAAGGTGACGGTGACGTTGGACGGCCCGTTTGCCCATGAACGCGATAGCAACCCAAACCCGTTCATGGACTATCGCATGACCGTCACCTTCGTCCACGAGTCTGGCATGCCGCGGTATGAGGTGCCCGGCTACTTTGCTGCGGATGGTCAAGCGGCCGAGTCGGGTGCCGAGGCTGGCACCAAATGGCGCGCACACCTGGCGCCCGACAAACCCGGGCTCTGGCGGTATCGGGTGGCGTTTGTGCGAGGCCGTGGAGTGGCTGTGGACTCGAACGCCACCGCAACAGTTCTGGCGCCGTTTGACGGTCAGACCGGCACTTTTACGGTGGCCCCGACCGACAAACGCCCACCCGACTTCCGTGCCCGAGGCCGGCTCCAGTATGTGGGCCGGCACCACTTGCAATTTGCAGGCACGGGCGAGTTTTTCCTGAAAGTGGGCGCGGACGCACCGGAGAACCTGCTGGCTTATGCGGACTTTGATGGGACGCGGCCAGGCCGAGCCCGTCAGCCACGCTCTGGTGAGGCTGTGCCTGCGGGGTTGAAAACTTGGGCGCCGCACCTTCGCGATTGGCAGCCTGGCGATCCGACTTGGCGAGGCACCAAAGGCAAAGGCTTGATCGGTGCGCTGAACTACCTGGCGAGCAAAGGCTGCAATGCCTTCTCGTTTCTGACCTACAATGCGGGCGGCGACGGGGACGATGTGTGGCCATTTGTCGAGCGCGACGACAAGTTCCACTACGACTGCTCGAAGTTGGACCAATGGCAGACCGTCTTCGACCACGCCACCGCGCGCGGTCTGTTTCTGCATTTCAAGCTGCAGGAGACCGAAAATGACGATGACCGCCTCGGCTCGGGCCCGCCCGGCCAGCGGGTGCCGACGGCCTTGGACGGAGGCGACTTGGGACCGGAACGGAAGCTGTACCTGCGGGAGCTGATTGCCCGATTTAGCCACGAGCTAGCGTTGAACTGGAACCTGGGGGAGGAGAACACCCAGTCGCCCGAGCAACAACGAGCCATGGCGCAATTTATCTACGACACCGATCCGTACCATCATCCCATTGTGGTGCACACTTTTCCGGACTGGCAGGACCGGGTTTACTCGAAGTTGGTGGGCAACCAATCGGTGTTGACGGGCGCATCGTTGCAGAACCGGTGGGATGCGACTCACCAGCGCACCTTGCGCTGGGTCCGCGCTTCGGCTGAAGCCGGCCGGCCCTGGGTGGTCGCCAACGACGAGCAGGGTCCAGCGGACTTGGGGGTGCCGCCAGATCCCGGGTATGCAGGTTTTAGTGGGATCGCAGGCGAAGGCCCGCGCGCTTACGACCTGCACGCCATTCGCAAAGCCACACTCTGGGGCAACCTGATGGCCGGCGGCGCCGGTGTCGAATACTACTTCGGCTACAAGCTGCCTCAAAACGACTTGCAATGCCAAGATTGGCGCAGCCGCGACCAATCCTGGACGTTTGGCCGACTAGCGGTGGAGTTTTTCCATCAGAACCGCGTCCCGTTCTGGGAAATGCACAATGCCAATGCGCGGGTGGGCAACCCACGCAACGCGAATTCCCGCTATTGCTTGGCCAAGCCACCCGACTGGTTCGTGGTGTATCTGGCCCAAGGCAGTCCGGTGGAGCTGGATTTAGCGGACGCCCAAGGCCCATTCAGTGTGCTGTGGTTCAATCCGCGCTCGGGTGGACCGCTGCGTGCCGGGTCAGTCACGCGGGTGACTGGCGGAGGCAAGGTTAAGCTGGGTGAGCCGCCGGCTGAGTCGGATCAAGATTGGGTGGTGTTGGTGCGGCGTTGAACGGGGCAGCGACGCAGTGCAGCCTGGCGCGGTGCAGGGTGGAAGCCTGTGCCGATGGGCTGTCGCAGCTAGCGTCTCCGCCAGCACGCGTCGATGCCTGCGCCTGGGGCGGAGTTTTCAACTGAAGAACCGAAGGCGGCTGCCGATTCCCAAGCTGAGGTGGTTGGCCACCTTGAAGAGCCAACAGGGAGTTGGCAGGTGCCCTTGGCCAAAGGCCTGCCGCAGCGCTAGGGACGGCGCACAGACACCAAGTCACCTCGGCCACTCCGGGGTGCCTCACGGAAACGAGTCGTATGGTTATTAACACGAACATGTCGGCGATCAGCAGCGCGCGGCTGCTGGCGGAATCCTCCAACCTGCTGTCCAAGTCGTTGGCGCGGTTGTCCTCGGGGTCCAAGATCGTATCGCCGGAAGATGACGCGGCGGGGTTAGCCGTGGCGATGCGGTTTGACGCCCAGATTGCTCGCACTCAGGCGGCCAACAACAACGTGGCCAACGCCATCTCCTTCAGCCAAACCCAAGATGGGTTCCTGCAGAAGGTGGCCAAGGCGTTGGACCGCATGAGTGAGCTAGCGATCTTGGCCCAAGACGTGACCAAGACCGACGCCGACCGAGAGCTCTACAACAAGGAGTTCGAGACGTTGGCAGCCTACATTAGCGACGTGGCGACGAAAGACTTCAACGGGGTCTCCTTGTTCACGGCGACGGAGTTGTCGGTCACGATCGACAGCGACGGCAACACGTTCCAAATGTCGGCGGTCAATTTGGGAGCCACCACGTACACTGACGCCACTGGCTCCAACATTAGCACCACCACCGCGGCGGTGTCCGCGTTGGAGAAGGTCAAACAGGCCATCACGCAGTTGGCCGAAGACCGAGCTACTGTGGCTGCTAACATCGCCCGACTCACCAAGACCAGCGAGGGCCTTAGCGTGCTGAAAGATAACTTGGCTGCAGCCACCAGCCGAATCAAGGACGTGGATGTAGCCGAGGAAAGCACGCGCTTTGCCCGCTACAACATCCTGGTGCAGGCCGGCACGGCCATGTTGGCTCAAGCCAACGCCCTGCCTACCTCGGCGTTGCGCTTGCTCTCATAAGCCGGTCCGGCACGAATCCTGTTGCACCCTCGGGCGGCGCCTGAGCGCCGCCCGAGCTTTTTGCAGGCGGGTTTTCTGGACTGAGCTAGGGCGGCACAACGGCACACCGTGGGCCCAAGGGCTCACGGAAGGTTGTCTTGGCCTGTGTGGAACGAGTTTAGACACAAGCACACGGTATGGACCTACGACTGACCGGTTTGGCTTCCGGGTTTGACTGGGAAACGCTGGTCAACCGGCTTATCGAGCTGGAGCGCGTGCCCCAACAGCGGTTGCGCAACGAGCAGAGCCTGCTGCAGCAGCGCAATACCGCTTACGGCAGCCTCGTCACGCAGCTGAACGTGCTCCGCAACCGGGTCGAAGCCCTCAAAGATCCGAGTCTTTACGCCAGCCGAACGGCCCGCGTGACCGATGCCACCGTGCTGACGGCTGCCGCCACCGCCGCCGCTTTGCCCGGTCGTTACACCGTGACCATCAGCCAACTGGCGACAGCCAGTTCGCTGGCCGGCACGGCCAATGTGGGTGCGCCCATCAGCGCCACTGACGACGTGTCCGAGTTGGTGCTGAGCCAGGCTGGGTTTGCGGTGCCGGTGACTGCCGGCACTTTCACCGTCAACGGGCGACAGGTGACCATCGAGCTCACGGACACGCTCCAACAGGTGTTCGACAAAATCAGCGCTGCGACTGATGGGGTTGTCACCGCCAGCTACAGCAGTGCCACCGACCAAATTACGCTGCACAGCAGCAGTGGACCGATCGTCTTGGGGAGCGCGGCTGACACGAGCAACTTCCTGCAAGCCGCCCGGCTTTACAACAACGGCACCGACACCGTCACCAGCGCCTCGGCGTTGGGTGCGGTGCGGTTATCGGCCAGGCTGGATCAGGCGCGGTTTGCTGTGCCGATATCCGATGGCGGCAGTGGCACGGGCGAATTCAAGATCAATGGAGTCTCGATCACCTACAACGCCAGCACCGATACCGTGGCGGACGTGTTGGCGCGCATCAACAGTTCTGCAGCCGGTGTGGCGGCTACTTACGACGCTGTCCAAGACCGATTCCTGCTGGTCAACAAAGCCACCGGCGACCTGGGCATCGGGCTGGAGGATGTGACTGGCAACTTCCTGGCCGCGACGGGGCTGTTGGAGGGCACGTTGGAACGGGGCCGTAACCTCCTCTACTCGATCAACGGCGGCCCGCAGTTGGTCAGTGCTTCTAACACCATTACCGCGGAAAGCTCATCGCTTCCGGGCTTAACCATCACCGCCCTCAAAGAGGGGACTACAACGGTGGAGGTGAGCACGGACACTGCCAAGATCCGAACCGCCATCACGGACTTCATCAGCGAATACAACCGCCTCCAGTCCATGATCGACACTGAAACCGCCGTGAGCACCGATGCGCAGGGTAAGGTCACCGCGGGCGTGCTGGCCGGCGATTGGCAGACCCACAGCCTGGCCACCGAGTTGCGCCGGTTGGTCAACGGGGTGGTAACCGGCCTGGATGGCCCCATCCGGCAACTGGATCACCTGGGCATTGTGTCCAACGGCAACGACAATACGCTGCAGTTGAGCGATGAAACCAAATTGGACGCCGCCCTGGCCAGCCACTTGGACGAGGTATGCGCCCTGTTTAGCGATTCGTCCAACGGCCTGGCAGTGCAGTTGAGCGCTTTCCTGGACGCCGCAGCAGGCGAAGACGGCTCGCTAATCAGGCACCAAACCAGCCTGCAAAAACAAATCAGCGATATCGACACCCAGATCGCCGAGTTGGAACGAGTGGTCCAAGCGAACCAGCAACGGCTCATCGACAGCTTTATTGCCATGGAACAAGCCCGGGCCCAGATCAACCAGCAAATCTTGTTTCTGCAGCAACGGCTCGGCTTGCAGTCTTACAACGCATGAGTACGTCCATGCCGCAGGTGTACGAGTTGCTAACAAGCGAGTCTGGTCCCCGGCTCTGTTGGCGTGAAAGCACCGAAGTCTATGCACTTCCGAAGCCTGCCTGGCGTTCGAGCCGTGGGAGGGCTGCGCGCACGATGGGCTGTGCGGCTGGCGTAGTGGCAGCGGCCGTGCTGTGCGGCTGCGCAGGGCTGGAGGCCAGCTCACGACATCGGGCTCTGGGCCCAGGGCCGGTTTACCAGCCCACCAACTTCTTCTGTGCGGTGGCAGCGCTGCCAGCCCACCTGCGGCGTGTGGCGGTGCTGCCGATTAGCGTGGCAGACGGGGACTGGGAAGCCGCCACAGGCCGAGACGCACTGCGCGAGGTGCTGGTGGCTGAGTTGGGCAAGGCCCAGCGGTTCGAAGTGGTGGCAGTTAGCTCCCGGCAGATGCGGGCCTTAAGCGGGCGTGAGGCCCTGCGACCGGACGAGGCCGTTCCGGCGGAGCTGCTGCGACAGCTCCGCACCCAGTTAGGCTGCGATGGGGCGCTGTTTGTGCATTTGCAACCGTATCGGCCTTACCCGCCGTTGAAGCTGGGTTGGAATCTCAAGCTGGCGGATCTACACACCCGCCAAATTCTCTGGGCGGCTGACGAGGTGTTCGATGCCTCCGAAGAGCCGGTAGCCCGGGCCGCCTTACGCTATGCCCATCAGCACGATGCCAACCAGACCGACGACACCCTGGTGCTGACCGCCCCGCGCCGGTTCGCCCAATACACCCTGGCCACCCTGTTGGCTCGGCTGCCTCGGCATTGACTGACTGAAGAATTACCGGCAGCCGCCGATTACCGAATTGGAATGACAGAATGAAATGCTAAAACGTCCGGCTGACTAAAAGCCGGCCCTTGCGAACCATGCAAGTCAACCTCACTACCAGTCCGAGCATCGCGGTTCAAGTGGTCGAGCCGCCGCCTGCGGCGCGGCCGCGAGCACGATCTGCTGACCGGGCTGAGTTCCGGCATGCGGATGCGCTCAGGCATGCGCTGGACCAGGCGCCTGATGTACGGCAGGACGCGGTGGAGCGGGCTCGGGACCTGTTCCACCAGGTGCCCTATCCGCCGGTGGAAATCATCGAACGAATCTCTCGGCTGCTGGCCAGCGAGTGGACCGGCACTGAATCCTAACCTAGTTACCCTATGGCTCCTTTGAATCCCTGGCAATCGTATCGCCAGGTAGCCACCCAAACCGCCTCGCCCGGTCAGCTTGTGCTGATGCTCTACGACGGGGCCATTCGGTTCTTGGAGCGTGCCCGGCAGGGGTTCCAATCCGACGATCCGTTGGAGTTCAACCAGACCATCAACAACAACGTGCTTCGCGCCCAAGCCATCATCAACGAGCTCAGTGCGGCCTTGGACTTGGAGCGGGGAGGCCAGTTGGCCCAGACGCTACGGGCGCTTTATTTGTATATGGACCGCCGGCTCCAACAAGCTAACCAGCACAAGCAGGAGCAAGGCATCAACGAAGTGCTGCGCCAGCTTACCGTCTTGCGCGATGCCTGGGCGCAAATGCTCCGGCAACAAGGCCAAGAAGCGCCCGCCCAAGCTAGCTTGTCGGTCTTGGGCTAGAAACCGCAGCCAGGGGGTGGTGCCATGTCGGACGTGCAGACTCAGTTCGAGCACCTGTGCCAGCAATGGCAGGAGCTGACTCGGGCTGAAGCCCGGGCCATCCAGGCCGGCAACTGGGCCGCGGTCGAGCAGTGTCAGTTGGCCAAAACCCAGCTCCAACCCAAGCTGATGGCGGCTACCGATGCGCTGCGCCAGGCCGCAGCCCAACAGGGCCGGGCACGCCAGACCGAACAGCACATCCAACAACTGGTGGGACATCTGTTAAGCCTGGAACGACAGAATGAGGCAGCGCTCGCGGCTCAATACGACCGAGTCCGCCAACAGCAGGCTGATCTAGCCCAAGCCGCACAAACCCTCCGTCAGCTTCGACGCGCTTACGGTGGCTCGGCTCCGGCTACTTGGCAGCGTTGGTCTTGATGGGGCTTGTGAGCGAACCTGCTCCAGGTTCGGTTGGTCCACCTGCATCTGCGGTGCTCGTGGTCGATGACGAGTCGGTGGTGGTCGAGTCCATCACTGCCACCTTGCAGGCCGAAGGTTACGGGGTGGCGGGCGCCACCGACCCGACCACTGCACTAAACTGGGTCCAACAGCGCGAGTTCGGCTTGGTGCTGACCGACCAGCGCATGCCGCATCTGACCGGCCTAGAGCTGTTGGAGCAGGTGCAACGCATCCAGCCGGATACCACCCGCGTGCTCATGACCGGCGTAGTGGAACTGAGCACCGTCATCGACTGCATCAACCGCGGTCAGCTTTACCGGTTCCTCGTCAAGCCCTGGCTACGGGAAGAACTGTTGGCCACCGTGCATAATGGGCTGCAACGCTACGAGTTGATCCGGCGCAATGCGCAGCTTCAGCAGGCCACGCTGGCCATGAACGAGCGACTGCAACAGCTTAACCGCGCGTTGCAACAGCAGCTCCAGCGCGAAGCAGCCCAAAACCAGCGCCTGGCCGCCCTTAACCAAGCCTTGGAGCAGAACCTCAACCGGTCGGTCGAGCTATGCTTGCGCACCATGCAGACGTTTTACCCCAGACTCGGCACCCAGGCCCGGCGTGTGCACCAGTTGGCCTGCTGCATCGCCGACGGCCTGAAGCTGGCTGAGACCGACCGCCAGGTGTTCGAACTGGCGGCCTGGCTGCACGACATTGGCCTGCTGGGCGTGCCACGGCGGCTGATCACCCTGTGGCAAAAGGTCCCCGAAAGCCTAAGCCGCGCCGAACGGGCCCTGATCCAGCAGCATCCGATTTTGGGCGAGGAGCTGGCGGGCTTTGTTCATCACTTAGCCGGGGTGGGCCCGATCATCCGTGCCCACCACGAGCGCTTCGACGGAACCGGTTATCCAGACCAACTGGTCGGTGAAGAGATTCCGTGGCTGGCGCGGCTGTTGGCGGTGGTGGTGGGGTTCGTGCAGGCGGAACTAACTGGAGCCGATGCCGAGGCACACGTGCGCACTGAAGCCGGCACAGCTTACGACCCCGAAGCGGTGCGGGTGTTGCTGCGCTACCGCCCGCAATGTGGCCCGCCCCGGCGCGAGCGGGAAGTGCCGCTAGCCGAGCTGGCACCCGGCATGGTCTTGGCCAAGCCCATTTACACCGCCCACGGCCTGTTGCTGTTGCCGGAGGGCCAGGTGCTGACCGAGGCCTGCATTGCCAAAATCCACAATCACAATCGCTTGGCCCCAATCCGTCAGACCTTCACTGTCTATTGCTGAAGCGCGCTCCAGCGGCTGGTTCCGAGGGTCAGTGCAGGTGGATGTCTCGACGGGCCGCTAATGACCTGCAGAGCAGGCCGACCGGACGGTCCTACATTACACCACCTTGAGTCACGCGGTCGAGGGCCTCACGGGTGCAACGCCAGTACCCCTTGAGCGGTTCGAGGCGCAGATTCGCGCGCGCGGCTACCGCGGCGCTGAGCCACGAAAGGTTTTTGCCGATCAGCAGCTCGGTCATCTTGGCATGGTGAGTGTTCTTCATAGCCACCGCCTGGGTCTGGAAGCCGAACTCGTTCGCCAGCGCGGCAATTTCACGTGTGTTGTCGTAGGTGAGCAAAACGTCGCCCCGAACTTCCGAAAGGAGCGCAAACAGCGCACCGTGATCCACCTGCCACTCGGGATACAGCCGGCGGGCTGCAACGGTGTAAGGTGGGTCCACGAAAAACACCGCCTCCTCGACGTCGGCGTAGCGGCGAATGACTTCCACTCCATCGCCTTCGATAAAGGAAAACCGATGCCGGAGATGGCAATCTCACGAATTCTGCGGGCTAGGGTCTGCGGATACCAGCGCGAGCGGAGGCCCCGTCCGTTTTCGCCCATTTTGACCAAGCCAGCCCCCGGAGCCATAATGCCACCTCGTTGCACCCGGTTGCGCAGGATCGTTGCGAATGCCCGCTCGCGCATACCCGCAGGGTCCGCCCGCAGAACTGAAAGCACGTTTTCCTTGGTCAAGTCAAATTGGATAATTCGGTTTGCGAGCCATTCGGCCTGACCGCCCAAGATCGCCTGCCAGACCGCAGCTACGTTCGGATCCTTCTCCACCAGTACCACGTGCTCCGCTAGCCGCTCGAAGGCAGCGGTCAACCCGATAATCGCGCCCCCAGCGAACGGCTCGATCGAGACGGAGGGGGCGTGTGGCTTCTGCCCCAACCAGCTTCGCACGTAAGGCACAAGCCAAGTCTTGCCGCCCGGATAGCGAAACGGGGACCGCTGCGGAACTGAGGCCACGTTGACCGGGCGGGTGGGCTCGACATCGCTGGCCGTTCGGTATGCACCGCCTGCGTCCCGGAGCTGCTCTGCACCGCCCAGCGCATCAAGCTGGCGAGCATAGCGAAGGACTTGCGGCACCAGCTTCTTTGGAAGGCGCACAACCGTTGTGACACCCGACTTCCACTTCGGCCTATGCGTGGTCGCATGACCGCGCCATCAGACCCCTATTGCACGGGTCAGCAGCCATACGCAAGCCATTTTGTTACACGGGCAAGCCGCCCCGATGCCCACCACCGTACGGGATGGCTTGCTTGCCGGCGAAAAACGGGTGGTGTGGCGGCCTGCCCTGTGGCTCAGCTTTCGTGCCACTCCGCCTGCGAGGCGCCGCTGTGCCTTCGGGCAGCTCAGCGGAAACGGTAAGCGCACCCCAAGGGTGGGGTTGGGAACGTCTCCGGGTAAATGAGGTAAGCGGCTTGGCGCGACCGGCTCCAGGCCTCGATCACACGCGCACGTGGATAGACGCGTCGCACCGGTGGCCGGGGTGTGCCGCCGGTCCAAGGATCGTTCACGATCACATCGCCGGTTTCAGTGAACCCTACGCATACCACTAGGTGGCCGGTACCGGCTCGACCGCCGCGTCCGACCAATGCATCAAATGACACCGACAACACTACTGGCACGCCAGCGCTAATCCAGCGTTCTACGTCTGTGAGGTCATCAAAGCGGATCACAAAAGCGCGTAGCCCATCGAAGCTGCCCGCAAAAGCGGTGTTGAAGACCCAGTTGCCTGTGCCGCCCCAGCCGGGGTCATGAATCCGCCGAGCCGCCTCGGGCACGTCCACTGCCAGCTCGGGCCGACCTAACACCTCCGCCCAGTAGCCCAAGACCATTGCCACGCAGGTGGGGCTGCACCAGTCGCGTCCGCCGGGGTAATCCAGTTGGGCTTTCTCCGGCACGGGCAGGCTCCTGCCCCAAGCTGCCCGATGCGGTGGCCGGCATTGAGGCGCTCGCGTGTTGTCTAGGAATGACAATCCCAGGAACTTCAGGTTGGGGGATGTGCCCGGTGCCAGCGACCGGAGCGTCAGGTACAGTTGCACGGCCTGAGCGTGCTGGCGCAGCACCAAAGTGTCGGTTTGGACCTCACCGGTGCTGTCCTGCTGGCCATTGACGCTGGTGCGGCGGTGCCGGTCGGTGTCCCAAGCCCAATGGCCCAGGTTATAGCGGTCAGTCGCCCGCCCACCAATCCAAGCGCTGGCCTTGAGGGTCAGCCCCACATGAGCCGGAGCGTTCCAAGAGACAACCAGTTCGTTCCAGGCCAGTGCCACCACCACCGGTGGCGAAATCCAGATCTCAGCCGTGCCGTCGGGGGCAGGCAGCCGACTGAATACGGAAAAATCCGTCAGGCCCACAAAACACGTTGGGCCATCGGGCGGCCGCAGAGGTGCTCGGTGGTCAAGCATGGCACAGTGGGTCAACGCCAAAGCGCTCAGCAGTCCGGCACAGGTCAAGGTCAACCTAGCCTGCCAGGTAGGCATTCGAGCTGATCGGCGGGGCATGAGAGTGGGCCACGTTGCCAAGCGCGTGGCGGGCACCGCGGCATTGGTGGATAGGGCGTAGAGCCCAGCGAGTGAGTGTCTCAACCCAATTGACCGCGGTCATGCTATCGAGAACGCTGGCCAGCCTGCGATCCGATCAGAGGGGTACCAGTTGGTGTTGCCGGCCGGTGAACCGGCACCAGTGGCGGTAGCCCACAGCCCGCGCCTGAGCCAGGGCTTGGTCGAAGCCGGCCCCCAACTCCTCGGGGCTGTGCGCGTCGGAGCCGAAAGTGATCGGGAGGCCGAGCTGCTGGGCCATGGCCAGCAACTTGGGGCCGGGATAAATCTCTTGGCATTCTTTGCGTAAACCGGCGGTATTCAGTTCCAACGCCACCCCGTTGGCTTTGGCCGCCTCCAAGAACTGCAGCGCCAGCGAGGTCCAATCTTGGCTGGGATAAAACCGGAACTTCTTGCACAGGTCAGCATGCGCAATGATATCGAACAGGCCCGAGGCGGCCGCTTGGGTAAGCCGGTGGAAGTAGTCGGTCCAAATCTCCCACGGGTCGCGGCGCTGCCATTCGGCGCGTGCATCGGGATGATCAAAGTTCCAGTCTTGGAACACGTAGTGCACGGAACCAATCAGGTAGTCCCAAACTGGCAGGCTAGCCAAATCTCGAATCCAACCCTCCAACCCCGGCAGGTAATCCACTTCCAGCCCCAACCGTATGGTTAGCTGCGGGAAAGCTTGGCGGGCCTGCTGCACTTGGTCCACGTAACTGACTAACTCGCTGCGGCTCATGCGCCAATCGTCCCAATCATCCCGCGGCATGGGCGCATGATCCGCAAAGCCAATCTCGGTCAAGCCCAGCCGCACCGCTGCTGCGGCTAAATCTGCCGGCGCGCCTGTGGCGTGCCGGCACAGGTAAGTATGCAAATGATAATCCGCAGGCCAACCCACAGCCCTCAACTGTGTGCTAACCCGGTTCGGGTGGCAAGCGCATTAGCCCCGAACAGGTTTGTTGGGAAGCATCCCTGTCTATTTGCAGGGTGGGATGCCTACCGCCGCGCGGGTTGCCCAACCCGAATCGCCGGGGTTTGATCTGGCAGGCCAACCTAGCCGCCGGCGTGAGCCGGCGGAACGCGGGCAAATGAGATGCTTCTTGGGCGGCAAGCTCCAACAACGGGCTTGTCAGCTTGCCCGCAGCGGCACCAGGCTGGGCGCATGAATGACGCTGGTTGGGCTGAGCGGGTCAAGAGGCAGGCTGATGGCTTGCCCCAGAGCGGTTGGGTGGCGGGCTTTTGGTTGAAGGGTTGGTGGAGATGGGCGGTCGGTAGCTTGGCTACCGGACTGGCCAGTTGGGCCACGGCAGCGCACCTGTTGGTGGAAGCGGAAAGTTTCGAGCAGTTGGGGGGGTGGCAACTGGACACGCAGTTCATTCACATCATGGGCTCACCGTATCTGTTAGCGCATGGGTTGGGTGTGCCGGTGGCCGACGCGGAGACCACCGTCCGGTTCCCCGCCTTGGGCACATATCGGGTCTTTGTCCGCACCAAAGACTGGGTGGCACCGTGGCAGGCCCCGGGCGCTCCCGGCCGGTTCCGGTTGGAGGTGGATGGAGTGATGTTGGCCGAGACCTTCGGCACACGGGGCTCGAATTGGTTTTGGCACGACGGTGGCTTGGTGGAGATCCGGCGTTTGGACGTGCGGCTGCGGCTCCGGGACCTCACTGGGTTTGACGGACGGTGCGACGCCATCCTGTTCACCACCGATTTGGATTTGGTGCCACCCAACGACTCTTCCCCAGCGGCAACATGGCGTTGGCAGTTCCGCGGCTTGAGTCAAGCCCCGCAACCTGAGGAGGCGGGGCCGTTCGACTTGGTAGTTGTAGGTGGGGGCTATGCGGGTTGTTGCGCCGCCTTAGCCGCAGCGCGGATGGGCTGCCGGGTGGCTCTGATCCAAGATCGGCCCGTGCTGGGCGGCAACGGCAGCTCCGAAATCCGAGTTTGGCCCCAGGGCGGCACGCGCCGCGGTCGGTATCCGCACATAGGCGAGATTGTGGAGGAACTGGTGGATCGGCCCAGCCAATCCCCTGCGCCTGTCGGCGAGTGGAACGATGCCAAACGCCAGGCCATTCTCGAGGCCGAGCCGAACTTGAGCCTGTTTTTGAACCATTACGTGTTCGAGGTGCGGACCAACCAGAGCCGGATCGAGGCGGTGGTGGCGCTGCACACCCGCACTGGCCAGCGCCGGCGGTTTAGCGGGCGGCTGTTTGCCGACTGCACCGGGCACGGCACGGTGGGCTATTTGGCCGGTGCAGACCACACAGTGCAGGTCAAACGGCACCTGGGCATGAGCAACATGTGGCGATGGGAAGAGACCGATCAACCGCAGCCGTTTCCTGAAACCCCTTGGGCGTTGCCGTTGCGCATGAAGGATTTTCCTTACCCCGTGGCGCATCATGGACAATGGTTTTGGGAAAGCGGCTTCGACTTGGACCCCATCCAAGACCTAGAACTGATTCGCGACTATAACCTGCGGGCTGTCTTTGGGGCCTTCAACGCCATGAAGAACGGCGACGGGCGGGACCGGCATCGCAAGGCCCGGCTGGAGTGGGTGGCCTACGTTGGTGGCAACCGCGAATCACGCCAGTTGCTGGGCGACGTGGTCCTCAGCCGCGAGGATATCGTGCAGCGGCGGCTCTATCCGGACGGCTGTGTGCCCAGCACCTGGGATATCGACCTGCATTATCCGGATGAACGATTCACCAATGCCGCGCCGGACAATCCATTCATTTCCCGAGCCGTGTTCGAAAGGGTGGTGGATCGGACCAACGGCTATCCCATCCCTTACCGGTGCTTGTATTCGCGCAATGTCTCCAACCTGTTCATGGCCGGCCGATGCATCAGTGTTACCCACGAGGCGCTAGGCACGGTGCGCGTAATGAAGACCGGCGGGATGATGGGCGAAGTGGTAGGCAAGGCCGCCTCGTTGTGCGTCCTGCACGATTGTCTGCCTCGAGCGATCTATGCATCGTATTGGAAGGACCTGGAGGATCTGCTCCAGTTACCCGGTGCTGCCCGCCGCAAGACCGTCCGCAGCCCGATCCAGCTTCCCACCCAAGCCAGCCCGTAGCGGTCCGGTCCGAGCACGCCCGGCGTGGTTGGGCTGGAAGGGCGCAGGCCAACGGACCGCACGGGACGGGCCCTGGTTTTACGCTTTGCCGCTGCCTGGACTCAAGCGGGCTAACGGCCCGCACCGACTGGATTGGCGCTGCCCCGCACAGCACGGCTGGCGCCTGCACTAGCTCCGCCGCAGCAGGGCGTATAACAGACGGCGGTAAGCCGGCCAACGGGCCGATAGCCATGTCGGGTCATGTACGGGCTGAAAAAAGCTTGCTTGAGCCGAAGGCTCAACGCCAAGTATGGGATTTGCGATGCCGATCGAGAAGATCATCGTCCTGGAAGACGACGTGGTGGTGCGCAAGAGCCTGGAACAGACGCTGCGGTACCGCCGTTATGATGTGGCTTCGGCCACCACTATCGCCGAGGCGCACGAGTTGTTGGCCAAGGACAACTTTGATCTGATGATCGTGGATGTGCGGTTGCCGGACGGGGACGGCACCGAACTGCTGAAGCAATTGGCCAAGCGGCCAAGCCGACCGCTGATTGTGATGATCACCGCCCACGGCACCACCAAGCTAGCGGTCGAATGCATGGAAAACGGCGCCTTTACTTACCTAGAGAAGCCGTTTTCTCCGGAGGAACTGGTGGCCAAGATCAAGAAGGCCGAGGAACACCTCCGATTGGTGCGGGTCAATCAGTTGCTCAGTTCCGGCGAGGATTCCGAGATGGGCACCGAAATCCTCGGGCAAAGCCGGGACATCGAGGAACTGCGGGCGCTGATTCGGAAGGTAGCCCGCACGCAAGCCACGGTGCTGATCCAAGGCGAAAGCGGCACGGGCAAGGAACTGGTGGCGCGCGCCTTGTATCGCCAGAGCCCACGAGCTCATGCGCCCTTCATCAAGGTCAATTGCGCTGCCATCCCGGAGAACCTGATCGAGAGCGAGTTTTTTGGCCATGAAAAGGGCGCCTTTACTGGTGCTGTCACCAAGCGCGAGGGCCGATTCGAACTGGCCCATGGCGGCACCATTCTCCTGGACGAGATCAGCGAGATCTCGCCTCAGCTCCAAGCCAAACTGCTGCGCGTGCTCCAAGAGCGCGAGTTCGAACGGGTGGGAGGCAACCGCACCATCCAGGTGGACGTGCGGGTCATTGCCACCACCAACCGGCGATTGGAAGAAAGCGTGGCGCGGAAGGAATTTCGGCAGGACCTGTACTTCCGGCTGAACGTGGTGCCGATTTACGTCAAGCCGCTGCGCGCTCACAAGGAAGACATCCCCCTGTTGGCCGAGCATTTCTGCCAACGGTTCGCGCGCAAGCACGGGGTGGAAGTCCACGGCATTAGCAGCGCCTGTATGGACGTGTTGATGGCGCACGATTGGCCGGGCAATGTGCGCGAGCTGCAAAACGTGATCGAACGGGCCGTGATCCTGTGCAACGGGGGCGTGCTAGAACCGGCGCATTTGGGCCTGGTTCCTTCCAGCGTCGGGGCGCCCTCGCCCACCACGCCCAGTGTAGCCGGGCCGGCTGCCGCCGGGACAAGCGCAAGCGAGCCTGGGAAGTTCGATACCTTGGCGGAGATGGAACGGCGCCATATCTTGGCCGCGCTGGAATACTGCAAAGGCAACCGCACCCACGCCGCGCGCCTGTTGGACATCAGCATCCGTACCTTGCGCAACAAGCTCAACCAGTACCAGCGCGAAGGGCTGCTGCCGACTTTGGAAAAACTTAACCGCTAACTCAGCCCAGCGCCGGCCGCGGTTGGGCCACTGGACTGGTAGTTCGAGCCTCGGCTCCTGTTGCGCGGTGGTTTCTTGCCGGTTTGCCTGCCTGGAGTCGCTGCGGCAGGCAATCCTACCTCGCCCACTCCGAGCTATCTTTTCCCCATCGGGCGCCCGAGCGAGGTCATCACGGAGTCGCTGGGGCTGGGCTGAGGCGGGCCAGCCAAGCCCAGCGGCTTGGCAGTCGAGGCGCAGTGTCGCGATTGTGGACAAGTTTGGGCGTAGCTGTCCAAGGCCGAGACCCGCCAACCCCGGAGCCTGCTGGTCAAATCTTTCCCCAAGCCAGCTTCACGCGCGTCATCAGCCCTTCGGCTGCTGCTGGCCGGACGGCAGTTTTGTCCCGGCGCCTCCACTCCGCTTAGGCCTCTTTACCAGCCAGTTGCAGGGAGGCTGGGAGCCGAGCTGGAGCAAACTGCTCGGTACAGAGTCCACCGGTGAATTGTTGCCCAGCGGCTTTACGGTGGCGAGAAGGACCGAGACCAAATCGGCCTGGCAATGCCGATGCTCAAAGAGAGCCCGTTGCAATGAGCCGATGAGCCAACTAAGGACACATGGACGAGCACTCACAGACACGCTGCTGCTACCAAACCCGATGGCTGACAGGCCGGCAGTCGGGTCGGCTGACTTGGCCAGCAGCGGTCCTGTGGAGTTCCTACAGCCCCAGCCCATGAAGGCGACCCGCTCCATTGGTTCACGCCGACTCAAGCCAGCGCGTCGATGCCCGCCACGGGCGGCGTCCAACCGCAGGCCAGGCCAAGTATTTGAATGGCCATCGCCGCAGCAGCTCAAACCTGGCAGCGCGCTGGAGGCGGCCTTGGTGGAGCAGCACCTGCCGCTGGTCAAGACCGTGGTGAACCGGGTGGCTATGGGCCTGCCGGCCCACGTGGACACCGAAGACCTCTACAGCGCCGGCTTAGCGGGTCTGCTGCAGGCTATCCGCCAATACGATCCCACCGCAGGGACTGCCTTTGAGACTTACGCCCGGGTGCGAATCCGTGGGGCGGTGTTGGATGAATTACGGCGCATGGATTGGGTGCCCCGTTCGGTCCATACCAAAGCCCGCAAAATCCAAGCCGTCATCCAGCGCATCGAGCAGGCCAAAGGCCGAGCTGCCACCGACGCTGAAGTAGCCCGCGCCTTGAACCTTTCGTTGGACGAATACGAGCAGTGGCTGGAAGAAGTTCGCCCTGCCACGTTCGTCTGCCTGGATGCCGCCCCATGCGGCGAACACGAAGACCCCGGCTCGCAATATGACAGCCTGCCGGACCAACGCCAGGAAGACCCCACCGACGGTGCGTTCCGGCATGAATTGGCGCGGTTGATTGCCCAACGCATCCGTGAGCTGCCCGAGATGCAGCGCAAGGTGCTGGCCCTCTATTACTTTGAAGACCTGCGCCTGCGTGAGATCGCCGAGATTTTCGGGCTTACCGAGTCCCGCATTTGCCAAATCCACGCCCAGGCCATTGCCAATATCAAGGCGTATTTGCGGAAGTTTGACCCCAGTTTTGCTTAAAGCCCGTAACCGGAGGGCGCCTGCTTTAATCATGACCGACGTATTGGACCATCTGATCGACGCGCTGCGAACCGAGCTGCAACAATACGGCGAGATCCTTTCGTTGTTGGACCTCCAGGAGCAAGCCGTCAAGCAACAGGGGGCTGAGGAGATCCTCCGGATCGTTGCGGCGATCCATGCTCAAAGCGCCCACATCGAGGCAGCCCGCGCTGCGCGGCAGCACTGGCAACAACAACTCGCCTTGGCCTTGGGCCTGAGCCCAGACGCCACCTTGAGCCACTTGACGACTTTGGTGCCGGAACCTTACCGCCTGTTGCTGCTGGCCTTGGTGCAGGAGAACAACGATTTGCGCCGCCGCGTGCGCGAGCAAGCCGAGCAGAACCAGGCCTTGTTGCGCAGGGCCATGGCCCTGCTGGAGCAAGTCTTAGCCACGTTCACCGGCCCTGGCCTGCTAGGCCAGGAGCCAGTGGAGCCCGCCCCGGCTTTGGAATTAGCTGCCGACCCCACCCAGCAACGGGCCGTTGCCTAGATCCTCGTCACACTATGCTCATCCTATCCAGAAAGCCGAATCAAAGCATTATCATCGACGGCCGGATCATCATCAAAGTCCTCCGCATCGAGCGGGACACCGTCAAGCTGGGCATCCAAGCGCCCTCCGATGTTGTGGTGCACCGCCAGGAGGTCTATGACGCGATCCAGCGCGCCAAGCAAGCCGCTGAAGGTCAAGCCCCGCCTGCCTCCGGCCAAGCTCAAGGCCCAACCGCCCAGCCGCCGCCCACAGGCACTTCGCCGGGGGCCGGCGCGGGCGGTCGGCCGAATCAAAAACCCAGCGCAACCTGACCCGGTGCACTGCTACTCCGGTGGCCTCCAGCGCTGCGCCTGCCTGCTGCAGATTCAGCCCTGATTCGGCGGGCAAGCTTCCAACCGTCGGGGGCGATCCTCGGCAACCGACTACTCGGAGACTTCTTCCACCAAAGCGGCCGATGGCCGGGCGTGGCGGCCCCATTTGATTTCGGGCACCAACAGCAGGCTCGCGGCCACGATCAACCCTGTGCTCAGCCAGGCGACCTTCTCCGGGCCCAAGTGTGTCACCAGCCCAAACGCACAGACCGGCGCCAACACACCCCGCACCCCGGTCAGAAAAGTGTGCACTGCCATGTAGTCGGCCACCCGCGGCGGCGGCGCGAATTTGGTGACCCACAGGCTCCAGGCTACGTCACCGCCTGCATTGGAAATCCCAAATATCACCGCCCCCACCACCAGCCCGGTGAGACTCTCGCTCAGGAAAAACGTCAGAATCCCAATCGCAAACCCCAGGTTCAGCACCACCCGCAACGCGAAAAAGTTCATCCGGTCAAAGAGATGTCCCCACACCGGGCTCAACAGCAGCCGCACCAGGTTCGGAATCACGCCAGTCAACACCGCCACCATGACCACCGAAGCCCCTAGCTGATATTTGGGATTGGCCAGATACTCCACCCGCAGCGGCAGCATCATCAAGTTGGCAAACCCCATCAACATCCAGCACACCAGCGTGCGCCGAAATAACCTGTCCTGCCGCACATAGCTCACGGCACGTAACCCCGGCACGCCCCGCTCGGGCGGGATCGCTCCGGTTGGACATCGTCCTAGGCAAAAGCTGGCCCCGCAATGCGCCAGCGCAAAAATGCCAAGCAACAGCGGGAAGTAACTCAGATGCCCCTCCAGCGCCTGGCCGGCCAGCTTGCTAAACAGGGCCGCCGTGGCAATGCGCACCATTACCGTGCGGGAAAAACGCCGGCCACGTTCGGTATCGGGGTAGTTCTCTTGATACATGTGGGTCAGCAGCGGCACCACAGCGCTGGCGGCAGCCATGCCCAACACGCTGCCGATGATAAAAGCCAGCCGATGCGGGATCAGAGCCGCCAGCCCAAACGCTGCCGCCCCGGCGCCAAACACAGCCGCCCCAGCACGGCTAGGTGCCCAACCGCCAGCGGTGACGACCGTCACCACCAGCGGTGACAGCAACAAACCCAAGCTCCCCCCGGCGGCTACCACCGCTTTCTCAAACGGCCCTGCTCGGAACCATTGGACGGCAATCAACAGCAGAAAGGTGGTGCCTGCTGTCTCCAAGATCCCCGCCGTGCTGGCCCGCCACAGCTCGTACCGATACGTCAGCCGCGTTCGGTCCGTCTCCGAGCATGCGGCTGCGGCAGCCAAACCGGTCCCGGACTGCGGCCTGCGGCGGAGGCTCATGCTGCACCCCGACCTGCCGCCGAGGGCCAAGCGGGCGTCTGCTTACACCTTGAACGTGGTGTCACTGCCGGTCAGCCGCGCAGGTAGGTAAACGGTGAAGACCGAGCCTTGGCCCACCTGCGAGTGGACATGCAGGGCGCCGTGGGCTTCTTTGAGCAGCCGTTGCACAATGCACAGGCCCAGACCCGTGCCGCGGGTTTTGAGTTGCTTGGTTGCAAACGGCTCGAACAACCGCGGCATGATCTCCGGAGGGATACCCGGACCATTGTCTTGCACGGCCAAGGCCAACAACGGGGGCGTGTTGCGCAGGCTGTCGGCCAAGATGAACCGGTCGTTAGGCCCGTCGTGGAAATCCTCCAGCACCAAGGGTTGGTGCAGCAGGTTGCCCGAGATTTCCACCCGGTGCTGCTGGGGCGTGCACTGTAAGGCGTTCAACGCCAGGTTCAGCAAGATCTGGATCAAGTCCGTCCCATTGACCGGCACGCTCACGTCCTCCCGCAGGGGTTGGATAATCAACTGGTTGTCTCGGGTGCTGGGATGCACCCGCAGCAGCTCCTCCAAATCACCCAGAATCTGGTTGACCCAAACCCGCACGTTCTCGTTGGGATTCTGCCGAAGGAACGACAGGTACCGGCGTGAGATGTCGATGCAGTTGGACACTTGCCGAGTGATCCGTTTGAGCCGGTCTTTGATCAGCTCCAAATCTTCGCCCTGCACCTGGGATTCTTCGCCGATGCGTTGGTTGATGATTTGGATCAGGCCCGAGATGATGGTCAGCGGCCCGTTGATGTCGTGGATAATGCTGGCGTAAATCTCGCCCCGGGTCCGGATAATCTCTTCTTCGAGTTTCTGCTGCTGCAGTTCGGCTTGGAGCGCCTGCAGGCGGTCTGCGTTGGCGCGCAGCTCCCGAGCGAGCCGGCGCCGTTCCAACGCAGTGGCCACGGCCTGGCGCATGGTGGCCAGGTCGAACGGTTTGGTGATGTAATCGCAGGCTTGGAGCCGAAGGGCTTGGCGGATGGTCTCGGCCGTCTCGAAGGCCGTCATCATCACCACCTCGATGGTGGGATCGATCTGCTTCAGCTTCTCCAGCACCTCGATTCCGTTCATGCCGGCCATTCGAATGTCCAGCACGGCGACATCCACCGGATAGCTCCGCGCCAGCTCCAGGGCGGACTGGCCGTCGCTGGCCAGCAACAGGTTGTATTCGTCCTTGAACACCACCCGCAGCGATTGGCGGGGCCCCTCCTCGTCGTCCACTACCAACAGCGTGGGGCGGTCTGGATGCAGCTCAGGCGCCCGCGCCGTGTCCACTGAGTTATTAAAAGGCACACTTGCAAGCATGGGCCATTGGTTGTTCGGGTTGCCGGACGCGCAGGGCCAACAGGCACTGGAGCCGGCGCTGCGCACTCCGATTCGTTCTACAACCTAGTCGCGTTCCGTCATGCCGATGTCGGTGGCAAAATTAGCAGCCGAATCCTAGGCTTGCGCTGCGCACCAGCAAGCAAAATCCACGCCGCAGTGACGTGGGCGATGGCTTTGGGATGGTGTGAGCCTGCCGGCGCGGACGTTGCGACCGGGCCGGCTGCTCAGAAGGTCCGGAAGCGCCACACCTGCAGTTCCTCGCCAAACAGCACCAGGAACCGGTTGAGTTGGAAGTCCAGTGCCAAGGGTAGGCGCGGGTCCGAGTGCTCCCAAAGGCTGTGCCCGTCCTCGGGCGCCACGCGCCAGACCGTCAGGTAGGTCAGGTTTTCAGCTAACTCCGGCTCGGTGGGATCGCAGTTGACCGTATAGAGAAACTGACCGGTCAGGTAACATCGCACCCCGCGGTCCGCCACCCGCCATAAGACCTTTCCATTTTGGGGGTTTAACTTCCACAGCCACCATTGCCCCGGCCCGGTCAGATCACCGGAACTTGCCTGGTCAGGCCCCAGCCCCGTGGCCGAGTAGCTGATGACATACAGCCAGCCATGCTGGTCGGGCTCGACTTGTCGGATGCCAGGCAGCGCCAGTTCCCACTGGATCGAGCCGTTCATGATGTCCACGGCCCGCAACGTGTTGTGGTCAAACAAGTAAAGTGCGTTGCCTTGCTGAACGCATGGGCCGCGCGGGGCTTGACCTAACACCCGGCTGGTGTGCCGACTCAACAAGTCGGCTGTCACCGGCTGGCTGAGCGCAATTTCCCACAGCGGTTTGTTGCGCTTATCGAACGCACGCACCGTTCGCCCGGCGATCAATAGGTCCACGGTAGCGGTCGAAAAGAACGCCGGTTGGCCCATGACCTCGCCGGACCAATCCGGTGCTGCCGAGGCGAATCGCCGCCGTAACGCCACCTGGTAGCGCGGTAAATCCGCTGCGGCTGCGGACCGCGACACTAACGTGGTGCTGGCCGGGCTGGGCGCGGCCAGGACATTGTCCGTCCGCCGGACCGATAACTCGGCCACATTGGCCTCGGCATTGATCCATTGGGTGCGCCAGGGTTCTGGCTGGCTTGGGGGCTGTGTAGCTGAGTGGGCCTCCGGCTCATCCAGGGCCTCTTCGATAGCTCGGTTGCGCGCCTCGTTCAAATCCCGGATCGACTCTGCCCCGCGCACCGCCCGACCGAAAGGCGTGCGCGCCGGTGCACCGGCCCGAGGGCGACGTGCACCTGGCCATGCGCTCGGTTCAACGGTGCCCAACGGCTGCCGACCCAAGTCAAGCGTTTCCGCTAGGCCGCTGCTTAAATCAATTCGCATTAAGGTGCTTTGATCCGACCGGCGAGTGGCAATCAGAACCAAGGCAGTGTCCGAGGGCTGAACGGTGACCAACCGGCCGGGCAAGGGAATTTCACGGTTGGTGCGCCCGCTGGACCAATCCAGACACACCACGCTTCGAGCCGCGACGACCCAAATGTCCCGGCCATGAATCTGAACCCAGAAGGGTTGGCCAGCCTGGCCAACCTGGGGCGTCCCACTGGCCGGCACGCCGCCGCTGGATGCCTGGCCCGTACCGGCTCGGCCCGGGTTCCGCTCGGGCAGGTCCGACCAAGTGATCGACCAGACTTGGTGCTTGCCATCCACGTCCAATCGAGTCAGTTCCCTCCCAGTCCAATAGATAACCTGGCCTGGCTCGGTGAACTGCGCCCAACCTGCGGCTCCAGCCGCACGCAGCTTCAGCGAAAGCACCAAACGCGGTTTACTGCCCACCAGCCAATACCAGCCCAGCACGCCTAACGCCACCAACCCCAATGCCATTACACCCAAGATCACCCAACCTATCAGCCGCCGGAACTGGCCCGCCGCAGCGGCTGGCTGGCCAACCTGAGCTGGCAACGGGATGCCCTCGGCCTTGGCGCGACGCCGACAAGCTGCTGAGCAGACCGGGCCGAACTCCTCCATACACACCGGGCAAAGGGGGTTATGGCATACTGGACACTCGGCCACGACAAACCGCCCGGGATGCTTCAGGCAGACAGCGGGCATCTCGGTCATCGCAGCCTGGCTGCCTTGGCCTGCAGGCTCTGAGCTGGGGCCAAGGGGTTGGGGCTGCGACTGCAGTGGCGACAGCTCGGCCTCTGAAGCTGGCGGTGGCTTACCGCCGCGGGCTGCGTGGCGGCTCAGGTCGAGTTGCTCCTGGATGACCTGGTTGACGGCCTCCGACCTGTCGATCCCACAGGCCTCACAAATGAACCGCACGCCACCTGCCGCCTGCTCCGGCGTGATGTCCAGCGCGTGTTTGGCGCCGCACGGACATTGGATTTTAATTTGCATCTCAGCCCCGCCAATTCATGGCGCCTTGTCCCAGGGCTCGCCGCCACGCCCGGCGGCTCTGGGCGGGATTCCGTTCCAGCCAACATCAGCTTGATGAGCCGTCGCCTCGGCCCGGCGCCTTGGGCCTGGGCATTCTGCTCTGCCCTTCACACTATTTGCCTACCACACAACTGCGCAGTTGGCAAATCACGAACTGCACCCGGTGCATCACCAGCCGGCTAAGTACGCTGAGGCTGGGTGCTCGAGCGCCAATGTGCGGAGTGGCAGGATCTACCTGACCGGGACAAATTCTAGGCAGACCGGCCGGCCCACCTCGATGCGCTGGCCTGTCGGGGTCAAACGCCCGGTGCCGGCATCGATCCTCATCACTGTCACCGTATCAGAATCTTGGTGCGCAACCACCAGCCAACGGCCAGTGGGATCGATAGCAAAATGCCGTGGGGTCCGGCCCCCGGCTGGCTGGTGTTGCACCAGGATCAGTGCCCCGGTCTCGCCCGCCACGCCCAATACCACCAAGCTGTCATGGCCACGGTTCGAGCCGTAGAGGAACCGGCCCGAGGGATGGATCGCAATTTCGGCCGTGGTGTTGCGCCCGGCAAAGTCCGGCGGCAAGCTGGCCGCAGTCTGTATCGGGTCTAACGCACCTCGCCCGCCGTCCCAGCGAAACGCCGTGATGGTGTTGGAAAGCTCGTTGATCACGTAGGCCCACCGTCCGTTGGGATGGAAGGCCAGATGCCGCGGGCCGGAGCCCGGCGTCAGTGGCGCATAGGCTGGGTCATGCGGTTGGAGCGTGCCATTGTCCGCATCGAATCGATAAAGCAGCACCTTGTCCAAGCCCAGATCGCATACCAACACAAAGCGGTTCGATGGATCGGTGCTGATCCAATGGGCGTGTGGGCCCTGTTGTCGCTGGGGCTTGACGCTGGAGCCGGTGTGTTGAATGAACGCCTTGGCTTCGCCCAGCCGACCGTCTGCCTCGATGGGCAGCACCGCCACACTACCTCCGCCGTAGTTGGCCACCAACACATGGCGTCCTGCCCGGTCCACGCTCAGGTGGCATGGCCCAGCGCCTCGTGAGGATTGCCGGTTCAGCAGCCGCAGACTGCCCGTGGCCCGATCCACGGCATAAGCGCTGACGCTTCCGGTGCCCAACTCGTTGACCGCATACAGCAGGGGCCGTTCAGCCGCATACAGCGTTGGCCCCTGCGGATGTACAGCCAAGAAACTCGGGTTTTGGGCCTCAGCGGCCAGCTCCGGTGCATCGAGCCGACCTGTACCCGGGTCAAACCGACTCCGGTAAATGCCGCGGCTTTTGGCACCCGAGTAGGTGCCGATGTAAACCCAATGTCCGCCCTCCAATGCCGCTCTTGGAGCTGCATCGGCTGCATCGACATCGAACCGGAACATCCCACAGCTTGCCCCGGTTAGGGCCAGTGCTACCAAAGCGGAACCGAATCGCATCCGGCCCAGTAAACCACCCGGCTGGCCTGTACTTCAAGCCCGTTGCGCTGGGCCGGGACGATCAGAACCCCTGGTGCTCAGTCCGGGCAATGATCTCCTCCTGCAGCTCGCGCGACAGATCGCAAAAGTAATCGCTGTAGCCGGCTACCCGGACAATCAGGTCCCGATACGCTTCCGGATGCGCCTGGGCTTCCCTCAACGTCTGGGCGCGCACCACGTTGAACTGCACATGATGCGCGTCGAGCTTGAAGTAGGCACGGATCAACCGCGCCCACTTCTCCAGAGCCTCCTCAGTGGCCACCAAATCCGGGCTGAACTTGAGGTTGAGCAGGGTGCCGCCGGCCTTGAGATGATCCAGTTTGGCGGCGCTCTTGAACACAGCGGTCGGGCCGCGCCGATCGGCCCCCTGCACAGGGCTAATGCCCTCCGACAACGGATGGCGGGCACGCCGCCCATCCGGAGTGGCGCCGGTTACACTGCCAAAGTAAATGTGGCAGGTGGTAGGCAGCATCTCCACACGGTAATGGCCACCCTTGGTGTTGGGTCGGCCATCCAACTCCTCGACGCACGTGTTGAAGATGCGCACGGCCAAGGCGTCGGCGTAATCGTCGTCGTTGCCGTATTTGTGGGTCTTGTTCAGCAGCCATTGACGCAGTAGTTCATGCCCCGCAAAGTCCGCGTCCAAAATCTCCACCAGCTTGGGTAACGGCATCCCGCCGGATAGGTCAACTTCGCCGCTAGGAGCGCACCCGCCGCTGGCGGGTTCGGTTCGGCGGCTCGCCGAACCGTCTTGCGCTGTCGGGCTGTCGGCAACCTCGCCGCATGCACGCGCTTCCAGCGCAGGCCACGATGTGCCGCCCGACGAGCCGTCGGGCGGGACCGGCGGGCCGGCAGTGCTCCCCACGCAGAGGGCGCTGAGACCACCTGTCTCCTGATCTGCTGTTGTGGAGTCGAAACACAGTTGCTTGAGAGCACTTAGGCTGTCGGTAAGCGTGCCTAACCCGACGAATTGGACGTAGGTATTGTTATAGCGCGCGCCGCCGGCGTTATAATCGCGGCCTTTCTGGATGCAGTCGTCGATCAACACACTCAAGAACGGCGCCGGCATCTGCGTGGCATACATCCGTTCGATGATCTGGTTACCGCGCAGCTTGATCTCCAGGAAATGCCTGAATTGAGCGCGATACGCGTTGAACAGGTCCTCGAAGGTCTTGAATGAACCCGGATCACCGGTACGTGGGCCGAGTTGTTTGCCCGTCATCGGATCTACCCCATTGTGGAGCGCCAATTCCAGGCACTTGGGCATGTTAAAGTAGCCGGTCAAGATGTAGGCTTCCTTGCCGAAGGCGCCCACCTCGACGCACCCACTGCAGCCGCCTGCTCGGGCATCTTCCAGGCTTTTGCCCATGCGCAACTGCTCCTGCACCACTGCGTCGGCGTTGAAGAGGCTGGGGAAACCGTAACCGTGGCGCAGCACGCGCAACGCTCGTTTCAACAGGGCATCCGGCGTCTTGCGCGAGAGCTGCAAGTTGCTACTGGGCTGCAACAGATGCATCTCCTCGATGATGTCCAGCAACAGGTAAGACAATTCGTTGGAGCCATCGGATCCGTCGGGCAACAGGCCACCGATGTTGATGTTGGCAAAGTCGGTGTAGGTGCCGCTTTCGGCCGCAGTCACGCCCACCTTGGGTGGGGCAGGATGATTATTGAACTTGATGAAAAAGCACTCCAGCAGCTCGCGCGCAGTGTCGGGCGTCAGGGTCCCGTCGGCCAAGCCCTGCCGGTAAAACGGCAGCAGGTGCTGATCTAGATGGCCGGGATTGAACGAGTCCCAACCGTTGAGCTCAGTGATGACGCCCACGTGACAGAACCAGTAATACTGCAGGGCCTCCCAAAAATTCCGCGGCGCATGGGCCGGCACATGAGAGCAGACCTCAGCAATTTGCAGCAGTTCAGCCTTGCGTCGCGGGCGGGTCTCGCGCGCAGCCAATTGCCGTGCCAGGGCGGCGTGCCGTTGCGCCAGCACCAGGATCGCATCGCAGGCAATATCGAACGATTTGAGGGCCTCGCGTTTGTCGTAGGCTAACGGGTCGTGCAAGTAGTCCAGCCGCGCCAGCGCTGCGGCGATGTCCCGTTTGAAATCCAGCATACCTTTCCGATAGATTTTGTCGTCCAGCACGGTGTGGCCCGGAGCGCGTTGCTCCATGAACTCGGTGAACATGCCGGCTTGGTAAGCCGCGATCCAGTCCGGCGACATCTCAGCGAAGATCTTGTCGCGCAAGCTGCGGCCCCGCCAGTAAGGGATGACCTTGTCGCGATAAGCCTCGATCATGTCCGGTGGCACGTCGTAGTGGGTCTTGGGCTGGGAATGCAGAATCTCCAGGTCTTCCAAGCTGTGGCAGGTCAGCTCCGGAAAGGTGGGCACCACTTTCGGCGCAGGCCCGCGTTCGCCCACAATCAGTTCATCGTCGCCAATGTGGATGGTCTTGTGCTGGCACAGATGCAGGAAAGCCCGGGCGCGCATCACCGGCACGGAGTATCGGCCCTCGTTGGCCTGATAAAACTCGGTCATCAAGAGCGCTCGCTCGGCTGTCAAGGTCGGGCGCGCATCCAGACTCTGTTGGCGCAGTCGTGCAGTGCGTTCAGTCATCGCGGCAAATTTGTACCAAGCATTCTTCCAGCGCCAGCGCGCGTTGGCTATTGGGGTAAGATCCAGGTCAGCCCGGCGCCCTGAGGCCAAGGCCCGAGTTGCGTTTGGATCAAAGCCGGCTCCGGTCCACCGCTCAATGCGCCGCCTCCGTAAATCCACGGGTGCCCCCACGAATTTTCCCCGCACTCAAATTCCGAAGAAAATCATCAGCAAACCGATTCAGCCAGGCCGCGGCACCCGCCAAACTGCGTCCGGGTAAGGCGGGCCGGTGGTCTTCTACTTGGCCGGTCATGATTATGCCGGCAGCAGTTTAGCCGAATACAATGGTCGGCGCATGTTCTTGAACGCCGTCTTTGTGCCCGCGCTGCGCCCGCCCGAATGGGGGTTCAACTTCGGCACCGACTTGGCCGTCTCGCTAGACGGCGGGCTGACGATGTGCAGCCGGGCCAGACCCTTGTTTATGCGCTGGTAGTCACCAACGCCGGCCCGGTCAGCGCCGTCGGCGCGCAGCTCTCAGCTAGCCTACCGCCGGAACTAGGCGACGTGGTTTGGGCCAGCATCGCTGTCGGAGGCGCGGCTGGTCCAGCACCGGCCGGTACCGCCCAGTCCAGCAACCGGTGGACTTACCGGTCGGTAGCGCCCTCATCTTCACCATCCAAGCTACCGTGGCCCCTACGGCCAGGTGTTGGGTTGTGTTCGCGGCTCAGATCCAGCCCCACCGACCGGGTCAGTGACACCAGCCAAGCCAAGCTCTACGGTCTGGTGCGGAGCAAGCTGGCTACGGGTGAGGCTCGGATGCCGAAGGGAAACCTTCTATCAGTTCTGGCAGTGCAGATCGGTGCCTTGGACGGCTTCCCTGTCGGTGTGGGCTAAAGGGGCACTGCGGAGTGGCATCGAGCCGATGCGCCAGGTGGCACGAATGCTTCGGACACCATCAGGTGCTGAGCCTCAACTGGTTTCGGGCGCGGGAGAGGCCTGCAGCGCAGCGATGGAAGGCTTGAACCACGAAATTCGGGCGGCGTCCCGAATGTCCAACGACTTTCGGAGGTATCGGGCGATGGGAGAGGCTCTGTACCGCGACGTTGGCCGGCTCCCGCATCATGCATCACCCGCAAGATTCTGCTCACAGGCTCCTTCCCCTGTGGACCGATTCCACGATGGTGACCACATCCGTGGCAACATGTTCTCGAAAATCCCCCAACGCCCCGAACTCGCGCCTAGCCGCATCCTATCTTCCTGCTTTCCGCCGACTCAGCTCAGCGGCTACGGGGTCAGTGGGCTGATGCTGTAGCCGCCGCCGTAAGGCGGCGGACCAGGAAGATTAATGTGCCGACTGACAGTCGGCGGCTACCGTTTGCGTCGGTGCGGCGGTTGGGAGTCGGCGAGCCGGGAGGCGTGAACCTGCGCTACGCCACGCGTACGGGCCTGCAATAAAGCGGGGTGCGACCGCCGTAGCCCCACAACAGAAGATCAGATTGACAGGCCCGCTGGCCCAGCTCAAACCTGCCAGCCCATGAATGCCCGGCGGTTCATCTTGGCTCGATTGCGCGATTTGCAGGGCCGGTTGGCCATGCGCCGGGTGCTTCGGCACGCATCGGATTACCCCGCCGACATCGCACGGGCAGAGTGGGAACAGAGCTTGCACGCGCCCACAGCGTTTTATTTGCGGGCTTTTTGCTATTTCCACCGGCATCTGCCGGAGGCGGTGCGTCAGCACCGGCGGTATTTCGCCAGCAAGCGGCGCGGGTTTGGCGAGGACGCCTTCCACACGATGTGGTTCTTGCTATTTCGCGAATTTAAACCAGCGACTTTTCTGGAGATTGGCGTGTACCGCGGCCAAGTCATCAGCCTAGCCGCGCTGTTGGCTCGCCACTTGAACTTTACCTGCGAGGTGCACGGACTGTCCCCATTCACCTCGGCCGGCGACGAGGTCTCGCGCTACCGGGCAGGGCTTGATTACCTGGCCGATACGCTTCGGAACTTCGATCACTTCCACCTGCCGCGCCCGAGGTTGTTGAAAGCCTTTTCGACCGATCCGGTGGCCCGCGATTACGTCCGGTCTAAAACCTGGGACGCCATCTACATCGATGGCAGCCACGACTACCCCGTGGTGAAGCAAGACTGGGACCTGTGCGCGCAGAGTCTGCGACCTGGCGGCATCATCGTGTTGGACGACGCAGCGCTGTTCACCACCTATCAGCCCCCGGTGTTCGCTTCCAAAGGCCACCCGGGCCCCTCGCGGTTGGCCGAGGAAATTGACCCACAGGCCTTTCGCGAGATTCTTCAAGTGGGCCACAACCGCGTGTTCCAAAAACTATGAGGCTGGCAGCGTGGCTTGGCCTGCTGAGGCTGCTCAACCGGGGCCCAAGGCTGCAACGCCGATTCAACCAAGAAGCAAGCGCACCGCAAAGGCCCAAAACGAGCCACAAAGACCGAACATCCTTACCCCGACGGCCCCCTTTGCCCTAGCCTGGCCTAGCCCCATGCTGAAGGCCAGCGAACCATAGGTGGACCAAGCCCTGTTCCTGCGCCCGCTTTGCTGCCCCGGCTAACAGTGCCGCCGGGTGTCGTCCAAGGCCCCGGGACCCGATGCGGGGGCCGTCCGCCAAAGTCGGACCCAGACGCTGGAGCGATTTCATCATCCAAGCCTAGGGCGGGACTGCGGGCAAGGCCGCGTCGTTCGGCATCCGGTCCTCGGCAGGGCCAGACAGCTTTGATGGACAAACGCGCGGCAGGCGAAACGGACATCCTTGGATGTCGGCTCCGGTGCCGGAGGCATTGGCGCCCGGGGTCCAGGCCAGCCCGCCTGTCTGCGGCGATTCACCTGGGCCGGTGGCACTTGTCTCAGCCCGTTGCGGCCCCGGAGTCAAAGCCCTCTTTTGAATCAGGGCTGCTTCAAGCTGGCCGCGTGCCGGAACCAAGCCCAGACGGGGATTGTAGAGTTTGACATTCCCGAGACCTGGCACCTTCAAACAGCGCAGCGTAAACCCATTGACGGCGGTGTGCTGCAGCATCCGGGCGAAGCGGCACACCCGCCATACACAGAAGTGTCACGACCAAACAATCCGCTGGCTCTGCCGATACCGTGACACCGCCGACTTTGCGTCGGGAAATTTCTGCGCTGTCTTTGCGTCTTGGCGTCTTGGCGTTCAAAAACCCAACGCAAAAGCGCCAAGCCGCCAAGTCGCACGGGCCGGCTCGAAGCGGTTCTTTCAATGAGGGCTGATGCAAACCCGGCGTGCCGGGGCCAAGCTTGACACTGGGGTTGTGCGCTTTGACATTCTCGCGGCTTGGCGACCCAGGCGCAGTGCATGAACCCAGCAGCAGCGGCCTTTGAAGAGCATCTGGACCAGTTGATGGCTCTGGTGCGGCAACGGCTGACGCTGGAATGGCAGTTCCATCAACGCGCTGACCTGGCCCGGTTGGAGTCGGACCTGGCGGAGCTGGTCCGGGAGTTTGGTCAACTGCTGCGGGTGGTCTACGGCTACAACCTGACCGAGGCGCTGGCTCAAGAAGCGGCTTGGTACGCCTCGGCCCTGGCGGCGCGCGGGCCGGGATCGGACGCGTGGGGATTGTTGCTGGATAGCTGGATCATGGCCATCGAGGGCGTGATCAAACCTCCGGAATGCAATCAGTTGGCCGCGCCGTTACGCCAGTTGCGCTCCCGGGCACAGCAGCTCTTTGTGGAGGCGCAGACCCGGCGCGGGCCACCTGCGCCTGAGGCGGTGGACCAGTTGGTGGACCGGTTGGTGGCCGGCGACCGGGCGGGCGCACAGCAGTGGCTGCAGGCGCAAATGACTGCCGGTACACCGGCCACGGACCTGATCGTGCGGCTGATCCTGCCGGCGCTGGCCGAGATCGGCCGGCGGTGGGAGCTGAACGAACTGGCGGTGTTTGAGGAACATTTGGCTTCCGAGACGATGCTGCGCCTGCTGGCCTGGCTGGCCGCCGGGCCGGCAATCCTGCCGCCAGCGAGCAGGGTGGCGCTGGTGAGCTGTGTGCCGAACGATCAACACCAGATTCTGCCGGCGGCCTTGAGCGCGTATTTGGAGTTGCGGGGCTGGAGTGTCCGTTGCCTGGGCCGCAGTCTGCCCGCGGACCAAATCGCGGCCGCCGCGGCGCGGATCAAGCCTGCGGCGCTGTTGTTGTCTATGACCATGGTGGCGCGGTTACCGGAAGCCTTGCAGGTGGTGGAACAGGTGCAAGCGCGCCTGCCGCAATGCACCATCATCGTGGGCGGTCGTGGTGCGGCCTTGGGCCGGGCCTGGCTGGAGGCAGCCGGCGCGCGGGTGACGCAGGATTTTGACCAGGCGCACCGGTGGGCCAGCGGAGTGGCCTCATCTCATGCGTAGTTGGACGGCGTTGCGGATGGTGTTGCATGATCGCTCCTCGACCGCGGGCGCGTTGCTGGGCGTGGTGGCGATTGTGTTTTTGGTGGGGCAACAGTTGTCCGTGTTGTTCGGCCTGCTGAATTTCATGTCCGTGCTGGTGGACCACAGCGGTGCGGATGCGTGGATTTTGAGCGGCAACGTGCGCAATGTGGATGCCGGCAACCTGATTTCGGGCCGGTATCTGGATCGGGTCATTGGCCTGGCCGAGGTGGCGTGGGCCGAGCCGGTGCTGATAGGCAACGGATTGTTTCGCACGCCCGACGGCTCGTTCGAGTCGGTGCGCGTGGTGGGTGTGCGGCGGCCGCGGTTGACGGGCGGACCGTGGGCTTTTGCCCAAGCCGATGAACGGGCGTTGCTCGACCTGGAAAGCGTCACGGTGGACCGGCTGGATTTGAAGAAGCTGGGCCAGCCGTGGCCGGGCACAGTGACGGAAATCGGCGAGCGCCGGGTGCGAGTCGGCGCGGTGACCGAGGGGGCGCGCGGGTTTCAAGGCACGCTGGTGTTTGCCTCGCTGGACAAGGTTAAGGACATCGCCAAGACGCCGCCGGGGCGGTATTCGGCCATTTTGGTGCGATTTCAGCCCGGCACGGATGCGGCGGTGGCGCTGGCGCGGATGCGCAGGATCCTGCCGGAGTGCTCAGTCTACAGCACGGCCGAGTTGTCGGCGCTGACGCGCCGGTACTATTTCACCCAGACCGGCATAGGCGGCAGTTTCGGGTTTTCGACGCTGATCGGCGTGCTGATAGGGGTGGTGATCATTTCGCTGACGTTGTATGCCAGCGTGCTTGGACGGGCGCGGGATTTTGCCGTGATGCGGGCCATTGGGGGGCGCCGTTGGGACGTGGCGGTGGTGGTGATCAGCCAGACGCTGATCATCACGGTCACGGGACTGTTTGTGGGATTTCTGTTGTTGGCGACGCTGTTGAACGCCACGGGACGCTCGGCGATCCCCTGCTATTTTCCGTCTTACGTGCCGCCTATCCTGGCCGCCGTGACGGCGGGGGTCAGTTTGCTCGGTTCGATGATTGCGTTGCGCCAGGCGCTGCGGGCGGAGCCGGCAGCGGTCTTCCACTAGCCATGGCCACGCTGCGCCTGGAAAGGATTGCGCGGGATTTCTCCGATGGCCGGCAGGTGCGGCGGGTGTTGTTTCCCACGACGCTGGAGTTGATGCCCGGGCAACTCACGGTCATGGCCGGTCCGTCGGGCAGCGGGAAGACCACCCTGCTTTCGATCATCGGCCTGGTGCTGCGACCGTCGGAGGGGAAGATGTTTCTGGATGCGCGCGAGGTATCGGCGCTGAGCGATGACCAAGCGGCGGCGTTGCGCCTGCAGCAGTACGGCTTTGTGTTTCAGCAGCCCATGTTGATCGAAGGGTTGACAGTTCGGGAGAATGTGCTTCTGGCTCTGGGCGTTCAAGGCCGCCGCCCTCCCAAAGCGGTGGTGCGCAAGGCCGATGAGTTGCTGGCCGCGTTGGGGTTGGCGGAGACCGGCCACCTGCAGCCGCGGGTGTTGTCCGGCGGGATGAAACAACGTGTGTCCATTGCGCGCGCGTTGATCAAAGACCCGGCCATTCTGCTGTGCGACGAACCGACCTCAGCGCTGGATGCCGAAAGCGGCCAGGTGGTCATGAAGATTCTGAAACGCATCGCCACTGAGCAGAACCGCGTGGTGATTGTCGTCTCGCACGATGCCCGGGTCTTCCCGTATGCCGACCGGCTGATCAAGCTGGAAAACGGCAAGGTGGTCTCGGACACCACCGAACATTATACAAGCTCAAACGCAACGGAGCCGTGAGAGTGGGTCGAGTCATCGGTGTGCTGCTGGGAGTTGCGGTGGTGCTGGCCGGGGGCACTTACATTCGCGTCTCACTACGCCGAGCGGCGGCCCCGCTGGCGCCGGGCAAGACGCCGTCCTTGGACGATGCGCCGGTTCGGGTTTACGGGCTGATCGAGCCCTTGGGGCGCGAGGTGTTTGTGGGGCCGCTCCAGGCTCGGCGCGTGATCGAGGTCGCCGTCAAAGAAGGGGATCCCGTGGCAGCGGGTGCGGTGCTGTGCCGGCTGGATGACGAGTTGGAACGCCAGGCGGTGGCAGTGGCGCAGTCGCGGCTGGAAGAGGCGCGGCGCCGCCTGGCGTTGGCTCAGGACGAACTCCGGCGTAAGCGGAGGCTGGCGGAACAAAAGGTCGTGGCGGAATCGGAACTGAGCACCATCGAACTGCAGGTTCGGCTGGAGGAACAGCAGGTGGCCACCGCGGAAGCCGAATTGGCGCTGCGCCGGGTCGAGCTGGACAAACTGCTCTTGCGCTCTCCGATCAGCGGTCTGGTGTATAAGCTGGACGTGCGCCTGGGAGAGCAGCTGACGCCGCAGGACTACGCGCGAATCGTGGTCGGCCGCGAGGAAAAGCAGGTGAGGCTCTTTGTGGAAACGTTCTGGATGGGGCGGATCCGTGTGGGCGACCGGTTTGTCGTCAGAGAAACTGAGACCCTCCGGGAAATCGGCACCGGGGCAATCACCGAGATTTCGCCCTACGTCGGGGCGCGCGACTTCCGCACTGAGGATCGCTTGGAGCGGCTGGACACCAAATACAGCCAGATGATCCTGCGGCTTGACGTGGCCACAAACCTGCCCATCGGGCTGCTGGTGATGTGCGAACGGCTCCCGCCTGGAAAGCCGAAAATCGCCGACCCAAACAAGTCAAAACCTTGACGCCGGCGTCTTCAAACGCTGGCGTCGGCTAAGGTGTCTTGCGCACCCGTTGCGGTTCCCAAACGGGCCGGTTCCCAATCAATTTGTTGCCGGCTGAGCCAACCTGCGATCTGCCGACTGGGTGTTGAGGGTCAGGCCCACCGTGGCTCGGCGGGGTAGGGCTTTGGATTTCAGGCGGATAGCTGCAGCAGCCGTGTGCTGGCCAATCGAGGCCCTGCGGCGCGCACTGTGGCCATCCTCGGCGCGGGCGGCGATGGCCTGCCTCCTCACCTGGCCGGCCCGACTAGAGCCACCGATGTGGCCAAGAGGACCTGCGTTGCCCAGCCGAATGCACGGGGCCGATCAGCCGAACAAATCCAGTTGCGGGGGTGGCTCTAGTTGTTTGAGCGCGTCACGGTCGCGCTGGCGGCGTGGGCTGCGGCGCACGGTACCATCGGGCCGCAGCTCGCTCTCTTCCAGGTTGGCCAAGATGACTTTGGCGCGTTCGATGACGGGTTTGGGCACGCCTGCCAGCCGAGCGACCTGAATGCCGTAGCTTTTATCGGACCCGCCCTCGACGATCTTGCGCAGGAAGACCACTTGGTCATGCCACTCGCGCACCGCGACGTTGTAGTTTTTGAGTCGAGGCAGCCGGGCTGCTAATTCGGTCAGCTCGTGGTAATGGGTGGCGAAGAGCGTTTTGGCGCCGATCTGGTTGTGGATGTATTCGACAATGCTCCAGGCCAAGGCCAACCCGTCGAAGGTGCTGGTGCCTCGGCCGATTTCATCCAGGATAATCAAGCTGCGTGGGGTTGCGTGGTGGAGGATGTTAGCCGTCTCGGTCATTTCGACCATGAAAGTGGACTGGCCGCGAGCCAGGTCGTCAGAGGCGCCAATCCGGGTAAAGATGCGGTCCACCAGATCGATGCGGGCTTGGCTGGCGGGGATGAACGATCCGGTATGGGCCAGCAACGTCAGCAGCGCTACTTGCCGGATGTAGGTGCTTTTGCCGGCCATGTTCGGGCCGGTGATCAGGGCTATCTGGGGAAAGGCTGCAGCGTTCGAGTCCGACCTAGGCACATCGGCCTGGGCTCCGGATGGGGCCGAGTCGTCTCCAAGGGGCTGACTGGCGCTGGCAGGCGCCGCCTCGGTAGCCTGCCCGGGACCGGGACCGGCCGTCGCCGAGTCTGAGCCAGTGGCACGCGCGCAGTGCGCGGTAGCGGCTGCCAATGCCACATCGTTAGGAACGAACCGCTCGTCAGTTAAGGTCTGTTCCAACACGGGATGCCGCCCGTCTCGGATGTGCAGGATGCCTTCGTCACCGACCTGGGGCCGGCAGTAATTGTGTAACCGGGCGACCTCGGCAAAGGTGGCCAACACATCCAGTTGGGCCAAGGCAGCCGCGTTGCATTGCAGGGGCTTCAAGTGGGCCAGCACTTGTTCGCGCACTTGCAGAAACAGTTCATACTCCAGCTTCATGCTTCGTTCTTCGGCGCCCAGGATCTTGCCCTCCATTTCCTTGAGTGCGGGTGTGACGAACCGTTCGCCCCCGGCAATGGTTTGCTTACGGATGTAATCGGGAGGCACCTTGTCGAGGTGGGCTTTGGTCACCTCGATGTAGTAGCCGAATACGGAGTTGAACCGGACCTTGAGGCTGGGGATACCGGTGCGCTGGATTTCCTGTTGTTGCAGGCGGGCGATCCAATCTTTGCCCTCGCGGGTTGCGCGGCGCAGTTCGTCCAAGGCGGGATCAAAACCGTCCCGTATAATGCCGCCTTCTTTGAGCGCCAAGGGCGGGTCATCGACAATGGCGCGGTTGATCAATTCGACCAAGGCCGGCAGATCGGTCAGTTGCTCGGCCAACTCGATCAGCAAGCTGGGCGATGCAGGAGTGGTGGGCGGCAAGCTAGGTGCCAAGTCGTGCAAACAGCCCTGAGGCGAAGGTGTCTGGGGCCGACGCACCAGCTCGGCCAGGATCGCCTGCAGCGTTGGGATTTGCTGCAAGCCCAAGCGCAGTGCCACCAAATCACGCGCGTTGCCAGTGCCGGTGCTGAGCCGGCCCAAGGTGCGTTCCAAGTCCCGCACTTCAGTCAGCGCCTCACGGAACCGCGCCAAGGCTTGGGGTTGATCGATCCAGGCCTGGACAACTTCCTGCCGGCGCGCGATGGCGTCTGTATTGGCCAACGGTTGCGTGAGCCACTCCCGCAACAGCCGGGCGCCCATGGGTGTGACCGTCCGATTCAGCACACCGTACAGGCAGGCCTGGCGCGCGGCGTCACGATGGAGCGGTTCCACGATCTCCAAGTGCCGGAGCGTGGTGGCGTCCAGATACAGGTGATCGGTGGTCAAATAGAAGCTCAGGCTGGTCAAGTGCTTCAGGTCCCGCCGCAACTGGTTGCTCAAGTAGTGCAGCACTGCCCCAGCCGCGCCGATGGCTGCCGTGCGGCCTTTGAGGCCGAAGCCATCCAAGGTGGCCACCTTGAAATGCTCGCGCAGGGTGAAGACGGCTGTCTCGGGCGCAAAGGTCCAGTCCTCATACCCGCACAGGCACGAAAAGGTGTCTTTGAGCAGGGTCTGCAGGCTGGTGGCTTCGCTGGGGCAGATGATTTCCGCAGGCCGCAACCGCTCCAACTCAGCCAGCAGGGCCGCTTCGCTGTTCAATTCGGTGGCCTTGAACAACCCGGTGGTCAGGTCCACGATGGCCAACCCGAACACGCCACCCACCGCATGCACCGCAGCCAAGAAGTTGTGCTGTTCAGCGCTGAGCATGCGCTCGTCGAAATGGGTGCCGGGGCTCAAGATTTGGGTCACCTCGCGTTTGACCAGCTTGCCCGGGCGCGCATCCTCCATCTGATCGCACAGGGCCACCTTGCGCCCCGCGCGAAGCAAGCGGCCGATGTAAGCGCCGGCGGCATGATACGGGATACCGCACATCGGCACGCCCTGGCGGCGTGTGAGGGCCAGATTCAGCAGCCGGGCGCCGACCTGGGCGTCTTCGAAGAACATCTCGTAAAAGTCGCCCAGCCGGAACAGCAACAGCGCGTCCTTGGGCAGCTCGCTTTTGATCCGGCGATACTGCGCCATCATGGGCGTCAGTTGGACGTCGCTTGCCATTGGCCCAAGCCTAATCAGTCGGTGCCGCCAGGTCGAAAGCAAATTCGGTTGGGGCAACGGGCTGTAGTTGTGCGCGACCGGCGAGTGATCGACACGGCGGCTGAAGCACGGGGCAGCGGTGCTCCGACCCGCCCCGCGGGTTTCAACCAAGGGTCCAGGTGTCACAAGTGCGGACGCCTGACCGCGCGATGCCCCACGCACGCACTGCCCAGCGGTGCGCTGATGGTAGCCGTGGGTTTTAACCCACGGTTGCACCGCAGCCCAACCACACCCGTCACGCACCGAGGCACCAGTGCATCCCTCACCGATTTGAGGCGTCGCTCCGCGACGCAATATCAATTCTCGGCTCTCGGCCTTCCGTGGGCTGAAGCCCACGGCTACCATCAAGCCGTCGCTCCGCGACGGCCCCAGCCAGCGGCGGGCATCCGGACCCGCTGCCGGCTGCAACCGGGCGATACAGTGGGTTGGAAACCTGCGCCACGGCAGGCATACTAACCTGCAATAAACTCAGATGCGTTCTGCGGAGGGTGAACTGGAAAATTCTCCTTGCCAGGGGCGGGCTCATGCAATATGCAAGGGCCGTTCTTTGACAGCATACGTTCGCGGCTAAATGACAGGGAACCCCGTGAGAATCGGGGACGGTTGCGCCACTGTGATGGGCTACAAACTCCCAGGGCCACTGGCCACCGCGCGCTCGAGCGGATGCGGCCGGGAAGGCGGGAGCGAGGTTAAGCCCTCAGTCAGGATACCGGTTTAGTCGCGCTCGTCAGGTCGGCACTGGGCTGGTTCGTTGCGTGAGCGGACCGGGCTGGTGACGGCCAACTTCTCCGCCAAAGAGAAGGATGAGACCAGGCCTCGGGCCGGTTGTCCGAGGCGATTGCGGCAGGGCCTTCATTCTCCGCTTTGACGGGGGCTGAAGGCTGTTTTGTTTTTCGGGCCCCGCGCTGGTCTCCAACCTTGGACTGTCCGCCTTCCTGGCGGACCAACCTGAAGATGGTTCAGATGCACAGAACGATTCGCCAACGACTGATGGTGGGACTGGCGCTGGGCGCCGCGCTGCTGGCAGGGAACGGCCTCAGGGCCCAGGCCCAGTTTGCTGAGGCTGTGATCAATTACAACCCCGGCAACTTGCCTAGCTGGCTGCTGAGTTATACCAACCCTTCAGCCGCACTGGGCGAGCCGTCCCGGCTAACCCCGGGCCCATTCGGCGGCCCGGTCGATCCGTTCAATCCGCCCTACTTGCCGGAGCAATTGGTGGCGGTGGGGGCTGGGGGATGGCTGACGGTGCAGATGGCAGTGCCGATTGTGAATCTGCCCGGGCACCCGTTTGGATTGGACTTCCTGATCTTCGGCAATGCGGGCTTTGTGATTACCAACGGCGATTACACCGGCGGTGGCATTACCGACGGGTCGCTGTTCGGCCAGTTGGTGGGCACTTCAACCGTCTGGGTCAGTCCCGATAACCTCGCCTGGTATCGACTGGACCCAGCCCTAGCGCCGCCACTGGATGGGCTTTACCCGACCGATGGCGCTGGTGAGTTTCTGTTACCAGTGAACCCTGCCTTGGGCTCGGCTGACTTTGCTGGGCTTGGCTTGCCGGGCATACGCGCGCTGTATGCTGGCTCAGGGGGTGGCGCCGGATTCGATCTGGCTTGGGCACGCGATGCCAACGGCCAGCCGGTGAGTCTGGACAGCGCACGGTTTGTGCGCGTGGAAGTGTCAGGCGGGCATGCTGAAATCGACGCGTTTGTGGCGGTGCCGGAGCCCAGCGCACTCAGCTTGGTAGGGCTGGCTGTGGCCATGGCGCTTGGCTGGGCATGGCCACGGAGCCAGGTAAGGCGCAAGCTGTGAACCGGACCGTCCAAGCCAGCTTGCTGGTGGGGATGCAGATGGTGGCTGCGTTGGCGCAGGCCAGCGCAGCCACCTTCCAGGAAGATTTTGCCACGGATCCACTGGCACGCGGCTGGCGGGTCTTTGGGGATAGGTCGCTGTTTGGGTGGGACTCCAACCGCCAGCAGCTCAGGGTCACCTGGGATTCCAGCCGCACCAACAGTTACTTTGCCTGGAAGCTGGGGACGGTGTTGGGCAACAGCGACGACTTTAGCCTGGCGTTTGACTTGCGGCTTGAGGAGGCCCGCGTGGGTGTGGATCCGGCCAAGCCCTTTACCTTCGAGCTAGCCATCGGGTTCATTCACCTGGCCACGGCTACGGCCACCAACTTCGCCCGCGGCACAGGCATTCACCCCCTCTACGGTCCGCGGAACCTGGTCGAGTTTGCCTACTTTCCGGACACCGACCCGCCCACTCTTGGGGCCACCGTGGCGCCCACTGTGGTCTCGACCAACAACCAATTCGCTTTCTCGCACAACTTTCCTCTGGAACTAACGCTGGGCGATTGGTTTCGGGTCGAGATGGCCTATTGGGCCAGTAACCGAGTGCTGCGCACCCGGCTATGGCGTAACGGCCAGCCGTTTGGCTTGCCGCCGGACCAGCGCTTGGGCGATGTGCTACTGGCTCAAGCGTGCGATTTCCGTGTCGATACGCTGGCCATCAGCAGCTACAGCGATACCCGAGCTGGGGGATCATTGCTGGCCCGTGGCGTGGTGGACAATATCCAGGTGGATTTGCCCCCGCCACCGGTCCAGAACCTGGTTGGCCGCTTCGACCAAGACACCTGGATTGTCCGGTTCCATGCCCGTACCAACTGGCTCTACAGCTTGGAACGCACCACCGATTGGCGAGGCTGGGAAGCGGTGGGGCTGCCCAGTTGGGCCACGAGACCTTGGCTGGAGCTGGAAGATCGGACCGCACCGAGGCTTCCAGCGGCATTCTACCGCGTGCGCGCCGAACGGCCATGAGCGCTCCAGCCAAACAGCTCGCAGCCCGAAAATCGCCGGAGGCCAGCCGGCCCAGGGCTGACTGCTCCGGCCGATCGGCAGTCCCGAGGCAGCGCGGGGCCACCACCAGCCTGGGCTTTACGTTGGTGGAACTGCTCTGCGTGATGGCGGTGGTAGGGTTATTGAGCGCATTGCTGTTGCCGGCGTTGGTCCAAGGCCGTCATTCGGCCCGGCGTGTGGCTTGCGCGAACAACCTGCGCCAGCTTGGTTTGGCGGCGCAGATGTATTGGGACGATCACGACGGTCGGGCGTTTGCGTATCGGGGGGCCTACACCAATGGAGGTGATCTTTACTGGTTTGGATGGTTGGAACGGTGGAACGGCAACAACGAAGGCCGGCGGGCTTTCGACGTCACCCAAGGTGCCCTCTACCCCTACTTGCAAGGCAAAGGTGTCGAGGTGTGCCCCGCCTTCGACTATAGCTGGCGGCTGTTCAAGCCCAAAGCTACGGGCGCTGCCTACGGTTACGGCTACAACCGCGAGTTGTCCGGCCGGCAAGTCACTACTCTGGCTCGACCGGCGGACTTGATCCTGTTGGCCGATGCTGCGCAGGTGAACGACTTTCAGCCTCCGGCATCGCCGGACAACCCGATGCTGGAAGAATTCTATTACGTGAGCGCGTTGGAACCCAAACCCACCGCGCATTTCCGACATCGGCGCTGGGCCAACGCCCTGTTCTGCGATGTGCACGTGGAGCCTGAAGCGCCAGTGCCAGGCTCGTTGGACCCGGCGTTGCCCCAGGCTTGGGTGGGCAAACTGCGCCCGGAAGCGCTTCGGGTGCCTTGACCATCTGCTGTGCCGCTCACAGCAGCCGGCGCGCCCAGCCTAGCCGCCCGCAACCACCCGCACGATCTCCAGCCGGTCACCGGCCGCCAGCATCCGCTGGCCGAACTCAGACGGCGCCACTGGCTGGCCGTTGTGTTCCACCACCACGCTCCGCGGCGGCAGGTTTTGCGCTTGGAGGAACTGTTCCAGCGTGCACGGCAGCGCGGTCTCGATGCGCTGGCCATTGGCGATGACGTAAGCAGCCGGGTGGGTGCTGTTCATACCAAGGTCAACAAGCTGATGGTGGGCGGGCAATTGAATCGCAAGCCATACACATTGCCCACCCCTTCACTGATGTGCAGCCAGCGGTCTTGCCATCGATGTAGGCCAGCCACAAACCGCTTGTCTTCCACCGGAGCGAACGGTGTGCCCAGGATCGGTAACCGTAGCTGGCCGCCATGAGTGTGGCCCGCCAACAGCAGGTGCCATGGGTAACGTTGGAGCTGCTGTTTGGCGTCTGGGTTATGCGCCAGCACCAGCGTGGTCCGATCGGGCGTCGAGCCCACTCCAGCAAATGCCCTGGAAGCATCCAGTTCGCCAGCCCACAGATCGCCCACACCCACCAGCCTCAACCGCCATCCCGTCAGCTCGATCGTTCGGGCGGTGTTGTGCAACAGTTGAATGCCGCTCCGGTCCAACAATCGCTGCACCAGGGCTGTATCGGCATAACCACCGGCAGCTTGCGCCCAACGGCCACCATCGTGGTTGCCCAAACAGGCAAATGTGGGGGCTGCCCGGGCCAGTGGCGCCAGCACCGCACCATATTCTTCCGGCGAATCCAGATGCGCTGTGATGAAGTCGCCTGTGAGACAGATCAAATCCGGCTGCCAGTCCAGCCCTTGGTGAATGGCTCGCGCAATGTGGCGCAAGCTGACCACAGCCGATGCATGCAGGTCGGATAAATGCAGCAATTTTAGCGGGCGCACCTCCGAGCCGTTACTCAAGGGCACCCGATACTGGCGGCGCACCAGCCGGCCCGGCTCGATCCAGCGCGTATAAGCAGGCACACCCAAGGCACACAACACAAACCCCGCCAAACACACCCGCCGCGAGATTCGAGGGCCTGAGCTGGTCATTGCACAAGCCACAGCAGGAAGCTCTTCAGGCCGTCAGGGCTGCGTCCCAGTCTTTCCACACCGGTTCGTAGCCCAACTGGCGAATGTAATCGGCCACCTCGGCCGCCGAACGTTCGTCGGCAATCTCAAACTGGCTGGTGGCACCCGATGGAGTGGTAGCTGCTGCCCATTCACTGGCGCCGTCGGCCAGCGCGACTAGCCGGCCCCGATCGGTCCGATGCAATTTGTCGCGGCCTGCGCCGGTGTAACCGCCCGGCTCGGTATGGCTGCCAGCGCTCATGAGCGTGATGCCCAGCGGGATCAGGCCGTTGCGCAGCCTTGCCGGCTCGCGCGTCGAAAGTACCAGACCCACATCCGGAAACATCAACCGCAACGCGCAAACCAACTGGACCAACTCACGATCCGTCATCGGTGCCGGGGGCTGGAACTGCCCGGCGCAGGGGCGCAACCGCGGCAGTGAGATGGTCAGAAACGACTTCCAGCAATGCCGCAGCAGATACGCCGCATGCGCAGCCAGGCAGATCGCCTCCAAACGCCAGTCCGCCAATCCATACAGTGCGCCGATGCCCAGGCGCCTGAACCCGGCGGCATAGGCGCGCTCGGGTGTTTCCAGGCGCCAATCAAAGTTACGTTTCGGCCCGGCGGTATGCATCTGAGCATAGACCGACCGGTCGTAGGTCTCTTGATACACCACCAGCCCATCGGCACCGGCTTGGACCAGCCGCCGATAATCTTCAGTGCCTAGCGGCCCCACCTCCAACGAGAGGCTGGGCACGCGCGGATGCAGCGCCTGCACGCACTCGACCAAATACGGCACCGAGACGAACTTGGGATGTTCACCCGCCACCAACAGTAAATGGCGAAAACCCTGCGCCAACAGCGCCTCAGCTTCCCGCTGCACTTCCGCCACCGTCAGCGTCACCCGCAGGATCGGGTTGTCCCGTGAAAAACCGCAGTAGCGGCAGTTGTTGATGCATTCGTTGGACAGATACAGCGGTGCAAACAGCCGGATGACCTTGCCGAACCGTTGTTGGGTCAAGGCTTGAGCCCGCCGAGCCATCGGCTCCAGAAGCTGCGCCGCCGCCGGCGAAATCAAATGCGCAAAGTCCTCCAGCCCCAGCGCCGGTTTCTGCAGACTGGCTTGGGCTTGGGCCACCGTACAGGCCCCAGCCCGGCGCAGCAGCCACACCAACGGTAGCGCGTTTAACTCGGCCACAAAACTCATCCGCGATTCATCTTAGCCTGAACCGTCCCGCCGACAAGTAGGCACCTGGCCCTCAGACTTCGGGAGTGCATCTCATTTTCTTGGCTCCTGCCGACTCACGCCGGCGGATGCAACCCCGCAAGGCCGAGCCAGCGGGCCCCAGCGAGCCAATCGCACCCTTCCAATCCGCACCCGCTGCGGACATCGAACCGCCCGAATTGTTTCCACGCGCTTCCGGCTGGAAGTCGCAATGCGTAGCCGCCGACGTGAGTCGGCGGAATGATCCGCCGGCCCCGCCAAAGCTCCGCCGCCTGACGGCGGCGGCTACCGGTGAGACCTGCGGTAGGCCAGGAATACCGGCCTGGATCGAACTTAGATGCGCCAACTCGGGCCAGGCAGCGCGGGCTGAACGGCGCTCCGGCACACCGCAGCACGCTGGGGTTTGCCCCTGGGATGGGGCCGGGCTGAGGCTGACTTTTTTTCTGGGTCGAATCCCGGCGCGCACCGGGCAGCATGGATCGGTGCCGGATCGGCCATTAAGGCGGAAGGTTCTTGCCTGTCGTCGTGACAGTCAGTTTACCGTGCTTGACGCCTTTGAGGGCAATCAGTTCGTCAGCGATCTTTTTGATGAGGCCCGCGCGGCCCCGCACCAGCAATACCTCCAAACAATTGTCGTGGTCTAGGTGCACGTGCACCGTCGAGATGATGACTTGGTGATGTTCATGTTGGATGTCGGTCAGGGCCGATTGCACATGTTGTTTGTGGTGGTCATAGACCAATGTGATGGTGCCGGCTATCTCGGCTTCAGCCTGCTGTTGTTGGTGCTCGACCAGCCGGTCGCGGATCATGTCCGCAATGGCCAACGAACGGTTGGTGTAGCCCTGCTGGCGGGTCATCTGATCAAGCTGCCGCAGCAGGCTCGCAGGTAGCGAGACACTAAACCGGGCCACGTAATCCTTCTTCATAACCTGTGCTGTTGCAGCGCCGGATGCTAGGCGCCCGCTGCGCCTTGTCAATCAGCCGGCACGGCATTCGCTCGGCCTTGCGGGGCGTCCGAACCGTCAGGTCGCGGGTTGGAAAGCGGCCCAGGCCCAGGCCAAAAAACCCTGGCACAGCCGCCCAGCCGCGCTTTAATTGAGGCGTGAGCTCGAGTTGCTGGAACAGGCGGTTGAAACTTTGCGGGGTGCAGATGCTCTGGCTGGGGGTGTGCGCCTGGTGGCCGGTGTGGGGCGCTGAATCCCAAGCGCCCCCCAGCCTCAACGCGGTGCTCCAACGCTATTCGCATCTAGGCCAAGCTTTTGCGGTGCCCCTGGCGTACGCACCATTCCCGCACCCAGCCCGTGAGTCCGGCTACACCTACAAGAGCTACGTTTACCGCAGGGACGGCCATTACCACGATCCGCGCGTGGCCGTGTTCATCCCGAAAGGCTTCCGCGAGGGTGCCACGGTGGATTTGGTGGTGTATTTCCATGGGTGGCTTACCCGGCTAAGCGAGCTGTTCCCGAAATTCAGCCTCATTGAAGAATTTGCTGCCAGTGGCAAGAACGCCCTGTTAGTGGTGCCCCAAGGCCCACGCGACGCACCGGACTCATTCGGCGGCAAACTGGAAGACCCGGATGGCTTCCGCAAATTTGTCGAGGACCTCCTGGAAACGTTGCAGGAGGAAAAGAAACTCCGGACGACCCGACCCGGACAAATCATCCTGGCTGGTCATGACGGCGGCTACCAAGTGATGGCGGCCATCTTGGAACGCGGCGGTCTGACGGCGCAAATCCGCGAGGTGTACCTGTTCGACGCGCTCTTCGGGCAAGCCGACAAATTTGCCGCTTGGTTGGAGACGCACCGGGGCAAGCTGCGGCTCATTTACACCCCTTACGCCGGCACTCGCACCCAAACCGAGGAGTTCTTTGCTTCGCTGCAGAGCAAAGGGCAGCCGGCGGTGATGGTAGCAGAATCCGAGTATTCAGCCTCGATGCTGGCCACCAACCGCATCCTGTTTATCGCTAGTCAACTGGGCCACGACGAGGTGGTGGCTCAGAACCATGCCTTCCGCGACTTTCTCAAGGCCAGTAGCCTCGAGAATATCCCCAGCGCACGTTAACAGACGCGCGCGCCGGCTTGCGCGGCCGGGGCTGCTGGAATGCGCCCAGCCCCGCAATCGATCTAGGGCGGCCCCCTGTGGCAGCCACTTTCCTACGGCAAGCCACCCGACTACAGCTAGGCTCCGCCACCCCAGGTCACTGCGCCGTCCAGCCGCCGTCGATCAAGAAATCGGTGCCCGTGATGAACCCGGCTTCCTCAGTGCACAGGTAAACAGCCAGCGCGCCCACCTCAGCTACCTGACCCCAACGGCCCAGCGGAATGCGCGACAGGAAAAACTGACTCAGCTCCGGGTTTTGCAGCAAGGGGGTGTTCATCTCGGTAGCGAACGGGCCGGGGCTGATGCCGTTGACGGTGATCTTGTCTGGGGCCAGCTCCAGTGCCAGCGCTTTGGTGAATCCTAACAAACCGCTTTTACTGGCCGCGTAGGCGGCCCGACCTGGCAGAGCCACATGGCTCATGATCGAGGTCAAATTCAGAATCCGCCCGTAGCCCTGGCCACGCATCCGCGGCACAAACGCCCGGCACATCAAAAATGGCCCGGTCAAGTTGGTGTCCAACACCTGCCGCCATTCCGCCAGGCTAAACTGCGTGACTTCTTTGCGGATGTTAATGCCGGCGTTGTTGACCAAAATTTGTAATGGGCCGAACCGGGCGGTGACGGCCGCCTCCAGCGCTTGCACCGCCGCTTCATCAGTCACGTCCGCTACAAACACCTCTGCCTCGATCCCAGCCGTGCGAGCCTCGGCAGCCACGGCCTCCAGCTTCTGCCGATTGCGTGATACCAGAGCCAAGCGCGCACCGGCCCCGCCCAACGCCAGCGCTATCGCTCGGCCCAGACCCTGACTGGCGCCGGTGACCAACGCTACTTTGCCTACGAGTGGTTTGGAATTCATGGCTGTCTTTTCCCACGCACAGCCCGGCGCGTCAACCGCAGACCTGCCACGTCACTCAGCGCCCGAGTCGGCCTGGCTGCGGCGCGCCTCCAACCCGCACTGGCCCGGCTGCGCAACAGCCCCACAAGCCTCGATCCTGTTTACCAAGAACCGCAGGCGCACAAAGCGCGTATGCAAAGACACCCTGGCCGTCTCCCGGCGCCCTTCGCGCCGCTGGCGTTCGATCCGCAGGCGACCCACCACAGCCGCGATCGGCTAGTGGCTTGACGATGTCCCGGCGGTCAGACTGGCAGTACATAATGCGGGCTGCTGTCGCCGCAGGCCGGAAGTTTCGGCTCAGCACTGTGCAGGCCCAGACTTTGGCCTTTGAAGCGCTGGGCGGTTGCCTTATGGTCGAGGCATGACGCGACTGGTTCTGCTGCTGACGGCACTAGTGGGTGTGGGCTTGGCCGTCGGGCGCGCTCAGGAAAGCCCAGCCGATATCCTCCAACGGCAGGCCGACGAAGAACGCGCCCGACGGTTAACCGCCAAAATCGCTGACTTGGAGGCCACGGCCCAGTCCCTCCAGCAACAAATCGACAAGCTCACCGAAAGCCTCGGCCGGCTCCGCGAAGAAGTGGCCCGACTCAGTCACAGCAGCGCTACCGCAGCCTTGGAAGCCCGGGTCAAGACGTTGGCGGCTGAGATTGCTGAGGTGGACCGCAAACGGCTGGCCGATTACGAAAAGATCACCGCCTATCTTGAACGGGAGTTTGCCCGTCTGGCCAAGGCCATCAGCGCCGCCCCAGCCTCGCGGCCACCTGCTTCCAGTGGCCCATCAGCAGCCTCGCCCAAGCCCAGCCCGGCCAGCACCGACGGCAAGGTCAAGCTCATGGAATACACCGTTCAGCCGGGCGACACCCTTTCCGGTTTGGTGGTCAAGCTCCGCAAAGAAGGCATCAAGATCACCCAAAAACAAATCGAAGAGGCCAATCCGGGCGTGGATTGGCAGCGGTTGCCAGTGGGCCGAAAGATTCTGGTGCCCGTGCCGGTGCCGTAGGCTGGACACCCCATTTTTCGTTGGGCGCATCCCCGACGCGCCAAGGCCTCGACACGCCAACGCGGGCCGGCTCGGCGGGAGGTTTACCTCGCGCTTGCAACTTTCATCGGCTCGTAGCCTCAGCTTCGGTTCATCGACTCGCCGAGCCGCGTGTCGCGCGCAAGCTTTTGCAAACCTGCGCTGAGCCAGTCTGGCGATGGCCGGTTCAGCGCAGCTTCTGATCCGGGCCGGCCTTGGCCGGTTCCTCCTCTTCCAAGAACTTGGCCACAGCCACCAGCAGCCTGGCTACAGCCAGCAACAGCGGCACCCCGCCAGCCAACACCGCCCCGGCCAACGTCCCGACCCCGTTGCAGATCAGGTCCGTCCAAGACGAATCCCGTGTCGGCACCCAGCCTTGGCCCAGCTCGATCACCAAGCTGACCGCGCAACCAGCCAGCACTGCCCCACTTGCCGCCGCAAGCCAAGGCCAGTGCCGCCTGCGCTTCAGCCAGCGAGCCAAAAAGAAACCGTACGGGATAAAACCCAGCACATTGACGGCCATATCCAGTTTGCCTTGTCGAAGGAAGTCAGCTCGGGCCAAGAACGGCTTGAGCTCGCGTAGCCGTGCAGGCAACACCAACGCTGGCCCGGCTCCAGCCAGGTTCGAGATCACTTGCCCTGACCCAGTGCGCAAATCGTACAACGCCAAGGTCGCCTCCGCAGGCCCCGGTGGCGGTGGCCCAGCCTGCATCCAGTGTTGGTAGCGCTGCTGAATCTGCTCGGCTGTCAGCGCGCAGTTATGCAACCCCAAGCCCAGCACTGCGCCTGCCCAGGGATCGGTAGCTCGGGGTGAGTTGCCCACAAAGATCCGTTTGCCCACCAACGTGTCAGTCGGCGCCAACAGCCGAATACCCTGCCACTGCCGCACGCGCCGACCATTCAAATACAGCGTCGTTCCGTTAGTGTCTGCGGTGTAGGTCAGGAAGGTGCTGCGGCCCACCGCCAGGGCGTTGCGGGTGTCCAACTCGCGAAACTGCGGCTGGGCCGCCGGATCTTCCTGCCGCACCCACAAAATCACTTCCTGCCGCCATTGCCCAATGAAAAACAGCTCGACGCCGTCCGCGCTCCAAACCGACACAATCCGGCCCCTGGCACCGTGCGGTTCTTCAGCCGGCCGCACCCACAACTCGATGGTCATTGCGCCAGGCTGACACTGTGTCCCTGGCAACCCCACCAACGACCCCTCGGTGTGCGCCAAGCCACCCAGACTGAACTTGGGCCGGTCCCTTCCGCTTGGGAAATACAACCCTGGACTGGTGCTGCGCCAGACCGCACAGTTCGGGGACGAGACCCGCAATGGCCATAGGCCCACCGCAAGCAGCGCCACAGTCAACACTCCGCTTAAAGCGCCTAGGCGGCTAGGCTTCAGCTTCGCCCACACCCCTCTGGTAGCACCGCACTCCAGCTTCGAGTCAACCGGTTGCTCGGCTGGTTGGCTGCAGCGAGCGGATCGGTCCGGATCGGCATGCTCCAAGGGAGCAGCGGCCACGTCCGCGCTACGGCTCTTCGGGCCGGAGCTCAGCTCGGCGCTTGGTGTCAAGTCTGGTTCTGGATCGAGATTCACATTGACTGCCCAACACGAAAGCCTCGGCTAAGCCAGCGCCACAGTCAAGCCAGGCGCCCAAGCCGTCACCTGCAAGCTGAGGCCCCAAACGCGCACCGTGCTGCCTCAGCAAACCGCCGCATCGACTACGCGCATCTCTTTGCCACCGGTGCAGGACGCTGAACCTGCCCCCTTGCGACCACGCCCGCTACCCGACATCCAGCCCAGGGCATAGAGCATGGGGCATAGGGCATGGAGCGCAGAGCTCGAAGCTAGAAGCTGGGAGCCGGGCGGGCAGGCCCGGCCGGCGGCCAAAATCGCCCGGCCCGCGCCCGGTGGGTTTCATGGCCGAGCACCGCAGCGGGGCGGCACGAGGGTAGCTCAGGGCAAGCGCACCGCTGATGATTGTCCTTTGACTCGCAGGAACAGGTTGCCGGTGCCAATGGGCAGCGCAATCGAGTTGGTGAAGATCGGCTCACCCAAGTCGGTCCACCACGAAGGTTGGCCCAAGTCGGTGCACTGCTGCACCTGGTAGGGCCCACGGCCACCGGTCCAGTGTAGAACCAAGTTGGTCCCTGCGCGCATTGCACTAAGGCGAATTGGAGCCAGGGGTTCAAGCCGGTCTTCAAGAACCCAACCCGTATCACCCGCCCCGGCCACATACCCACAAGCGCGCACGGCGGTTCCTGGGGGCAGCGCTGCGCCACTCCACTGCCAGCCGCCAACGACACGTGTGCCCAGCCCAGCCAATAACCACTTGACCCCATCGACCGAGTATTCGAACTTAACCCACGCCAATTCCGGGCCACTGCCGCTACGTTGCCAACGGATCCTGGAGCCGTCTATGACGAGGTGCTGCAGCACAGGCGCGGTAGCTTGCAACCGGCCCAGCCGCCGTGTGGGCTGGCCCGCCAGCCGGCTGAACTCGCCGCCCAACAGCACCCGGCCATCGGGCTGTATCGCTACGGCCGATACCAGCGAATCGGCTTCGGGGTTGAAGTTGGCATCCAGCGTGCCGTCTGGGTTGAGCCGAGCCACACAGCTTCGGAGTTGACCGGCTAGCGTGCCAAACCATCCCGCCACGATTATCTTGCCGTCAGCTTGGAGGGCGATAGCCGACACCCAATCATCGGCGTCCGCGTCGAAACTCAAGTCCACTGTGCCGTCTGGGTTCAAGCGACCCAAGCCGGCACGGTGCTGGCCAGCCAAGGTAGTGAATCCGCCGCCTACCACCAGCCTGTCGTCGGGTTGGACCGCCAAGCACCAAACCTCGCCGCTAGCTCGAGGGTCGAACCCCGTGTCGAGGGTACCCTCAGGATGCAAGCGGGCCAAACCGTGGCGCGGCTGCTCAGCCACTGCGCTGAAGCCGCCCCCAATGACAATCTTGCCGTCGCTCTGAAGCCCGAAACAGGCGACCCATCCGTCTGCACCAGGATTGAAGCCGGGGTCCAAGCTGCCATCGGCATTGAGACGCCCGAGGTAATGCCGGGCTTGGCCACCTAGCATCGTGAACAGGCCGCCGACCAGGATTCTCCCGTCGGACTGGAGTGCCAGCGCTTGCACTGTGGCATTAGCGCCCGGATCAAACTGTGGATCAGCCCTGCCATCCGGGTTGAGCCGCCCGATGTAGCGGCGGGGTTGACCTGCCAAAGTCCAGAACTCACCGCCCACCACGATTTTGCCGTCGGGCTGCTGCACCAAGCAATGCACCGCCGGATACCTAACGCCGCCTAGCTCCGGGGCAAAACCAGGGTCCACTGTCCCGTCTGGGTTCAATCGGCCCAGGCTGGTGCGGGCCTGACCGTTCAGTTCGGAGAAATCTCCGCCTACCAGGATCTTTCCGTCAGGCTGCACGGCCAGGCAATAGATCGGTCCGTCCACCTCGATCTGGAAGTCACCATCTAGCGTGGCCAAGTTCACCGTCAGCTCGGCCACTGCACTGGTGATGCTGCCGTAGCGGTTGCTGACCACCACCCAATACAGGCCGGCATCCGAACCGAGCAGGTTGCTCAAGGTCAATTGCGGCCCTTCCGCACCCACCACAGCCAAGCCGTCATGGAACCACTGGTAACTCAGAAGCGGGGTCCCTGCTGCCTCCACGTTCAGCCTCACCGCTTCGCCCAACTGAGCCACCTGGCTCAGGGGCTGAGTGAGGATAGCCGGGTCTTGCACGGTTAGGGCGGCGACCGCGCTGGTAGCGCTGCCCCAGCGATTACTGACCACCGCATGGTAGAGACCTGTGTCCTGGCCCAGCACCCTGGGGAGGGTCAAAGTGGGCGTTTGGGCACCTTGCACATTGGGGCCGTCCACTAGAGGGACACCGTCCTTGAACCACTGGTACAGCATAGGCGTTGAGCCGAGCGCTGAGGTGGTGAAATTGACGCTGGTCCCGGCGTCGGCAAGCCGGCTAACTGGCTGAGCTATGATCAGCGGTCGGCCGCCATAGTCTTGGGTTTCGACAAACCAGCCCGAGATGCCCCCGCTGGGCACATAGGCCCGCACCCGATACCAGCCTTCCGGCAACCTAAACGGACGCATGAACTGCCAGCCGCCTGGAACCCGCGTCCCCGCACCCTGCGTTACCCAATGGCCACCTTCCTCCTGGTAATCGAACAAGGTCCACGCCACCTCCGGGCTAGTGCCGCCGCGCAACCAAGTCACGCCGTTGCCCTCATAATTGAGGCTCTGAGTGGCTTCGAGGTTGTGCAGTCGGCCAAGGTACCGCTGCGGCCGGCCAGCCAGACTGGTGAAATATCCGCCGAGCAGAATCTTGCCGTCGGCCTGCAACCCAAGCGACAGAACCCCGCCCGCAGGTTGGGGATTGAAGTTAGAATCCACTGTGCCGTCAGCGTTCAATCGCGCCAACTCGTGCCGCAGTCGGCCCGCGACAATAGTAAACCAGCCGCCTAGCAGAATTTTACCGTCAGCTTGCAACACAACGTGGGACACCATGCCGTCCGGCTCCGGCTTAAAGCTCGGGTCAAGTGAGCCGTCCGGATTCAGCCGACCGAGGTAGCCGCAGGGCTGGCCAGCCAAGACGGTGAAAATGCCGCCTAACAGAATCTTGTTATCGGCTTGGACGGCCAAGTTGTATACCCCCTGATCTGCGCCCGGGTTGAAGCTGGCGTCCAGAGTGCCATCCGGATTCAATCGGGCGATGTTGGCGCGCGGCTGGCCAGCAACGGTGCTGAACCAGCCGCCCAGCAGGATTTTGCCGTCGGGCTGCACCGCGATGCAGTTGACCTGCCATTGCACCCGCGGGTTGAAACCCAGGTCCAGTGAACCGTCCGGGTTCAGGCGCCCAATCGAATAGCGTGTCTGGCCACCGAGCGAGCTGAACGAGCCACCCACCAGGATTTTGCCGTCGGGCTGTACAGCGATGCAGGTAACAAGCCCGCTTGGTCCGGGATTGAACTGCAGGTCAACGCTGCCGTCTGGGTTCAGCCGGCCGAGGCACGAGCGGCTCTGACCGCCGAGCCTGCTGAGCCAACCACCCACCACGATCCTGCCATCGGCTTGCACTGCGAGGCAGACCACCTGGTCGTCCGCATCCGCGCGGAACGTGGCGTCCAAGGTCCCATCCGAATTGAGTCGGGCCAGATTGGTTCGTGGCTGGCCGTTGAGCATCGAAAAATAACCGCCCACCAAAATTTTTCCGTCGGTCTGCACGGCCAGGCAATGGATCGGCCCGTTCACCTCGATCTGGAAGTCACCATCTAGCGTGGCCAAGTTCACCGTCAGCTCGGCCACTGCACTGGTGATGCTGCCGTAGCGGTTGCTGACCACCACCCAATACAGGCCGGCATCCGAACCGAGCAGGTTGCTCAAGGTCAATTGCGGCCCTTCCGCACCCACCACAGCCAAGCCGTCATGGAACCACTGGTAACTCAGAAGCGGGGTCCCTGCTGCCTCCACGTTCAGCCTCACCGCTTCGCCCAACTGAGCCACCTGGCTCAGGGGCTGAGTGAGGATAGCCGGGTCTTGCACGGTTAGGGCGGCGACCGCGCTGGTAGCGCTGCCCCAGCGATTACTGACCACCGCATGGTAGAGACCTGTGTCCTGGCCCAGCACCCTGGGGAGGGTCAAAGTGGGCGTTTGGGCACCTTGCACGTTCGGCCCGTCTGCCAAGGCCACGCCGTCCTTGAACCACTGGTAGCTGAGCGGTTCAGTCCCCACCACCGCCACGCTGAACCTGACGGACGCACTGGCCTTGACGACCCTGTTTGTGGGCTGCGCGGTGATCACCGGGTCCTGCACTGTCAGTGCGGCCACTTGGCTTGTCTGAGCGCCCCAGGCATTGCTGACCACCACGAAGTAGGTACCTGCGTCGCCGCCCAACACGTAACTCAACGTCAGGCTGGCAGTATTGGCGCCGGACACTATGCCACCATCGCTCAGCCTGGCGTCGTCTTTGAACCATTGGTAGCTGATGGGGCCAGTGCCCACGGCCACGACGCTGAAAGTGGCAAGGGTGCCAGCGTCATTGGTGCGGCTGGTTGGCTGGATCAAGATGCCCGTTTTACCGCAATAGCTGTGGACAAACCCGCCCGAAACACCTCCAACCGACACGTAACCCGAGGCCCGGATCGTGCCCGCATCGAGCCCAGGCGCATCCGCCAATTGCCAACCACCGGAGCTGCGCGTGCCGATGCCAACCAGCAGCCAACTAACCAGATTGTCTGGAGAATACTCGAAGGTGCACCAGCCCAGTTCCGGGCTGCTGCCGCCCCGCAACCAACTGATGCTGGAGCCATCATAGCTCAGGCTTTGGCTAGCCGGCTCCACGTTGTTCAGCCGGCCAATGCGACTTCGCGCTTGCCCACCCAGGGTAGCAAAGCTGCCTCCCACCAGCACCTTGCCATCCGGCTGCACCACCAGGCTGTACACCTCGGCATTGGCAGATGGACTGAACCAAGGGTCCAGTGTGCCGTCTGGATTGAGGCGGGCCAGGTAATTGCGGGGCTGGCCAGCCAGTGTCGTGAATCGGCCGCCCACTAGAATCTTCCCATCGGCCTGCAGCCCCAGGGTGTAAACGAGCCGGTTTGCACCGTTGGTGAAACTATTGTCCAAGGTCCCGTCTGGGTTGAGCCGAGCCACGTAGCTGCGCGCTGCACCGCCCAAGGTAGTGAAGTTGCCGCCCACCACGACTTTGCCGTCGGGCTGGACAGCCGCACTATACACGTCGGCATTCGCACCTGGGTTGAACGTGGTGTCCAGCGTGCCGTCGGAGTTCAAACGGCCCAACCGATTGCATGCCTGACCGGCCAGCGCAGTGAACTTGCCACCGACCACGATACGACCGTCAGTTTGCAACGCCACCGCATACACAGCGGCATTGGCACCTGGGTTGAAACTCTCATCCAAGGTGCCATCTGGATTGAGCCGGGCCAGGTAACTGCGCGGCTGGCCAGCCAGTGTCGTGAAATTGCCGCCCAGCAGAATCTTACCGTCGGGCTGGACCGCGATGCACTCGACGGATGAACTTGCCCCGGGATTGAAGTCCTGGTCCAGCGTTCCGTCCGGATTCAGTCGCGCAATTCGATTCCGCGGTTGGCCCGCCAGCGAGGTGAACCAGCCGCCCACAAGCACCTTGCCGTCAGCTTGCAGGCACAGGCACTCGACGGAGCCATTTGCCCGCGGCTCAAAATACGGGTCCAACGTCCCATCGACATTTAGCCGGCCCAAGTAGTAGCGGGCTTGCCCAACCAAATTCGTAAAGTAGCCGCCCACTACGATCTTGCCGTCGGGCTGCTGGGCCAGGGCATACACAGTGCCGTTGGCCGAGGGCGCAAAGCTGCGGTCGGCTGTTGCCAAGTTCACCGCCAGAACGGCCACCGCGCTTGTTGCCATGCCAAAAACGTTGCTGAGCACTACCTGGTAGTGGCCTGCCTCCGTTGCGGTAACGTCGCCCAGCTCCAGCGTCGCGGTGTTGGCGCCCCAGACCCGACCCCCTTCAGCCACCGGCAGACCGTCCTTGATCCATTGGAACGCCAGAGGCCATGCCCCACCAGCCAACACGCTGAAGGTAACCGACCCACCCACATCGACCACTTGACTGGCCGGCTGCTGCATGATCACCGGTGGACCGGTGGGTGGTCGGAACAGCACTTGATCCACCCAACCCGCATCTTGACCCGAACTAACGACCGAATCCTTCATGTAACGCCAGCGCAACGTGATCCGCCCCGGGCCCAGGTTGTATTGTTGCAGTTGCCAGTCCACCTCGCCTGAGATGCGGGCCACCCGCACCCCGTTAGTGTAAAACTCCAGGTAGTCGTAGTTGGTCTCTGACGACACCTTCCACCAGAAGGACAGCGGGCCGGGGCCAAAGACCACCGTCTCAAGCCAACTGTCTTGGCCGTCGGCGATTGGGCCGCTACGGGCGGCGTCCACCCCGTCGTGCGTCGTGGCGAATTGCACCACCCAGCCGGCGTCGCCGCCTGTGGTCCAAACCAGCTCCGGTGCGTCCAGCGCATCGCTCAGGCTCACCACCACCAACACCGCCACTGCACTGGTGGCCACCCCCAAACTGTTGCTGACCACCACCGAGTAACCCCCAGTGTCGGCCCTTACGGTATCGGGCAGGGTCAACATGGGCGTGCCGACGCCGGAAATCCGGCTGCTTTCTACCAACTGAACCCCGTCTTTGAACCACTGATAGCTCAAGGGCAACGACCCGGCCACGACCACACTGAATCGGGTTATGCTGCCGACCGTGTTGGTCTGGCTGGCCGGCTGTTGGACGATCACCGGTGGACCGCTGGGCGGCACGAACACCACCTGATCCAACCAGCCGGCATCCTGCCCTCGGGTGACCGAGCCGTCTTTGGCGTAGAACCAAAGCAGCGTCTGTGGCCCGGGCGCCAACTGCGCGGTCTGGATCTGCCAGTCCACCTCGCCTGAAATGCCGCTGACCCGTACGCCGTTGGTGTAGAACTCCAAGAAATCGCAGTTGGTTTCTGACGACACCTTCCACCAAAAGGACAGCAAGCCGGGTCCAGCCACCGTGGTCTCAAGCCAGCTCACCTGACTATCACCAATGGTGCCGCTGCGGGCGGCGTCCACCCCGTCATGCGTCACGACCGATTGTGCAACCCAATCGGCGGCCCCGCCGGTGGTCCAGACCAGATCCGGTGCATCCAACGCGTCGCTCAGGCTGGCGGCGCTCGTCTGGAGTGTCATCAGCACCAGCGCCGCTGTTTTGGATAAGATGCGTTTCATAGCGCCAGGGGCAATTAAAGCCCTGTTCAAGCCTTTTCAGTTTTGTGATCGAATTGAGCTCATGCCCAGAGCCGAGCGCCCTGCACGGCCACGGTCGGCCTGGACAACCTTGCTGGGCGCACCATCCCCGCCAGCTCTCGGTAAGCCGCACCGTGGCTCGGACGCAGCGAAATTAGGGATGACGCCACCAGGACTACCTGGGCTTGGCGATGGTTACGGTGTGAAGCACTGCTCGCCCTGTTCTGATGCTCGCCAGACGCACAGGCGCACTGGGCTGAGAATCTGAGCACCGGGCTACAGAGTCTGGGCCTGGGTCGCACGCCCAGGTTTTTGCGCATTTGCAGCATCGTTAAGTCAGCGGCATGCCCAAACCGCTGCAGACACTCTTGCTATACCACACTTGGAGACCCAATGCAAAGGCAGAGACAGGATGGGACTGACAGATCGGGAGACGAAGCCTCAAAATTCAGAGACACCAAGCCCCCCGGAGACTCCAGTGAATCGGCAGCGCGAGAAACGATAGTCGGCACCCGGCCACTGGGTCTGATGGTTCCGCCGCCCGACGGCAGCGGCTACGGCGAAAAACTCGTAGCCGCCGGCGTGACTCGGCGGAGAACAGGTAGCCGCCGACGTGAGTCGGCGGACTCGATCCACTGGGTCTGCTCGGTCCGCCGCCTGACGGCGGCGCAAAGGCCTGCGGAGTGTCATACCAATGCCACTAACTTTTCGAGCTGAGTTTGGCCAGCCGTTGACCGGCCTTGGCCCGCCAGCACCGCAGCTGCGGATAGACCTGCGGCGGATAATACGCCGCCCGAGGCTCCGCCGGTCCCACCTTCCGGCGCCGCGGCAGCCGCACCAGCGCATGGCCCCCGGTCTGCACGCAAGCTCGCACCACCCGCCACACCCCAAAATTCCGATCTCCCACATACAAGGCCCGCGCTGCCGACGATAGGATCCACTGCACGGCC
>Ga0078972_1001239_pt2 | contig 87468 bp, 85 predicted proteins | sample YelNatPaOPGAMG01_FD_67568 | JGI IMG/M metagenome (GOLD analysis project Ga0078972, IMG submission 67568) | Hot spring thermophilic microbial communities from Obsidian Pool, Yellowstone National Park, USA - OP-RAMG-01 (SPADES assembly) (version 2) | ecosystem: Environmental > Aquatic > Thermal...
AGATATAAAATTAAATTATTACAAGTAATTTTCAAGTTCTTCATTTAGAGATGGTAGGCTGAACTTAGTTCAGCCTACCATCTCTTTTTAAAAATTCAAGATTCAAGACCTGACCCCGATTTACTTTATCTTCTCAATAAAAACCTTCGCAGCCTTCAAGGCATCTTTAACTACCTCTGTATCATAAAGCAATCCTCTGTAATAACCTGCAATATGAAGCATGTCATAAAGCTTTTCAAACTCCCTTAATAATTTCCCATTATGAACTGCTATATGCTTCTGTAATGCCTTTCTATATGTATCTACTGATCGGGGAAGTTCCTTTTTGGTTAATCCCTTCTTTAGAAGATACTCATTTATTGCTTCCAGCACTGCAAGATAGGCTATTCCCATTGCCTCTCTCACAGGCTTAACATCTGTATAGGTGTTATTCTCCACAGGGATGGACTTCAATATCTCCTTCGCATTATTCAAATACCTCAATGCCTCTCTCATTTGACCCTCTACCTTAAATAGAACTTACTATAATCTTCTTAAAAATGCAAGAATTTTCTGACCCGAACGAGGGCTACGGCAAGTATTTCCAGATAGGTTTAAAAATCAGGTTCTAAAATGCAGAGAGCGATAAGATGTGGTGGAGATTTCTGAATAATCTTTATCGTAGGGGGTTAACCTGTCTGCCGTCCTGTCTGCCGACCTGTCTGCTGGACAGGCAGGCAAGACAGGCAGAAGAGTTGCTTAATTTCTATAGTGTCCAAAGGCTATATGGGTCAAATTGCGTACTACTAACGTTATAGAAAGGGCCTTTAGGGAGGTGAGGAGAAGTACAAGGCCCATGAGTTGTTTTAATCATGATCAGAGTATCGAGAGGATTGTATATGCTGTATTAAATCGTTTGAACGAACAATGGGAGAAACAACCCTTAAAGGAATTTACACAAAATTGTTGACATCACCCTTGAATCTGCTTTATAGATACAAAAACAAACAATTCAGGAAGTATAGGTTTTTATTATAGATTATGGTATGGTAAGCATTGCAATTTAGAGATGTAGTCGATTAAGGATTTATGTTACATTTCATTTGTAAGAGGAAATGGGTTATTGTGAGAATTAAATATAAATAAAGAGGATGAGAGTTAAAATCTTACAAAGATTTGAGTTATATGATTTTTGGTGAGGAGTTTATTAACTTATATTTGACTTTTAAAATCGATTGAAGGGGGTTTGTAAGGAGTTAGAAATTTAATGCTGAGATTAGAAATTCAAGATTCAAGACCTGACCCCGATTCTCCGATTTTATAATTTTATCATATAAATGCATTTTGTGTTATTATCTTTTATAAAAATATCTATTTTTCACTATATACTTAATGACCAATAATGTTTATATATATTAAGAATATAAAATTTCATGAAAGACAAAAACTTAAATTTTTTTGAAGCAATAGCTCCCGAACGGGATAAATGGAAGAAAAAGAACTATTATTACTGGGAAGATATCATAAAATTATGCTCTTTCTTAATTCCTGAAAACGCTTCCGTTCTTGAAATTGGCTGTGGTACTGGTGATTTATTAGCACATCTGAATGTAAGGAAAAAAGTTGGGATAGATTTCAGCAGAAACATGATTTTAATAGCTAAGAAAAAATATCCTGATATTAATTTTATGGTTATGGAAGCCGAAAATCTACACTTTGAGGAAAAGTTTGATTATGTGATACTTTCAAATTTAATCGGGTATCTTGAAGATATACAGAAAGTTTTTACAGAGGTTAAAAAGGTATGTCATCCAAGAAGTAAAGTCATTGTCACATATTACAATTTTCTATGGCAGCCGTTTCTAAAGTTAGCCGAAATACTGCATTTGAGGATGAAACAGCCTTTACAGAATTGGCTTTCAAAGCAGGACATTAAAAACCTTCTATACCTTGCAGGCTTTGATGCTTTCAAGGATGGAGAACGTTTATTGCTGCCAATAAATCTTCCTATAATTTCAAATCTTTTCAATAGATATTTAGCGAAGTTTCCTATACTAAGAAAATTATGTGTTACAAATTACGTAATTGCAAAGCCTCTCCAAGAAGAAAAAAACTTCAATGAAGATTATTCTGTATCAGTAATCATCCCCGCTCGTAATGAAAGTGGAAATATTGAAGAAGCGATTTTGAGAATACCCAAAATGGGAAAGCATACAGAAATTATTTTTGTAGAAGGTGGTTCATCAGATGATACATGGGAAAAAATCAAAGAAATGCATGAAAAATACAAAGCATCAAAAGATATAAAAATATCACAACAAACAGGTAAAGGAAAAGGAGATGCTGTTAGGAAAGGTTTCGAAATAGCAACCGGTGATATTCTTATGATTCTTGATGCAGACCTAACAGTTCCACCTGAAGAACTAATAAAATTTTATGACGCAATAGCATCAGGGAAAGGCGAATTTATAAACGGATGTCGTTTAATTTACAATATGGATAAAGAAGCAATGAAGTTTCTTAATTTACTAGCTAATAAATTTTTCAGTCTTATGTTCACGTGGCTTTTAGATCAGAGATTTAAAGATACCCTATGCGGAACAAAAGTATTATTTAAGAATGATTATGAACAAATAAAGAAAAATCGTAATTTTTTTGGCAATCTTGACCCATTTGGAGATTTTGACCTTATATTTGGAGCATCAAAACTAAATCTTAAGATTGTAGAAGTCCCTGTAAGATATAGAAAGAGAACATACGGAAAGACCAATATCAATAGGTTCAGACATGGGCTTCTCTTACTTAAAATGTGCCTCCTTGCAGCAAGAAAAATTAAGTTTATATGATTTGTTTAGAAACAAATAAATCTTTTTTAAAAAAATGGTTAGCCCATCCACTTACACGAAGTTCGAATATAGATGACCCGCATACTATTAAGCTTAGGAAATTAATTATTCTTGAGAAAAGCTTTTTAAGACATATTTATATCGAATGGTATAAATCGATTGTTTCGGATTTGCCGAAAAAAGATGGACCCATTCTTGAGCTTGGATCTGGGGCCGGTTTTTTGCGAGATTTTATCCCCCAACTAATTACATCAGATATATTGCAATGTCCTGAAGTGGATATCATTTTAGATGGATGCGAGCTTCCTTTTGCAGATAACTCTTTATTAGCAATAGTTATGACCAACGTTTTTCACCATTTACCGTATCCGAGAAAATTTCTTAAAGAAGCAGCCCGTTGTGTTAAAATCGGTGGAGTAATAATTATGATTGAGCCATGGGTTACAGCATGGTCACGATTAATATATAGAAAATTACATCATGAACCTTTTACCCCTGAATCCAAAACATGGGAGTTCCCAGATACAGGTCCACTCTCGGGTGCGAATGGAGCATTACCATGGATTATTTTTCAAAGGGATAGAGAAATATTTCATAGAGAATTTCCTCAATGGCAGATTCGGAAGATAAACTTAGACATGCCATTTTGTTACATAATTTCAGGAGGAATTTCTTTAAGAAGCTTTATACCTGGTTGGAGCTTTGGTATTTTTCGAAGATTAGAAAAATTATTGAAACCTTGGATGAAACACATTGCAATGTTCGCTCAAATAAACCTCTTGAAAACCTATAACACTTAAAATGAAAATTGAAAAAAATAATATAACACTCATATGCATCATCTTATTTTTTTCAATAGTAATTCTTTTCTGGTTCATAATGGGCAATACAACACCTTAAACGTATGTCTTGAATTCAGTATTAAAATCTTGGATAAACCCAATCTATAGTTGACCTAATTAGAAATATACTCCTAACAAAATTATAAGAAAAATGAGAAAGATAATCATACCTTTTTACCAACAAATATAAATAACCACCTTCCTAAATAACAAAAATATTTTGACCAAATCAAATAAGCTCCAGCGTCTTCAAATCCAATATCTTTTAAAGTACTTAGCAAATCCCAGCCATAATCCCAAAACACTAAAGAACCCTTACCATCTATGGGATTTGCATGATATATAGGCGGTTCAATATAATCTATTTCATTTTTTTCGTTTATAAATGCTCGTTTTTTACTCATATTGGAATTTACCTGAATAGGAACAGTAAAAAATAAACTTCCACCATCTTTTAGTATTCTATAGCATTCTCTAAATGCTATAGAAATATCGGGTACATGTTCGAAAACATCAAATGAGAGAACGTAATCAAATGTCATATCTAAAAATGTTGTATTCATTATATTTTCATTTCTTATCCCTTGATAACAAGTTCCAAGTGGAACAAGTTCCATCAAAAACTCACTTCCTGTTACTTTTTTGTACTTTTTTGCAAAATATTGGAAAAGCGTTGTAACCTGCTCAGTTATGTATATAATACTTTCCTCTTTGGGATTCAAAAGTAATTCAAATAAATGGATAGATGCTCTCATTCTGCTGTTTAAAGAGCATAAAGGACATATTAAACGTTCACGCCAATTTGGTACTATGGTATTATTTATTTTTTCCCACGAGAATAAATAATCAAAAGTAAAATCAACTAATTTATCACATATATAACATCTTCCTGAAATTTTCGAATAGGGACTATTTTTTATAAGATCTAATTCATAATCTATCCTTTCATTCAATATCAATACATTTGAATGTATGTATCTTATAAATGCATCATAAGAATCAATTCTAACAATAGATAAATCATGATCTTCCATAAAAACGTAACATATAAACTAAGCCCATACCAAACTGCTTTCACAAAATATACTATTTCATTCTTCTACTACAAAATATAAACTATTAGATTTCAAATTCGTTTTTTTATCTACTAAATAAATTTCATACCTACCTGGTTTTGAGTAAAGTTCTTTTGGAACGGGAGCAGTTAACAAATTCGGATTTTTATAATCTGTTCTAATTAGCTTTCCATCCCATACTATTTGTGTATCTACCGTAGCATTTTCAGTTTTGAACCACATAGCAGCTTCACCATTTGGTTGAATATTGAATGGAACGCCGACTTTAGTTTTTGTTGGACCTATTTCTTTTAATACAGGAGGGGATGTTTTTTTACATCCCACAAAATTTAACATTAAAAATACAATCACAAAAAGAAGAATAAGCCTTCTCATTATAAAACTACCTCCTTCAAAATTTTTATTTCTAATTATATCATACTTTCTTTTTGTTTTTAAATATCGTAACTATCGTATTATCAGGCAAATAAAATTTTGCTATTTCAACAAAACACTCATTGGTGCTATTCAATAAATCAATAGTAGGGGTATTCTTAAGTAAACTTTCGTTACCATACTTTCCTGATTTAGTCAAAACAAAATCTGAATCTTCTCTTACTCTAAAGATATTTTCACTGATATTTTTATTATGAAAAAAGTCATTGGTTCTAAACGAAAGGTTTTTCTTTAAGTTCTTTGATAAATAATTAAAAGTAATGCCATTTAAATAATAATGATCGAATAATAATGTAACGTATACGTCTACTTTATCATCTTTATAAGCCTCCTTTTCTAAATATTCTATAATTTCCTTAATAGGCCATTTATCTTTAATGGGATAATGAGCCCACATAAGATTATTACTTATAATTATAAAGTTACCAACTCTCTTTTCATAGTTTACAGGATAAAAAGATATAAAAATGAAGTTAAACGCAGAAATTATGAAAATAAAATAGAATAAAAACTTATTCTTGCTAAAAATTAACTCATTACTGTATTTCCCAATTAATAATGCGAATATAGGGTAAATTGGAGATAAATAACGATAATCTTTATTTTTACTAATCGTAAATACTACAAGTGGTAAAATTATACTTAAAATTAAGAAAAGATTCCCTATATTAGTTTCTTTTTCTATACATCTTTTCTTCAAAAATAGTATCTTTAATACGATTAATACCAAAATTATAATGAAGTAAAAAAATGATAAACCATAATTTATATGATATATATAATAGTCTAAAAAACCCATCGAATAATAAGCCGAAAATTCCCCGAGACTTATAGAATATACATAATTTATCAAAGAAGAATAATTTTTAATATACCATGGGGAAACAATAATACCAGCTATTACTAAAATTAACAAAACATTTTTTGCCATAATGAACTTTTTATCGTTACTAAAATTTTTTATAAAAAGATATGTGCTTGGCACTAAAACATAAATTGGGAAAGAAATTTTTAATAGCATACCAATACCAAGAATAATTCCTATAATAAAAGACTTATTATCTTTGAAAGAATCAAATTTTATTAGATAATAAAGATAAATTATGACAAGTGAAGTTAAGCTATATTCAACGAGATATTCTCTTAAAAGTCCAAATATAATTGGGAAAGAATTAAAAACAAAAACAGATGCTAAAGCACCAATATGATTAGTAAAGTATTTACTTAGTTTAAAAAAATACACATTTGCAATGATATAAAAAAACAAATTAACCAATAAAGCCACTTTATAGGAATTACCCAAAATTATGTAAAACGGAAGAGGGAGTATTGTTATTAATGGTGCCTTATCATTAAGAATTTCCAAACAGAGTCTTAAAAATTCATGTATTCCCTTATTTAATAATGTATTATACAAAATTTCACTACAATATAAATATAAGGCTTGGTCCCACATTGGTGGAGTCTGATTTATATAAACCCAGACAATATTTAAGATTCCGAAAAATAATAAAATAAATAGAAAAATTACTTTTTCTTTACTCATAAGAATACCATGAGTTTCAATGTTTAAGTCTCTTCTAATATCATTCTTTTTTTAACCAGTTCGAAACGCAATTTTAATATCCATCACTCTTGTATATTTTTCATACATTTCTTTAATTTTTCCCTTCACAACAAATTTCATAAATTTTCCGCAATAAATTATTACCCAATTTTATGACTTATCAATAATACCTATCCCACTTTTAATCTAAATAACTTTTGCAAGCTATATTTTAAAAACACAAAACGATTTACTCTATTTACTCTTCCTACTTATAAATTTCTTTTCTTAAAAAGTTCGTAACTTTTATATATACCATATTCACTTAAGTCAGGCAGTTCACTAATATTTGTAGCATCAAAAGGTTCCCATCCTTTATATGTATGAGGGTTTAAGATAATACTTTTTACTATCTTATCATTTGACCATAATAGGCTTAACGAAGGGTTGTTCCATTCCCATGTCAATGGACGTATTAATTGAATTCCAACATTTTCATTAATAAGTATTGTTTCTTCAAACTTTACAATTCCTGTATGTTTATAAAGCTCACTTTTATATATTTTTTTAAAACCTACCCATTGTGATGTCATAAAAATCTGCCACAACAATTGAGAAATTACAAGTACAACAATCACATCCATTACTTTTTCCCAAGAACAATTGGAAACTTTTATATTTCCATTAATTATTAAAACTGCCAGTACCGAAAACAATGGGAGTAAAATTAGAACACAAACTCTTGCCCCATACTGCAAATTAGGCCTTGTAATCTCTGGATATAATATGGGCATAAAACTTGTAAATATACAAAAGATGAATAAAGCAATATACAAAAATCGGTATATTATAGAATTGGGAAACTTGGGAACTAAAAATAAAATAGTGATTAGAATGATGATTAGAATAGATAATAAAATAGAAAAACTTTTAAATACAAGAATACCACCGCTCAAAAATGCCTCTTTATTTAATGGACAGCGAGGATGGACTATAGATTGATACGCAATATAAATTGAAATCATAAATAATATCATTAAAGCAATTAAAATAATTATTGTATTTATTGGCAATATATTTTTTTTTGAGAATAAAATAATAGTTGTAACAATAAATAATATTAAACCAAGAAAAACAGCAACTTCATAACACTTTAAAAATATAACACCGAGTGTCAATACTATAAAATAATCCCATAGCTTATATCTTTCTACTAATAAAATATAAAAAAGTAAAGGCCAAAAAATATTTAAAATAACGTTTGATTCATGTACAATCATAAAAGACATATTTATTGTAATAGCAAATAAAGAAATTATGGGAAATACCATAATACGTATATCTCTTTTTTTAGAAACATAAAAACATAAAATAAGACTAATAATTTGTGGCATAAAAAGCGACGCCCCATATACAAAAGATAGTGTTTCTACACTCTTATTTTTGAAAATATTTATAAAGATTACCAAAGGAAACTGTGTAACATAATGTGCAAAATGTCTCGCTGAATCATCAGCATAAATAAACGTTTTCTCTTCAAGAAGTTTTATAAAATAATGTACACCATCAGCATAAAAAAACCTTTGAGATACAATTATATAGAATATATGTACTAAATATAAAAATATTAAAAAGTAAACCCATAAATATCTTCTTACTTTAAAAATCATTATTTTATAGTGAAAATAACAATGAAATATTTGAACATTATAACAAAAAATATATAAGTTTTAATCAAAGTCATATTTTTATAACTTTAACAATAAAACAATTTTAAAAATAAATATACATATAGTAGTATATAAAAATATATCCGATGATTTTATAAAAGTGATTGTATGCTTAAAATAATTCAAAAGGAGTTTTCCATATTTTAATTCTTAGTGTTATTATTTGCACTTATAACCGTTCAAACCTTTTAAAAAGGGTCCTTGAAAGCATAACTACACAAACACTTTCAAAGGATAAATATGAAGTTGTAATTATTGATGATGGATCAGAAGATGAAACGAGAAAGATTGTAAGTTCCTTTTATAAAATATTACCTATAAGATATTTTTATCAAAGAAATTCAGGTCTTGCCTCTGCAAAAAACCATGGAATCTATGTTTCTCGTGGAAAGATACTTCTTTTCCTTGATGATGATGACATAGCAACCCCCACACTATTTGAAAAACATATTATTACACATGAAGATTATCCAGAAAACAATTATGCTGTATTACATTATACAACTTGGGCACCAGATATGGTAATTACACCACTAATGCATTTCATAACAGAGATAGGTTGCTTTCTCTTTTCATATCCTTATATAAAACATGGAGATATACTGGATTACACTTATTTCTGGGGTGGAAGATCATCATGTAAGAGAACATTCCTTATTGAACATGGTGTATTCAATCAAGTATTCCGTTTTGGCTGTGAAGATATTGAACTTGGTTTCAGACTATCCCAACACAATCTAAGAGTTGTTTATAATTCACATGCAATTAGTTATATGATAAGACCAATTAACTTTGATGATTTTTGTAAACGGCTCATTAAACAAGGCAGGTCACAGTTTGTATTTAGTCAATTACACAATGATCCATATGTCCTTAAATGGACAGAGGTAATCGATGCTGACAAAACATGGGAAACTATTAAAGATTTATTTTTCTTAAAATTAAAATCAGCAAGAGATCTTGATAAAATAGCAAATATGAAAATGAAATATAACCTAAATATTGATGAAGAAACTTTAAAAATACTCCATAATCTTTACTGGTGGGTATTTAAAGCATGCAAGATTAAAGGTATTATTGAAGCCAAAGAAAAAATGTCACAAAAAATAAAAAATTACCAAAAAACAACTTAATTTCTATACGTAGGATTCAAGAATAACAAATGCTTCATCCTTAGATAAATGTGGGTTCTTAGATAAATATTTTTGCATGGAAATATTTGCTTCACTATACTCATAATTTTTAACAGGTTTTCTTATGCTATGATCCACAGGAACAGCATCAACTATTCCCATTTTCAACCCTGCCTTTTCTATAAAATATGGCCAAACAAAATCATAACCCCAGCCCATATAAGAAGTTTCATCAAATGGCAATAAAATATCATAAGCGTCTTTTCTTATCGATAATACAGGCCCTATCTCAACAAAACGAGTTCTTCTTGCTACTAAACCATCTAAACATTCAACAAAATGATGATCAATAAAGCTGTTATGAGTTCTTGCAGGTTGAGCAAGCGAAAAATCATATCTTTTTACATATTCTAAATACCTATCAAGGAAATTCTCTGGCAAGATAACATCATCATCACAAATAATTAAAAAATCGTAATTCTCTAAATTTTCCTCTCTTAATAATGAATTCAAGATAATAAACTTCGCGATATTATTTTTATAACTCTCTACAGTAACCTCTCTAACTTTTTTGTTGTTTGATTTCTTACCGATGGATACCCACTTTTGAACCACTTCCCAATTCCTTGTAAGACTAATATTATCAACTATATCTTCAATATTATTTTTTTGTTTTTCAAGATAAATACCTACAACGAGTATCATCTAAAAAGCTGTACAGTTTGCAATTTATATTTATCTAATAAAATTCTAATTCTTTCCTTCAAAACTTCCTTAGAATAATTATTTTTAATATGATTAATTGAATTTCTTGATAACTTTTCCCATAATATTTTGTCTTGATAAAGCCTAATAGTCTCTCTTGCAAATTCTTTAGGTTCATCAGCAATAAGCGCATTTTCTTCATGAATTAAACCAATACCTTCAGCTCCAATAGTTGTCGTTACAACAGGCAAACCATACCCCATACTTTGCCCAATTTTCCCCTTCATACCTGCGCCATATCTCAAAGGAGACACAAATACTTTACAATTCTTAAAATACTGCATAATATCTCTAACATATCCTGTTACCTTTACTGTTTCTGAGTTTAGTCTTAGTAATTTTGCAGTCGGGTCACTTCCAACTACATAAAATTTGACTTCTGGAATTTCCTCTTTTATAATTGGTAGTATTTCTTCTACAAAGTAAAAAACAGCATCTTCATTAGGTTGATGAAGAAAGCCACCAATAAACATAATGTCTTTTCTTAGATTATAGGGTGTAACCTCTTCTATTACTTCATGTATATTCGGTACAACCTCTATTTTTAATTCTGGATTTTCTCCCAATAATAACTCCTTTTCTTCATGTGTAACAGTGAAAATTACATCTGAGCATGATGAATTGAAAAGTTCTACCGATTTGTAATATTTTGCTCTTTCTTTAAATTCTTTACTATTACTAACCCTTGACGCTCTTTCAAATCTAAGCCAGTGCAAATCAACTGTATCATAAATTACCACACTATTCGGTGAGTATGCCCTAACAATAGAAATATATTTATAAGCCTGTTCAGGCCGTGATAATATAACATAATTAAATCTTTTTCCGTTATCCTCAAGATATGTAGAAACATTAATATTACCATATATTACCTCGATTCCCTTACTTTGCATTTCACTTACATAAGGCTCCCTTTTTTTAAGGTCATCTGGCAAAAAAGTAACCTTATATCCTAAATCAATAAATATATCAATTAAACTAAACATTCGTAGTGAACCAGAATCTTTATCATAAGTTGGCACCCATCTATCAATTATAAGAATAGAATCCTCTTTATTTGTACTTTTATAACTATCTATTGTATTATCAAACCCCTCTTCCACTCTATTTTTCTCTAACAATGTCCGTATTGAGCAATTTTCAGTCTTCTCACAAGTTAATTCTTCTTTATCTTCTTCACTCTTAATAATTACAGGTTCAAAAATCCTACGCCGAGACCAAAACCTTTTTAGGTTATCAAGATTTAAACTCTTAAAAACGCTCTTAGGATTATAAATTGCAAGAAGTATAAGATTATATAAATGCCTCCTCTTAGTATTTTCTGGAAATAGTTTATCCCTAAGATTATAATATTTTAATAACATTTTCCAACCATGCGAATTAAGTACTTGCTTAAGGGTATCATCGCTACCTTTTAATTCTGATATCAATATTTCCTTTTCTCTCAATGCATTCTCATATTCTTTCAACATATTCTGATACCTTGTTATAATATCTTCAAAATCCTCCTGAGTTTTTTCAAGCCTTATAATCGTGTTTTCCTTTTCAAATATAATATCCTCATAATTCTTTCTTCTATTTTCTAAATCTTCTATTAAAACTTCTTTCTCTTTTATCAACTTCTCGAGATTTACTTTTATATTCTCAAGCTCGCTTACTTGCCTTTCCTTCTCTAAATACTGTTCTTCTAAATTTCTTTTTTCATCATTAAGCAAATTTATATGTGCAATTTTGCTTTGAAGATAATCCTCAAGATTCTTTTTCGTCCATTGAAGATTCGACATTATCTTTTCTTTTTCTTCCAAAATAGACTCAAAATTTCTTCGAATTGAATCCAGACCTTCACTTAAAAAATCTCTATAGGAATCTTTACTCATTTTCATAAATTCTTCTACACTGCCTTTTAAATCTCTTATAATTTTCAGAGCAGTGTCTTTCTCCATAATTTCATTCTCATAGCTTCTTCTAATTTTAGTGAGATTTTCTATTATCATTTGTTTCTCTTTTAAAGCCTCTTCCAATTTTTCTTTATTTTCTGTTAATTTAATGACAGTTTCCTTTTGTTCATTTAATATTTTTTGTATTTCAAACCTTGCAGCTTCAAGTTTTGAAATTTTTGCATCTCTTTCTTGAAGCTCGTTTTCAAGACTTATCTTAATTTCATTTAATTTGTTGATACATTTATCTTTTTCTCCTACCAACTTTTCTAAACTTAATTTAGTACCTTCAAGCTCTGTGATTGTCCTGTTTCTATCTTGTAATGCCCTCTTCATAAGAACAAGTTCTCTAAATATTTGCGGCGTAATCTTGTCTTTATGCTTTTTAATAATCTGCAGGTGGGCATTATGTGATTTTTCAATAAATTCTGGCGTCTGCGCTATCTGTAGTGTAGAACTCCATTGAATGTATTCAGCAGTTGTATGTTTCAAATGTATAAAAGGATATACTTCAGCCATTCTTATTAAAAGATCCCAATCTTCGTAAATCTCAAAAGCTTCATCAAACTTTCCCACTTTATCAAATAGGTCATTTGAAAACAGAATACACATTAAAGGAATATAATTATCTATAATAAGTTCTTTAAAAGAAAAGTCTTTTGATGAAAAAAGCCTTTTTTCCTTTGTTACCATTTCCCTTTTTTCGCTATCATAAGATAAAAAAGCAATGTTAGCATCTGTGTAAGCTATCCTATAGATCTTTTCCTCAAGTACTGGAACGAGTATTGATAAATGCTCTGGGTACAGTTCATCATCATCGTCGAGAAAACCTATGTAATCACCTTTTGCATTCTCTATCCCAATATTACCCGCACGTGCACGGCCTACATTGTCCTTTAACCTTATATAATTTAGTGAAACATCTTTCAAAATATCCCTTAAAATCTCCTCATTTAGGTCACAACCCCCATCATTTACAAGGACAACCTCTATAGGTCTATACGTCTGAGCATTGATACTCCTCAAAGCCTTCTCAAGAAGCTTCGGCCTATCTTTTGTCCTAACAACTATTGAAACTAAAGGATTTTCACTCATGGTTATTCTTAAAATTTATTTGAACTATAATTAAAAGTTTAATTCTAACATTATTAGAATAACAAAGCTTATTATTTCAGTCAAAATTATATTATGATTACTTAGTTTTAATAATAGTATTATAACCTTTCAAATAATTAAAATAAGACATCATTTTTAATATAGGCAATGCGAGGATAAATTTATAGTATTTTTGTTCAAAGAAAAAACGTCCATGATTTACGATATCTTTTAAAATATAAATAAACTTATTTTTGATAAAAGAATCATCTCCAAAAATATTTAAACCATATCTTTCCCTCATGTACCTGAAAGACATGCCATCTTGATAAGCAATTCTTTTTATACGACCTATAGAAAAAGGATGGCTATGGTATACACATGCATCAGGAATATATTTAAAAATATATTTCTCTTTTAAAAGATGGTACCACAGATAATCTTCCCAACTTGGTATATCCTCATCAAACTTAACTTCTTCCCATAACTTTTTCAAAAAGGCACAATTAGCATTTGAAAAAGCCACCCTCCCCTTTTTCTTCTCACCTTCTGGAAAATGTTTATAAAATGAGAATTCTTCAAATGGATTTACACTTTTAATGGGTATTTGCCTGCCATAAGTTGCGTGGCATTCTCCATCTAAAATAGGCTTGGTGATTCTATGAAGCCATAGACTATCAGTTGGTAAGCAATGTGCTGATATACAACATATTATATTTCCTATTGAATGCTTTATACCAAAATTCAAAGAATATCCAAAAGTAAAAGATTCTTCAGAGATCAATAACGTCTTTACATCATAATCTTTAACTAATTCTATTGTACCGTCAGTAGAACCAGAATCAACAATTATGACTTCAACAGGAATATCAACATATTGATTAAAAATACTATTTAACGTACTAATAATATTTAAAGACTCATTCTTCGTCCTTATAATAACTGAAACATTATAACTCATATCTATTTAAGCAAATCTTCGTATAACCTCTGCATATTTAAGACTTCTTCTTCAAGCCTGATAGGATATTGTATGTTTTGAGAAAACTTATTAATAAGGGAGCTATCCTCAATAAACATAGAAATTTTTTTAGCCAAATCGCTTGCATCCCCGACCTTAAAGGTTAAACCGTTTACTCCATCTTCTACCATCTCTGCCATACCACCAACATCAGAGGCTATAACCGGGATACCATAAGCATGACTTGTCGTAATTGTCAAAGGAGCATTCTCATACCATATCGAAGGAACGACTATCACATCAATATCTCCTAAAACATCCTCAATATCATTAAAATCGTATTGACCCAACATCTCGATTCTTTTATCCTTCGCCGCCATCTTCTTTATCTTTTCAAAATACAATCTATCGCCAAAATCACCACCCCAAATTTTCAATTTTATATTATCAGTCTTTATCTTTCTAAACGCCTCAACTAAAACATGAACTCCTTTATGGTACTGAATGGTACCAATAAAACCAAAGGTCAAAGGACTTTCTTTTTTATTAAAATTATGACGCTTCTTTTTACTATAATCAAAACCATGTCTTGATAATTTAAATCTATCAGAACTAATAGCTTTATTTATAGAAAACATCTTTATCAAAAACTTTGAAGGTGATAATATAACATCCACACAATTTAACAACATTTCTACATGTTTAATCCTTTTACCCATATCAGTCAAACTTTTAGCTGTAAAACAGTACTTAACACACTTCCTTCCATAATCTGGACCACTACAAATTGTATTGTCCGCTCTTAACATTATCCCTAATGGACAAATTAGCCAATAATCTGTAAGCATTAAAACTGTTTTAATCCCTAAACTCGAGGCTGCTTTTAAAGACGCATCTATTCTATAAGGGTGTGCGCAGTGGAAAATATCGAACTTCTCTCTACTCATAAAATAAAGGGCTTCTTCGAAAAGGTTCGGCTCCTCTAAGTTGAAGGTATAATCTATAGGTTTTTTATGCTTTACAGCTATCACAGGTATATTTTCATACTCGTATTTTTTAATTAGTATATTCTTATTAATACCTTGAGAATAACCATCATCGGTCAACCCGTAAGTAAATACCTTCACAGAGTGGCCTAATTTCTTTAAATATTTAGCGATGTTCAAAGCATAGCGTTCTGTACCAGCATAAAATTCTGGGAAAAATTGATGAACACCTATGAGTATCTTCACAATCTATAAATCCCCTCTAAAGTAATCGACGTTAACCAATTCTTCTCCAAGGTATCCACCTATAGAAAAGCAAAAAAGTTTGAATAAACTATCCAAAAACTCTTCATCAACTTTTTTATACCCCAAAATATCGCAATACTGTTTAAAGTCATTCAAAATATCTTGGTATGTATTTAATAATCTATTAACCACGCCAATATCATATCTACTTGATGATATACCTTGTACTGGTTCTAATTTACTGAAAAAACCTAATATCTTTTGGCTTTTCTCTTTTAGAAAAGGGTTTGAATTAAAATTACCTAACTCAACTCCAACATTCAATAAATTATTCAAATATTTATAATGGTAAAAAATCGCATCATTATCGAAGGATTTAATATCATAATATGTGTTTAATGCAAAAACAAAATATCGTATTAAAACTTTGATTGTATTAGAAATTTCTAAAAAATCTCTTTCCCCCATCTTACAATCAAAAATCTCCTTTATAAAATAACTATTAACACAACCTCTTTTTAGAAAATACAAGGCATCATTATTATGAGAATACACTACCGCATGAGAATTAACAAACATTAGGTTATGCCCATTAATTATAAGTCTTTTCCCTAATTCTAAATCTTCGCAATATGTATAATTGAACTTATGTCTCTCAAATATCTCTTTATTAATTGCAAGGCAAACATCATCAAGAAAGGAATATTTAACTTTATCCTTTAAATCAAGAGAAGAGAAATCTACAAACAACTTATTGTTCCTGATATAATCTCTACTATAGTCTAAATAATTATATTCTTGCCAAATTAACCATGATGAAAATAGATCTGCATCAATTCGTGGAACTTTCTTTACAGTCAAAGCGTGTATATCTTTTGTAACCATTGGGAATAACATATTGTAGAATAAATCATTACTACCTGGGATAGCATCCTGAAGCATAAATATCAGATAATCACCAGACGATTTATCAGCGGCAAAGTTTCTTGTTCTGCTATTGTGAAAATCTTCCGACTTTATGATAAACCATTTTTCTGTGTATCTTTTAGCTATCTCAAGTGTTGCATCATCTGAAGTAGAATCTACAATAATAATCTCTATTTTACTGATACCTTTTTGATTAGTTATCTTCTTTAAAATATAATCAAACTCATTACCCGCATTCTTTGTTAAAATTATAACTGACACTTTTATCGGTAAAATATTTGGGACGAAAAACAACTCTATGGATGAAGGTAAGTCAACCGTGTCTAAAGCTTCTTTACTAACCTTCTTCTTTATTATTATCTTCTTTTTCGCTTTTCTTAAAAATCCTCTTAATCCTTCTCTATAAATAGTATAAAAACCTTTTTTTAGCAATGCTAAAAAATATCTTCTTTTAGTACCTGTAGGAAAATAGGCTTCCAGAATTTCTTTATATTTTTTATTGATTTTAAGTTTTAATCGAGAAATGTTCTTATTCAAAATATGAAAACCTACTTGATACTATTTGTTCAATACTTAACAAGCTCCTATAGATCTGTTCAGTATTAAAAGCTTCTTCTTCAAGACGAATTGGATATTGAATATTACTCTTAAATTTAAAAATTAGTTCGGGATTATCAGCTATCAAACTAATCTTCTCAGACAAATCATTTGGGTCACCAACTTTAAAAGTCAAACCATTATATCCATCTTTAATCATTTCAGCCATACCCCCGATATTAGATGTGATTACAGGTGTCAGGTAAGCCAGGCTTGTTGAAATTGTGAGTGGCGCATTCTCATACCATATAGAAGGAACAATCACCACATCAATATTCTCGAGTATCTTACCAATGTCGTTAAAATCATATACCCCTTTAAACTCAATACGATGGTCTTCTTTCGAAATTTCAATCAAATCTTGATAGTATCTATTCTCATTAAAATATCCACCCCATACCTCTAATCTTATATTTTTATGTTTAGTCCTCCTAAACCCCTCAATCATGACATGCACGCCTTTATGTTGTTGGATCGTACCAATATAACCAAAAATTATTTCTTTATCAGGTAATCTCTTGGAATTAAGGCTTCTCTTCGTATAGTCAAAACCATGCCTTGAAAGAATAAACCTTTCTTTGTTTATATACTTTGCACTATCAAAAAGCCATATAAGAAAATTCGAAGGTGAAAGCAAACAATCACACGAATTAATCAACTCATATGAATCTTTTATCCTTTTCTCTATTTCATATGTATTAATATGTGAAAAACAAAACTTTAAACAATTTTGTCCTTTATCAGGTCCCTCACACAAAACTTTATCAGTCCTTAACATAATTCCTAATGGGCACATCAACCAATAATCAGTAGCCATAAATACCACTTTTAAACCACAATCCTTGGCTGCTTTTATCGAAGCGGATATTCTAAATGGATGTGCACAATGATAAATATCAAATTTATTTTCTCTAATAACATTAACAACCTCATTATAGAGGTCATCATTTATAAGTTCAAAGCAAAAGGAATGGTCATTTGGTATATCGTTGTGTCTCAGAGCAATAACAGAAACACCTTCAAATACATATTCCTTGTACAACATCCTTAACCCCTTTTTAAAATCAGTATTATCAATTATCGAATATGTTAGAACTTTAACAAAATGTCCCATCCTTAGAAGTTGCTTGCATATATTAAGAACATATCTCTCTATCCCAGTATAATGATATGGGAAGAATTGGTGGACACCAACAAGAATTCTCATGTAAATATCTTATATCTCACCACTGATAAGTTTTCCATCATACCGTGTATTCAACCCGACAAACCAACCAGCCGTATTAAAGAAAATCTTATAAATACTTTCGAGGAAATCGCTCTTCACACCATCACCTATATAATAGTTCTTTGCAAAATCTGAGAATTCTCTCAAACTGCCACTAAAAGCACTAAATAATTGAGATGTTATCGAATTATGGTTTTCAGGTGAATATCCATCAAAATAATTATCAATAAATGGATAATTGATTACTATCTCATGAGTGTAATTACTATCAAGCATATCTTTAAAGTCTTCTATAAATCGATTAATTAAATATTCAGAATCGCCACTAATATCACACTCTACTTTCATAGTAAAAAGACATTTCTTTAATATCTTATGTAAATAACTAATGGATTCAAATACTGAATTTAAATGCAAATCGTTCCTACTAATATTAAATATCTTCGAAAGAATAATAGTATCTATGATACTTCTTTTAAAAAAATAAATCGCAGGTCTAAAGTGTGAGTGAATAATTGCATTCGATGATTGGAATAAAAGTCTATGTTTATCTTTCAGCAATCTAATACCAAGCTCAACGTCTTCAGCATAATTAGAATTAAACTTATAAGCATCAAAAACTGATTTTCTTATCCCTAAACATACATTATTTAAGCTTGCAGCTGCCCTTTTACTACGAATATCGTATTTATCAAAATCGTCTGAATTATTTAATGAGACTACTCGATCATAATCATAGCCCATATACTGATTATGCTTCCAAACTGCCCAACTTGCAAAAAAATCAGCGTCAGAACGCGGAATTTGCTTAACTGAAACTGCTGAAACTTGATCCTTGTAAATTGGATATATAAGCTTTTGTAACCACAGATTGCCAATTGGTATCGCATCTTGGACTGTAAATACAAGAAACTCTCCAGTTGCTTTTTCTGCCCCTAAATTTCTTGCCATTGAATGATTAAATTCCTCAGGCTTAATTTCAAATATCTTATCAGTATAATTTCTACACTTTTCGATCGTTCCATCTTCAGAACCAGAATCTACTATAATCAATTCAATGTCTTGGACACCTTCCTGGTGCATCATCTTTTGTAATGTATAATCAAATTCATCACCGGCATTCTTTGTAGGAATGATAATTGATACTTTTGATTTTATGTCTTCATCGATTTTTTGAAAAAAAGAAAGATTATTCTTTTTTATAATCAAATTATTTTCATCAATTTTGTTTGGCTGTGTTTCATTTACCTTAGAGAAGAATTTTTCTTTAACCGTTTGTAAATTTTTTAGTAACCTAATTACGGGAAATATAAAATTGTCTCTTATGTAACGATATTTTTGCAACAAACGCCATCCCTTAGTATTTTTCATCGCCTCTATCAGATTTTCCTTCTGTTTCAAGGTGTTCTGAAGAATGAAGAGACGCGATTCTTTTTCCTTTAAGATAGATATCAGGTTGTTTATCTCATTACCCTTCTTCTTTAAATTTTCAATTAAGATTCCTATCTCGCTTGTTTTTTCCTTCAATTTAAGGTTTAATTCAGAAATCTCAGAATCAAATTTCCTCGGCTTTAATTCTCTGACCTCTAATTCGTTTTCTAACCTATTTATTATAGAATCCTTTTCCTTCAATAAACCTTTAACATTCTCAAGTTCATTTTCTATTCTTTTGAGCATCTGCCTTGTACTAACATACGAAGACATATAGTTGTGTATACAGTTTGGAGTAAATTTGTCGAAATGTTTATTGATGATTCTTAAATAAGCGTCTTTTAAAAAAATTACATCTTTGCTCAACTGAGAAATCTGATAATCTGAACTCCATTGGTTATAATTAGAAGTTATTTTTTTTATATGATAAAAAGGAGTTACTTTGCCTATCCTTATTAATAAATCCCAATCTTCATATAGTTCTAAGCTACTATCAAACCCACCAGAAGCAATCAACACATCTCTATTGAACAACAAACACATAAAAGGTATATAATTTTCAAAAAGTAGTTTGTCATAATTGAAATCTTCTGAAAATGCTAATTCTGTTTTATAATTACCTTTTACATTAGTTTCTCCAATATAATCTTTATAAACCATCAGGGAATCTGTATATGCAATTTTATAATCACTACTAAATAAAAAAGATGTTAATGTCTCTAAATGCTCTGGGTACAATTCATCATCATCGTCGAGAAAACCTATGTAATCACCTTTTGCATTCTCTATCCCAATATTACCCGCACGTGCACGGCCTACATTGTCCTTTAACCTTATATAATTTAGTGAAACATCTTTCAAAATATCCCTTAAAATCTCCTCATTTAGGTCACAACCCCCATCATTTACAAGGACAACCTCTATAGGTCTATACGTCTGAGCATTGATACTCCTCAAAGCCTTCTCAAGAAGCTTCGGCCTATCTTTTGTCCTAACAACTATTGAAACTAAAGGATTTTCACTCATGGTTATTCTTAAAATTTATTTGAACTATAATTAAAAGTTTAATTCTAACATTATTAGGATAACAAAGCTTACTTCATCAGTCAAACATATATATTGCCATGCTAAGCAAACATTATTCTTGTATATATTGGAAGCTCTTTACAAAATAGTGTAGACATGGCGAGAAAAACTTATCTACCAATACTTTAAGCAGATCCTGTAAATAACACTTCAGCCTTCAGCCTACTTTATATCCGCTCTTCTTTTTAACTCAAAAGATTTATAAACAAATATCTCAGGGTGTTTCTCTTTAATGTATTTCTCAACTTTCGGGTGTATCATATAACATACCATTACAGGAAGAACATCTTTACCAAAATATTCTCTTACCCTCTTCAAAACCTTAACGAATAACTCAACATCCCTTTTCCCTATCTGTGACTTTGCCTCACCTACGATATATAATTGTTTACCATCAATCCTGCCCTTTCCAAATATATTAATCTCATCTTCGCCACCATCCGGATACTCTATAAACCTCCTCTCCAGGTACCCCTCCACTTCTAACCCTATATCTTCTTTAAGAACAATCGGAAGACTTGGATAGGATAAATCTTCAAGATAATACCCAACTGTCCCCGAAAGGCCACCAATTTGCTCGCGTGTCTTCTGATGCTCTTTTATAAGTTCCTTTAACTCTTCTTCTGTCCGCTTCTGTGCTTCAGCAAGCTCCTCTACCCTCTGCTCTGTCCGCTTCTGTGCTTCAGCAAGCTCCTCTACCTTCTGCTCTGTCCGCTTCTGTGCTTCAGCAAGCTCCTCTACCTTCTGCTCTGTCCGCTTCTGCGCTTCAGCAAGCTCCTCTACCCTCTGCTCCGTCCGCTTCTGTGCCTCAGCAAGCTCCTCTACCTTCTGCTCTGTCCGCTTCTGCGCTTCAGCAAGCTCCTCTACCCTCTGCTCCGTCCGCTTCTGCGCTTCAGCAAGCTCCTCTACCCTCTGCTCTGTCCGCTTCTGTGCTTCAGCAAGCTCCTCTACCTTCTGCTCTGTCCGCTTCTGCGCTTCAGCAAGCTCCTCTACCTTCTGCTCTGTCCGCTTCTGTGCTTCAGCAAGCTCTTTTTGTGCAATGGCAATATCCCTTACTATATCCTTCAATTCATTAAAATCTTTAACCTTTACAGTCTGATCCACAATATCAACTATCTCATTAATAACCTCCGCCTGTTCATCACTGAAAACCTTCTTTACCTTTTCTTTTATGTTCGAAACCGCTGACATTTCTAAAATAACCTCTTTAAATCCTTGTCTAATACTAAAGAATATAACAAAACCTTGTCAAGATTGCACAAAACATACTTAAAGCTTATTTTTTCTCTTTTTCTTCCTTCTTTTTCTCCTCTTCTTTTTCTTCCGGTTTTTCTTTAATTGTTACATCTTTAACAAACTCTGCACATCTGAAATCCCTTCCTGATACTGTGAACTTCTTCTGACATGTTGCTCTCCATGCACATATGGCACAAATCATACCTGTAGAACTCATAAGCTCCTCCTAAAATAAAGGCTTAATATTTTCTCTATATTAGCCACAATACTATCTTTTGCATTCATTATAAAAACTTTATCCCAAATCTCGAATATCTCTTTTTCTATCCTCCGTATTTCTATCTGCTCCTTAAATCTCTTCTTTAACTCTTCATCAAACATTAAGACAATCTTGTCTTTCATCCTCAACTCGGTATCCACAAAAAATATACTTATTTCAGGATAAAGATCAAAAACCCTATCAAAAAACGCTGAAATCTCATTTTGATAGATTTGTTTTGGTGGTGATGACTTTATCTCCATATACAGGATTGAACCATCAACTTTAGCAATCAAATCATAATCACCACCAACAGCTGGTCTTTTAAACCTTAACCCCCATATCGCCTCTACGAAAAATTCATTTCTAAAAATCTCTGCTACAAACCATTCAAGTGTCTCACCAAAACTCTTTATCGGTCTAATGGTTAACCTATAACCATCCGGCAATTTTTCTAAAAGCCCTATACTACACATGTAATCCACATAATCCTTGGTCACATCAGCAGTTGCATACCTCGTAACATCCTGAACTGTAAAAAATTCCTGTTTTTTTATCACCTCTCTAAGAAACAACCTGAATGAATATTTCTTTAACATCTCATAATATCCATTAATATACCTTTTTTCAGGAATCAGTAAATCATCAGACGGTTCCTTTTTATATATTCTGAAGCCTCTTCTCTTAAGTAGAATCTCAAGTGAAGGAGTTAATTCAGTAAGAGACTTTCTAAGCCTGTTTATCTCTTCCTTAAGGGACTTTATCTCACTCGACTCTTTGCCTTTCATTCTTTAAGCTGTATAAACTTCACCGCTACCCTCCTGTGTCTTGGTCCATCAAATTCACAGAAAAATATCGATTGCCAAGTCCCAAGTAGTAGCTTCCCATCTTCGATTATCATATTAACAGAATTCCCAACAAGTGTTGATTTAATATGAGCATCTGCATTTCCCTCTCTGTGTAAATAATTCAATTCATATGGAACCAATCTATTTAATGTATTAATAATATCCTTTTGAACACTTGGGTCAGCTCCTTCATTTATTGTTATCCCTGCTGTTGTGTGCGGAACATAAAGACAACAAATCCCTTTAACAATACCAGCCTCCTTGACAGCGTCTTGAACAAACGATGTTATATCTATAAACTCATTCCTCGTCTTACTTTTAACATTAATATATCTAACCATAGTACCTCCTTAAAAACTGAATACTTTATCATAAAAAATATCTTTATTATCAACATGAATTTCAATCTCCAAAGCTAAGATATTACCAAAATTAGCTATATCTTTAATCTTTATAATATCTTTTTCTGTTGTAACTATCCAATCAACCTTAAGCTCTTCAGCATTTTTATAAATAAATTCTAAATCCTTTAAAGTATATCTGTAGTGGTCTCTGTATACTTTAAAATTTTTTAGTCTCAAGTTTAATCCACATAGCATCTTTTTAAAAGATTCCGGATTACCAATACCACAAAATGCAAATACCTCTTTCCCTTCTAATAAGCCCAAATGAAATCTTTCTCCATTTTTATCAACGAAGGATACAGGCCTGTGTTCTGAAAAGAAAACTGGACAATTCTCATTATACCTTTGAATTTCCGTTACAATTTTTTCTTTTGACGTATTATCTAACATATTACTTTTTGTTATAAGAACAATATCAGCTCTTCTCAATGCAGTTAAAGGCTCACGTAGAACACCGACTGGAAAAAGCCTTTTGTTACCAAATGGATTTATACTATCTATTAATACCACATCTTTATCTCTGTAAACCCCCCAATGCTGAAAACCATCGTCAAGCAAAAAAATAATCTTCTTATTATCCTCAATCTGGCTATTCTTAAGATATTTTATTGCATACATACCTGCCTCATACCTATCCTTGAACTTAACAATATATGCACCCTTCAATTTCTCAGCCAATAAAACAACTTCGTCACCTAAGCTTTCTACATCTAATTTATTAATCTCTTTGTTGCCATTAGTATTTATTAATATAGGCCTATTCTCTTTACCTTTGTATCCTCGTGTAAGAATAACGGGTAAATAACCCCTCCTTTTAGCCTCCTCCACCAATAAAATAGTTGTAGGGGTCTTTCCAGTACCCCCAAGTGTGATATTACCTATACTTATGACATTGTATGGAATCCTTTTCTGGTTCTTAATCTTGTAATTTTTTTTAATTAAATACCCTATCAAATAGATTATTTCAGGTAAGGATTTATACATCTTCATTATTTTGAGAGGATTCTAAAAAGATCATTTAAACAGGAGCCCTTTGAATAATTACATTTCGCATGCAAATATTATCAAACTTGCACGACTCTTTGCGATTCAACCTCTTTAATTAGTTTTTCTATCTCTTCCCCGTCCATCGTCTCCTTCTCCAATAGTGCCTTTGCAAGGGCATCGAGTATATCCTTGTTATTTAACAGAAGACCTTTTGAAAAATTATAAGCCTCTAATACGATTCTTTTAACTTCTTCATCGATCTCGATTGCTGTTTTTTCACTATAGTCTTTATGCCTTGCTATCTCCCTACCAAGAAAGATTTGTTCATCTTTTTTACCAAAGGTTAGTGGTCCAAGTCTTTCAGACATCCCCCACTCAGTGACCATTTTTCTTGCAAGATCAGTCGCCCTTTCAAGGTCATTACCAGCCCCGGTAGTCATATGATTGAAGGCAATCTCTTCCGCAGCTCTTCCACCAAGAAGTACAGATAAAGCCTTCATCAAATAATCCTTTGAGTAAGTATATCTATCGTCTATGGGTAGCTGTTGTGTAACTCCAAGAGCTCTCCCTCTTGGTATAATGCTTACTTTATGCACTGGGTCTGTTCCGGGAGTTAGTTTTGCAACAAGTGCATGTCCCGCTTCATGATAAGCGGTATTCTTTTTCTCCTCCTCACTTATAATCATGCTCCTCCTCTCAACACCCATAAGCACCTTATCTTTAGCAGATTCAAAATCAGATCTTTCCACCTTTAATTTAGCCTTTCTTGCTGCAATTAATGCCGCTTCATTTACAAGATTTTCGAGATCAGCTCCTGAAAAACCAGGTGTTCCCCTTGCAATCTCTTCAAGATTAACATTTGAATCAAGTGGTATATTTCTTGTGTGAACCTTGAGAATCTCAAGCCTTCCTTTAACATCAGGCTGTGGAACCACCACCTGTCTATCAAACCTTCCAGGCCTAAGAAGCGCAGGGTCAAGGACATCAGGTCTATTTGTCGCCGCAATTATTATAACACCCTGATTTGACTCAAAACCATCCATCTCGACAAGTAATTGATTCAAAGTCTGTTCCCTCTCGTCATGTCCACCACCTAAACCAGCTCCCCTATGACGACCAACCGCGTCAATCTCATCTATAAATATAATGCATGGTGCATTTCTCTTAGCCTGATCAAAAAGGTCACGAACCCTTGAAGCACCAACACCAACAAACATCTCCACGAAATCAGAACCTGAAATCGAAAAAAATGGCACGCCTGCCTCTCCGGCAATAGCCCTCGCAAGCAGTGTTTTACCTGTTCCTGGTGCCCCAACCAACAAAACCCCTTTGGGTATCTTTCCGCCAAGTTTCTGGAATTTTCCAGGATCCTTCAAAAAATCTATTATCTCCTGAACCTCAGCCTTTGCCTCATCTATACCTGCAACATCAGCAAATGTAACCTTTACAGTCTTTTCAGATATCAGTTTCGCCCTTGCCTTTCCAAATGATAATGCTCTATTACCACCTGTTTGCATCTGCCTCATAAAAAATATCCAAATAGCAACGAGAAATATGATAGGTCCCCATGAAAAAAATAGATTCCAATACCACGGATTCTGTTCTTCTAACTTGACTGCTATCTTAACATTCTGCTCCCTTAATATCTTAATAAGGTCTGGATATTGTGTAAAATAGGTCTTAAATTTTTTACCTTCTTTTAGTTGACCTGTAATGACATTCCCTTTTATGGTAACCTCATTGACCTCACCAGCTTCAACCTTTGAAAGAAAATCAGAAAAAAGTATCTCGTCTTCAGACTTCTTAGGATAGCTCATTACATTAAATAGGAGTATCATCATTACCCCTATAATCAACCATATAAGTAAGCCCCTGTAAGCGTTAAGATTCTTCAATTGTAAATTTCCCCTTTAATTATATTTTAATATTTTATCATAATACGAAATTTTCAGTAACTGATAATTTCCTCAGATAATACCTTCTTCTGTATATTAATTAAACTTTCTATGCCTTCTTCTGCAAGTTTTATTAATTTATCAAGCATCGACTTTGAAAATGGTTTTCCCTCGGCTGTCCCCTGTATCTCGACTATCTTTCCACTTCCAGTCATGACCACATTCATATCAACCTCTGCCTTTGAGTCTTCTTCATAACATAAATCGACAATGGGTTCTCCATTAACTATACCAACACTAATTGCAGCAAGGTAGTCTTTTATCGGTGATTTTTCAATAAGTCCGCTCTTTGTTGCCACCTTTATGGCATCAGCAAGACAAATATAAGCCCCTGTTATAGCTGCCGTTCTCGTTCCGCCATCAGCCTGCAAGACATCACAATCAATCCATATGGTTCTTTCTCCAATTAGTGATAGGTCAACAACTGCCCTTAAAGCTCTTCCTATAAGTCTCTGTATCTCATGTGTCCTACCACTTATCCTCCCGGCAGTAGATTCCCTCACAGTTCTTGTCTTCGTTGCCCTCGGTAGCATAGAGTACTCTGCTGTTATCCATCCTTTTTTCTGGTCTTTTAAGAATGGAGGTACCTTCTCCTCAATAGAAGCTGTACAAATAACCTTTGTATTACCCATAGAAATAAGAACAGAACCTTCAGCATTTTTAATAAAGTCCCTTTTAATTGTAACTTTTCTTATCTCATCATTTTTCCTTCCATCTGGTCTCATCTTTTCCCCAAATCTTTAATTTGTTAATAGCTAATTACCAATTAAAACCTTCTCAATCTTATTTATCTTATGCCCAAGAAACCTTTCTCCAATCTGCAAAAAGCGTTCAGGAGAATCTGTTACATAAAATTGCATTGTTCTTTTAATATTTGTCTTTTTCAACAAATCATTTTTACTAAGAATCTTCTCAACTTCTATTGCTGTCTCAATTGCTGAATCCACAAGAACAACAGGTCTTCCCATAACTCTACTTATCACCTTTTTCAGTAGAGGATAATGAGTGCATCCAAGGACAAGGGTATCAATCTTTTTCTTTTTTAAACTTTTAAGATACCTTCCCGCAATCTTTTCTACGATATCTCCTTTTGTCCACCCCTCTTCAACAAGAGGGACAAAAAGCGGGCATGGCAAACCATAAACCTTGATATCTGGGTCTAATTCCTTAATTGCCTTAGTATAAGATTCACTTCTTATAGTCGCCTCTGTCCCGATTACACCCACTTTTTTGTTTTTTGTTACTTTTACAGCAGAACGAGCACCAGGATATATTACACCAACTACTGGAATATCAACTGCCTTCTTTATAACCTCAAGACTTATAGAAGATGACGTATTGCATGCGATGACGAGCAATTTTATATCTTTAGTGAAAAGAAACTTTGTGTTTTCTAATGAATACTTTATAACAGTTTCTGGTGAACGAATACCATAAGGCACCCTCGCAGTATCTCCAAGATAAATAACATTTTCTTCTGGAAGTCTCTTAATTATCTCTTTCAATACTGTTAGTCCACCAACCCCTGAATCAAAAATACCTATTGGCTTATTTCTTATATCATTTTTCATATCATTCTAAATCAATAGAAAATACTTCTTTTAGGGGATATAGGCAATAAAAATGCCCCCCAATAGTCTCTATCTCCTTTCCTTCTATTAATATCTTTATATCTTTAATATCCTCGACGTTTGATATAATACTTTCATATAATCCTTTAAGAAGTAGGAACTCATCCAATGCATCACCTTGAAAATTCCTCCTTAATTCGTCAGATAGGTCCACATATAAAATTCCATCTATACCATTATAAATGCCGAGTATCTTCACTTCTTTTGGTATTATGGTTCCATTATCCTTAATCGATTCTTTAAAATATTCTTCTATAGTTGCTTCTGCAATAGACGTCTGTAATCTTCTTCTTGGTACATTTCTCTGTTCAAGAATTAATTTTTTTCCGACTGGATAATACATCCTTAATGTCATTATTTCTTCAACCTCTGTATAAATATTACTATTCTCTTTATTCTTCGTAACCTCCTTTTTGAATAAACCCACAAAATATAAATATCCAAATACAACACCAATAAAAAATAACAAGACAGTTACTACTATCCAAATATATCTCTTATTATCCATTAATTTATCAAAACTAAAATATTCCCTCTATGATTTATCGCTCAAAATACGATATCCCCTTTATAATTGTATTTATAATCCCTGTTCTTGCTTTCTCGTCATAAACAAAATATTTAGGAGAAGGAAATTCTATCATGGCACAAGTATTACTAACAGAGTTTAGTAAAGGTATTGGCATCCCTCTCTTTTCAACCTTAACTTTATAGTCTTCTTCAAACGCCTTTTTCAAAGATTCCACCAGTGCTTTACTCTTCTCTATACTTTTCGCTTGTCTTTTAGATACATTATATAAATTTAAAATATTATCTGAGGAAACGTCCTCAATTCTCGGAACATACATTACAATCTTGTTATCTGAAGATAAATGAATACTTAGAAAAATATCGGGCTTTTTTTGGTTAACATACTCAATCCTATCACTTATGGAAACATATTGATCAACCCTCCTGATAAGATAGACCTTTTTGCCAAGGTTTTTTAATCTTGTTTCCATCTCTCTTGCAAGCATTAAAACTATATTCTTCTCTATGTTCATGCCATCCGTTATCCCAAACTCGTAACCGCCGTGTCCAGGATCAATTACAAATACCTTAGAAGCTATCTGAACTGTCTTTCTTTCTATTGATCTTTGTTCAGCCTGTCTTTTTTCATCAACTTTAATATCTTTTTGGTCTTTTATCTCCTGAGCACTTTCAACCTTTTCTATTACACCAACATTCTTAAAGTCAAAAACAAGCCTGGCAGGGTCTTTAAGCTTTAAAGTCCTTACCTCACTCTTCTGCTCAAGGGTTAAAATCAGTACCCCATTTTCGACCTTCATATCTAACGGAATCTTTTTTTTATATATAAGATTGATAGAAGTTAAAAAATCCACAAAAATCTTTTTATCCGTAACCGTTACCTTTGCCTTATTTATCAATTCCTCGTTTGCTTCCAATACAAGCCTGCATTCACTATCTCGCTGGTTAAACTTTACAATTACATCCTCATTTTCCTGTGAATGAGCATAAAGACATAAAAAAAACACAATTAACATTGTCAAGCCCAAGCTCTTTTTTCTTAATCCAGAGAACACCTGCATAAGTAATAATAACAATTGCTATTACAAAAATGAAATTTCTTTAGGAGTTTTAGAACAGATTATGAATGTTTTTATATATCTATATTCCTTGCCTCGAGTGCGTGGGTAGTAATAAATTCCTTTCTTGGCTCTACTTGGTCTCCCATTAATATTGTAAATATACTATCAGCTTCAACTGAATCCTGTATTGTAACCTGTAACAATGTCCTCTTCTCAGGATCCATTGTAGTATCCCACAACTGTTGTGGGTTCATCTCCCCGAGACCTTTATATCTCTGAATCGTTAAACCCTTTTTAGCTACCGATATTACAAAATCAAGAAGTTCTTTAGTCGTATTAACTTCTACAGCCCCCTCTTTTTGTCTCACTTTATATGGTGGTCCATCTATATCCTTAACTCCACTATATAAGTTCTCTAACTCCCTATACTCTGGAGAGGTTATGAGTTCATCATCAATCTTCAACTTATAATTGTGCCTCCATATTTCCAAGCCATATGTTTCATGCTCTTCATCAAATTGTACATCACTTATCTTAACGTCTTTATACTTCTCTTTTATCTTCGAGACAACTTTTAGTAATTCCTCTTTATCCTTTATCACATCCTTCCTCACATTTTCGCATAAAATAAGTCCTAATAGTTCAGGGTCCCTTCTCCTTCTCTCAAACCACTCAATCAATTTTTCAAATTTATACAATTTCTTCAGATAAGGAATCAATTGTTTACCCTTTATATAATTACCTTTAACACTTATCTCTACCTCTTCTGAAGCAAGCTCAAAAAGCATATTTAACATCTCAACCTCATTCTGAACGTATTTTTCCGTTTTCCCTTTCTTCACCCTGAAGAGTGGTGGCTGTGCAATATATAAGTAACCTCTCTCTATTACCTCTGGCATCTGCCTATAAAAAAATGTTAGCAGTAAAGTCCTAATATGTGCTCCATCAACATCCGCATCAGTCATCAAAATTATCTTATGATACCTAATCTTAGAAATATCAAAATCCTCAGGACCGATACCAGTACCAAGTGCTGTTATTAATATCTTTATCTCTTCAGAAGCAAGCATCTTGTCGAATCTTGCCTTCTCAACATTGAGTATCTTTCCTCTTAATGGGAGGATAGCTTGAGTGCGCCTATCTCTCCCTTGTTTCGCAGAGCCGCCAGCAGAATCACCTTCTACTATAAATAGTTCGCTAAGTGCGGGATCTTTTTCTGAGCAATCAGCGAGTTTCCCAGGTAAACCTGTTTCCTCAAGTGCGCCCTTTCTCCTTGTTAATTCTTTAGCCCGCCTCGCCGCCTCCCTTGCACGTGCTGCTTGCAAAGCCTTTTCGACTATCTTTTTAGCTACTGATGGATTTTCCTCAAAATAGGTCGACAAATTCTCATTAACTATTGATTCTACAATACCTTTTACTTCACTATTTCCTAACTTCATTTTCGTTTGCCCTTCAAACTGAGGCGACATCAGTTTTACATTTATAACAGCAGTCAGACCTTCTCTAATATCCTCACCCGAAAGAGCTTCCTTTCCATTCTTTATAATCCCAGAAGATGATGCGTAACTATTTACCGTTCTCGTTAATGCTGACTTAAACCCTATGAGGTGAGTTCCACCTTCTTTAGTATTAATATTATTCACAAAGGTATAAATATTCTCTGAATACCCATCATTATATTGAATTGCTATCTCAACAATTATATCCTCTTTCTCCCCAGCTATATATATTGGTTTGGGATGCAGAACCGTCTTATTCTTATTAAGATTTTCTACAAAAGATACTATCCCACCAGTATAATGAAAGACTTGTTTCTTCTCTGTTCTCTCATCACTCAATGTAATCTTAAGACCCTTGTTAAGATACGCAAGTTCTCTTAGTCTTTGTGAAAGTATATCCCAACTAAATTCCGTAATCTCGAATATCTCAGGATCCGGCTTAAAGGTAATCTTTGTGCCTCTACCCTTAGTTTTTCCCACTACTGTAAGAGGCGTAATTGGTTTACCCTTCTCATAATGCTGTTGATATACATAACCATTCTGCTTTATTTCTACATCAAGCCATTCTGATAAAGCATTTACTACAGATACCCCAACTCCGTGTAATCCACCAGAAATCTTATAAGCCTTCGACTCGAATTTCCCTCCTGCATGCAGTTCAGTCAAAACTACTTCCGCAGCAGGGCGGCCTTCTTCAGGATGCATTGCAGTTGGTATACCCCTACCATCGTCTATTACCGTACAACTTCCATCAAGGTGAAGTATCACATCAATATTTTTACAATGCCCAGCAAGACTTTCATCAACACTATTATCAACGACCTCGTACACTAAATGGTGCAACCCTTCTATACCTGTTGACCCAATGTACATCGCTGGTCTTAACCTAACGGCTGACAAGCCTTTTAAGACCTTTATATCTTCTGCTGTATATGTATCCTCTTTTTCTGCTTGGTTAGCAGACTCTTCGTTTAATATCTTCTCTTCCATAATTTATGTTAACTCATCTTCCTATATTTATTCTTTATTTATTCTCTATATTCTCAAAGGCATGACCACACACTTATAGTCCTCTGATGTTTCCTCTTTGAAAAGAACGGGACTTAATGAATCTTTTATCTCACATACCACCTTCTCTGAATTCATGGCTTCTAAAACATCCAATATATACCTTGCATTAAATCCAAGGACTAAACCTTCCCCCTCAAACACTACCGATAGCTCTTCATATGCATCCCCAAGCTCGGGGTTTGAAGAGGTTACAATGAGCTTATCGCCATTTATATCCATTTTTACTGCATTTGCGCGCTCTTTAGAAACTGTTGATACCCTTCTCAATAGACGAGAAAAGGCTTCCCTATCGATATACATCTTCCTCTCATTGTTTGTAGGGATAACATTCTCATAATTTGGATAAGTGCCTTCAACAAGTCTTGTAAGAAACTGTATTCCGTTCAACTCAAAAAGCAGGTGTTTTTCGCCTATCAATAAGCTTATCGTTCTTTCTTCCAAATTAGTCAAAAACCTTCTTATCTCAGACACTGCCTTTCTTGGTACTATAAGCCTTTTCTCTTTTTCCATATTGATGTCTATATTTTTTGTGATTAAAGCAAGCCTATGACCATCAGTCCCAACTATGTTCATAGACTTACTAACTGGCTTCATATGGAAGAGTAATCCATTCAATGTATATCGTGTATCACCCTCCCCAGCAGCATATATCGTCTTATCAATCATCTCAAGAAGTAATGATGAAAGTATGGTAAGCTTTTCAATCTCACCCAAATCAGGCCAAACAGGAAAATCACTTGAAGGTAAAGTTACAAGCCTGAAATTACTCGTTTTAGATATAATCTTCACCCAGCTATCTTCTTCCTGTTCAAAAGCTATTGTTTCACCCTCAAGCTCTCTAATTATCTCATAAAGTTTCCTCGCAGGAAGGCAAATACTCCCTCCATCTTCAACATTCATATCCAGCGATTCTTTCAGAGCTATCTGCATATCAGTAGCAACAATGTAAGAATTATTCTTCTCTGCGTTTATAAGACAATGGCTTAGAATAGGCATGGTATTCCTTTTCTCTATAACATTCTGCAAATTCGCTAACTTTCCTTGTATCTCTACCTTTTCTACACTAAATCTCATACGTCCTCCTTCTACACTCATTCTTAAAACCTAAGTTTTTATCTTTCTTGAAATACCTTCAATCAACTTCTTAAATTTTTCGTCTTCTGCCATTCTATCTTCAATCTGCTTACACGCATATATAACAGTAGCATGGTCTTTACCACCAAGATGCTTACCAATGTCGCTCAAAGACAGCTCTGTAAACTTTTTTATTAAGTACATTGCCACCTGTCTTGGCAAAGATACCTCCTTAGTCCTTTTCCTCGATTTTATGTCACTAACTTTTACTTCAAAAGATTCAGCTACTGCCTTCAAGATGCTTTCAGGGGTTATAGGTCTCTCGTCATCCTCGATTATATCCTTTAAGACAGTCTTTGCCATCTCAAGGTCGATTGGTCTATTCGTTAAAGAAGATTGAGCCCCAAGCCTGATTAAACATCCTTCAAGTTCTCTGATATTTGACCTTATCTTTGATGCTAAATAGTAAGCGACTTCTTCAGGAATTCTTATCTTTTCCAGATCTGCCTTCTTCTGAATTATTGCAACCTTAGTCTCCAATTCAGGTGGCTGTATGTCTGCGATTAAACCCATCATAAATCTTGAACGGAGTCTATCAGTAATTGCTCCCAATTCTTTTGGTGGCCTATCACTCGAAATTACAATCTGCCTTTGCCTCTCATATATGGTATTAAAAGTATGAAAGAACTCTTCTTGCGTCTGAGTCTTGTTTACTATGAAATGTATATCATCAAGTAATAATAAATCTACACTTCTATACTTCTCTTTGAATTCTACCATTCTTTCATGTCTTATCGCTGAAACAACCTCATTAGTAAATTGCTCAGCTGTAACATAGATTAACGATATATCTGGCATCCTATCGATTACAGAATTTCCAATAGCATTCATGAGATGCGTCTTACCTAACCCTACACCCCCATATATAAAAAGAGGATTATAGACTCTACCAGGTGTATTTGCAACGACCATAGCAGCTGCTTGAGCAAATTGATTACTTGGACCCGTTATGAAGTTTTCAAAAGTATACTTTGGATTTAAGTATATTCCTCTACTTGCAAGCTTGCTCCTTCTATTCTCTAACTTTACATCCATCTTCCTTATATCAGGATCCATCCTTTCATTTATCCTGTACTTAATCGCAATGGGAACCCCAAGTAATTCCTTCAAAGCATCATTTATTACTTCGGGGAAATTATCATCAATCCAATCCTTGAAAAATCTATTAGGCACATCCAAAACGACCTGCCCTTCCTTCATCTGCGCAATTTTTATTGGTCTAAACCACAGGTCTAATGTGCTACTTCCAACCTTTTTCTCTATAAAAGAAAGGCTTTTCTCCCAAAGCTCTTCTAATGTCGCATCCATTTTTATCTCTTAAAGAAACTTATTAACAATTTTTTAACATATGTTAATAACTTTTATATTCCTTTTCTGAGAGGTATATGATTATAAATAATAACAAACACATAAAACAAGAAATTTGTTACTACATTGTTTAAAAAGTATTAGTGCTTTTTCCCCATGAGATTCTACCAACGAATTTAATATTCATTAACCAAATTTATCCACAGCTTTTTTCTTTAAATCTCTATAAAATTTCTTCATTATTAACATCTAAACAGACTCTACTTCTATGACTAAAAAACTATAAATAAATATAGAAGTAGTTATACCCCAGATAAATATTAATCATTTACTAAAAATCTGGTAACTATCTTTCCACTAAAAGATTTTTCTTCTTTAAGTATTCTTTTATGAAAACATCTATATCACCATCAAGTACACTATCTACGTCGAATATCTCAATACCTGTCCTATGGTCTTTTACTACACGATATGGGTGCAATATGTAAGATCTTATTTGGTTACCCCATGCGATTTCTTTCTTGTTTCCTATGAAGTTTTCTATTTCTTTTTCTCTTTCTCTTACCTTAAGGTCATAGAGCCTCGACTTGAGTATTTTTAATGCTAATGCCTTATTCTTGTGTTGTGAACGCTCATTCTGACAGCTGACTACTATACCTGAAGGGATGTGGGTAATTCTTACAGCAGAAGATGTCTTGTTTACGTGTTGTCCACCAGCTCCAGATGCCCTAAATGTGTCAATCTTTAAATCCTCTTCTTTTATATCTATATCTATGTCTTCTTCTACTTCCGGATAGATGAGGATGGCTGCAAAAGAGGTGTGCCTCCTCTTATTAAAATCGAAAGGAGATATTCTTATTAGCCTATGAACTCCAGCCTCTGATTTAAGATATCCATATGAATATTTTCCCGTAAACGTTATTGTAGCGCTCTTAATGCCGGCTTCTTCTCCTAATATTAAATCTACAATCTGTGCTTTGAAGTTATGTCGTTCTGCCCAGCGTAAATACATCCTCATAAGCATCTGTGCCCAATCTTGACTTTCCGTCCCACCTGCACCTGGATGAATTGTCATTATGGCGTTATTCTTGTCCATCTCCCCTGATAGAAGATTTTCAATCTCAAAAGCGTTGACATCGCTTTTTATCTCGTCTAATAATTTCTTTATGTCTTCAATGAAAAGTTCTCCATCCTCTTCCTCAATTATGTATACAGATTCTTCGATATACTTATATTTTTCTAATATGTTTTCGAAACGTGTTAAGATATCGGTAAGCTTCGTTTTCTTCTTCGAGAGTTCCTTTATTTTCTCTGGATACTCCCAGATCTTCTTATTAGTTAATTCTTTATCTAATTTTGATATTTCTTGCTTTATTAGAGGTATATCAAAGATAACCTCTTAACGAGTCAATCTTAATTTTTATATTCATCAATTCTTCTTTAATCTCGTTCTGTGTAATCATGATAACTCCTTTTATAAATATTTTTTACCGTATAAATTGACAATAATATATACTGAAATCACCATACATAAATAGACGAATATGTCACCATATCTTGAATAGAAACTTATTCTATTATCCGTTTTAATCCTTTCTGTCAGATAGCATCTTTTAAATATATCTGTTTTTGATATTATATTACCATTACTATCTACAAAGCCCGATATGCCAGTGTTAGCTGCCCTAATTACAGGCTTTCTATTCTCAATTGCACGATAGACAATCATACTGAAGTGTTGGTATGGACCAGATGTCCTTCCAAACCATGCATCGTTAGTAATATTAACTAAAAAATCGCCCCCATCTTTAAAAAACTTTCTTATCATACCCGGGAATATTATCTCATAACAAATAACTGCAGCAAAGCTCCCTACACTTGTTTCCGCTTTTTTATAACTCGTCCCACTAACATAGTCACCAATTCCGTACGCAAGCTTGTCGATGAAAAAAAGGATCTTCCTATGTGGTATATATTCTCCAAAGGGAACTAAATGTATTTTATCATATGTGTAAATTATCTTTCCATCTCTGTCAAAAAGTAAGGCACTATTTGTCAAAAGATGTTTATCATTCCCTTTTTCTCTTACTAATATGCTACCAACGAGGAGATATGTATTTAGTTCTCTTTGAAATTCCTGAAGTCTGTCAGAATATCCTTTATCCATCCCAAAGATAAAAGGTAAAGATGTTTCTGGCCAGACTATCAGAGATGGGTTTTTCGAAGAAACCAATCGAGAAAGTTTAAAATATGTATCTATGACGTATTCTTGGTATTCAGCATTCCATTTTCTGTCTTGTTCTATATTTCCTTGAATTATACTCACAACAATATCTCTACCTTTTGCTTTATGGCTGAGTCTGAACCATCCATAGGTCAGGGTTGTTAGCAGAATTAATATCAGAATTATTGTGCCAAAAATTACTGGGTATAAAGGAGACAGTGGTTTTGAGATCAGACGCCTTTTTGTTATATAAATATCTGTTAAAGCACCGTTTACGGCTAAAACTAAAAAAGATATACCATATACACCTGTTATGTCTGCAATTTGTATCATGGTTAAGAACTTGTATTGTGTGTAACCAATAATTGACCATGGAAAACCTGTGAGGGCATAAGACCTTATAAATTCGATGACCACCCAGAATGTTGGTGCTATAATCATTGCAGGAAGATTTGATCTTTTAACTGCAAAGGAGAATAAAGAAGCAAAGATACCTGTATAAATACTAAGATAAAAACAAAGTATTAAGACTACTAAGATACTTATTAAGAAAGGGATTCCACCATAGTGGTTTATCGAATGGTATATCCAGTATAGTGTGCCAAAAAAGTAAGTAATTCCGAATGTTACTCCCTTTAAGAATGATTCCTTAAAATCTCTGTCATAAATGGATATTAAAAAGGGTGTAATGGCTATCCAGGCAAGTAGAAATAGATCAAATTTTGGAAAACAGAGTATTAAGGCTATACCCGATAAGATTGGCAGAGAGAATTCTTTGAAGATTCTTGATACAGACATTTTTAACCCTTTGATATCTTCTGTAGATTTTTCAAGATCAGCTCTTTTGCTTCTTTCAAGCAGCTGTTTTTTAGGAGTTGGAGTATATCTTTTGATGCCACACTTCTCAAGAATGTATTTCTAATACAGTTATCCTTGATTTCTTTTTTAGCTTTTTCTCTTATGAAATAAAGGAATCTTGTAAAGTCGCTGTATTCTTTTCCGAATTGTCTTTCAAGCTCTTTTCTAATTGTTTTTGATAGTGCAGGACTTGTTCCACAGGTTGATATTGCTATGGTTAAAGCTCCTCTTTTAATGGTTGAAGGGACAATGAAATTACATAGTTCTGGCGTATCAACAACGTTTACGAGACAATCGGCTTCTCTTGCAATTTTCTTATTGATTGATTTGTCATTTGTAGCGGCTATGACCAAGAAGGCATTTTTCAAATCGTTCCTGATAAAATTTCTTGGTATATGTTTAATACGCCCTTTTTTTAATTCTTTTTCAAGCTTCCCTGTGATTGTTGGACTAATAACGGTTATGTTGTCTGCTCCAAATTTTATTAAAGAACAGACCTTTCTTTCTGCTATCTTTCCACCTCCAAATACCAAGACTTTTTTGTTTCTAAGGTTTATGTAGGCAGGGTAGTATGTATCTATTTTCCCATGGATCACGGTTTAAGTTTCGATAATTCCTTTTTTGCTGCAGATGTCGTTTTATGGTTGGGGTATTTACTGATCAGTGTATTCAGATATTCTATCGCTTTTTCTTTGTTTCCGATATTTTTGTAAGAATTTGCTAAGTAACTTAGGACTTCTGGTTCTTTATTGTAACCAGGGAATTTGCTTAAAAGATTTTCTAATCTTCCGATAGCGGCATTATATGAGCCTTTTTTATAGTAAAATTCAGCAACATTGAATTCATATTCAGCTATAACATTTTTACATTTCTCGATCTTTAGTTCGACTATATCTTTATAAGGGTTGCGAGGAAACATCTTCTTAAGTTTTTCGAATTCTTCAAGTGCCTTCGATGCGCCTCCATAGCCTCTATCAGGGCTCTCAATTTGGTTAAAATATATCATAGCGATTTGATATTGTGCATAAGCTGCATGGGAGTGTTCAGGGTAAGTCTCGAGAAATTTATTATACTCTGCAATAGCTTTGTCATATTCATCTTCCTGTACATAAGAGTCAGCTATTCTTAGTTGGGCAAGTGGAGCAAATTTTCTTGTCAGGTCTCTATTTTTTATCTCAAGGAATAGGGAACGAGCTTCTTCATAGTCTTTTTTCTCAAACTGTTGATTTGCTGTCTCAAAGTATTTTTCAGGGTCAAAACGTTCTGTTGTTCGGACCTGTGTCTTTCCAGAACAAGAGAGATTAAGTGCTATAAGAGATACTATGGCTATTAAAATAAGATTTTTCATATTGCTATTATACCATTTTACATTTGTATTTGATACTCATAAGCCTCTTTGTTTCTACTATATTTGTTTTATTTGAACGGTTGGTTTTTTCATTAGATTACGAAAAGGCCCTGTAAAGTTCTCTGTAAATGGAGTTTTTTTCAATAAGTTCTTCATGCCTTCCAATATCTGCTATCCTGCCATTTTCCAAGATAAGTATTCTATCCGCATTTCTAATGGTTGAGAGTCTGTGTGCTATGACTATTGTAGTCCTTCCTTCCATTAGTTTTTCGAGCGCGCTTTGAACCAAAGCTTCTGATACGGTGTCTAATGAGGATGTTGCTTCATCGAGGATGAGTATTGGTGGATTCTTTAAGATTGCGCGAGCAATGGCTATCCTTTGTCTTTGTCCTCCAGAGAGTCTTAACCCACGTTCTCCTATTACTGTATTGTATTTTTCAGGAAGTTTTTCGATGAATTCATGTGCATGCGCGCTTTTAGCTGCATTTATTATTTCTTCATCGGTTATATCTTTTTTGCCAAAGGATATATTTTCAGCAATTGTATCATTGAAAAGTATAATATCCTGGCTCACTATTGCAATTAGTTCTCTTAGAGAGTGTATTTCTATTTCTCTTATATCAATACCATCTATTGTTAAAGAACCTTTTGTTGGAATATAGAATTTTGGTATTAAATCAACAAGGGTTGTTTTGCCAACACCACTTTTCCCAACAATTGCGACGACTTCACCTTTTCTAATCTCTATGTTAATATCTCTAAGAATTGGTTTACTATTTCCTGGGAATATGAAGGTTATATTGTTAAATTTAATAGAATCTTTAAATTCATTAATTCTTATACGTCCCTTTTCTTCATATTCTGCCTTTAGTACTGTATCTATCCTTTCTATCGAAGCTTTTATTTCTTGCAGAACGTTGTAAGCATCTCCCAATTTTTTCATAGGGGGGAACATCATGTAGATTGAAACGAGAACAGAAGCGAAGACACCGGGAGTTATCGTTCCTTTTACGACCATATTACCACCGTACCATAATATAAAGGCTATTCCTACACCAGTTACTACATCTATTATAAGTTTGGTGAATTCTTTAAGTCTTATAACCCTTAACTGTTCTCTATAGTATCTCTGATTCTCGCTCCTAAATTTTTCATTCATATATTTTTCTTTGTTGAAGATTTTAATTATACGGGTGCCAAATACGGTCTCGCCTATTCGATGAGTTATCAATGATAGTTTTCTTTGTGCCTCTTTTCTTTTTGTTTTTACCCCTTTACCGAATCTTTTTGCGCTGTATGCTATAGGTGGTAATAATAAGATACTTACGAGAGTTAAATCCCATCTTCTATATAATGCGATGCCTATGAGGAAGATTAAGGTTGGAGTCTCCATGATGAATGTTTTAATCACGTCACCTATTAGTAATTGTAGGGTTTCGACATCATACATAATCTTTGATACGATGACCCCGGAGGTTTCTTTGTTAAAGTAGCTTACTGGTAAGTAGAGTAAATGGTTATAAACTTTATTTCTCATCTCTCTCACTAATTTCATACCAGCAGATTTCATAAGATAGGATTGGAAGAAACTGAAAATGCCTTTTATTACGAAAAGGAGGAATATGGCTATAGGTAAGAGTTTAAGGTATTCGTATTTCTTACCAACGAGTATCTCATCAAGTGCAGGTTTAACTCCCCATGCTATTGCACCTGTGATACCCGAGACTGCTAACCCAAGAAGTATACCAGCAATTATTCTTACCCAATAAGGTTTAACTATCTTGTATATCTTCTTAAGCATCTGTATATTGAATAGTATAACTAATCAAAAGTTTATATAAAAGCTAAAATTATATTTTATTTCAGAACTATAAGTTATAATATTAATTAGATATAAATTTTCTTTTCATTAAAAATAGCATGGGGATAAGATTATATAAGAATGTCGATTTGAAAGAACCTTTTTTCATAGTTGGGTGGCCTGGGATTGGTAATGTTGGTCTAATAGCCGTGGATACCTTAAGAAAGATGTTGAATGCTGAATTTTTTGGTGAGGTTGAAGGCTATGAATTTTTTAATCCAAGGAAGGTCAAGATAAAAGATGGTCTCTTGTTAAACCTCGAATTTCCTTCTAATAAGTTATATTACAGTAAGAGGGGAGAGTCAGATTTTTTATTTTTTGTTGGAGAAGAACAACCGAAACGAGGTGTGACATCAAAGTATGCTGAGGGGGAGGAGGCATATAACATGGCGAATCTTGTGATTGATATTGCAGAAAGATTTAAGTGCAAGCATATCTTCACTTCAGGGGCTGCAGTATCATATATCCATCATACAATGTTGTCGAAGGTTTGGGCGGTTCCAAATGACGATTCCTTGCTCCCAGAGGTGAAAAAGTATCCTGATGTTGTGTTGATGTCGGAGATTGAAGGAAGGGGTGGACAAGGATTCATAAGTGGTTTAAACGGATTACTTATTGGTGTTGCAAAGAAGAGAGGTTTTAAAGCAACCTGCTTTATGGGTGAGGTACCAATATATTTACAGGGGTTGCAGGTACCTTATCCAAAGGCATCAAGGGCTGTTTTGAGGGTATTCAATAGTATGTTTAATTTAGATTTGGACTTAACAAATTTTGATAATATTGTTCTTGAGGCTGAGGATAAAATCAATGAGGTTTATGAAGAAATTCCTTTGGAAATAAGAGAGCAGCTTGAAAAGCTAAAGGAGTTCGACTACATCAAAAGGTCTGAATTACAGCCTTTAACGGATGAGAATAGAAAAAGGTTCTGGGATGAGATAAGTGAGTTTCTGAAAAAAGGTGGTTCTAAGAGTGATGAGTCGTTATAAATCAATCAAGGAGATTAGACTTGAAGAATCTTATCTTGTCGTTGGTTGGAATAAGGATACAGGCAAGATTTCTCAAAAAGTTGTCGAATTCTTAAACAATGCGTTTTCAAGTGAAATGATAGGGGAACTTGAACAAAAAGGTTTTTTCTCTTTCTCAGGAGTTTCTGTAGAAGATGATATAGCACAATTCCCATTTAGTAATTTTTATTACATAAGAGATAAAAATTTGATACTTTTCCTTTCTGACCAGCCAGACTATAAGCCATATGAGTTTTTGAACTTGGTGCTTGATGTATCAGAAAAATATTTCAGTGTGAAAGAGATATATACAGTAAACGGGTTAATATCCCTGTCGCCTCATACATCGGTTAGAAAGATATATACAGTTTTCAACGATAGAGATTTTTTAGATAGACTCAGAGGATATGATATTGAATTACTTACATGGGAAGGGACACCAGCTATCAGCAGTTATTTGCTTTGGCTTGCGAAAGAGAGATGTATCCCAGGTATGAGTTTGTGGACAGGGATACCGTTTTATTTGGCGCCAATTGAGGATTATGAATCGCTTAAAGTGACGATTGAATTTTTTGATAAAAGGTTTAATCTGAACTTAAAATTTGATTCATTAAATGAGTTGATAATTAAGCAAAACGAAAAGATAAGATGGCTTAGGGATACGGATGAAGAAATAAACGATTATATTACACAAATAGAGAATGGTCAGGAACTCGATGAGGAAAGACAATTAAAATTGATAAAAGATGTTTATGAAATTTTTAGAGGTAGAGTAGCTTTATAATATGATAGCGCAATCTTGAGAATTTGCTTTTTAAGTTTATATAAAATAATAGTATGAGTTGCAAAATAAGAGCAGATCATCCTTTAAGGAAACTGTTCAAGGCAGCAATGGAAGAAGGAGCGGAATATGTACAATCGATAAGTCCGGAGGTAAAAAGTTACCTTGAGAGAGAGATACTTTGTGAGTTTTTGCATGTTGATAATTTATTTAAGATTAAGAATGCACAAGGTAAAAGGCTTGAGGATATCGCCGATTTACTTGCTGAAGGTGATATAAGAATGAATGCACCAAATTTCGAAAGGGAGTTTTTGGTTCATAAGCACATAGGAGATTACACACTTTTTATGCTTGGATTTTTTCCCACATATCTTAATAAGAAAAAAGGTAAAGAGTTTGTTATGGGAAGACTTGTTATACCAGGAGGAGATTTATCAGAATTATATGAATTGCAAGGTAGAAGGTCTTACCATATAGCATCAACATTTTTCGAAGAGCATAATATTTTTGAGACACTATCAAAAGAATTTTTACTGTTCAGAAACATACTCGAGTTCGTAAGGATTTATCTCGAGACCCTAAGAGAAGAAAATTATCTTAAGGCAAAAAGAATCATATCTGAGTAAATAGTTCATAAATTTACTTTAAATATTTTTAGGAGTTAAGGGTGGTATTAGAAAATATTATAAGGATAGATGAGACGAAATTAGAGATTCCCTTAAGTTATAAACAAGGGATGAGAGTTAAAGGTATCATATATGTTGATGAGATTTTAGAGAAAGAATTAGAAGAGCAATCGATTGAACAAGTGGCAAACGTCGCAACTTTGCCAGGTATAGTTGGATATTCAATGGCTATGCCTGACATTCATACAGGATATGGATTTGCAATTGGCGGTGTTGCTGCCTTTGATTTGAAGACAGGTATTGTATCGCCTGGTGGTGTTGGTTATGATATAAATTGTGGTGTTCGATTACTGAGAAGTAACTTAACAAGAGGTGATGTGATACCGAAGATCAGGGAGATCGTTGAGATACTTTATCAGGAGATACCATCTGGTGTTGGTTCGAAGGGTAAGATACGACTTGGACCTGATGATGAAAAACAGATATTATTAAAAGGTGCAAGATGGGCAGTTGAATCAGGGTTTGGTGAAGCTGAAGATCTTGAAAGGATAGAATCGGGTGGTTATATTGAGGGTGCAGACCCTTCTTTAATAAGTAACAAGGCATATGAGAGGGGGAGGGCTCAACAGGGAACGCTTGGTTCGGGAAACCACTTTCTCGAGGTTCAATATGTTGACGAGATATATGATGAAAGAGCTGCAAATGTTATAGGCCTTTTTAAAGATCAAATTACAATTATGATACATACTGGTTCACGTGGTTTTGGACATCAAGTTTGCACAGATTTTCTTGAGATTATGGAGCGAGCTTCTAAGAAATACGGGATTATGTTACCAGATAGGGAACTTGCTTGCGCGCCTTATGAAAGTGAAGAAGCTAAGGAATATTTATCAGCAATGAAGGCTGCAGCAAACTATGCATGGGCGAATAGGCAATGTATAATGCATTGGACGAGGGAGGCATTTATGAAGATATTCAAGACCTCTCCGAGAGAATTGGGAATGTCATTGATTTATGATGTTGCACATAATATAGCAAAAATAGAAGAGCATATTGTAAATGGTAAGAAGATGAGATTAATAGTCCATAGAAAGGGGGCGACACGTGCGTTTCCACCGGGACATCCTGAGTTGCCCGATATTTATCGTTCAATTGGCCAACCAGTGTTAATACCTGGTGATATGGGAAGGGTCTCATTTGTTCTTCTTGGGACGGAGAAGGCTATGAAGGAGACTTTTGGTTCAACATGCCATGGAGCAGGAAGGGTTTTATCAAGGCATCAAGCCATTAAAAAAGCAAAAGGGAGGTCAATTAAGAGAGAGCTCGAGGATAGAGGTATCATTGTCCGTTCCGCTGGGAGGGAGACCCTTGCTGAAGAGATGTCTGATGCATATAAAGATATTTCAAATGTTGTCGATGTAGTTCACAAGGCTGGGATATCTCGAAAGGTTGCAAGGTTAAGACCTTTGGGTGTTATTAAGGGATAGTTAATATAAGATATTCAATTAAGGCGCCGGCCATTACAACTAAGCATGGTGTTATCATTATTTTGTATATTCCTGCCATGTCTGCCTTAAAGTATTCTTTCGTCAGTATCAAACAAATATGAACAGGTGATAGTAGGACACCTAAGAAACCTGATGCGAATGCGAATGATATTATGTTTATTGAATTAGTGTTTGTTATGTTTATAATTAAAGGAAAGGTGCTCCCAACGAATCCAACGGTGATCCCTGTAAGGAATCCTGTTATGAAAGGTAGTAGAAAAAGTATAGGAATTAAGGGGACCCCTTCTTTAATAAAGAATCTACTCAAATTACCCACGGCACCGGAGCTTTCCAATGTTTCTTTAAAGAGCATAACACCAAAGATAAGGATGAGAATCTCTAAAGAGAAGCCGTACTTTATCACGGAGAAGATCTTGTCTGGTTTATATTTATAAAACACTAAAAGAAAGGTAATTACTATTAATAGTGACAGATGCAATTCTACATGTAATATTAAGACAAAACAAAGAACTGAGATAATTGGTGCAAAGCTCCATAAGCCTTTTTTTGATATATCTATTTGTTTATCTATGCTTCCTCTAAGCCCTTTCATAGAGAATAAGAATCCTGTTGTAAGCATTAGAAAGGCAAATAGTAAATTGGCTGATATTAAATTGTGGAGTTCTATCTTCGTAATTGCTGAAGCAAGTAGTATCCCTGGATATAGTGGTAAGATGAATTCCCATGGATGTCTAAACCAATAGTTAATAAAACTTTTTTCTTCAGGACTGATCTTTAGATCTTTTGTTGTCTCTGCGACCATTGGAGCTGAGAAATACGCACCACCAACCGAGGGCATCAGACCAATTAAGAGAGGCATAGATATGGTTATAAGTTTTCTTTTTTTAAATATTACTTTAATTGAATTCATCATATTTTTCAGGATATTATGTTCCCGTAAGATCATCTCAAAGATTCGTATTAAGGTTAAAGCTAAGAATAACTTTATTGTGACATCGTTGATTATAGATTGCTTGAGAGTCTTTATTATTAAAGGGAAAGGCATTAAGTAAAGAATGAATAAGATGAGGGATGCAATTAGCATAACATATCCAATATTCATCTTTTTCTTGAGCAAGAAGATTATAAGAAAAAGTATAAATATTATTTTTATAATGTCTATCATCTTTGAAATCTTATTATATATGTTATAACCAAATTCAAGAAACTTCGAAACTTGAGATTAATTCCTAATAATTTATTTGAGCTCTAAAAGGAAACTGGTTTAGTTGGGATTTTTAACTCTCTGAACTTTATTATCCTGAGATTTATCTTTGATGTTATAAAAGGGGGTTGATTGGAGAGAGAGTAAGAAAATTCAAGATTCAAGACCTGACCCCGCAAATAAATATGTCGATAAATTCCTTCAGTACTATTTTGATCTCCTTATTATTCAAAGTACGATTCAATAGGATTTCTTCTGATAGGAAGTAAGAAAATATCATTCCGAGAAATGCCCTGGCTGCTATTTCGGCTGGAAATTGTCTGATAATACCATCTTTTTGTAAAGACTTAAAATAACCTGCAAGGGTTTTAATAACTTCATCTATGAAATTACTATAAATATCTTTGATCTTTTCTGGATAAAGGTTAATCTCGGAGAACATAATCTTTATTAGGGATTTCCTTTCTTTGAGGGTATCGATAAATCTTTCACCTAAAACAAAAAGTGATTCATTGTATGACATATCCTTAAGTTCAGGTAAAAGCCCTTTGAGTTTTGGTAAGAAAGTATATCTTTTTAATACCTCTTCAAATAGTCTTTCTTTAGAACCAAAATGCCTAAATAGGGTTAGTTCAGTGACACCTGCTCTATGAGCTATTTCACGTGTAGTTGCACCGAGATAACCTTTCTCAGAGATTAACTTGAATGTTGCTTCTAAAAGTCTCTCCTTCGTGTCAGTCATAATAGTAAGTAATTACTTCCTTTTATATCAAAAAAGGAATAAAAAGTCAATATGAAATTATTAATTTCAAGGTGATATGGTTTTCATATGTTCATACATGATTTTTACGAAACTTTGCTTTTACATAGGATTGAAAAACGACTTTTATTTATGTATAATTTACAAAAATTATAGGGGATGGATAATTATGAAGAAAGTATATTTCATTTTTCCAGTATTATTTTTATCAGTATTGTTATTTTTGATATATTGTTAATAAACAACATGATGTTTTAAAAAGACAACATTAATATATAAATAGGCGTATATTAGTAAAAAATTTAGTATTAAAAACAATAAGTTCTTTGACCAATGGAATAAATTTTTAAAGATGTGAATTGGTCTTATTTTTGCTAATAATTCAGCTATCTCATGTGAGAAGAAGATGGGGTTGTGTATTTTTGGTGAAATAATTCTTGACAAAATATTACTACTAATGCTATAAATGTGACATATTAAAATAGGTAAAAATTATGTCTTTAGAATGGCTAAGGCCTTTATAAAAGGTCGTTATCTTTTAAAAGGGAGGTGATAAAAGGAGTATTAAGTAATCGTGGTGGAAAATTGAGGGAGTTCCGTCATTGACGGAGACTAAAGAAAATGGAAAAAAGGAGGGTTAGCAAGTGAAAAAATATCTGGTTATTTTATTAGGTATTTTATTTATATTGAGTTTTACCGTTGTTTCGTATGCTCAAGATAAGCCTGAGATTACACTTGGTGGTAAGCTCTTGATGAGAGGCTGGTATTTTGACAATATAAATACTAGTGGAGATTTTACTTCACCTTGGTCATTAGAAGAAGGAAACATTCCTTGGATACCAGCAAAAGAGAGTTCAAGCGCTTTTTATTCAACGAACGTCAATTTATCAGTTGACGTAAAGGTTACAGATAATGTTCGTGGTTTTGTAGAATTAGAGACTGCGAGTGGGACAGGCCGTAATAGTGGACTATACTACTGGGGAAACTATGATACAAAACCAGATGCACATATTCGTATCTTAAAGGCATGGATACAGTATACTGGTTCAGGTCTTTTAGGCGTTCCTGCAGGTATTAAGGTAGGTCATATGCCACTTAGCCTTGGTGAGAAACAGTTTGTAAATAACGATAGGTTTGGCGATGATGCAATCCTTGTCTGGGTTGACCCAACAAAAGAATTACACATTGCAGGCGCTATAACAAAACTTAATGAGGGTGGGTTATATGATCACACAGATGACCTTGATGGTTACATCCTTATGGCTAATTATATGCTCGACAAGGATAATACAATTGGTGCATATTGGGTTTGGTTACATAGTGATGGTTATGTACCAGCTTTAGGACCTGATGAAGAAGGTCGTAATCGTAATGTTGATACACTCAATTTCCATGATATTGGTTTACACGCAAATGGTGGGATATATGGCTTAAAGTACAATTTTGAGGCAGACTATCAATTTGGTACAGCAGAAGAAGTGTTTGGTGAACATGACGCAGATTTTAACGGTTGGGCTGTATATGCAAAACTTGGTTACACGATTGATCCAGTTAATATTAGGGCTTCTTTTGCATATGGTAGTGGTGATGATGATGGAACTGATAGCGATATCGATGAGTTTCAGACATTGCTTGGTCCAGATTATGGATTGACCGCTAGGTTGACCCATTACACACAGATATATGAGCGCACAATAGCAACTGCTGCAGTAAGCTCCATTCTTACAACAAGACAAGGTGGTAACTGGATAAACACAGGAATTGCTAATACGACTTACTATAATTTAGGCTTTGATGTTAATCCTTTAAAAGAACTTAGCATCTCAGTTGATGGCTATTATCTCAGAGCGAGTGAGAATGGTGCGTGGGAAGATGTCCTTGAAAAGAGTGTTTCAAAGAATATTGGATGGGAAGTTGATTCAAGGATTTCGTATAAGATTGCTAAGAACCTCACATATTTTGTAGAGGCTGCATATTTCAAACCGGGAAGTTTCTATAAAGATGTATATGAGACAAGCAAAAGAGGCATTCCACAAGTAGTGCATGGGCTCTCCCTTACATTTTAATTTGATGTGATAGAGGTTTTTAAAAGGGCGGCTTTAAAAAGCCGCCCTTTTTGTTGTCTGAAGAAAGTTTTATCTGATAAAATATTTAAAGTCATCGTAATAGATTTTTAATTAAATGAGTCTTAAAAGATATAAAGAGATATTAGATGAGTTTAAAAGAAAGAAGATTCTTGTAGTAGGTGATATAATTCTTGACCGTTACATATGGGGCAGAGTTAATAGGATATCACCAGAAGCGCCTGTTCCGATTGTTGAAGTTTCGGGTGAGAACTTTCTTCTTGGTGGTGCGGCAAATGTTTCACATAACATTGTCTCATTAGGCGGGAAATCAACTATAGTTGGTATAGCAGGTAACGATAGGCCTGGTGAGATATTAACAAAATTACTTGAGCAAAAGGGGATAAAAAATTGCGTTATATATACTTCAAGGCCTACAACTGTTAAAACAAGGGTTATTGCTCATAATCAACAGGTTGTGAGGTTTGATAGAGAAGATCGTGGTAAGTTAGATGGGAAAAATTTATCAGAGTTAAAGAACAAGTTAATTTACGAGATTCAAAATCATGATGCAGTGATAATATCTGACTATAAAAAAGGGGTGGTATCCTTAGAACTTGTAAGAGAAATTATTAAGTATGCCAAACCTCGTAAGATATTTGTTGCTGTAGATCCGAAGGTTGGTCATTTTCATCTTTATAAAGATGTTTCTTTGATTACGCCAAATATTCAAGAAGCGTCTCAAGCTTCAGGTATTGAGATTAAAGATGATAAGACATTGATTAAGGCGGGGAAATTTCTTTTAAAGAAGATTCCATGTGATGCTGTTTTGATAACACGTGGTGAACATGGTATGAGTCTTTTTGTAAATAACAAGGTAGTTCATGTGCCTACAGTTGCAAAAAATGTTTATGATGTTACTGGTGCAGGTGATACTGTAATTGCTGTATTTACGCTTTCTTTGGTCTCTGGGGCAACAATGGAGGAAGCAGCGGTTATATCAAATCATGCCGCTGGTATCGTAGTTGGTGAGGTAGGAACAGCAGTGACAAATAGAGGAAGCTTATTAAAGTCATTAAAGCAAAATAAGATAAATATAGAGATAGTTTAAAAGGATCCATATAAATATGCCAAAAGCAGTAGCGCTCTTATCAGGTGGACTTGATAGTATTCTATCAATAATTATAATGGTTCGACAAGGGATTGATGTGACTGCCGTAAAGTTCTTTACACCTTTTGATATAAAGACAAGAGAGGATGAAAGATACGTAAAAAACTTGTATATGAATGCTAATAAATTTGGTTTTGAGCTAATTTTAAAAGATTTAGAAGATAAATTTTTGGAGATAGTTAAAAAGCCTAAACATGGTTATGGTAAAAATATGAATCCCTGTATCGATTGTAGAATATTGATGCTGAGGGAGGCAAAAGAGTTTTTGGTGAATCATAAAGCAGATTTTATTATAACGGGTGAGGTGATTGGTCAGAGGCCGATGAGCCAGAAGATTGAGACTTTATATCATATTGACAAAGAGGCAGATTTATACGGTTATGTAGTTCGTCCTTTAAGTGCAAAACTGCTTAAGCCGACTATTCCTGAAGATAGGGGAATTATAAACAGGGAAACGCTTTATGGTTTTAGCGGTAGATCGAGAAAGTCACAACTTATGCTGGCGGAAGAATTTGGCCTTTATGAGTTTCCTTCTCCTGCGGGTGGATGCTTACTCACAGATCCGCTTTATTCTTTAAAGCTTAGAGATCTGCTTCTACATATACAGGATTTCACGATTAAAGATGTTAAGCTTTTACGAGTAGGGAGACACTTTAGATATTCAGATTCTTGTAAGATTATAGTTGGTAGAAATGAGGAAGAGAATGAATATATAGAAGGGCATGCTGATCCCGATGATTATATATTGAGGGTTGAGGGTTATGCGAGCCCTTTAGCGCTTGTTACTGGCAGGGTAGATGATAATGTTTTAAATATAGCATCTTCCATATGCGCTCGGTACTCAGACGCAAAAAGGTTACCAATTGTTGAAGTTAGGGTTGAAAAGAAGGGTTTGGTAAGAAGAATTAAAGTAGAACCTGCAGAAGATGAGGTCATTGATAGATTCAGAATAGATAAGATGTTAAAGCCTAACAATTATTCCCTTATCTCTTAAATACTCCTTAGCTTCTTTTATGGAATATTCTCTATAATGAAAGATGGATGCTGCCAAGACAGCATCTGCTTTCCCTTCTGAAAGTGCTTCATAAAGATGAAAGAGATTCCCGGCACCTCCAGATGCAATGACGGGAATAGTAACCGCCTCAGAAATTGCGCGAGTTAGTTGTATATCGTAACCTTCTTTGGTGCCGTCTTTATCCATACTTGTGAGTAATATTTCTCCTGCGCCAAACTCTTCCATCTTTTTTGCCCACTCAATGGCATCTATCATCTTCATGATTCTTCCTCCATGAGTGGATATCGCCCATTTTAAGGTTTGTGAAGATTTTTTTAAGATAACATTCTTTAAATCTGCTTTATTAAACCATTCTTCGGTTGAGGCGTTAAAATTTTTATCTATGACCCTTTTTGCATCAATGGCGATGACGATGCATTGACTTCCAAATCTTTCTGCTGCCTTTTTAACAAAATATGGGTCCTTTACTGCTGAGGTGTTGATAGATACTTTGTCACAACCAGCGTTTAGTAAGTCTCTTATATCTTCAAGGGATTTTATACCACCGCCTACTGTAAGCGGCATGAAGACATCTGTAGCAGTTCTTTCAACAACATTTAGTATTATTTTTCTCTTCTCGTGTGATGCTGTTATGTCAAGGAATACAAGTTCATCAGCCCCCTGTTCATCATAATAGATAGCATTTTCAACAGGGTCTCCAGCATCTCTAAGATTAACGAACGAAACACCCTTAACAACCCTGCCATCTTTCACATCGAGGCATGGGATTATCCTTTTTGCGAGCATATTTTTTTCCTTATGAAATCTGAACTAATTCTATGGCTTTTTTTAAATCGATTTTGCCTGAGTATAAAGCCTTTCCTATTATAATACCCCACAGATTTTTGATTACCAAGAGACTTTTAATGTCATTTAAAGAAGATACCCCACCGGATGCAATTACTGGTACCTTTAGTGATTGAACCATCTCGCTTGTTGTCTTTATATTAGGTCCTACCATCATTCCATCTCTTGATATGTCTGTATAAATGATGCCCCATATGCCATAATCTTGAATCTTTAGTGCAAATTCTTTTGCTCTGATTCTTGTAATTTCTGTCCATCCTTTTGTGGCAATATACCCCTCCTTTGCGTCGATACCTACAATTATCCTTTCAGGGTATCTTGCTGATACTTCCTTTATAAACTCGTGTTTCTGTATTGCAATTGTCCCAAGGATTATCCTGTTTATTCCGTTGTCAAAAAGAAGTTCTATGTCTTCAAGGTTTCTTATACCACCACCAACTTCTATAGTATACTTGAAGACATTTCTAATTTTTTTTATCGATTCAAGATTTTTGATTTTTCCTGTTAATGCACCGTCGAGGTCAACTACATGAAGAATTTTAGCGCCTTCGAGTTGCCATTTTAACGCTGCTTCTTCAGGATTATCATAGTAAATTGTAGCATTATCGAATCTACCTTGAATAAGTCTTACGCATTTACCTTCTTTCAAATCGATTGCTGGTATAATAAACATAAATTAATATAACACATTTTGAAATAATATCTTTTGAGTTTGTGTTACGGAATATCATTTGTGTACATATAGGAAAATAATTATGAATAAAATAATGCAGATGTTGCGAGAAGATTTATTTTTCGATACCTTATATCATTCTTCTAAATAACTTTATAAACTCTATAAACGCAATGAACGCTATAAACGCAATGAACGCAATTAACGCTATAAACGCTATAATCTTCGAGCAATATCTGCACTATATACCCAACCTTATATAATAAAACCAAAACAATGGCAATAACTCAATTTATGAAACAAAATCACGGGTCTTCACTACTGAGGCTGAAGTCGAAGCGTAAGCCTCAGATATAATATAAATATCTACATTACAATACCCAATAAACTATACATCTGTATAAAAGGTAGTTTATTTTGTTTCAGAAATTGAGTTATTGCCAAATATCCTTCAGCCTTTTTACGCCATGCACCATGCTGTCTTTAAAAAAACGCAATGAACGCAATAAACGCAATAAACGCAATAAACGCTATAAACGCAATAAACCCTATAAACCCTATGTTTGAGTTTGTTGACAACACTTTTTACTTCGAGAAAAAGCAGATATAAAATCACACAATTGAAGGTGTGTACTTTGTTTTTTAGTGGTTTATGTTAATATTTTTAGCTTATTTTTTCGCATTTGGGACAGAGAAAGCTTGCTGAAAATTTTGTCCCCTCTGCAGATTTTTCAGGGATTAGAACAAGCAAAAGTTTTGAGTTACACTTTTGGCATTTTAAGCCGTTTAGATTAAAATCTTCTATTAATTTATTTACATCATAACTATTTTCGTTAATCTCTACTAAGTAACTTTTTGATTCCTCTACCTTTGGCTTTTGGCTCAAAATGCTTTTTATCTTTTCTATTACCTCATTTGGCTTTGTTGTAGCCTTTATGATGTATCCTTCCGCACCAAGATTTAATGCCTTTTCAACTTCTTCTGGTTGTCCTTTTGCTGAAAAAACGAGAACTGGAATGTTTTTCAACTTAGGGTCTGATTTTATGATTTGTAATACCTTAAAACCATCCATTATTGGCATCATTAGATCGAGTAATATAATATCAGGTTTTTCTTGAGATAAAGCCTTAATGGCATCCATTCCATTATCAGCTGTTATGACGCTGAATTGTTCAATGGTTAATTTATTTCTATACATTTGCTGGACAACCTTCGAATCTTCAACTAATAATATTTTGTATCTCATTTGTTAAAATTTTATAGATGGGATTAATATATGTCAACAATAAAAATTATAGAAGGTCTCCTAAAGGATAAGAAATTTAAAAGTATTATTACTCATTACACATATCTTCCTCCAGTAAATGCAAGATACCTTCCGTTAAGATTAGATAGCAATATAAGGTATGTTCTTAGAGAGATGGGTATATCTTCACTTTATGCTCATCAAGTTGAGGCGATAAATTTAATCAGAGAGCGTAAGAATGTTGTTATCATGACCCCTACGGCAAGCGGAAAAAGTCTTATTTATAATATTCCAGTTCTTGAGGCTATTATTGAAAGAAGTAGTACGAGGGCTTTGTATGTTTTTCCTTTAAAAGGGCTTGAACAAGACCAAATTCAAAACTTGAGGTCGTTACACGATAGGGTTTTTTCAGTGATTAGCAATAAAAGTTTAGGTGATAAAATTATTAAGTGTGCCGAAGTTTATGATGGCGATACGACTCAATATAAGAGAAGAAAGATTAGAGAAGATTTTCCAAATGTTATATTCACGAACCCTGATATGATACACCTTGCTATTAATCCTTATCATAAGAAGTGGGAAGAATTTTTTACTAATCTTAGATATGTAATTATAGACGAGGTACATTCATATAGGGGTGTTTTTGGTTCACATGTGGCTAATATATTTAGAAGATTAAGGCGAATTTGTAATTATTATGATAGCAATCCGCAATTTGTTGCTACGTCTGCGACTATAGCCAACCCTAAAGAGATTGCTGAGGAGTTAGTAGGGCTACCTTTTAGTCTTGTTTCGAAAAGTGGCGCACCACAAGCTGGAAAGCATTTTTTATTTGTGAATCCAATAGATAGTCCGTATAGTGAAACGACAAGGCTCTTACTATATTTTTTAAAAAATAATTTAAAGACTATTGTATTCACCAAAGCAAGAAAGATCACTGAATTGATTTATAAGTGGACATTATACATTGCACCTGAGTTAGAAGATAAGGTCAGTCCTTATAGAGCGGGCTTCCTTCCTTCTGAAAGAAGAGAGATTGAGAAAAGATTGTTTACTGAAGAGCTGATGGGTGTTATTTCGACAAGCGCGCTCGAACTTGGTATCGATATTGGGGGACTCGATTGTTGCATATTGTGTGGTTATCCAGGGTCTATAGCGAGTACGTGGCAGAGGGCTGGTCGTGTTGGTAGGCATGGTCAAGAATCGATAATAGTTTTGGTTGCATTAAAGGATGCTCTTGACCAGTATTTAATAAATAATCCACAAAGTTTTTTTGATAAGAGTAGTGAGGCTGTAGTAATAGACCCTTTCAATAAAAATATCTTAAAGAAGCATCTTTTATGTTCAGCTTCAGAGATTTATTTAAGAGAAAACGATAAAGTATATGATATAGAAAAAATAAAACCGAATATTGATGAACTTGTTAATGAAAATCTTATTGTTGAAGGGAAAAACAAAGGGATATGGTTTTCGAGAAAGAGATTTCCACATAGGGATATCGGCATTAGGTCAATAGGTGAATCATACAGTATAAATTTAATCTCGGGTAAGATTATTGGCGAAATAGGTGGTTTTAGGGTATTTAGAGATACATTTCCGGGTGCAATATATATGCATAGGGGTAGGCAATATGTTGTAGAGAATATTGACCATGATAAAAAACGTGTTATATGTAGAGAAACAGATGTTGATTTTTATACTAAGCCTCTGATAAAGGAAGATACAGAGGTTATTAATGAGGAGTTCAGGAGGATGTATGAAAGATATTCTATTTGTTATGGAGGTTTAAAGATAAGGCAGAAGGTTATAGGATATGAGAAGATAAGAATTTTTGACAGGAAAAGGCTCTCTATTCACTATATTGATATGCCAGAGTACAATTTTGATACGGAAGGTCTCTGGTTTTTGATAGATGTTCCTGTTTTTTTAAAATTGGAAGATGAAGGGTTTAACCCAGCTGGTACTCTTCATGCGGTAGAGCACGTTTTGATAGCGTGTATTCCACTTTTTGCGCTTTGTGATAGAAATGATATTGGGGGCATAAGTTATGCCCATTTTAAGGGATTTGGAATGCCTGCTATATTTATTTATGATGGGCACGAAGGTGGTATAGGGCTTACAAAAAGGGTTGTTGCATTGATTGAGGAGTGGCTTAAGACTGGGCTAAAGATTATTAATGAGTGTGATTGTGTGTCAGGTTGTCCATCATGTATTCAAGATTCGCAATGTGGTTCAGGCAACCAGCCACTTGATAAAGAAGGGGCAAGGTATCTTATTGATTATTTTCTGTAGGCTATAGCGTCAATAAACGCTATAATCTTCGAGCAATATCTGCACTATACATCCAACCTTTAATATATCTGAGGCTTACGCTTCGACTTCAGCCTCAGTAGTGAAGACCCGTGATTTTGTTTCATAAATTGAGTTATTGCCATTGTTTTGTATGAGTGATTTCACTTTAAAGTAACTTTCATATTACTTGAATTTTATGCTGATGATATACGAATATATTATAAATGGCAGATTAAAAAGGAGGTTTAAAATGAAGAGGATTGTATCTATCATCTTAATACTGTCTTTGTCAGGGTTGCTTTATAGTTGTACTGAATACCATGCGCAAGGTGCTGCGGCTGGAGGCATTCTTGGTGGTATTGCTGGAGCATTACTTGATAGGAAGAATCCATGGCGGGGTGGGGTTATAGGTGCGGCTATTGGTGGGGTCGCTGGTGCTACGCTTACTGATATATCAATGAGGGCTTCGAGAGAGGCTGCTGCATCAGGGAGGCCTGTGGAGTACAGGACTGAAGATGGAAGAGGTGTCTACCGTGCTGAGCCAGTTGCATATAACGCTGAAACAAAGTGCCATAAGGTTCATGAAAGAGTCTGGGAAGATGGGAGACTCGTAAAAGATACTATAAGAGAGGTGTGTGAAGGAGAGAAGAGAGAACCTACATATTAATAGATTTGTTAATAACAGGCACTCATAATGTTTTCTCATTATGAGTGCCTGTAAAAGATTATTTCAATCTTGAATCTACTGCGTCCCAGTCAATGTTTTTGAAGAAGCTTTCAATGTAATCTGCCCTTTTGAGACCATAGTCAATCATGAATGCATGTTCAAAAACATCCATAACAAGTAGTGGATTGCAACCTGAAGGATGAGATACATCATGTTCATTTATCCAGAAGTTTAGTAATTTACCACTAACTAAATCTTGGTATAATATAACCCATCCTATCCCTCTCATGGTTCCTGTTGATTTGAAATCTTTCTCCCATGCATCATAACTTCCGAAGTTTTCACTTATCTTTTTAGCAATTTTACTATTTTTATCAAGGGGTGTTTTCCCACCGAGATTCTCAAAGTAGTATTCGTGTAATCTCATTCCATTAAATTCCCAACCGAGTCTTCTCTTAAGCTCAGCAAATTCTAAGGTTCCTGTCTTTTCGTTTTTCAAGAGTTGTTCAAGTGCTTCGATAACCTTGTTCGTATTTGTGACATATCCTTGATAAAGTGTAAAATGGTTTTTAAGAAGTGTTTCTGAAAAACCATTCATGCCCAATAGCTTTGAATAGTCTTTTGCTACATACGCCATAATCTCCTCCTCCTTTTTAAAATTTTATTTGGTCTTTCCCTGCAAGAGTCTCATTCTCCTTGCAAGTTCTCTCAAGGCATCTGTAAAGCTGATGCCTTTGTTTTGGAGTTCTTTTATGAATTCTGCTTTTGCAAGTTCGTTCAATATCTTCTCAGTACTTTCATCCATGTGGCAGATATTACCACCAGATTCTATTTGTTGGCTTATGCATTTTTCGATTTGTTCAGGTGTATATTTATCAGCTATTTCTTTTATATGTTTTATGTCCATGGATTAAAATTCCCCTCTCAGGTTTAGGGTGTCTTTCAACCATAAGAGAAAATCATTGTTTGCAAGGTTATCAATAACATAGTCAGCCCCGGCGCTTTTTAGATGTTCAATAGTGTAAGGTCCTGTCGCAACGCCAATACTATAAGCGCCGTATATCTTTGCACATTCTATGTCGAGTGGAGTGTCTCCAATTACGAAACAATCCTCGTGTTTAAAGTTCTTATTAAATAAATCTTTATACCTTTTTACTGCTATTGGTAATAGCATATTCCTGTTCTCATTATCACTTCCAAAAGCTCCGGAAGGAAAGTATTTGTTTAAGCCAAAGGGTTCTAATTTTATTCTTGCACCAGGTTCGAGGTTACCTGTTAATAATCCAGTTGCAGAGCTTCTCTTACGTTTCAACCTCTCGAGCAGTTCAGACACTCCTGGTTTTATATGTTTATTATCATTGTTAATCTCTTTTCTTAAATTTTCTATATATGCATTTATTACTTTATCAACAAATTTCAAAGGAAGGTCATGCTTATTTAGTCCTTCTTTGATTATTTGAGTATCTGTTTTTCCAGCCATGTTGATGCCTTCAAAACCATCATCAATTGAAAATAGTTGTTTAAAGGCAAGGTTTAATGACCTTGTGCCTGCACCACCTGAGTCAATAAGAGTCCCATCTATATCAAATAGAAAGAGTTTCATAATATCTATTTTACCAATTATTTATAGAAATTTATAAATTAATTGTGGCAAAATAAATCATATGAAAATGAAGGACAGCGATATTAAAGATATTAACAAGCGTACAGATGAATGGGAAAGAACTTTTAACGCAGTCCCTGACCCTATTGCAATAATTGATAGAAATTTTCGGATTAGGAGGATAAATACTTCAATGGCTGAATGTCTTAATATTGAACCTGAAGAGGCAATAGGTCGACCTTGTTTTGAGGTTGTTCATATGGATTCACAGCCGATTATAAACTGTCCTCTTAGAAAGCTTTTAATTGATGGAAAGATTCATAAAAAAGAGATTTATGAAGCTCGTCTAAATAAATATTTTGAGATTACTGTCGTGCCACTTTTTGACGATAAAGGTTATTTGGATGGAGCAGTCCATATTGCTCATGATATTACAGAGCTTAAAAGGTTATCGGAGACTTTAAAAACGTTGTCTTTGATTGATGAATTAACTGGTTTGTATAACAGAAGAGGATTTTATACGTTTTCTGAACAGCAGATGAAGATTGCTCAGAGAATGAAAAAGAAGATGTTAATAATATTTATCGATATAAACGGCATGAAATATATTAATGATACATTTGGTCATAAAGAGGGTGATTTGGCTTTGATTGATAGTGCTTTAATACTTAAGAAGACATTTCGTGACTCTGACATAATATCAAGATTTGGAGGGGATGAATTTTTAATTCTTGCAATTGACTCAGATGAGAAAACTGTTCCAATAATAAAGGAAAGATTAGAAAAGAATATAGAAATTTATAATATTGAACATTCCAATAGAGAGCTTAAGCTTTCATTTAGTGTAGGGATTGCTTTATATGATCCTGACCTTAATCAATCACTTGATGAATTAATCAGTCAGGCAGATAAAGAGATGTATCTGGATAAAAAGAGGTATTATGGTAGAAATGATTGATTGTTTATTAACTTCACATCTCCTGATATAATCTTTTTTATAACACACGATTGTAATTTTAAAAGGAGAAATCCATTTTCATCTATGTCTTCAGCTATCCCTACAAGTGTTTTCCCTTCTGATAAAATTTTTACCTTTTTACCCAATGTTATGTTCAATCTCTTCCACTCATTAAATATTCTATCTTTATCGTCTTTCTTTAGAGTTGAGTACCATTCATCGAATTCATTGAGGATTTCAGCTATCAAATCTTCTCTTGAATAGGTCTTGCCAGTCTCGTTTCTTAATGAGGTCGATATCGGTCTAATTTCTTCTGGAAATTCAGATATATTAATATTTACATTAATACCAATTCCTACAACTGCAATGAATGAATCTTTATTGAACTTAAGTTCTGTTAATATACCCCCTAACTTTTTTTTAGATATTATTAAATCGTTTGGCCATTTTATTGAAACGTTTAAGCCTGAGAATCTTCTTATTGCGTGGGCGCAGGCGATTGAAGCTATAAAAGTTAAGAGATTTAGCTTTTTGTTATTTATGCCACCTTTTAGGATTATGCTCAGGTAAAGATTGAGCCCTGGAGGTGAAAACCATCTCCTACCAAGTCTTCCTCTTCCTTTTCGCTGGCTATCTGCTATTACAACAGTTCCATCTGATGAATTTTCTGATAACTCGAGAGCTATAGTGTTTGTTGAATCAACGATATCATAAAGATAGATTTCTCTTCCGATAGTTCCTTTTATGCCAGCTTTGATTCTATCAATATCCAAATAGCTATTCTTCTTCTAATATTACAACCTCGATTTTTCCTTTTAAGCCCTCTGCAAATTTTTTAGCATCAGAAGTACTTCCTACAATTGAGTTATAGTGCATAGGGATAGCAATCTTTGGTTTGATATCAAGAGCAGCTTTAATAGCTTCATCAGCAGTCATTACATATGTTCCAGAAACTGGAAGAAGTGCTATGTCAACCTTGAATTCTTTCATTTCAGGGATATAGTCTGTGTCTCCAGCGTGGTATATGCGTTGACCCTTAGAAGTAAATATAAAGCCAACCCAGCCTTTATTTTTTGGATGGAACTGTTTGTTTGTGTTATATGAAGGGACAGCCTCTATCTCAAGGCCTTCGACATTAATCTTGTCACCTGGTTTAACAACCTTGATGTTGCCTTTTAGCTTCTTAGCACAATCCTGTGTGGTGATTATAACGGTGTTCGGACCTTGTATCATCTTGACATCATCGGGTGAGCAATGATCATAATGTTCGTGTGTAATTAAAATAATATCTGCTGTATCTTTCTTTTTGATCTTAAAAGGATCAGTGTAAATAACCTTTTCCCCAACTATTTTAAAGGTGTCATGTCCGAGCCAATGTATATCTTTTACCATTTTGTTAACCTCCTTTCCCTCTGCATTGTAAAAACAGAGCAGAAGAAAGATAAGAAAAATTATAATTTTTCTCATAGTAACGCCTCTAATTGTAAGATATCTATATAATTGATACAAAATCATATTAGCATATAAATTATTACATTTCAACACAGAATTTTAATTGTGTTACTTAAACATCATTTATGTAATATTTGTAAAGATTGCGCTAATTGCGTTTATTGCGTTTGTTGCGTTCATTGCGTTTATAGCGTTTATTGCGTTTGTTGCGTTTTTTAAAGACAGCATGGCGCAGAGCGGAAAAAGGCTGGGAGGTAATTGGCAATAACTCAATTTCTGAAACAAAATAAACTACCTTTTATACAGATGTATAGTTTATTGGGTATTGTGATGTAGTTATTTATGGTATATCTGAGGCTTACGCTTCGACTTCAGCCTCAGTTATGAAGACCCGTGATTTTGTTTCATAAATTGAGTTATTGCCATCATGATTGCGTTTATAGCGTTCATAGCGTTATTTAGAAGAATGATATAGGGTATCGAAAAATAAATTTTTTCGCAACATCTGCATTATTTTATCCATAAATAGTTTCCCATGTGTACATAAATGATATTTACGTAACACACAAAATTTTAATTGTGTTAGAAAAATAACCCCACAATCCTATAACGCTACGAACGTCATAAACCAATGAGCTTTGGGCTTAACCGATTTTGTAATATGGTAATAAAAATGTTAAAATTTCATAATGAAATATGGTGAAAAGGCAATTAAAAATACATCTCTTGAATTGTGGGAAAATCCCTTTCCAGAGAAGGATTATGAGATAGATATAACATTTTCGGAATTTACCTGTCTATGCCCTCGATCTGGTTATCCTGATTTTGCGACAATAAAGATAGTTTATATCCCTGATAAAAAGATTGTGGAACTCAAGTCACTTAAGTTATATCTTAACTCTTTTCGCAGTAAATATATATCACACGAAGAGGCAACAAATATTATTTATTCAGAGTTATATAAAAAGTTAAAACCACGTTTTTTAGAAGTAATTGGTGATTTTAATCCGCGGGGAAATGTAAAGACGATTATAAAAGTCTCTTCAGAAAAAGATAGAAAAATCTCTTAAGGATTCTTATAGCCCTTTTGCCTTTTCTATGAAAAGCTTCATCTTCTCGTGGTCTTTTTTGCCTTTATATTCTTCTATACCGCTACTTACATCAACACCGTATGGTTTAACGTAGTTGATAGCCTGGGAAATGTTGTCAGGATTAAGTCCGCCAGAAAGGATTATTTTCCCGAATCGTTTAGCTTCAATCGCTATATCCCAATTAAATATACGACCTGTCCCACCATACAAACCTGGTGCAAATGTATCAAGAAGGAAAGCAGAAACTGAATCCTTAAAATTTATCAAAGGTTCAAGGCTCTCGAGGTTCTTCACTCTTATTGCTTTTATTACACGTCTGGAGATATTATTGCATATATGCGGAGTTTCTTCTCCATGAAGTTGAACGACGTCAATCTTTGTTAGCTTTATGGCATTTTCAATATTATCAGGACTCTCATTTACAAATACTCCAACTGTTGTTACAAAAGATGGTAAGCGTTTGATAATATTAGATGCCTCATCATATGATATTGATCTTGGACTCTTATCATAGAAAACAAATCCTAATGCATCTGCGCCAAACTCTATTGCTGCAAGTGCATCTTCAAGATTTGTTATACCGCATATCTTAACTCTCACATTATGATTCATTATCGTCCTATTAACTCTTGTATCTTCTTTTCTATATCTTCTGCTTCCATAAGTGCAGTCCCTATTAATAGTGCATCAACCTTTGTATCTTCCATCTTCTTCACATCGTCTCTTAGCTTTATACCACTTTCACTAACAATAATAACATTGTACGATTCTGGTATTTCTTTTATCAAATTTAAGGTAGTATTTATGTCAATATGCATCGTCTCAAGATTTCTGTTGTTAATCCCGATAATATCAGCTCCCAGAGTCAATGCCTTTTCGAGTTCTTTAAAATTATGTACTTCGAATAGAACAGATAGGCCAAGTTCTTTGCTTAAGTGTAAATAGTCTGATGCTTGATAGTTATCAATTATACTTGCAATCAAAAGAATTGCGTCAGCGTAATTTGCCCTTGATTCGTATATCTGGTATTCATCAAAAATAAAGTCTTTTCGTAATATAGGTTTTGTGGTAAGTTTTCTTATGTCTGAAAGGTATTCTAAGGAGCCAAGAAAGAAATCTTCTTCAGTTATTATAGAGATGGCATTTATATCAGATTTTTCATAAATTTTACATATTTCAATATGATTAAAATCTTTCCTTAATATACCTTTTATGGGAGAGGCTTTTTTAATCTCTGCGATGATTTTTATTCTTCCTGAGTTTCTCTTAATCGAACATTTAAAGTCAAGAGGTGGTTCAATGTCTTTTATCTTAGATTTCAAATCTGATAAGGATTTATTAGATTTTTTTGATGATAATCTTTCCTTCTTTTTTTCTATTATCTTATCTAAAATTGACATAATTAACTTAGGTTTCAAGATTAAAATGTTTAAAGCACATTATATTCAGAGATCTCTGAATTTGTATTCTATCAAAGTATAATAATTACAATCAATTCAATCTATGTAATCTTAAGATTCATTTTAAAATTTGCTTTCTGATTATTGTGATTTTACTTTATAATACTTTTTACTTGATTAAAATATAGCGATTGCTTATATTAAATGCATAAACTTTTATGAGAGTTTTGGGTTAGGGGAGATGTTTTATGGATGAGAGATATTTAAGAGAAAAAGGTTATTATCACTCGCCTATTAGTTTACTGATTATAATAATTATATCTGTATTTTTAGCAGAAGCATTAATTATGTTTATCCTATCCTTTTTGCATGATATAACCTTTCATACATATGCACTGCTTGATGCTACTTTATTAATAATCACCCTATCACCTATTTTATATTTTTATGGTTTCAGACCATTATTAATACATATTCAAGAGAGAAGAAGGGCTGAAGAAACCACAAAAATTGCTTATACAGAACTCAGACAGGTTTTTAACATTGCTGCAGATGGTATAAGATTGATTGATAAAGAGTCAAATATAATAAGGGTTAATGAAACATTTGTTAGATTGTCAGGCTTTACAAAGGAGGAGCTGGAAGGTAGAAAATGTTATGAAGTTTTTCCAGGTCTTCAATGTCATACAAAACGTTGCTCTTTGAGAAGGGTTATGAGTGGTGAGGATTATATAGAATTTGAGGCGGAGCGCACGCGCAAAGATGGAGTTAAGATCCCATGCATAGTTACAGCGAAACCATTTCGTAATCCCGAAGGTGAGATAATTGGTATTGTTGAAGATTTTAAAGATATTACAAGGATTAAGATGGCTGAAGATGGTCTTAAACAAAGCGAAGAGAAACTTAATGCGATAATATCTTCTATAAGTGATTATATCTTTATGCTTGATAAGGAATTTAATATTACATGGGCAAATGATATTTTAAGGCAGTTTTTTGATTGTGAGATTATTGGAAAGAAGTGTTATGAACTATTTTATACGAGATATGAACCTTGCGATAATCAACCCTGTTTTGTTGCTAAGGCATTTTCTGAAGGTAAGGCATATATGCAAGATTTGCAAATAAGAGTGAGAGACAACATATTTTATTTACAAAATGTTGCAAATGTCGCGATTAGAGATGTGAATGGTGAGCCTACGAATGTTCTCGTTATCTCAAGAGATATTACAGAAAACAAAATGCTTGAACAACAACTTATACAGGCTCAGAAGATGGAGGCAGTTGGTCAACTGGCTGGTGGGATAGCACATGATTTTAATAATATATTGACTGCAATTGTCGGATATGCCCATCTTCTACAAACAGAACTTAATAAAGGTGATGAACTCCAGAAATATATTGACTGTATTTTGAGTTCAGCGAAGAAAGCAGAAAATTTAATACGTGCTTTACTTACATTTAGTAGAACGCAGGTTGTTAATACAAAGCCGGTTAATCTTAACGAGATTGTTACTGTACTTGAGAAGATATTTATAAGACTTATTGGTGAGGATATTGAACTTTCAACATTGCTCAGTGAGGAAGATTTAATAATAATGGCTGATGTTACGATGATTGAGCAAGTCATAATGAACCTTGTAACGAATGCAAGAGACGCTATGCCAAATGGAGGGGATTTGATTATTAAGACTGAGCCTATATATATTGATGATGATTTTTCGAATACATATGGATTTGGTAGGACGGGTAAATATGCAGTATTATCTGTGGAGGATAATGGAGTGGGTATGGATGATGAGACTAAGGAGAGAATATTTGACCCATTCTTTACAACCAAAGAAGTTGGGAAAGGGACAGGATTGGGTTTAGCTATGGTTTATGGGATAGTGAAACAACATAATGGTTTTGTAAATGTTTATAGTGAATTGGGTAAGGGCACCATCTTTAAAATTTATCTGCCGTTGGTTAAATCTGAAATCACACGTGAATTGCAATTAGATGGTGTTACATATATGGGTGGTAATGAAACAATCTTTGTTATTGAAGACGATCTCCAAGTAAGAAGCTTAACAAAAAAGATATTAGAACGTGCAGGATATAGAGTCTTGGAAGCAGGTGATGGTCAGGAGGCAGTCGATATATTTTCTAAAAGATCAAGTGATATAGATCTCGTAATACTTGATGTAATAATGCCTAAGAAGACTGGAAAAGAGGTTTATGAAGAGATTAGAAAATACAAGCCAGATATTAGAGTTCTTTTTACGAGTGGTTATACGACGGATATCGTTTATAAGAGAGGTGTAGAAAAGGATAATAAAAACTTTCTGTTAAAGCCGATTTCACCACAATTGCTATTGAAGAAAGTTAGAGAACTAATTGGTAAAGATGTAATTTCTCGAAAGATATAATTGTAAATGATTAAAGATAGTTAAGTATAAAATATCGCAAATATTGTAAGAGGATTTATTTTTTGCGCTTAAATGCATCTTATAGATAATTAATCAATATCCCTATCTTAATAGCCAGTAGCCTATTGGCATTATCTTTATCTTTTAATTGCGGTTTTACAGGTAATATATAAATGGTTCTTATGTAATAATAAATTTTATTTTCTTGTTTTTATAAGATAAATTAAGCATAATTTATATAAATAAGAAATTTTTAAATTGTTATGGTAGTTGATATATATTTAATTTAAAAAGGAGAAGGAGGAGGTTATGAAAAAGATAATCGTATTATCAATACTTATTTTCACAATTTGTATACGAACAATTCCAGCAAATGCGACATCTTACGGTAGTAGTATCTCTGGTATGATATATGATATTTATGGAAAATTAACTTTGACTATAAATATAAAAGATTATGCAGGATTAACGGTGACTTTACCAAAGGTGGAGAAGTTTCAAGAGTTTTTTGGATTTAGCGATTATGGTTATTTTTATGATTTATTACTTTTTACATTGTTAAGTAGTGATTATGGTAGTTATGTGACACCACCTACTTGGTACCAGAGTGGAAGCACTTTTGTGGTTGATTTAAGCAGTTTAGTAAATCAAGTTAATAGTACTTTCGGTCAGTATGGTTCAATTACGTCGACAAAACCCGCGGTTCTTACCGGTAAGATTGGGAATAATGCAACGAGTATTAGTGGGAAACTTTCTCTTGCTTGGAACTTCTCAACTTATCTTGAAGAATATGGATATGTATACGGAAGTATTAGTATATCGATGAGCTATAAGGGTCGTCCATCTACTATCTGGCATTGGGCATCAACTAAAGAACAATCAACAGTAGTGAATAATAAGGGTTATTCGTCTAATTATTGGTATATAAAATTATCAAATGGAAGATTTACCTCTTTAAAGAGTTCTATCAAAAATGTTTTAGATTCATACTTTAGAGGAACTAAAAGGTTTTAGTTATAAGGGAGTTTTAAGGTTGTATGAGGCGGATATGGTCACATCCATATCCGCTTTTTAATTATGATTGTCATAAAAAAGATAAAATTCTTTTCATTTTTGATATTATTGTCATTTTTCCCAAATGATGTTTTTGCATGGGGTTCTGCTACCCATGCATACATTGTTAAGAATATATGTCAGGTAGAACCAGATGCGTTATTGATATATGGCTCTATTGTGCCTGACTTTTTCAATATAGAAATTGATTCTACCTATTATAGTTATATTACGAAGATTACTCATTACAACTTAGAGAAGGTTAAAAATGAATCGAGGAAGAAAAGAATGTATAGCTTTGCACTCGGTTATATAAGTCATAATGAGAGGTGGGGGGCTGATTTAACTGCTCATAAAAAGGCACGTACAATACATAAAAGAAAAGGATATATATTAGAAAAAGAAGATGTTTTGAAACCTCTGATAACTTTAGAACTTGGAGAATATTTTAGATCAAAAGGTTTTTCAAACCCATTTATCTTAGCGAATATTATCTCTTCTTCGATTACACATTTATTACTTGAATTTGCAGTAGATTTGAAGATTAAAACTTCTGAAGATTCATCTTTAGGAAATGATTTGGTTTATTCTGCGATCAATAGGGATGATAGCGTTTCTGACATATTGGTGTTAGCATATGGGAATAGTTTATCAAAGAGGTTTAAGATCTCTAAAGAAGAGGCTATTAGTATTATTAGAGGTGCTGAGGAGGATTTTCGCGATTTTATAGTTCAATATGGGGTGATTTTAGGTCAAGATATGGATATTGCAATTACACAATTGTCAGAAGAGATAGCTCAATTCATGAATGATTATTTAGATTCAGACTCCTCAGGAAGATATTTTATTGAGCCTCAGATTATACGTAGATTCATTATGTATGCGATTAATCAAGTAAATGATGACTACTTAAAAGAGATTTCCGAAACAATAAAATATCTTAAGAAATTTAAAGAGATAAAAAATCTATGTAAAAAATGTCAGATTAATCCTTAATATTTTAGTTTAAATTTGAATCTTGCAACATCTGGTGGATTCAAAAATTCCCATTTTCCACTTATACCAAAATTAAGCAATGCTACCTCGATATGTAGCATCGCTATGCCACAATCTATTCTTTTTGGGATGTTAAAAGTATCTTTTAAATTATCTGTAGAGACGGTAATTGCGTCTGCTTTTACATGAAATCTCCAAGGTTGTCTGTTGACAGCAGAAGGTGAGACGCGAGCAGCATCGAGTGCTTGTTTTATAAAAGGCTGTAACTTTGATTCTTCAACTCCCGATAAGATTTCTTTAAGAGGTCTTCTCTTATGTGTAATCCCAAAACCTGTCATAACTTTCTCTTCAAAGGTCATTTTATCTTCTGGATAACCAACTGGCGTTACAGCGATAACTTTTTCGTTTTCCTTTGTTTTAATTATTGAAGCGGCTACATCAGGTCTAAAAAATCCACCTACCCAGCATGTGCCAAGACCGAGCGAGGTTGCTTCAAGGATTATGCCTTCACCGGTATAGCCTATTTTTTCATAAACATTTTTATCATCGACATCCCCAACAAAGGCAACTATAGAAGGAGCACCTTTTATCTTACCGTAATTCCCAACAGCACCTTTAAAGATAGCATCATAAGATTCGGTAAGCAAAACTGATCTAACACTGTTAAATGGTTTAAAATTTGTGCAAATAAAGTCTAAACCCTCAAGGATTTCAGGTGGAATAGGTTTTGAAGTAAAATAACGCCTTGACCTCCTTTTCCAGATTGCTTCATACCACCTTACAAAAGGTATTTCCATATGTTAGATTATTTGGACTCTTAATGTTTAAATGCTCTTTGACCTGTAAATACCATTGTTACCTTAGGATTAGCTTCATTACAGGCTATTATTGATTCGAAATCTCTATCTGAACCGCCTGGCTGAACTATCGCTGTAATTCCTTCTTTTATAGCAACATCAACACCATCCCTGAATGGGAAAAATGCGTCTGATACCATAACAGAACCAATCAAACCACCTTTATTTTTCCTTGTTTCTTCGTCTATCTCATCAAGTGCTTCTTTTTTTCTTTTGCCATTTTTCACATCAAGTTCGAAGGCTTTATACGGTATGCCGTATTTTTTAAAACATAAAGCATCAGCGTATTTTGTATATGCTTTAAATATTGCAATCTCTGCAACCCCTACCCTATCTTGTTCTCCAGTGCCAATCCCAACTGTTACCCCATTTTTAACATAAATTACAGAGTTTGAAGTGACACCCTGCTCAACATTCCATCCAAATAGCATATCTTCATACTCCTTTTCTGTTGGTTGTCTTTCAATAACGTATTCTTTACCCTGGTAAACAGCTTTAGCAGGTAGGAAATCTTCTTTTGATCGTATCTTGTTGATTGGCGATTGTTGGACAATGATGCCACCATCAATTAATGATTTAAAATCAACAAACCTCAAATCGCGATATTTAGATAGGTCATATATTTTGCTAATTCTTATAATCCTTAAATTCTTTCTTTTTGATAAAATATGTATTGTTCCTTCTTCATAATCAGGAGCAGCAACAACCTCAAGATAGTTTCTTGAAACCATCTCTGCTGTTGTTTTATCCATTGCTCTGTTTACTACGAGACAACCCCCAAATGCAGCTATTCTATCAGCCATATTTGCTTTTTCGTATGCATCTGCAAGGTCTTTACCGTAAGCAACACCGCATGGATTATTATGTTTTAGTATAACGGCAGCGGGTTTATCCATAAGAAATTTGATTATATTTAGCCCATTATCGAGGTCTGTTAGATTTATCTTTCCTGGATGTTTACCGAATTGTATCATATCTTTTTCTGTGATACTGCTCACAAGACCATTACCTGGTTCGATAAACTGGCATTTCCCAAGGATTAGATTACCATTAATAAGTTCATATAGTGCAGCTTCTTGGTCGGGATTTTCACCATATCTTAGGCCCTTTTCTATTATATCACCTGTCTTTTCATCAGGTATCTTCCAAGTTCTTTTTCTATAAATGAGGGTTTGTTCGCCAAATTTTATCGTTAGCTCATTCGGGAAATGGTCATCCATTATTGTTTTGTACATCTTTTTAATTTCTGTCATAATCTCCTCCCTTCTTTATTCTTGGTTTTTAAACATACTCTTTATGAGGAACTCTGCATATGTGATGTCCTCAGGAGTAGTTATTTTAATGTTATTATACATGCCCATGAATACTTTTACCTTACCACCATATCTTTCGACGAGTGCAGAATCATCCGTAGAATAGAAGTTTTCTTTTATAGCTGCCATGTATGCATTATATAATGGCTTATAGTAGAATATTTGAGGGGTTTGAATCATCCAGATATTTTCCCTTTTGAGTGTTTTAGTAATGATATTGTCCTTTACTTCTTTTAAGGTATCCTTAGCTGGAACACCAAATACAATGCCTTCTAATTTATTTTTTTCTGATTTGTTAGCTTTTAAAAGCTCTTTGATTGCCTCTTCAATTAACTCCTTTCTAATCAATGGTCGGACTGCATCATGTATTAAAACGAGACAATCTTTATCTTTTACTAACTTTAGTCCATTATACACTGAATCCTGTCTTTCTTTACCACCAATAGCAATTTTTTTAATCTTTGTAAGTTTATATGATTGAAATAGTTTTTTACTAAATTCAATGTCTTCCTCCTTTACTACAGGAATTATATCTTTTACATACTCTATCTCAGAAAGTGTTTTTAGAGACCATATTATAACAGGTTTATTGCAAAGGAGATGGAATGGTTTGTTTTTATCTAAACCAAACCTTTTGCCAATTCCTGCAGAAGGGACTATCGCAACTATTTTTTTCACAGATATTGAACCTTTCGTTTTTATATATTAACAAAAGCTTGTCAAAAAGGATTGGGGGTCAGGTCTTGAATCTTGAATTATTATATTTTATTTTTAAATATTTTTAAAAAATTATTTGGGAGATTTTTGGTTCTAAAAAATTCAAGATTCAAGACCTGACCCCCAATCCTGACGGTTGAATATTAAATGATATATGTATAGAATATCTTTTTATGAAGATTATTACAACAAAGAGAGCACTTAGTTTATTTCTCAAAAAACTTAAAAGGCGTTCGATTGGTATAAACTTGGAAGTTGAAAATACTGTTCGAAGAATTCTTAATGATGTGAAAGACAAGGGTGATAGGGCATTATATGAATATACATATAAGTATGATTTGATTAAGCCTAAGAATTTGAGAATTTCAAATAATGAGATTATCGAGTATTCAAAAGGTATTGATAAGAGGACATTGAGTGCTCTGAAGGTAGCGAAAAAGAGGATTCAGGCATTTCATAAAAGACAGAAAGAGGAATCATGGTCATATCTTGATGGGAAGTCGTTACTTGGCCAGATAATAAGACCGATTGAGAGAGTCGGTGTTTACATACCAGGTGGTAAGGCATCTTATCCTTCAACCGTCTTAATGAATATCATTCCTGCACAGATAGCGGGCGTTAAAGAGATTGCTGTCTGTGTTCCATGCCCTCACGGGTTTATTAATTCAGCTGTAATGGCTTCTTTGAATTTATTAGGGGTTGAAGAGGTTTATAGAATAGGGGGTGCTCAAGCAATAGGAGCAATGGCTTATGGGACTGAGACGATAAAGAGGGTGGATAAGATTGTTGGACCCGGAAATATTTATGTAGCAACCGCGAAGAAATTAGTTTTCGGAGAGGTGGATATTGATATGGTTGCAGGCCCGAGCGAGATATTGATTGTCGCTGATGAGAAGGCTAAGCCGGATTTTATTGCTGCTGATTTATTAAGTCAAGCTGAACATGATGAATTTGCATCTTCAATTTTAATAACAGATTCTTTAAATCTGGCAAGAGCTGTTAAATTTGAATTAAGGAAACAAGTTAGGAGCCTTCTTAGAAGGGAGATAGCTATCAAATCACTTAATAATTTTGGCGCGATAATAGTTTCAAAGGATTTATTTGATGCTTTCGATTTAGTGAACATAATCTCTCCTGAACATCTTGAATTGATGGTTGAAGAACCTGAGAAGTATTTGAATTTAATTAAGAACGCTGGGGCGATCTTTGTTGGTGAATGGACACCTGAGGCACTTGGAGATTATGCTGCAGGACCGAATCATACACTTCCAACATGTGGAACTGCACGTTATTCTTCGCCCCTTGGTGTTTATGATTTTATTAAAAAGACGAGTATTTTAAGATTTACAGAAGATGATTTTAAGAGACTCGCAGAAGTTGTCAAGATTATCTCAACTGTTGAAGGTTTAGAGGCACACGGTAATGCGGTAAAGATAAGAGAAAGGCTCTTTCATTGTAAGGAGTAAGAAGGTTATATAGCAAGAGCAAAAATTTCTGAAAAGCTTATCTGTAGTAAGTTCTTTATATACTTCTTCAGAATTGTCTTTCCCAGCGCCTGGACACCATTGGCAGCTCTCTAAACGGAATATCTTTGGGTCAGGAGCGCACGCTCAAGAAAAACCCTTAAGTAGACATCTTCCTCGACAGTCAATATCTTCATATTGTCTCACCGGTCATCGGACTTGTTCGGGACGTTATAGTTTTTTATCTGAAATAATATCTATTATATACTTTTCAAAAAAAGTTCTAATATCATCTTCTGTTAAACTAATCCTTAATTGGAGTTTATCTATCCCATCTGGTATCTGTAATAACCTGCTTTCTAATACATAGCGTATGCCTTTAATACCGCATTTCTTTTCAGCAAGAGGCATTAATTCTTTCAAAGACAAATCACAATCTTTTAAAGCGCAATAGACATCAACATAGTCCTTTGCCTCAAATCTGTCTGCAATGGCGCAGAGCTTATTTACTATGATGTCAAGGAAGCTGTCAACTATCAAATGGTCGATTAAAACATTATCCTCAAGATTTATCAAGCTGGTGGCTGTGAATTCTACCTTCAAGAAACTTTTATCTTTGATCTTCAGATTGAATATATTCCTGTCAAAAAGCTTTGTAAAGAATATATCTTCAACAATACTAATTGATTTTAAAAAGCTTTCAAGAACAGTCAACGGGACATTTTCTTTTGATAAAAAATCAAGATCTTCTGAAAATCTGTGCTCCAGGTAGAATGCGCTCAGGGCGGTTCCACCGGAAAGCCTGAAGACATCTTTCAACTCAGATTTTATAAATTCATTCAGGAAAGTCTTCTGGTTGAAGGTTAAGATTCTGTTATCGTCAATGCCTTTAACCGGTTTTTTCATTCAAAACCTCATAATACAGTTCAATCAGTCTGTATTTGCCCTTCTCTAACTTTAGTTTGTCCCTATATTCAAAAAGCAGTTTAACTGTTACCGCATCAGCTCCGAAGGCTGGGAAAAAATCTGCGATCCTCTGAAGCTTCCATAAAAGGTTATCAGGCGGTTCCTTGTAATCCCATATCAACTCTTTCGGGATGTGTATATCTTTCGAAGTATTCATAGAAACATTATATCACAGTTATATTGTCAGTAATATTTAACCCAGAAAATATAGGAGCAAATTCGGTCTATAGTAGTTTTTTTATTTTGTTTATGATTTCTGTTGTTGAGATGTCTTTGATGTATTCGAGACTGTATGTTTCTTTGACAAGGTCAGAGCCAATGATTTTGTCTTTTTCCCAATCACCGCCTTTAACAAGTATATCTGGTTTTATGAATGATATAAGTTCATAGGGTGTTTCTTGGTCAAATATTGTGACATAATCGACCATATTTAAAGAAGCAAGGACTTCAGCCCTATGGGATTCATTTATTATTGGTCTACCTGGTTTTATTTTTGATACAGAATCATCTGAGTTAAGACCTATTATCAAGATATCGCCGAGTTTCTTGGCCTCTTTTAAGTATCTTATATGTCCAACGTGTAAGATATCAAAACAACCATTTGTGAAAACAACCTTCTCACCTCTTGATTTATGCTTCTCAACTGCTTTCTTTAAGTCATGCCAGTTGACTATTTTACCCATTGTAAGAACTGTTTTTTAAGAGCTTTAGTTTCTTAATAGCATTTTTTATTATTTCCTTTTCTCCTTTATAGGTTGCTTTTTTTAGTGCCTCTTCTATTGGTAGCCATTGAACCGATTCTACTTCCCAATCATGTTTTGATGTGTCTCCGTTTATACATTCCATCAAATAAAAGTGGACGGTCTTTTTGCATCTTGCATTTTCTTCCTTCATATAATACCAATAACTTATTTCACCAAGCTTATCTATGATTTTTACTTTAAGTCCTGTTTCTTCTTCAACCTCTCTTAAGGCAGTTACTTCAGGTGTTTCACCATCATTAACAAGTCCCTTAGGTAAACACCATACTGTGCCATTTTTGAGTGTGACGAGAACAATCTCTTTTCTTCTATTGTATTTTCTGAAGACAACGCCGCCAGCAGATGTCTGAAATATTAAAGATGAACCTTTCATTAAAACAGAGGTTTATTGGTTATTATTCTCATGATATCATTATATAACACAAAGATCATTACTGTTAGAATAAAGGCAAGACCTATCTTTTGGCTGATCATTATAATCTTTTCACTTAGTGGCCTTCTCCTTATTGCTTCAATGCTTAGAAATACAATATGTCCACCATCAAGTATTGGGATTGGTAATAGATTTAAGATTCCAAGATTTATATTAATTATTGCAATGAAAATGAAGAAGTTTAAGAAACCTTTTGAGACTTGTTCGCCAGCCATTTGGACGATTAAGATTGGACCACCTATTGTTTCAAATGGTATGACCCTTTGAATAAGTTTTATTATCGATAAAACAGTTAGTTTTGAAATATCCCATGTTCTTAATATACTATTTGTAAATGCTCCATAAACCGTTTCTTTTTTATAAGTTATTGTACCTAAAGGTTTTACACCTATTAGTCCTATGTCTCTTTCTTCACCAAATATATCTTTGACCTTTTTCTTCTCTGGAATTATTGAGTATTGTAAGATATCTTCTCCTCTTTTTAATTTAATATTTAATTGTTTGCCAGGACTTTTGTGAATAATCTCTGTCATCTCATCCCATTGGTTAATTTTCACACCGTTTATTTCTAATATCCTATCACCTTTTAAGAGACCTAATCTTGAAGCTGGAGAATCTGGTAATACTTCACCTATATCTGGGAGAAGTATAGGGATGCCATACATAAAAACAAAAAAGAATACAATAACAGCGAAAAGGATGTTGAACAAAGGTCCAGCAATTACGATTAAAAATCTTTTCCAGACTGGTTGGTGATTGTATGCATAGGGTTTTTCGTAATCAGAAAGTTCATCTTCTGGAGATTCACCGAGCATCTTGACATAACCTCCAAATGGGATTGAAGATATAAGGTATTCAGTCTCTCCAATCTTTTTGCCTATTACCTTAGGTCCAAAACCAAGTGAAAACTTTAGGACTTTAACCTTCAGGAATTTTGCAAGAAGAAAATGCCCTAATTCATGTACAAAAATAATTATACCAAGTAAGATTATTGCGTATATAAAAGGCATTATTTATTTTACCATTGAATTTATAATTTCTTTTGCTTTTTCTTTAGCCCATTTATCTGCCTCTATAATAGTATCAAGTTTATTACATGGCATGATAACATGATAATTCATTGTCTTTTTGATTACGATTGGTATCTCTGTAAATTTGATTAAGCCTTTTAAAAAGGCTGAAACTGCTATTTCATTAGCTGCATTAAGTACAGATGGCATTGTTCCACCTGCTTTTAAAGCATTATAAGCGTATGAGAGACACGGAAATTTTTTAAAATCAGGTTTAAGGAATGTTAAGGAACCCAATTTTGAAAATTCGAGAGAGGGAATTACGTCGTTAAGTCTTTCTGGATATGTCAGGGCATATGCAATTGGACCTTTCATGTCTGGATAAGATAGCTGGGCGATACAGCTTCTGTCTTTAAATTCGACTATTGAGTGTATAATACTTTCTGGATGAATTATTACTTCTATATCTTCTATAGGTACACCGAAAAGGTGGTGTGCTTCTATTATTTCGAATCCTTTGTTCATAAGAGTGGCTGAATCTATTGTTATTTTTTTACCCATCTTCCATCTCGGGTGTTTCAGAGCTTCTGAAGGGGTTATATATTTCATGTCTTTTTTAGCCTTCTTTAAGAAAGGACCACCTGAAGCTGTTAAAATAATTTTTCTAATATCTGAACACTTGTATCCTTCAATACATTGGAATATAGCGCTATGTTCACTATCGACTGGTATTATCCTGCTATTGTTTTTTTGGGCTTCTGCCATTAAAATACTACCAGCCATCACGAGCGCCTCTTTGTTTGCAAGGCCTATTACTTTATGGGCTTTAATTGCAGATAAAGTTGGGAATAAACCTGCAGAACCTACAATTGCTGATATGACATAGTCAGATTCATTATATGCTGCTACATATGAGATACCATCGATACCAGTAAATATCTTAACAGAGTTATATCTTCTCCCCAATCTTTTTTCAAGTTTCAAGGCATGTTCTTTATCTTCGACTGCAACTAAATCGGGAAGAAACTTTTTTATTTGTTGTTCAAGAAGGTCTATGTTACTTCCTGCAGTTAATCCAACGATTTTGAATTTGTCCTTGTGTGAAGATATAACTTCAAGTGTACTCCTACCAATTGAACCTGTTGATCCAAGTATAGTAACTCTCTTCATATTATTATAATAATAATATTTGTTAGATTAATTTAATAGTCCAGTATAGCACGGGTGCTGATGTTAAAATACCATCAATTTTATCAAGGATACCACCATGACCTGGGATTATAAAACCTGAGTCTTTAACCCCTGCATCTCTTTTAAACATAGACTCAATTAGGTCTCCAATTATAGAAGTAAGACCTATCACTATGCCAATTATTAGGCAAGTTTTTATTGATAACGTGGATATAAGTAAAGACTTTATTAAAAGTACACTTATAATAGAGCCTATAAATGACCCTACAGCTCCTGCGATTGTTTTATTAGGGCTAACTTCTAAGTAAAGTTTTCTTTTACCAAATCCCTTGCCAATATAGTATGCAAATGAGTCGGCTATCCAGACAGATGCGTATAATAATATTATCCATTCTACTCCAATTCTTCGAATAAAAATGTGAAAAGTTAAAAGACCCGAGATGTAGTATAAGCCGATTATAGTTGGTGAAACCTCTGAGAGAGCAGATATAGGAGTTTTTTTGGTTAAAAGTCTTAGACATAGAATTATAACAATAAAAGATAAGAAAACATCTGGTAGTAGGTATTCATAATAATAAGCAGTAAATAAGAACGCAATACCACCCAATAGACCAAATAGTCTTAGTAAGCCGTATACTTTATACATAGAATAAAATTCATTTGTTGCGACCAGTGAGACGATTATCAACAAAAATAGAAAGTATATTTCTGGTAATGATGTTATATAAAAATATATTAAAGGTATTAGTATTCCTGCAACGAGAAGTCTTTTAAGGTGCATTTGACCTCACAGGAATTGCACCGAATCTTCTCTCACGGTATTGGAAGTCTTGTATAGCGACTAAATATTCTTCCTTTCCAAAATCAGGCCATAATGTATCGGTGAAGTAATATTCTGAATAAGCCCCTTGCCATATCAAAAAATTGCTTATACGTTTCTCACCGCTTGTCCTTATAATCAGGTCAGGGTGGGGTATGCCGACTGTATCGAGATAAGATTCAAATACTTTTTCAGTGATATCTTCAGGTCTTAACCCAGATTTCAAGATCTTTTTTACAGCTCTTAGGATTTCGTCTCTCCCACTGTAACTCAATGCTATTGTCAATATCATCCCATTGTTTGAAGAAGTTTTCCATTGTGCATCTTTAATTATGTTTTGGATGTGTTCTGGTAATTTATGGATATCTCCTATTGTTCTAAAGATAATATTTTTTTCGACTAAGAGATTTAGTTCTTTTTTTAGATATAATTCGAGCAATCTCATTAAGGTTGAAACTTCTGATATGGGTCTTTGCCAATTTTCAAGTGAAAATGCATATAGAGTTAATGCTTTAATACCAAGTTCAACAGAAAATTCTATAATCTCTTTAGTTCTTTCTACACCTCTTCGGTGTCCTTCAATTCTGGGCAGTCCTCTTATCTCAGCCCATCTACCATTGCCGTCCATTATAATACCAATATGTTTTGGCATTCTTCTAATTATTTCCATTTAATAATACATGCCTTTCAGAGAATAGATATACAAGGTTGTTTTTAATGGATTCTCCCCTTTTAGTATCTTTTCAGGTTTAAAACCTAAAAAAGGACTGCTTAGGACGTATATCTTATCACCAGAGATCAAGTAATCTAAGACATTTCCGCTAATATTGTTTATCAGCGTAGATTCTTCCATAGTAAGACCATTCCAGTACAATTTGCAGATTTGTGAATTTTTGTATCCTAATCCTTTAACCATATTTAAAAGGGGAATTCTTTTGACAAATAGTGCCTCACTGCTTTTGAAGAATAATCTATCTTTAATAGACCACTCACCTCTTTCTACCATTACTGTTGGAGACGATTTAGAGAATGTTTTTAAAAACCCTCCTGAAGACTCTTTACTCTTCCAGATTCTTCTTCCCGAATCATCGTACAGATTAAGATAGCCCCTTTCATCATATGTTAAGATGTATCTTGTAGGTGGGATCTCTATATAAATGAAGTCGTATATTGATATGTTTTCAGGTATCTTTAAGGCATCTCCCTTTTTGTAACCATCTTTGTATATGAAATTGAATACTGGTCCTTCAAAACCATTTGATGGAGAATATTCCTGTCCAATGAGTGAACCGTTTAAATTTCTTAGGAAGCCAGGATATTTAAAGATAAGCGAGATACTTTTATCGTTTAATTCATATATATGAGATTCAACTTTTTTATCTTTGATAAATGTTAGAATAATCTCGTCTCTACCATTCTTGTTCATATCTATAGAATCAAGCCATAATATTTCATCAGCTTTAAAATTATTTAACGAAATCTTTTCTATAGATTCATAATCTTTACTCTCATAGAGATTGTGAACACCTATATCATTATCTGTTGCAAATATAAGCTCCTGCTTTTTGTCTCCATTTAAGTCTGCAATAGTGATTAGTTTAGCACTAAATGGGAGTTCGATATCGAGCCAAGGTTCTTCTTTGTAGAATTTGTAAAATTTATCTGCAAATTTCGCTTCTTTGGATACATAACCTTCTATAATATTTTCTGAGTGCCCAAATCTATATCCATCTGTTACCCAGTATAGGTCTTGTATAAGTGCAATTTTATTTTCTTTTTCTTGAATATTTACATAGATTACAACATCTGCATTCAGTCTCTTTGCTTCTTTTATTATTTCGTTAAGGTCACTCGTATCAAGAGAAGTATCAATCATGTTAAATCTACCAGTATTCTTTAATTCTCTGTAATATGAGTCGGCTGTATACCAATCAGATGTATTTGATTGGTAGAAGAGTAGGTTTATCTTAATCTCGGATATCCTTATCTTATCTCCGACATTTGCATTACCTTCTATGATTTCACCAATCGATGAATCCTCATTCGCTTCAATAATGTGCAGCTTACCAATAATAGATTCGAGATTACCGAGTAATTCCTTTGTAACAGGATGTTTAAATGGAGCTTGTTCTCTAAATATTGTGAATCTCATATCATTTTTTACGCCGTGTTTTTTCCCTAAATCTATCTTTGCCTTCTTACCTTCTATTGATATTATTGTACCTTTTAGTGGCTTGAAGTACATTAAGGTTTCATCTACTGCGTTTTTGAAAGGACTCTCATCAGCATTCACAGAAGTGGTATTTGATAAGATTAGAGTAATTGGAAAGATTAGATATAAAAGGAATATTAAAGGTTTAAGGCCATATAATCTTACTTTTCTCTTAAAAATAGTGAATAGACGTAAATGATGATAGCCTTTCATTAAGGTTTTCCTACCTGTTTAGCGAGTTTATCGAGGATTCCATTTAGAAAAGAAGCGGATTCTTTTGATGAGAATTTCTTAGCTATTTCTATTGCTTCGTTAATAGTTACAGCAGATGGTATATCGTCCATATAAAGTATCTCATATGAAGCAAATCTAAGTATGCTCCTATCAACAGCCGCTATCCTTGATAGATCCCAATTTTCTACTATCTCTCTAAGTTTACCGTCAATCACATCTATATTCTCTAAGGTCCCTTTCACGAGCCTTTCTGTAAACGATATGACATCTTCCCTTTCTTTTTTATCAAGCCAGAACTCTTTTAAAGTATTTTCATCAATTCCTTTTTCAGTAATATCAGATTGAAAAAGCAATTGAAGGGCATATTCTCGCGCCTTCCGCCGTTTCATTTATATGATAAGTTCAAATTTATATCTTTTTTATTAATTGAGCCATTTCTATTGCAGTTATCGCAGCGTCCCATCCTTTATTTCCACTTTTTGTCCCTGCTCTTTCTATAGCCTGCTCGATAGAATCAGATGTTATTATTCCAAATGCCATTGGAATACCTGTTTCCATTGAAGCTGTAGCAATACCCTTAGAAACCTCTGCGGCAATATATTCAAAATGTGGAGTTGCACCCCTTATAATCGTCCCAAGGCATATAATTGCGTTGTGTAGACCTTTCGTAGCTATTTTTTTTGCGATTATTGGTATCTCAAAAGAACCGGGTACCTTTATGATTTCTATGTCATCCTCTTTAGCTCCATGTCTTACTAAGGCATCGATAGCGCCTTCGAGTAATTTGCTCGTTATAAATTCGTTGAACCTGCTTACGATTATACAAAATTTTAAACCTTTTGCTTGAAGTTCACCTTCGAAGATCTTCATATTCACCCCCTTTAAACGTTATTTAATAAATGACCCAATTTTTTCTTTTTAGTCTTGAGGTAAGGTAGATTTCTTTCTGATGGTTTAATTTCAATGGGAACTCTCTCTACAACTTTAAGGCCATATCCCTCAAGTCCAACAATCTTTTTTGGGTTGTTTGTCATAAGTCTCATTTTTCTCACTCCAAGGTCAACGAGTATTTGTGCACCGATACCATAATCCCTGAGATCAGGTTTGAATCCAAGCTTGAGGTTAGCTTCTACGGTGTCAAGACCTTTATCTTGCAGTTCGTATGCCTTAAGCTTGTTAATCAGTCCTATACCTCTTCCTTCCTGTTTCATATATAAGATTACGCCTTTACCCTCTTTCTTAATCATCTCCATAGCCTTTCGTAATTGTTCTCCACAATCGCATCTCTCAGATGAAAAGACGTCTCCAGTGAGACACTGGGAATGTACCCTTACAAGAACCTCATCTTCAGGTTTAATCTCGCCCTTTACGAGTGCAAGATGTATATTATTGTCAATGTCGTTAGAGTATGCTATAACATTGAAATCACCACCATATCTTGTAGGGAGTTTTACATTCACAACCCTTTTAACAAAGAGTTCCGTCCTCATCCTGTATTTTATGATATCTTTTATTGTGACTATTTTAAGGTTGTGTTTTTTGGCAAATTCCATTAGTTGTGGAACCCTTGCCATAGTCCCATCGTCATTCATAATTTCGCAAATAACTCCAGCAGGGTAGAGTCTTGCAAGACGGGCAAGGTCAACTGACCCCTCTGTTTGTCCTGCCCTTTGTAAGACACCACCAGGCCTTGCCCTGAGTGGAAAGACATGACCTGGTCTTGCAAGATCTTCTGGCTTTGTCTTTGGGTCAATTGCAGTTAGAATAGTTTTTGCCCTATCTGCAGCTGAAATCCCTGTAGTAACACCTTTTTTGGCTTCAATGGATACAGTGAATGCTGTTCCAAAAGGAGACGTATTTTCTTCTGTCATCATAGGAAGTTTCAGTTCTTCAACCCTTTCTGGCGTAAGCGAAAGGCATATTAGACCCCTACCATGTTTCGCCATGAAATTAATAGCTTCTGGTGTGACCTTCTCTGCAGCCATACAAAGGTCACCTTCGTTTTCTCTGTCTTCATCATCAACGAGGATTACCATCTTCCCTTTTTCGATATCCTCGATTGCCTCATCTACTGTATTAAATTTATATTTTTCCATAATTCTTCACCTCTCATATCTCTCCTATATATCCACTCTTAGTTAAGGTCTGTAAGATTTTTGCATCTTTGTTAGTTTTATTATCTTTGATATTTAAAAAATTTACTACATATTTGCCCAATATGTCGGCTTCAATGTTTACAGTATCTCCTATATCTTTAAATCCCAACGTCGTTAGTTTAGCAGTGTGGGGTATTATAACAACTGTAAATCCTTTTCTTAATATATCGACGATGGTTAGACTTATTCCATCTACTGCGATAGAGCCTTTCTCTACAAGGAATTTCATAATGTCTTCTGGAACTTCAAATCCTATTTTCATCATTTCACCAATTCTGCTCTTTGATCTTATAATACCTGTGGTATCAATATGTCCTGTTACGAAATGTCCACCGATTTTAGATTGAGGGGTAAGGGATGGTTCAAGGTTTACCTTTTCGCCAATTCTGAGATTTCCAAGATTAGTTTTTCTCAATGTTTCATCAGATAGATCGAATGATAACTTATTACCCTCTTTTTTTACAACAGTTAAACAAACGCCATTTACTGATATACTATCTCCAAGGTTTGAATCTAATGCTATCTTATCAGCCTTCAATTGCAAAGATAACCCACCAGATATCTTGTTAATATTAATAACTTCTCCTAATTCTTGTATAATCCCTGTAAACATTTCAGCCTTTTAAATCAATATTAAAGTTTAAGGTATGCTGGTAAATACCAAATAGGTCAACAGTTTCTGACCATGAAGCCTGAACGTTCAAAGTCTTATCCATTGCCTCAACTTTAATATCTTCTTTGTTTACTGGTATATTTAACTCTTCTACTTTTTGATATATCTGGGATTTTGTCCTTTCAATATCACCAGTATAGATACGTAATAGTTCTTTGACCTCTGACTTAAAAGCAGAATATTTATAATAAGGCATTGCAAATTTATATCCAGAATATACGCAGATTATGAAAATAGCTAAAATAACTAATAATTTTACAAGTCCTTTTTCATTTTTTATTGTATTCATTTTATTAGCCTCCCTATTCTATTAAATCTTAAAGAGTTATTAGGGTCCCATGACCAATATATTATTAGAGCCTTCCCTTTAATATCTTTTAAATCGACAAAGCCCCAGTATCTACTATCATAGCTTTGATCTCTGTTGTCACCCATGACGAAGACCTTGTCTTTTGGGACTTTGATGGGTCCAAAGTTATCCCTGGGATCAAAAGTGCCTGGTCTGAGAGAACTATCAACATGACGTGCGTATGGTTCTTTAATTGCTAAACCATTCACATATACCACCTTATCTCTTTCTTCTATTATATCACCTTCCGTAGCAATGACACGCTTTATAAAGTCTTTTTTTGGATTCTCTGGAAATTTAAAGACTATAATATCCCCTTTTTCAGGTTTTTTAAATATAAGTATCTTTTTGTCTGAAAATGGGATTTTTGTCCCATAGATAAATTTATTTACGAGTATGTGGTCACCTACAAGAAGTGTTGGTATCATTGAACCCGATGGTATTTTAAAGGCTTGGACAATATAAGCCCTTATGATCAAGGCAAGTATTAGTGCTGTAACAATAGCTTGAACGTATTCCTTAAGTAATCTTTTTTTGTCTTTCACGAATCTCTCCTTTAATGATTCAATACGAGGTAAGCTGAGCCTATAACACCGGCGTCATCCTTTAAGATGGAAGGGATTATTTTTGCTTTATTATATAGGTCTTTAAAGGCCCTTCTGGAAGCTTCTTTAATTGCTTCGTTTACATATATATCCCATGCGCCTGTTAAACCACCTGTGAGTATGACTGCATCAGGCCCAAAGATATTAATTATATTTGCTATGCCAATTCCTAAATATCTACCCGCTTCTTTTAAGATCTCTCTTGCAAGATTATCACCTTCAAGCGCTGATTTATAAATGTCTTCGACTGTTAATTTGTAGTAATTTCCATTATGTAGTGATTTTAGGATGCTCTCTCTACCCTTTTCTAAATTGTTAATAGCATTCGAAAGTATAGCATTTGCTGATGCGTAGGCTTCAAGACAACCCATGTTACCACATGTGCATTTATATCCATCCGAATTTATACTCATATGGCCTATCTCAGCTGGTATCTCTAAAAGTTTCTTTTTGTAAATTATCCCACCTCCTATACCTGTCCCCAGTGTGAGTAAAACAAAATTAGGAAAATCCCTGCCAGCACCAACCCACATCTCGCCTATAGCAGCAGCGTTTGCATCGTTCTCAATAAATACTTGCAAATTAAATCTTTCACTTAAAATATCTACTATATTTATAGTTTCTATAAAACTAATGTTAGGAGAATTTAATATTTTACCACTTTGTTTGTTTATTAATCCAGCAATACCAATGCCTATTCCTATAATATAGGAACTTACTAAGGTATCTAATACTTTTATTAATTCATTGATAGAGGATTCACCTTTATTAGTGATTTTAAACTTTTTTGATACATTTCCGCTTTCTGAGACCGTACCAATTTTAATACTTGAACCGCCGATATCTATTCCTATCGCAAAGCGTTCATTTCTCATTATTTGCTCCAACTTCTTCTTTGTAAACTTCTATCGCTATATCAGGGCAGACTTCTGCGCATATGCAGCAACCTGTGCATTTATCAGGGTCTTTTACAACAGCAGGGAAAAACCCTTTTTTGTTAAAGACGTTATCGATTGTAATGATTTTTTTGGGGCATGCATATACACAATATGCGCAACCTTTACATAATTCTCTGTTTATTATTATCATGCCTTTCATATTTGTCCTGTAAGATTTTTGTTATTACTATATAGCAACTCTTTTGCATGTTCTAAAGAAAGCTCTGTTATTTTACCACCGAGCATTCTCGCAATCTCATAAATCCTATCTTGTAGGGTTAGTTCGATTACCTTTACGTAAGTCTTATTCTCACTTTGTTCTTTTTCTATCTTGATATGAAAGTCAGCCATAGCTGCAATCTGTGGTAAGTGTGTTGTACATAGAACTTGATGGAATTTAGAAAGTTCTTTAAGTTTCCTGCCAACACTAATAGCTGTCTTGCCACCAATACCAGCGTCCACTTCGTCGAAAACCAGCACTGGTATTGTATCGATTTCAGTAAGTATTGATTTGAGGGCGAGCATGATTCTGGATAGTTCGCCACCAGATACAATCTTTACTAATGGTTTCGGTAATTCACCGGGATTAGCAGAAAACATAAACTCTATTTTATCAAAACCAGAATATGAAATGTCACTTTTTTGAATATCGACTATAAATTCCGATTTATTAAAAGCAAGTTCTTTCAATTCATTTTTTACAAGTTTTTCTAATTCTTTTGCTATTTTTTTTCTCTCTTTGGATAACTCTTCTGCTTTTTCAAAAAGGGAGGATTTTGTCTTTATTATTTTCTCTTTAACAAGGTCCAGCTCTTCGTCAATCATCTCAAGATTGTTTAGCTCTGTCTCTGCCTGTTTACGGTATTTAAGAATATTTTCAATACCTTCTCCATATTTCCTTTCGAGCTTTTTTATCGTCTCAAGTCTTTCTTCTATTTCCTCAATTTTTGCAGGCTGCAAGTCATGTTTTAGTCTATAATCTCTTAATATTATTGCCACTTCTTCTAAGAGTGGTTTTGCTGATTCGACCATTTTTAGAATTTCTTCCATAGAATTATCGATAGACGACATCTCTTTAAGTTTATTGATAATGAATGATAGCCTTTCTATGCATGAATCTTCTGAGCTATAAAGTATTGAATATATTAATTCAGAAAGTTCTTTTAACTTATTGATATTTGATAGTATCTTAAGTTCTTTTAAAAGTTCTTCCTTCTCTCCAATCCTTAAGGATGAAGAATCGATCTCATTTATCTGAAATCTTAGAAGGTCAATTCTTTGGTATCGTTCTTTTATCTTTTCTGAAAGTTCTAACTCTTTATTAAGAAGGGTTTCAAGTTCTCTAAATTGTGTTTCAACATATTTACGCTTGTCTAATAATTTTCCAAAAGAGTCTAATAAATCCTTATGCTTTTCAATAGAAAATAAACTTTGATGTTCGTGCTGTCCGTGTATATCTACGAGACGCTTTCCAATCTCGTTAAGGGTTTGAACACTAACGATTATATCATTTATGTAGGATTTGCTCTTACCTGTTGAAGATATTACCCTTCTTATTATTAAGCCATCTGATTGTTCTATACCTATATCAGTTAATCTTACATCATCTAACTCGAATAGAGCTTGAATTATTGCTTCTTTTTCACCTGTTCTAACGAGTTCGGCATTAGCCCTGCTACCAAGTAAGAGCTTAAGTGAATCGACAATTATTGATTTACCTGCACCAGTCTCCCCCGAAAGGACATTAAAGCCTTTTTCAAATCTAATCGTTAGGTCATCTATAATTGCAAGGTTTTTAATCTTAAGTTCTCTAAGCATTTATCGAAAATAACATATAGTTAAAGAGATTGAAAAGATATTAAAGAGGAGTTAGCGATTATATTTAACAAAAAAGTCTTTTTGGTCTCCTTTATAAGGTTCCCATTGTACCTCGATATTTGTAACCCTTGCACCGGGAGGACCTTTATAACATTCTCTTATTGCCTTTTCAATTTTATCCTTTTCACCTTCAAATAATGCTTCTACCCTTCCGTCTCTCAGGTTCATTACCCATCCATTTAACCCAAAACTCACCGCAATATCTCTTGTAAATGCACGGTAAAATACACCCTGAACCCTTCCTTCAATATATAGATGTGCACGGGCAAGTTCCATAAAAAATTATATCATAATCAGTTTTTATTTTTTCAATATTACTACCTTAAAGAGGAATAACTAATTCTTGTTTTAAGATATATAGTTTTTTTGCTATGAAGGAATCCAGAGTTTGCCTTTATCTATTATGTGTTTAACAATCCATCCTTTTTTCTTTAGTTCTAATGAAATCCATCTCCTGTGGCATTTCCATGGAAATCTTTCGGCACATATTATAACGGATGTTTTTTCTTTTGCAATATTTTCAAGTATATCGATGCCTTTTTTAAATTCTTCTGTCAGTGTATACGCAATATATCCACCTTTTCTAAAACCGCCTAATTCTTTACCAAGATAGTGATAGTCAATACCTTCCTTTTCAAGTAAGGATCTGAGTTCTTCTTTGTTAAATATTTTGATCTTACTTTTTGGGTAACTTCTGACATCAATTAGGCACTCTATATCATAAGCAAGTAGGATTTCTATGAAATCTTCTTCAGTCCTACGATCAGTTCCGAGGGTATAAATATTTTGTACCATTGTTTTTTTTCAAAATATTTGTTACGTAAATATCATTTATGTACTATTTGTAAAGATTGCGCCAATTGCGTTTATAGCGTTATAGCGTTCATTGCGTTTATTGCGTTTATTGCGTTTTTTAAAGACAACATGGGGCAGAGCGGAAAAAGGCTGGGAGGTAGGTGGCAATAACTCAATTTATGAAACAAAATCACGGGTCTTCACTACTGAGGCTGAAGT